>Ga0209536_100004385_pt1 | contig 22294 bp, 19 predicted proteins | sample DeeMarSeWOR28_12_FD_187461 | JGI IMG/M metagenome (GOLD analysis project Ga0209536, IMG submission 187461) | Marine sediment microbial communities from White Oak River estuary, North Carolina - WOR-2-8_12 (SPAdes) (version 2) | ecosystem: Environmental > Aquatic > Marine > Intertidal zone >... | reverse complement strand
TAAATCCCGTGCCGCCAATGCCACCGAGGCTGGAGATGGATATGCATCCCCCCTGGATATCCTGCGGCTTCAGCTTCCCCTCGCGCGCCCGCGCGCTCACCTCGGCCAGTTCGGCCGCCAAATCCATGATGCCCTTACGCTCACAATTCCGGATGACGGGGACGACCAGCCCGTCCGGCGTGTCGACCGCGATGCCGATGTTGTAATACTTCTTGATGACCAGCATTTCGCCGTCCGGATCCAGCGACGCGTTGAAACGCGGGAATTTCTTCAGCGAGGCCACCATCGCCTTGATCAGGAACACCAGCGGGGTCAGCTTGAAGCCCTGGGCCACCGCGTCGTCCGCGTTGGCCAGGCGGAAAGCTTCCATGTCGGAGATATCGGCCTCGTCATGCTGGGTTACGTGGGGAATCCCGATCCAGTTGCGGTGCAGGTGCCCCGCGGAAATTTTCTGGATCCGGCTCAGCGGCTGGCGCTCGGTCTCGCCATAGCGGCTGAAATCGAACTCCGGAAGCGCCGGAAAATCCAGTTTGAGGCCGCCGATGGCGGGAGCGCCGGAGGGCCCGCCGCTGCTCAGTGCGGACTTGACGTAGGCCGCCACGTCATCCCGCAGGATCCTGCCCTTGTCGCCGCCGCCGCTGACGCGCGCGAGGTCGACGCCGAGTTCGCGAGCGAACTTCCGCACCGCCGGGCTGGCGTAGGGCACCCGCGAGGGATCGACGGCCGCGAGGCCGCTGAGTCTGCCGCCGCCCGGTGCCGTACCCTCATCGTCGGGCGGCACGCCCTCGAAATCCTCTTCGCTGGCGCGGCCCTCCGGCGCGGGCGCGGGGCCGGCTTGCCCCTTGGCCGCCGCCGGCTCCCCGGCATCGATCACCGGGGCGGCTTCCGCCTCGTCCCCGGCCCCGGCCTGGTCTGCGTCCGCGTCCGCGTCCGCGTCCGCGACTTCGAGAATGGCCACGATATCGCCTTCGGAAACCGTGTCGTCCACTTTGAGCCGGACTTCCCTGATGATGCCGTCGGCGGGAGACGGGACCTCCATGGTGGCCTTGTCGCTCTCGAGCGTGACCAGCCCGTCTTCGGCTTGTACGCGATCGCCCGCGGCCACCAGCACTTCGATGACCGGGACATCCGAATAATCGCCGATATCGGGAACCTTGATTTCTAACGTGTTGCTCAATTCAGACTCCGGCTAGACAGAACTCGGATTGGCTTTGTCGGGATCGATGCCCAGGCTCTCCCTGGCCGCCAGCAGTTCGCTGATGCTGAGCTGCCCCTGGCGATAGAGGCCGTAGAGGGCCGCGTAGGCGATGTGATAACGGTCGACCTCGAAAAAGCCCCTCAGTTTCTCACGCGTGTCGGAGCGGCCATAGCCATCCGTGCCGAGCACGAAAAAGTCGGTCTGCGGGAGAAAGCCGCGCACCTGGTCCGCGAAACCACGCACATAGTCGGACGCCGCGACTACCGGTCCGGGCCGGTCGCGCAGGCACTGGGTAATCCAGGGCAGGCTCGGTTCCTTTTCCGGGTTCAGGCGGTTGCGGCGGGCGCACTCGACGCCGTCGCGCCGCAGCTCGGTAAAACTCGTCGCGCTCCAGACATCGGCGACCACGCCGAAATCCTGGCTGAGGATATTGGCCGCCGCCATCGCCTCGCGCAGGATCGCCCCCGAGCCCAGCAACTGGACTTTCTTCGGGCCGTCGGCGCCCTGCTGAAGCAGGTACAGCCCCTTCCGAATACCTTCCTCCGCCCCTTCCGGCATCTCGGGATGGGGGTAGTTCTCGTTCTCCACGGTGATGTAGTAATAGACGTCCTCGCCCTCCCCATACATACGGCGCAAACCGTCCTGCACGATCACCGCGAGTTCAAAGGCGAACGTCGGGTCGTACGATACGCAGTTGGGCACCATCCCCGAGATCATGTGGCTGTTGCCGTCTTCGTGCTGCAGGCCCTCGCCGTTGAGCGTGGTCCGGCCGGCCGTTCCGCCGACCAGGAAGCCGCGCGCCCGCATGTCGCCGGCGGCCCAGGCGAGGTCGCCGACGCGCTGGAAGCCGAACATCGAGTAGAAAATGTAAAAGGGGATCATGGCGACGCCGCTGGTCGAGTAGCTGGTGGCCGCCGCGATCCAGGACGAAATGGCGCCGGCCTCGGTGATGCCTTCCTGCAGGATCTGTCCCTCGCGGTCTTCCTTGTAAAACATCAGCTGGTCGGAATCGACCGGGTTGTAGAGCTGCCCGACCGAAGAGTAGATGCCCAGCTGGCGGAACATACCCTCCATGCCGAACGTGCGCGCCTCGTCGGCGACGATGGGCACGATGCGCTCGGCGATCTTCTTGTCGCGAAGCAGAGTCGACAGAACACGGACGAAGGCCATCGTGGTGCTGATCTCGCGTTCCCCGGTAGACTTCAACAGGGCCTCGAAAATCTGCAACTCCGGAACCTCGAGCGGCTCCACGGCCCGGCGTCGCTGCGGAAGGAAACCGCCCAGCGCCTTGCGGCGCTCCAGGATGTAGCGTACTTCCTCGCTGTCAGGCCCGGGATGGTAATACGGCACTTCTTCCAGTTCCTCGTCGGGGATGGGCACGCCGAAGCGGTCGCGAAACTGGCGGATGGAGTCGATGTCCATCTTCTTCTGCTGATGCGTGATGTTCTGGGCCTCGCCGGCGCCGCCCATGCCGTAGCCCTTGACGGTCTTGGCCAGGATGACGGTCGGCAGCTTCTCGTACTTCATGGCCTCGCTGTAGGCCGCAAACAGCTTGTGGGGGTCGTGGCCGCCCCGGTTGAGCCGCCAGATGTCCTGGTCCGTCATCGTCGCCACCATCTCCAGCAGTTCGGGGTACTTGCCGAAGAAGTGTTCGCGCGTATAGGCGCCGCCTTTCGCCTTGTAGTTCTGATATTCCCCGTCCACGGCTTCTTCCATGCGCTTGCGTAGCAGGCCGTCTTTGTCCTTGGCGAACAGCTTGTCCCAATACGATCCCCAGATGACCTTGATGACATTCCAGCCGGCGCCCCGGAATACGCCTTCGAGTTCCTGGATGATCTTCCCGTTGCCGCGGACCGGCCCGTCCAGCCGCTGCAGATTGCAGTTGATGACGAAAACGAGGTTGCTGAGCTTCTCCCGACCGGCCAGCGATATCGCGCCCAGCGACTCGGGCTCGTCGGTTTCCCCGTCGCCCAGAAAGCACCAGACCTTGCGATCGGCGGTGTCCGCAATGCCGCGATTGTGCAGGTACTTGAGAAACCGCGCCTGGTAAATTGCCATGATGGGACCGAGGCCCATGGAAACCGTGGGGAACTGCCAGAAATCGGGCATCAGCCAGGGGTGCGGATAGGAACTCAGGCCCTGGCCGTCCGCCTCCTGCCTGAACCTGTCGAGCTGCTCTTCGGAGATGCGCCCTTCCAGGTACGCCCGGGCGTAGATGCCCGGCGATGAATGGCCCTGGACGTATATCAGGTCACCGCCTCCGGGATGTTCGGGACCGCGAAAGAAATGATTGAATCCGACGTCGTAAAGCGTCGCCGCGGAGGCGAAACTGGCGATGTGTCCGCCCAACTCGCCGCCGCGCTTGCTGGCTCGCAGCACGGTGGCCATGGCATTCCAACGAATGATCGATCGAATCCGGTACTCGAGTTGTGTGTTGCCCGGGTGACGCGCGCCCATCTGGGCGGGGATGGTATTGATGTAGGCAGTGGTCGCATCGTAGGGCAGGTAGCCGCCCGAACGCCTCGTGTAGTCCACCAGCTGTTCCAGCAGGTAATGCGCCCGCACCGGACCCTCTCGCTCGATGACCGCCTGCAGCGACTCCAGCCACTCCTGCGTTTCCTGTGGATCGGTATCGTGATGGGTCTTGTCTGTTTCCTGGTCCATAGCTGCTTTCCTGCCTGGTCAAACGGCGTAATGCGAACGCCCCTCGGCGTCCAGTTTGATGAAGCGGAGTGCATTGGTGCCGCCCGATTTGCCCATTCGATCGCCCATGGTGACGATCACGCGGTCACCAGAGACCAGGGCGCCTGTCCGCCACAGTTGTTGGAGGGCGGAGTGCACGACAAGATCTTCGTCCTCGCTGTCCGTCTCCAGTTTGACGGGGTAGACATCGCGAAACAAGGCCATGCGCCGCCTGCTGGCAGCGTTTCGCGAAAACGCGTAGATCGGCACCGCTGATCGCACCCGGGACAACCACTGTGCGGTCGACCCGGATTCCGTCAGGGCGATGATGGCCTGCACCGACACCTGCCCGGCCATGAACATCGCGGCCATTGCGATGGCCTGATCGATCCGCTGAAACCGCACATTCAGGTGGGTGATGACGCCCTCCTGCTCGAGATGCCGTTCCGCGCCGAGGCAAATGCGGTTCACGGCCTCGATGACGCGCACGGGGTGCTTGCCCACAGCCGTCTCGGCCGACAGCATCACGGCGTCGCTGCCGTCGATCACGGCGTTTGCGACGTCGAGCACTTCCGCGCGGGTAGGCACCGGATTCTCGACCATCGACTGCATCATCTGCGTGGCCGTCGTGACAATGCGATTGTGTTTCAGGGCCGTGCGGATAATCCGTTTCTGCAGGCCGGGCAGTTCCTCGTCGCCGATCTCGACGCCGAGGTCTCCGCGCGCGACCATGATCACGTCCGAAGCGTCACAGATTTCCTCGAGGTTTTCGATCGCTTCCATGCGCTCGATCTTGGCCACCAGGGCTGCCTCGCTTCCGGCCTTGCGCAGCAGTTTGCGCGCCCGATTGATGTCCCTCTCGTCGCTGACGAAGGACACGGCGAGATAATCGACGCCCATCCGCGCCGCCAGTTCGATGTGCGGCAGGTCGTGATCGGCGAGGCCGGAAATGGAAAGCCCGCCACCCTTGAGATTCAACCCCTTGCGGTCTCCGAGCGTACCCCCGAGTTCCACCCTGCAGATGACCCTGCCGCCCTCGACCCGCTCAACGGCCATGGAAATCAAGCCGTCGTCGAGCAACAGGACGTCGCCCGGCTTTACGTCGTTCGGCAGGCCTTTGTAACTGACGCCCACGCGCTCCCTGGTACCCGGCGTGACATCGTCTTCGGCGTCGAGGACAAACGGGTCGCCGGCGGTCAGTTCAACCTGGCCCGAAGCGAATCGCTCGACCCGGATCTTGGGCCCCTGCAGGTCCGCCAACAAGGCGACCTCACGGTCCAGATTGCCGGAAACCTCGCGCACCAACCGCGCCCGCTCCAGGTGGTCCTCGCCTTTTCCATGAGACATGTTCAGGCGAAAAATGCTGGCGCCGGCCAGGATGACTTGCTCCAGCACCGCCGGATCATCGGTGGCGGGACCCAGCGTGGCGATGATCTTGGTCCGTCGCTCGTGGCTGCCTTCAGGGTGGGTTTCCAGGTTCATGGTTGCGATTATAGATGCAATTGATAAGCGTTTACTTGTGAAACGTTGGCCACGCAGGATTCCAGCGGGGCGCGCGCACCGCGCCGCGAGGCGGAAGGGGCGGCCGCGCCCCGGTGCAATGTCAGGGACTCGCCGTGTGGGGATACAGGTCGAAAACGCGGTCGACGGCGGTGAAAACAGCGTCCCGTAGTTGCTGGGCAACCTTGTCGTTTGCATCCACGACCGCCACGCCCTGCCAACTCATGCGCTGCTGGTCGGCATCCACCAGGTCGATGAAGACCGAAGCTTCCGTGGTGCGCGTTGCCCGGGAGCTGACGCCCACGCCGGCACCTACGGCTGAACCATAGGTGCCGCCGCCCGGCCGCCCGTAGTAGGCGCCACTCATGTACGGCGATGTGTAACTCTTCATCCGGACCTTGTCGTCGCTCCGGATGGTGACGTTGACCAGGAGATCCGGCTGACCGTCCAGACGATAGCCACGCCCGGTCATTTCGCGGGTGATCGCCTCGCGAAACAACTCGCCGAAGATCGGCGAGTTGTAACCGCCCTCGATGCCGAGGGGGTCGAAAAAGTTCCAGGTTCTGTAACTTGCGAAATCGGCCGTGGGGTCTACATCGCTCCGGACGGACAGCCCGGTCGAGCAACCGCCGGCCAAAAGCGCGAACAGGCAGGCCAACAGGGCTGCGATACGCTCACCCGGCAAGCGGCGGCGCGGTCCACCCGAACCTTGCCGGACCGTCATTTCGAGGCGGGCGCCGCGACCGGAAACTGGGTGAATACCTTGTCAACGGTGTTGTACACGGATTCGCGCAACTGCTGCTGCACCTTGTCCGTCACGGTGAACGTGGCGACTCCCTGCCACACCATCTTGTGCTCGCTGGCGTCCACCATGTCGATGTAGACGTTAGCCTCCGTGTACTGGGTAACGGTCGTTTGCGTACCGCCGGGGTAACCCCAGGGGCCGCCCGCGTAACCGTAGCCGCGCATGCCGTAATAGCCGCCGTAAAGGTAGGGGTCCTGGTAGGTGTTCACCCTGACCTTCTCCTCGGCGCCGATGGACACGTTGATCTGCAGTTGGGGCGCGTCCGACTTCCGGTAACCGCGGGCGTCCATCTGGGCACTGATCGCATCGCGAAAATGGCGCCCGAGCAGGTTGGAATAATTGTCGCCCTCCACGCCCATCTGGCTGAAAAAGTCGTAGCTTTGATACTGCCTCATGTCCACGCCGGGATCGGCGTCGCTGCGCACCTTGACGCTGGGTGCGCAGGCTGTGAGCAGCAAAGCCGCGAGAACTGCCAACAGTGCAATCATCGGCTTGGAATGCATAACACAAATTTTCATGGACAACTCCAGGGGAAACGTTCTGCCGCTATCGTACCAGCCGCCGTCCCATAGTTCACTCATATCACGGTGTCAGGCCGGGCACCGCCAGGCCTGGATTCTCGGGCTCGCCCGGGCTCAGCGCGCCACGGCCTCCAGCGCCGCGACCGCAGGAAGCGACCTGCCTTCGACGAATTCGAGAAAGGCGCCGCCACCGGTGCTGATGTAGCTGATGGCGTCGGTCACGCCGAACTGGTCGATCGCCGCCAGCGTGTCACCGCCGCCCGCGATGCTGTAGGCCGTGGACCGTTCGATCGCCTCGGCCATGGCCCGGGTTCCAGCGGCGAAATTGCGGAACTCGAACACGCCGACCGGGCCGTTCCAGATAATGGTGCCGGCGCCGGCTATGATCTCCGCGTACTCGATCGCCGTCAGTGGACCAATATCGAGGATCATCTCATCCGGAGCCACTTCGTCGACATTGCGCACCAACGGCTCGGCATCCGCCGAAAACGACCGGGCCACGATGACGTCCTTGGGGATCGGGATGGACCCGCCGCTGGCGTGCGCCTTCTGGATCAGCCGCTGTGCGTCATGGATCAGGTCGGGCTCATACAAGGACTTGCCGACGTCATGGCCCGACGCCGCGATAAACGTATTGGCGATCCCGCCGCCCACGATCATCTCGTCAACCTTGTCCAGCAGCGTTTCCAGCACCGCGAGCTTGGTCGAGACCTTGGATCCTCCGACGATGGCCAGCATCGGCCGCACGGGGTTGTTCAGGGCCTTTTGCAGCGCATCCAGCTCCCGGCACAGCAACGGTCCGGCGCAGGCCAGTTCCGCGTGCCGGATGATGCCTTCAGTGGAAGCCTGGGCCCGGTGCGCGGTTCCGAAGGCATCCATGACGAAAATGTCGCACAACTCCGCCATGGCGCGGGCCAGCTCGCTGTCGTTCTTCTTTTCGCCGGGATTGAAACGCACGTTCTCGCACAATACGACTTCGCCGGGCGCCAATTGCACCCCCCCGAGCCATTCGCGCTCCAGCCGCACCGGCTGCCCCAACAATGCCGACAGGCGCTCTGCAACCGGCTGCAGCGAGAACTGCGCGTCGTATTGGCCCTCCACCGGCCGGCCGAGATGCGAGAGCAACAGCACGGCTGCCTCTTTGTCCAGGGCCATGCGGATGGTGGGCAGTGCCGCCCGTATCCGCGCGTCCGAGGTCACCCGGCCATCGCTGACCGGGACGTTGAGATCTTCCCGGATCATGACCCGCTTGCCGGCCAGATCCAGATCCTCCATGCGCAGGTAGCTCATGTTCAACTCACGCGTTCACCAGGGCCAACGTGGTATCCAGCATTCGGCAGCTGAATCCCCACTCGTTGTCGTACCAGCTAAGCACCTTGACCAGATTGCCTTCCATGACCCGGGTCAGTCCGGCATCGAAAATGGAGGAGCGCGGATCGTGGTTGAAATCGACGGATACCAGCGGTTTGTCGTTGTAGCCGAGCACGCCGGCAAGCGAACCTTCAGCTGCCGCCTTGACGATGCCGTTCACTTCCTCGACCGTGGTGGGACGTCCGGCCACGAAGGTGAGATCGACCACCGAAACGTTGATGGTCGGCACCCGCATCGAGAAACCGTCCAACCTGCCGTTCAGCTCCGGCAAAACGAGACCCACCGCGGCGGCCGCGCCGGTCTTGGTGGGAATCTGGCTCATCGTCGCCGATCGCGCCCGCCGCAGGTCCTTGTGGTACACGTCGGTGAGCACCTGGTCGTTGGTATAGGCGTGAATGGTGGTCATCAAGCCATTCCGGATGCCGATGCCCTCGTGCAGCACCTTGGCCAGCGGCGCCAGGCAGTTGGTGGTGCAGGAGGCGTTGGATATCACCTGGTCGGTCGACTTCAGCGTAGTGTGATTGACTCCGAATACGACCGTGTTGTCCACGTTCTGCCCGGGCGCGGAGACGATAACCTTGCTGGCGCCGGCCGCGATGTGGGCTCCCGCGGTCTCCTTGCTGCGAAACAGGCCGGTGCACTCGTAGACTACCTCCACGCCGAGTTCCGCCCACGGCAGTTTCGACGGGTCACGCTCGGCAAACACCTTCACCCGATCTCCATTGATGATCAGGTCACCGCCGTCCACACTGACTTCACCGGGGAACCGCCCGTGCGCGGTGTCATATTGGGTCAGGTGGGCGTTGGTATTCGCGTCCCCGAGGTCATTGATGGCCACGATCTCGATCCGGTCTTTCCAGCCATACTCGTGCACGGCACGCATGATGTTCCGGCCAATGCGGCCGTAACCGTTGATTGCGACTTTGATTGCCATTTCCTGAGTTCTCCTTTTACATATCAGATGCGTTGGCCGCCGCCAGCGAGTCGCGGACAGCCCGGCTGACGTTCTCGACCGTCAACCCATAATGTTCGAACAAAACCTTGGCCGGCGCGGAGGCGCCAAACCGCTCGACTCCGACAACCTCGCCGCAGTCGCCGACGAATGCGGCCCAGCAGTCGGTCACCCCGGCTTCGACAGCCACCCGCGCCCGCACCGACGGCGGCAGGACCGCCTCCCTGTACTCGCGGTCCTGCTGCAGGAACAGTCCGGGATTCGGCATCGAGATAACACGAACCCCGATACCCCGGGAAGACAATTCCCTGGCGGCCTCCATCGCCAGCCCGACTTCTGAGCCGCTGGCGATCAGCAGCGCGTCGGCGGCGCCGTCCGCCTCTTTCAGCACATAGCCACCCCTGGCCACGTTTTCAAGTTGTTCCGGCGTCCGATCCTGCTGCGGCAGGCCCTGGCGGGTGAAAACCAGGGCGGTCGGCGCAGACCGATTCTCGAGCGCCGCCTTCCAGGCCACGGCGGACTCCGGCGTGTCGCAGGGGCGCCAGACCTGCAGCCTCGGAATCAGACGCAAGCTGGCCACGTGCTCGACGGGTTGATGCGTCGGACCGTCTTCGCCCAGCCCTATGGAGTCGTGGGTGTAGACGTGTATGTTGCGCACCGGCAACAGCGCGGACATGCGCACGGCGTTCCTGGCATAGTCGGAAAATACGAGGAAGGTGGCATTGTAGGGGATGAAGCCGCCGTGCAGGGCCAGGCCGTTGCAGATCGCGGTCATGCCGAACTCGCGGACGCCGAAGTAGATGTAATTGCCGTCCTCCGTGCCCTCGTTGACGTCCACGCTACCGGACCAGATCGTATTGTTGGAACCGGCCAGGTCGGCTGAACCGCCGATCAGTTCAGGCAGCAGGGGGCCAAACGCGTTCAACGCGATCTGGGAGGATTTCCGGGTCGCCACGTTGCCGCCCTCGGCCTGCAGCCGAGCGATGATCTCCGCGCTCGCCGTATCCCAGCCCGGCGGGAGGCTGCCGGTCATCCGCCGCTCGAATTCCTCCGCGAGGCCTGCAAAACTGCGCCGGTATGCTTCAAATGCCTCACGCCAAGCCGCCTCCGCCGCCGCCCCCGCTTCGCGCCTGTCCCAGGCCGCCGCGATATCGGCGGGAATTTCAAAAGGCGGGTAGCTCCAGCCGAGGTTGGCCCGGGTGGCCGCGACTTCCTCGGCACCCAGGGGCGCGCCGTGGGTGGCTTCCGTTCCCTGCTTGTTGGGCGAACCAAACCCGATCACGGTGCGGGCGCAAATCAGAGTGGGCCGGGCGGTTTCGGCGCGGGCCGTGTCGATGGCCTGCTGAATCTCGACGGGGTCGTGCCCATTCACTCCACGGATGACCTGCCAGCCGTAGGCTTCGAATCGCGCCGGCGTGTCGTCGGTAAACCAGCCCTCCACTTCGCCGTCAATGGATATGCCGTTGTCGTCCCAGAAGGCGATCAGCTTGCCCAAACCGAAGCGGCCGGCAAGCGAACAGGCCTCGTGCGACACGCCTTCCATCATGCAGCCGTCGCCCAGGAAGACCCAGGTACGGTGATCGACCACCCGATGGCCGCCGCGGTTGAAGCGGTTGGCCAGCACCTTTTCCGCCAGGGCCATGCCGACCGCATTCGCCAGGCCCTGCCCGAGCGGCCCCGTGGTGGTCTCCACCCCCGGGGCTTCCCCGTACTCAGGATGCCCCGGTGTCTTCGAGTGCAGTTGCCGGAAATTCCTCAGCTCCGACATCGGCAGGTCGTAACCGGTAAGGTGCAGTAGCGAATAAAGCAGCATGGAGCCGTGGCCGTTGGAGAGCACGAACCGGTCACGGTCGGGCCACGCTGGATTGGCCGGGTTGTGCTTCAGATTGTCCCTCCACAGCACTTCTGCTATGTCGGCCATGCCCATGGGCATGCCGGGGTGTCCGGAGTTCGCCTGCTGGACCGCGTCCATGGCGAGCACTCGAATGGCGTTGGCGAGTTCAATTCGATTGGGCATCGGGATTCCCCGTATCGGTTTTACAGTCTGGTTGGGAGATTTCGTCGCGGCGTGTCAGCAACGGATTTCTGCCCATAGTATGCCCCAGAAAAGGCCCGAAGTAGCGAAGCAGCGCCTGAATCTGCACTTGGGTTGACTCGGGTCAGCCGCGCCGGGCCGCCCGGCCGAACTTCCTCAAGCGCCCCGCCTTGTAATCCGCCCAGTATTCGTCCAGTTCCTGCTTTACCGTCGGCAGCAGGAAATAGATGCCGAGCACGTTGGGGAAGGCCATTGCAAAGATCATCGCGTCGGAAAAGTCGATGACCGAACCCAGTTGCATGGAGGACCCGACAATGACGAACAGCAGGAAGAGTATCTTGTAAACCGCGTCGGTGATCAGCGATTCGCCGAACAGGTAGGTCCAGGCCTTCAATCCGTAGTAGGACCACGAAATCATCGTCGAGAAGGCGAACAGTACGACGGCCACCGTCAGCACCCAGGGAAACCAGGAAATGGTGGACTCGAACGCAGCGGAGGTCAGCGCCACTCCCTGGCTGGGATCGATGGAGGGGTCCCAGCTGCCGGTGACGACGATGACCAGCGCCGTGATGGTGCAGACGACCACGGTATCAACGAAAGGCTCGTACAGCGCGACGAAACCCTCGGTAACGGGGCGGTTCGTGCGCACGGCCGAGTGCGCGATCGCCGCCGAGCCGATACCCGCCTCGTTCGAAAACGCCGCCCGCTTGAAACCCTGGATCAACACGCCGACCACACCTCCGGCAATGCCCTGGGCGTTGAATGCCCCGGTGACAATCGCAACGAACGCGCCCGGCAGGTCGGGCAGATGCAGCCCGATGATCGCCAGGCCGGCCGAAACGTAGATCACCCCCATCAGCGGCACGATCTTGGAGGTTACGCGCGCGATCCCCTGGATGCCGCCGATGATGACGAGACCGACCAGGACGGCGATCACCGCGCCGAACAGCCAGCCCTTGTCCGCCAGCCAACTGGCGTCCCCACCGGTAACCGCGACAACTTGCTTGAAGCTTTGATTGGCCTGGAACATGTTCCCGCCGCCGAAGGACCCGCCAACGCAGAAGATGGCGAACAGCACGGCGAGAACGCGGCCCAGCTTGGCCAGCCCGGGGCCGCGCTCGGCCAGTCCCTTGGAGAGGTAGTACATCGGCCCGCCGGACACCGTGCCGTCCGTATATTCATTGCGGTACTTGACGCCCAGTGTGCACTCGACGAACTTGGATGACATGCCCAGCAGACCCGCCAGGATCATCCAGAATGTCGCCCCGGGCCCGCCGAGACTGACGGCCACCGCGACGCCCGCGATATTTCCCAGACCGACGGTGCCCGACAGCGCCGTTGCCAGGGCCTGGAAATGCGTGACCTCGCCCGCGGCCAGCGGATCGCTGTAATCCCCCCTGACCAGCTGGAAGCCGTGTCGAAACGCTCGCAGGTTGATGAACTTGAAGTACACCGTGAAGATGGTGGCGGCGAGCAGCAGCCAGACCAGCACAAAGGGGACCTGGACACCGGCCAGCGTGAAGGAAGAGAAGATGAAGCCCGCCACGGCATCCGCGACCGGCCTGATCGCCTGGTCGATGCGCTGATCTATCCCGTTCTCCGCGTGCGCGGTCAGCGCCGTACCCAGCAAAACGATGGCGAGGGCCAGCCGCGGCCCGTGGTTTCTTTTCAGCATTCGACTCTCCAGGTCGTAGGGGGCTCAGGGAACGACGGTCACCGGTTGAGGGGACATCTGCACCATGGACATGGCCACACTGCCGAACAACTGCGCCCGGATGCGCGAGGATCCGGTTTTGCCGATGACGATGTGGCTCGCTTCGAATTCCTCGGCGAGCTGACACAGGGTCTCGGCGGCATGACCGTGCCGTATCACGCCCTCCGCGTGAACGCCCCGCTCGCGCAGAGCTTCCACCACCGGATCGATGATTTCCCGGTGAGCGCGTTCCAGTTCAGCCTCCCGCCGCATATGGCGTTCTTCGTTTTCCTGTGGCGTATTGAAAGAGAAAGGCGACCACTCGATAACATAGGATAAGATCAACCGGTGGCCGGATGCCGCCGCCCAATCCGCTGCGTAATTCAGTGCCCGATCGCTGCATTCGCTGCCGTCAATACCTACCAGCAAGACTTTGCTCATTCGACATCAACCTCTGAAGATTCGTGGATTCTAAATGGTTCGTATCGGAACGGCCAGCTGAACACCAATCCCCGGCCGTTCAACTGTCCTGCTGCAGCCACTTGATGGAACAACCGATCGAAGGCACCTGATCGCTGGGCCCACGCCCGGTTTCCGCGACCTGCCGCATGGCCAGGTAAAGGTCACGCCTGACTTCTCCGGCGTCCGGCTGGCGCCCGCTGGCATCCAGGCGGCCGCGATACTGAAGTTCGAGGTCGGCGTTGTAGCCGAAAAAATCAGGGGTGCAGACGGCGCCGTAGGCCTTGGCGACTTCCTGCGTCCCGTCCACCAGGTAGGGGAAGGGATAGCCGTGTTCGGCCGCGACGCGCTGCATGTTGGCGAAGGAGTCTTCCGGGTAGTCGGTCGGGTCGTTCGACATGATCGCAACGCTGCGGATTCCTATTTCCGCCAGATCGTTCGCGTCGCGGACCAGCTTGTGATTGACCGCCTTCACGTAGGGGCAGTGATTGCAGATAAACATCACCAGCAACCCGCGGGGGCCCCGGCAATCCTCCAGGGTCCAGGTTCTCCCGTCGACGCCGGGCAGGCGGAAGGGAGGCGCTGCCGCGCCGAAATCGCAGATTGGTGTACGGGTGCTTACCACGGTTGAATGACTGTCGCGTCCAAGTTTTCAGTATATCAGCCTTGAGGCGGCATTTGCCCCGCGATGTTTAGCTGGAAATCTGCTAGGATTGTATTAAACTTTTAGTGCAACCAGTCCTCTAAGATCCTGATACCACGGTTGTAAGAAGAATGGGTAGGAGTTGATTGGAAGATGAGATCCGGCTGGACCCTCAATACACTTGGCTGGCGCGGCTTGGTCGCTACGGCATGCGTGTGCCTGGGTTCCGGCGGCCTTTCCGCGGCGGACACGGGCAATGGCGCATTTCTCTTCGCCGGCGAGTCGCTGGGCCTCGTGGCCGGTCAGCACGATACGCTCGTGGACCCTCGGGCACCTTACCCCCTGGATCTGGACCAGGGCGCCGGCCTCGACTTCGACCTGGCCGGCAGTGAGAAGCGGAAACTCCAATTGATGCTGAATCAGCCCCTGTCCCTGTCAGCGGGGGTCGGCACGCATAGCTTTGACAGCGGGTCCGACATGCTGGGGCTGGACGCAACGCTCAACCTGCCCCTCGGGGACCGGTTCGGATTGTCGGCCGGCATCGATCGTCAAATGGGCGCCTCGCGGTTCCATTCCCTCGGGAGCATCCAGTGCCTCAATGGAACGCTGCGCGCCGATTCCTACACGGCCTCCGGTTGCCGATTCGTCAATGAGCCGCTGGCGACGACCGAACGGCGCAAAATGGACCTCGGCGCCCGCCTGGATTTCACCAACGCGGCGGCTTCGGTCAGTTGGTTCACGCAGGAATCCGCAATGGATCACTCGAGCGTGCGGCAACTGAATCCCCTGGGTGGCGGCCAGTCCACGATGACCGACAGCTTGCTGTCGCCTGCGCTGAGCAACCCGATGCTTGCGCCCGGTTCGGGCGATCCATTGCGGTATCTCAATGCCGAGGCCAGTGGCGTCGATCTGAACTTCAAAGTGGGCATCGCAACCGACACCCGCGGAGACATTCGCCTGGGCCTCGCGTTTTCGCGGGTGCTCGACGCCGATTATTCGGGTATTTATCTGCGCGGGGCGGAAGCCTTCTCCTGGACGCTGGCCGAGCCCTTCAACTCGGCGCGCATGAACCTGGAGTGGACGAAGGGCGCCTTCAGCACCGGTATCCAGGGGTATTACCGGGACACGGTTGACTTCATGAACCGCGACAGCGTCGACGGTCTCACGACTTTCGACGTTCACTTCACCTGGCGAACTCCGTGGAACGCCAATCTCAGTGTCGGTGCGACCAACCTGCTGGGAGCAGGATCGGACAGCGCTCCGAGCGCCGAGAGCCCTCCCGCGGACCCGCTGGAGTCGATTTACGGCCGCATTCCGTACGTCAGGTACAAGCAGGACCTGTAAGCTGTTCGCCCGCCTCATATCGCTGCGCATGCAAGCCCGGCGAGGCGTTCATCGGGCGGCGGGGCATGACATTGACCGGAACATGTTAGACTTGCGCGGTCACGCGCCCGAAGGCTGAAAGATGAAGAAACTCCTTATCGCATTCCTGGCTCTGCTGTACTGCGTTTCGCTTTCGGCGGCGGACGGATTCTCTTCCCTGGAAGAACAGATGACCGGCAACGAATTCAGCGCTGCCGGCCTGGACAAGCTGACTCCAGAGGAATTGAAGGCGTTGAACCAGTGGATCCGGGCTCGCTCTCTCGCCACCCTCGCAACATCACCGGCCAGCGTCGCGGCCACCAGCGCCGTGACCGGCAACACCGGGGCCAGCAGTGCCGACGAGACCGCCGGCGTGGACCGGCGTGGCTTCCGCAGCGAGAAGAAAGACGAAGACCGCACGCCGATCACCAGTCGGATCGTGGGCAAATTCAGCGGCTGGGATGGCCAGACCGTGTTCAAGCTGGAAAACGGCATGATCTGGGAACAGGCCGACAAGGACAAGTTCTTCATCCGCGAAGTCGAGAACCCCGTAGCCGTCATCGAACCCGGCATATTCGGGACCTGGCGTCTGCACATCGAGGGCTTCAACTCGGAGTGCCGGGTGGAGCGCATCCAGTAGCACCCCAATCGGGCTAGATATTGCGCCGCAAATCCCTGTTCGATCCGGCCTTCCGCATCAGTTCCTTCCGCTGCTGGCGACAGCGGAACAGAAAACCTCGCACCACCAGGTAGGCGATGGCCGCAGCACTCATGAGAATGAACGGGCCAATCGAGGCCGCCTGCACGAAGCCCCTGGAATCCCACCAGTACCACCCAAAGGCTCCGACAAATACGGTGATCACCAGGTAACTGGTCATGTTGAGGTGATAGATCCGATCGCGCAGGCGGCGTGCCCGGAACACCTCGAGGTCCTGCTCGCTGACCTCTCCGCGCTGGAATCCGCAGTAAGAGCAGATGGCTGCGCGGCTCGATATCTTTTTGCCACACTCCGGGCAGGCGATGATCGCCATGGCTGTCCCCGTCTGAACTCCGTTGAAAGATACCAGCAAACCCGCCGGATGTCCGCCCCGTGCCATGTTCGGGCTAGCTTCCGAAGAACCTGAGTTCGGCGCGCAGTCCGCCGGAGGCGCGGTTGCTGAAGTGGATTGACCAGCCGTACAGTTCGCACAGCCGCTTGACGATCGCCAGCCCGAGACCGGCGCCCTTGCCCGTAATGTTCTGGCCCCGGTAGTGGCGCTCGAACACGTGCTCGAGTTCCTCCTCCGGAATGCCGGGCCCCGTGTCCTCCACCCGGACACGCCCGCCGCCGATCGTGATGAGCACCTCGCCCTCCGCCGTGTAGCGCATGGCATTGCCGATGAGGTTTCCGACCGTGACGGCCACCACCGATTCCGGGGCGATCACGCTCACCCGGTCTTCCTCGACCACCCGCAGCGCGAGCTCCTTGTTACCGACCAGCGGCTCGTAAAGATGGACCCCCTCGCTGACGATCCGGCCGACATTGTGGGCCGCGCTGTCCTTGTCGATCCCCTGCTCGGCGCGCACCAGGTGCAGCAACGCCGTGGTAATGTCCGCAGACTGGCGCGCGGCGCGGGCGATCCGCAACAGGCGCGTGCGCACTTTTTCATCCAGGTCGGGCTGGGCCAGCAGCAGTTCCGTGGCGCCGGTGATCACGGTCAGCGGCGAGCGCAGTTCATGGCTGACATCGGCGTTGAATTCGCGGTCCCGTTCAACCAGGTGGTGGAGCCGATCGGCATAGCTGTCGAGGGCACTGGCCAACTGCCCGACCTCGTCATCGGCAAAATGGACCGACAGGCGATCCGGCTTGCCTTCCTCGCTCAGAGTGTCGAGACGGGCGGCGAGGTCCGTCACCGGCTTCATCACGCGGCGGGACGCCGAAGCCCCCAGCATGAAAGACAGAACCGAAAATACGACCACCACCCCCACCAGTGCGGCGATCAATTGCTTCTTCAGCCGCTGGTTGTCACTGACGTCATAGATCAGGAATGCCCACAGGTCGTCCTCCTTGCGGACTGCGGCCTTGAAGACGACGCCGGCGATATCGACGTCGTGGACACCCGTGGGCAGACCCCTGACGGCCGCGTCAACGGTCCGGTTGGGATCGCCCGGACGGGTGATGTAGCCCTGAATCCTGGTGTAGAAGGGCTCCACGACCGAAGGGTCCCGCCGCAGCTGCGTCACGTAGTCGTCCAGCTCCTGCTTGAGGGTCGCTCCGATCAGCTGGTCCTCGAGGTAGTTTTGCAGGAACAGGGTGCTCAGCGCGAACAGCGCGCTCAACAGCGTGCCGAACAGCAGGAACGAAAGAACAATGCGGCTTCTAAGTCTGCGCCGAAACTGCATCCGGATCCACCAACCGGTAACCGATGCCGTGCCTCGTCTGGATCATGTTGCTGCCGAACGGCCTGTCAATGGCGCTGCGCAGCGAGTGGATGTGCACGCGAAGGCTATCGCTGTCGGGCATCTCTTCGCCCCACACTTCCATTTCCAGCTCCGCCCGCGAAACGACGTTCGGGGACGCTTCCATCAGACATTGCAGCAGCTTGAGCCCGATGGGGTTCAGGTAGATCTCCTGGTCGCCGCGCCGAACGCTCAGCGTGTCGAGATTGTAGACGAGACTCCCCACCGTGAGCTCCCGGCGGCTGCGCCGGCGGCCGCGCCCCGCGAGCACCTTGAGCCGGGCCTCCACTTCCTGCAATTCGAAGGGCTTGACGAGGTAGTCGTCGGCCCCCGTGTCGAAGCCGGCCAGCTTGTCTTCGAGGCGGTCGCGAGCCGTCAGCATCAGGATCGGGGTGTCCTTGTCGGCCTCTGTGCGCAGTTTCCTGCAAACCTCGAGTCCGTCCATCCCGGGCAACGCCAGGTCGAGCACGATGCAATCGAAATTGTTGACGACGGCCAGGTGCAGCCCGGTTACGCCGTCGCCGGCAAAGTCCACCGTGTGGCCGTGGTCCTCCAGGTAATCGCCCAGGTTGGCCGCGATATCGGGGTTGTCTTCAATGATCAGTACGCGCATCGTCAATGCCGGCCCTCAGCCACTCGCCCACACCAGGTCCAGGCCTATTGCCCACGGCCATCTCCTGGAGTCACTTCCCAACGTCATCCCCTGAAAGTCACATCCTGAAGTTGTCGCCCAGCACCTCGACGCCCTCCAGGCCCTTGGCCAGCGTCTCCGCGTCGCCGCCCTCGTCCAGCTTGATCATCAGCCGCACCTCGTTGGCGGAATCCGCGTGGCGCAGCGCGTCATCGTAGGAGATCTTGCCTTCCTTGTACATTTTGAACATGCACTGGTCGAACGTGATCATGCCGTGATGGCCGGAATCCCTCATGACGAGCTTCAACTCGCCGATCTCGCCCTTGCGGATCAGGTCCTTGATCAGCGGCGTGGCCATCATGACCTCAAAGGCCGCCCAGCGCCGCGAGCCGTCCACCGATGGGATCAGTTGCTGCGCGATGGTCGACTTGAGGTTGAACGAAAGATCCAGCAGGACCTGCTCACGCATGTCGTCGGGGAAAAAGTGCAGGATGCGGTCCATGGCCTGGTTGGCGTTGTTGGCGTGCAGGGTGGCCAGCACCAGGTGACCCGTTTCTGAAAACGTGATGGCGTGCTCCATCGTCTCGCGCGTGCGGACCTCGCCGATCAGGATCACGTCCGGGGCCTGGCGCAGCGTGTTCCGGAGCGCAACCTCGAAAGATTCCGTGTCGATGCCGACCTCACGCTGCGTGACGAGGCTCTTGCCGTGCTGATGCACGTACTCGATCGGGTCCTCGATGGTGATGATGTGCCCGGTCATGCGCCGGTTGCGATAGCCGACCATGGCCGCCATCGATGTCGACTTGCCGGTACCGGTGGCGCCGACGAACAACACGATCCCGCGCTTTTCGAGGGAGAGTTCCGCCATCACGTCCGGGCAGCCGAGTTCCTCGAACCCCGGAATGCGGGTCTCGATGCGGCGGCAGACCATGCCGGCCATCCCCTGCTGCACGAAGGCGCTCATGCGGAAACGCACATCCGGCCCCAGCGAATACGCGAACTGCAGCTCCTGGGTGTTGCGGAATTCCTCCTTCTGGCGTTCGGACATCACGCTGAACACGATTTCCCGGCATTTCTCCGCCGTCAGGAGATCGGTCGATATCGGCTTGATCTTGCCGTGGACCTTGATGCATGGCGGCGCGTCCACCGTGAGGAAGAGATCGGACCCGACCTCTTCGTGGAGCTGTTTTAGCCAGTTGTCCAATACTTTCATGTACCCGCCTCCTACTGCTGGAACATTCTCTTGTCCACGGCCCGCCGGGACGCTTCCAGCCGATTGATGATACCGCGGGAAACCAGGGCCTCGAGGGCCTGGTCGAGCGTCTGCATGCCGTGATTCTGGCCGGTCTGAATGGACGAATACATCTGGGCGACCTTGTCTTCGCGAATCAGGTTGCGAATGGCCGGGGTGGCGACCATGATCTCCCAGGCCGCCACGCGGCCGCCTCCGGTGCGCTTGAGCAGGGTTTGCGTGAGCACCGCGCGCAAGGATTCGGACAGCATGGACCGCACCATCGCTTTTTCGCCCGCGGGGAAAACGTCGATGATGCGATCGATGGTTTTCGGCGCCGAACTGGTGTGCAGCGTCGAAAATACCAGGTGGCCGGTCTCCGCCGCGGTCAGCGCGAGCCGGATGGTTTCGATGTCGCGCATCTCGCCGACCAGGATGATGTCCGGGTCCTCACGCAGGGCGGCCCGCAAAGCCTGGTTGAAGCCGTGGGTATCGCGGTGCACTTCGCGCTGGTTGATGACGCATTTCTTGCTTCGATGCACGAATTCGATGGGGTCTTCGATCGTGAGTATGTGCCCCTCGACGTTGTTGTTCAGGTGATCGATCATCGCCGCCAGCGTGGTCGACTTGCCGGAACCGGTTGGCCCGGTCATCAGGATCAGCCCCCGGGGCGCATCGATGATGTCCCTGAAGATGGGCGGTGCGCCGATGTCCTCCAGCGTCCACACCGTGTCGGGGATGGTGCGGAAGGCGCCGCCAACGCCGCGGTCATGGTGAAAGCAGTTGACGCGGAATCGCGCCATGCCCTGTACCGAGTATGAATAATCCACCTCGAGGTTGGCCTCGAAATCGCGCCGGTGCTGGTCGCTCATCGTGCTGTAGACCAGTTCCTGCAACTGGGCGGTATCCAGCGCAGGGAGGGTCAGGCGGCGAATGTCGCCATCCACGCGGATCATCGGTGGCAACCCGGATGACAGGTGCAGGTCCGAGGCATTGTTTTTCACCGCGAATGCGAGCAGCTCAGCAATATCCATAATCCCTCCTTGAATTTTCCTGGTCGCGTTACAATGCTCGAGAACAAACGCCGGAAAGCCGATTACCCTCGCATGATACAGATGCACGAGCCATAACCATAGATCAAGCCCACTCTGCCCGCAAGATGAGCAACTTGAAACATAATCTTGAGAATGTCCGTGCACGGATCGCGGCGGCATGCGGGAAGGCGGGCCGCGACCCCGGAGAGGTCAGGCTGTTGGCGGTCAGCAAGAAACACCCGGCGGAGCGAATCCGCGATCTCCACGCGCTGGGGCAAGGCGCCTTCGGTGAAAACTACGTGCAGGAGGCGCTGGCCAAGCAGGCGCTGCTGCCGGACCTGGATATCGAATGGCATTTCATCGGCCCGCTGCAGTCGAACAAGACCCGCGAGGCCGCCGGACACTTCGACTGGGTTCAAAGCGTCGACCGTGAGAAGATTCTCCGGAGACTGTCAGCCCAGCGCCCCGCCGACCTGCCGAAACTGAACGTGTGTATCCAGGTGAACATCGACCGTGAACCGCAGAAAGCAGGCGTGCTGCCCGAGGACACGGCCGCCTTGGCGCGCCTGGCCAGGGAACTGCCGAATATCAGCCTGCGGGGACTCATGACCATCCCGCACATTGCCGGCGAACACCATGACCCGGGCGACAGTTACCGGCGCATGCGGGAACTGTATGAACAGATACTCGATGCCGGCATTGAAATGGACACCCTGTCGATGGGGATGTCCGACGATCTGGCATCGGCCATCGCGCACGGCAGTACGATGGTGCGCATCGGTACGGACCTGCTGGGCCCGCGACCGGCGAATGACCAGGGCTGAAGCGGGAAGACGATGCGGAAAGGACTTCGAAACCCATGCTGATAACCTTCATTGGCGGCGGCAACATGGCCTCGGCCCTGATCAGCGGCCTGGCCAACCCGCCCCGGTCCGACCTGGGCATCCGGGTCGTCGATCCCGACGCCGCGGCGCGCAGCCGCCTGCAGACCACTTTCGACCTGCCTGTTTACGCGGATACCGAAGCCATCACCGCCATCGACGGGGCGGATGTGATCCTGCTGGCGATCAAGCCGCAGACCATGCCTGTCGTGCTGGACCAATTGGCGGGGCATGTCGACAGCAGCCAGCTCCTGCTGACGATCGCCGCCGGCACGACCATCGAAACGATCCGTGAGCGCCTTGGCAGCGATATCGCGGTCGTGCGCTGCATGCCCAATACCCCTGCGCTCATCGGGCACGGCATCACCGGCATGACGGCAGGGCCGAACTGCAGCCGGGAGCAGCGGGCCCGCGCGGAGGAGATTCTGCTGGCTGCAGGCGAAGTCGTATGGCTGGAGGACGAGGCGCTCATGGACGCGGTGACCGCGGTCTCCGGCACCGGCCCGGCTTATTACTTCCTGCTGACCGAAGCGCTGGCGGCGGCCGCGCGCGATCTGGGCCTGCCGCCGGAGACGGCGCAACGCCTGGCGGCGATTACCTGCTTCGGTGCCGGCGCGATGATGGCCGCCAGCCCCGACGAGGCACAGGAACTGCGCCGACGGGTTACGTCGCCCGGGGGAACGACAGAGGCGGCCATGGCCATCCTCGACAGCGGCGGGTTCCGTGAACTGATGCACCAGGCGGTTTCGGCGGCTCGCGACCGCAGCCGCGAGCTGTCCGGAACTTCATCGGGCAACAAGGCGGGCCCGGATGAACAGTAACGGCCTCAATGCGCTGTCGTATCTCGTCGGCACGCT
>Ga0209536_100004384_pt1 | contig 22296 bp, 20 predicted proteins | sample DeeMarSeWOR28_12_FD_187461 | JGI IMG/M metagenome (GOLD analysis project Ga0209536, IMG submission 187461) | Marine sediment microbial communities from White Oak River estuary, North Carolina - WOR-2-8_12 (SPAdes) (version 2) | ecosystem: Environmental > Aquatic > Marine > Intertidal zone >... | reverse complement strand
CTCAATGCCGTCAACCTGTTGCTGGGAAGTCGCGCCGCCACCGACTTGGTTCGCAGCGGTGCCAAAAGCGCCGAGCTGGAGGCCCTTTTTGACATTGCGACCTCCAGCAGGGTTGCTCAAATAATGAGCGAGCACGGCTATGATCCTTCCGAAGGACTGCTTGTTAGAAGAATCATTGCGCGCAACGATGCCAATCGGGTGTATTTAAATGATCGGTTGGCGACCATCCAGTTGCTCAATACCATTACCGAAAATTTAGCCAGCATTTCCGGGCAGCATGCCCATCAGTTGCTGCTAAAAGAGGAACAGCATCTTTTGATTCTTGACCAATTCGGTGGTCTGCTGCCTTTGCGTGAAGCGGTTGGTACGTGTTTTCAAAAAATGCTGACGGTCTTGAAAAAATTAAAAGAACTAGAGGCTATCAAGGATCACCAAGCAGAACACACGGAACTGCTGGTCTTTCAACACAAAGAGATCACGACAGCCAACCCTATCGTCGGCGAGGATGAAACACTTGAACAGGAACGAATGCGGTTAAAAAACGCTGAAGCGCTTTATCAGACGGTTTATAACGGCATCGAAACGCTTTATAGCGCACCGGGCTCTGTTATGGAAAAAATGATGGCGGTTAGCAAAGATCTGACCAAAATCAGCCAGATCGATAAACAACTGACATCAGATGCTCAGCGCCTATCGGACACCACCTATCAAATTGAGGATTTGATAGAAAATCTACGAAGCTATCTCAATTCGATTCAGATGGACGACCAACGACTGGAAGCCGTCGAGGAACGGCTGGACACACTGAACAAGCTCAAGCGCAAATACGGTGGCAGTTTGGAGGCGGTCATCGCAAAAAGCGAAGCCATCACGCAGGAGCTGAACGGCGTTGAAAATATTGCCGAACAGATCCATGCGACCGAGATTGAAGTCAACAAATTGTACCGCCAGCTTAAAGACCTTGCTTTGAAGCTGTCCGGCAAACGCAAAAAAGCAGCCAAGGATTTTGCCAAAGAGGTCATGGCTCAACTGGTCACTTTAAAAATGGCGAAAACCAAATTTCGTGTGGCACTACAGCGCATGCCGGCGGATGAAAAAACCGACTCCCATTTGGCGGTTGAGGACAACATGATCACTGAAACGGGTGTCGACCGGGCCACATTTTTAATTGCTCCCAACGTAGGAGAAGCTTTAAAAGCCCTGGCCAGCATTGCATCCGGGGGTGAGCTCTCAAGGGTAATCCTGGCGTTGAAGGCGCTTTTGGCTAAAAGCGATTCAGTCGAAACAGTTGTATTTGATGAAGTGGATGCCGGTATCGGGGGAGGCATTGCTGAAGCGGTAGGCAAAAAATTAGCCGATCTTGCCAAACACCACCAGGTGATTTGTATTACCCACCTGCCGCAAATAGCAAAATTCGGCAAGCAGCATTTTCGAATCTCGAAAAAGGTCTCTTCGGGCAGAACCCAAACAACCATTCAGCTGCTAAACGATGAGGACCGCTATAAAGAAATTGCCAGAATGTTAGGCGGTGAAAAAATCACCCAGATGACTTTGGCTCACGCTCGAGAGCTACTGGAGCAATAATCAAACCAACGTTACCATTTACTAAAAATCGTTTTAAAACGCCTTTGGCGTCTATTTGCGGACTTCTGCCCTAAGGCGCTTAGCGAAAAGGAAAAAAGCGAAATCCCCCTTGACCCGCCGCCCGTCATTTTTTATGATGGTACTTAAGAGACTTTTTTTGCCTTTTGCCACATCCATGCCAAAAATTGCAATGAGCCCATTTCTGCAATAAAGAGGTGGGTTTTTGTATTGGTGCGGAAGGTTTTTATTTCGGTAAGAGGACAGGAGTTCAAATCGTGCACAAACACCCTAAACGGCAATTAGCGGTATGTCTAATAATCATCTGCACCAGCTGGATCTGGCCTGCAATCGGCAGTGCCCAGGCTGCTTTAGATCAAGCATCTAAGGATCAAATTATCAACGCTGTATTGAACAAAGAAATCGGCGTGATGCCCCAGCTGAATAAACTCAATTTCGGATTCGGACGCCACAAGGGCCTTGAATACTTCTATGAAAAAACCATGAGCAAGGTATTTTTCCAGGATACAAAACTAAATGCCAAGATTATCGACGTTACCATTGAAGCGTCTGAGATAGCGCTCGAGATATTCCATCCTGTCCTGGGACCCGGCACCATTCGATTTGAATTTAGCAAAAAATTTCTCAAACAAACAACGCCCCAAGATATCCAAACCATTTTACTTGAAACCCTGGGAGACGAAAACCATCAACATGTGGTCTTAGATCCTGCCAATAAAACCTACCACCTCTGGTCTTGTAATCATTTTGATAACCCCGCCCTTATGACCCGCATGAAACGCGAAGACGCCGAACAACAGGGTTATCAACCCAGCGGTTTTTGCTTTCGAAAAGTCGTTTATCTGCCGGATCTGGCATTGGAAAAGGCCATCGAAGCAGAATGGTCGATGCGCCTGCGCCATTACGAACCCATTGAAAACGACTCTGAAAAACAGATGCAACTGTCAGAAATTGGGGAAACCGTGCTTAAAAACTGGCCGTTTGAGCTGCTGGGCTATGATTATGCCTTTTACTTAACCCGCAGCGACGAACTAAATGCATACGCCATTCCCACCGGAAAAATAATCATCACCACCGCCCTTTTTAACTCGCTGGATAACAACGACGAACTGGAAGCGCTTCTGGCGTATGCCATTGCCCATATCGAGCAAAGGCATAGCTTAAAGCGATACTTCGATTGTATCGAAGATGAAGAATACTCAGATGCGATGAAAAAAATAGCGACGCTGGCCGGAGCGCTGGCCGGTCCTGCGGGCGGCGGGATTTCAAGCGCGTTAAATATGGCGCTTCCAGGGGAATCTTGCAGCCCGCAGTCTTTAATCGGTTACCAACATGATTATGTCCATCAAGCCGATGCCATGGTAGCGCTATATTTTGATATTCATAAAAACAACCGACAAGGGCTTGCAACCTTGATAAAAAAGCTGCAATTTAACCAACTGGCCACAAATCTGCACCCGGACCTGCGCTTTAATCTTAAAAAAAATCAGAACGCATCGCGTCTCAGACGCGTTAACAAAACCCAGTTCAGATATTTTAATGATGGCGGACATTTTGTATTAAACCGCAACAATAAGCCACCGGTGCAGCTGAAATTGAAGTATCAACAAATTTTTGAAGATGAAAATAAGGTGTTTATCTATGTTGATGAAAAGGCGCTATTGCAGCTAAATAAGGTCAAGGATGGCAAAGTAATTATGTGGCTTTCGATCGCGGACAAAACCGGTACCCACAGATTCGAGCATCAAGAAGATTTATTAACAGAAGATATGTGGGGCGCCCATTTGGCCTTTAGCGCCCCAAGCGACAAAAAGAAAGAATTTTTTGAGGATACCGGAAAAATCGTCTTAACGGTCGCTCCGGCCGAAGGGCCCAGCGACCGTCGCAACAGTGAACCTATAAGGAGTCACACCTTTGTTCCCGGAAAGGTCGAGTGGTGAATATTCTGAAAACCATAAACAGATAAAGCGGTAAAGTTTGTTCGATAATAGCCGATAAAATCAATCAACAGTGTGTTAACGCACTGTCACCCAATGCTCTGAGGGTGATTCGTCGTGAATCACCCTCGTCCATTGGGAATCGGTTTTACCAGCAATTGTATTGCTCGCCTTGATTCATCCGATCGAAATGTTTCACGTTCACCCCTGTTAAGTTAATCCCCATTTGACGTCCCAACATCTTTCATGATCTTGGGAAAAGTGTTGCCCATTTATTATGGAAAATATGCCACAATTCAAATGTCTTATTGATGTCAGGGCTTAGGGGAGTAACTGCATTTATTGATTTCTATTCGATTCATAAAAAACCCGTCAATTGGCACAATTTATGCTACTGAAAATGATTGATTTCCCTGAGGATAATTCCGACTGGAGAATTTGGCATATGCAACATAGTCTGATTTCCTTGCTTTTGGCTGTCATTAGTGCCCTTTTAATTTTCGTGGCATTTGCCATCTACATTGGAGTATAGCACGCTTTCAAAAAGGATCCAGATGCCTTCCGAAAAATTTTTCTTAATGAGGGCAATGTAGATAGATCCGGCGGTACGGCAATCACGGAGATGGCAAGGAGGATATTGATGTCTTCTATGAAAAACCCCAGGATCAGCACCAGCGGAGGGTATCAGATGGGACCGAATCCGGAAAATCGAGAGACACCCCGCTTTGAACATGAAGCAACGGTCCTGATTGAGGATTATCCGGCCGGCCGGTACTATGAAGGTCGGATGTACAACTACAGCCGAAGCGGAATGTATTTTGAATCAGACTTTGCCCCCCCGGTCGGGACGGATATTTTTATTGGAATTGAATACTCACCTTATTCTTCGGGCCATGATGTTTACCGCGCCCAAGTCATTTGGTACAAAGAATTGCCCGAAGGTGCCTCTTACTATTATTACGGCGTTGGCGTAAAATACCTTTAGCACCGAATTGAGCAAAAACCGCCCAATTCGGTGTTATGGGTTATTGGTTCATTGTTATTAGAATTTGACGGCAGCCCATCATCCCAACTAAACTATTAACGGATAACAAATAACGGATAACTAAAACCCCAATTGATTTAAAATCAATTGGGGTTTTGCCTATCTGCGGATGGATTGGGCCAGATCATTTATTCGTTCTCTGAATGAGATCAGGTAGCGGGCCACCTTGCCGCGATGGTCGGCGGTAACCGAGTCATGTTCTCCCCTTAGAACAATCAGCGGATCAAAGGTGCAAATCTGCTCCATATCCCGAAAAGCGATGCGAACATTTTCTTCACCACCCTTTTGCTTTATCTCCGGATAAAGCGTAACGAAAGTTCGAACAAAATCCCGCAGCACCAAAATAACCCCCTGGGTATAGTAGATGCGGTCATCCAGTTGGGTGTACGGTACTTCATCGTTGGGTTGCACCAAAAGCCCAAGGGGCTGGTCAAGAAACTGATTGCCGATAATAAAGGTCAGCATATTGTACATATCATCCGAGCGCATATTATAGACGGCGTCACCGGCAGCCAAATCGTCTTCATACTCGCGCACTAAAGCAAGGCCTTCGCGGTATTCGCTTTCGGTAGATGGAAACCACCAGCTGTTTTCGCTGAAGGCAAAATGCTTTTCCCGCGCTGCTTTAAGCGACGCATTTTCGGCATCGACTTTGCCGTATTTGGCCAAATTCGTGGCATAAAAGTTGATCAGCATTCGGGTGGCAAAAATAACGCCCCGCTGCCGATTGGCACGGTTATCCAGCCAGCGGGTAGGAGATACAATTAAATCATTGACGGACCAGCCAAAAGAGGATGCCATCTCCTCTTCCAGCCGGTTGGTAACTGCGGAACTGAGTGCAATACCCTTTTTGGTTTCGCCGGAATCCGGCTTGGTTTGATCGAGAACCTGGTGAATTTTTGATATGTGCCACGGGAACCGCGTCGCATCGATAGCGGTATAGCCTTTATACACACCCCAATAGATTCCAATCGTCAGTGGCCAGATCAAAATAAAGGCCAGCAATATGATGATGGTCCACTTACCGAAGACCGTCAGTTTGGGCAGCCATTTCTTTTGCATTATGCCGACTCTTTCTCAATGGTAACGTGTTAATGATGTGATCACTTAAACAAACTGCAATAACCTAAGCGGTCGGCGGCAGGGTGTCAATATATTCCGCCGGTCGGTGTTCGAATGATACATAAAGTCTTGCGACTAATTGATTTCAGTTGGCTCTTGACACGAAATACGAAAGTGCTACTCTTTGTCAAGTGAAGGGTTCGAAAATCGCTATTTAACGGAGTTAACCAGAGCTGAAATATTACGCTGGCACTTGAGGACAATCAATGATGATATCATATTTTGCACAAAGAAGAAACTCAGAAGCTTTAGAAAGCCTAAAGCGATTATGGCTTTTTGCAATCATCAGCCTGGCTCTTATCGGATTGCTTTGTTCTTGTGCTACCTCCGGCGCCAGTTATGGCAAGTTGCAGTCCAGCCATGATATCACCAAATTGTTTGATAATGCTCAAGTGCTGCCGGACCATATATATTATTATAGCGGGTTGGAAGGTGTGCCGGATGCCATTATCGGAATTCATCCAAATTACTCACTGCGTGCAAAGTATTGGAAACAAATCGATTTTTCCCATTTGACTTTACAAAAATGGACCGACCGTATGACTTACGTGCACCAGGTGAGGCCACGCGGGGCGTGGATAATAGGCCCCAATGGTGATCGACTCGGCATCTGGTTTTCAGCGCATAAACAAACCGCTGTCCGACTCGACAGTGAAAATCGTCTAGTGGTTGCCCCACCGCCACCACCGGAATTAAGGGGTGTCCCCTAACAAACGTCTGCTCTTATTTTTATTTTATCGTTGCGCAGCCACCAAGCACACAGCTTGGCTGATAACGGCTGCTGTCGATCAAAAACAAACTGGAGAAGCGTATGTTTCAAAAAGGATTTAATCATCAGGTGAGACGCTTCAACCTCAAAAAACTGTATTTACTAGTCAGCCTTGCGTACATGCTCATTAGCACCGGATGTATTGCCGTCGTTGTTGGTGCCGGAGCCGGAGCCGGCACCTTTGCTTATGTGGACGGCCAATTGAGTCGCACGTATCAAGCTTCATATGAGAAGACGTTCGCAGTGGTCCAAGGCATTTTAAGGGATCTGGAACAACCTATCCTTGAAGAGACGACCGACGGCACCCAAACTACCCTCAGATCCGAGCGCAGTGATGGAACGCCGATAACCATACGGGTCCGCATAATCGATCCCGAATGGACTGAAGTTTCAGTCCGAACGGGTCACATCGGGGTCTGGAAAAGGCAAATCTCTGAACAGTTTCATGAATTTATTGCCGAACGGATCAAATAAGGCCTAATCAAGCGTAAACGCTCGATTAGACCTTATGGGCAAAAGGCAATTCGGCATTGAGCGCATCAATCTGTTCCTGTTCCAACTGGTTGATTTTTTCAATATGGGTATTCATGACATACTCGAGGCGTTCATCAAAAAAACGGTGAAGGCTGTAGTTGCCGACAGCTGTAAAGCCGCGTCGTATTTTGTGATACCCCCCCATTCCCGGATCAAACCAGTTGATGCCGTTGGCAATCCCCCATTCAATCGGGCTGTAATAGCAGGCATTAAAATGCAGATGATTAATGTCATTGGAACAGCCCCAATACCTTCCGAACAGTCGATCCTGCTTGTAGACCAGAAGCGATAAACCAACAGGTAAATCAGGATTCGTCTTTTTAAAAGCAGCCACCAACAATAGCCGGTGGCAATAGCCGTCCGCAAGCCCCTCAAAGAAAGGCTGTTTGAGATATTTGCACCCCCAGGGACCAAATTTATCGTTGGTGCGTTCGTAAAACGGATACATCGCCGATATTAACGCCGACGGAATTTTCTCGCCCGTAACGGTTTCCAGATAAAGGCCCTGGTTTTCAATTGAGCGTCGCTCCCGCTTTATATTGTGCCGCTGGTTTGAATTGAATACCGCCAGATAATCATCAAAAGTGCGATAACCTGCATTACGCCAGGAAAAGCTTTGGTGCAGCCAGCTAATGAATCCGTGACGGATCATCAATTTTCGCCACTGCGGATCGACGAAAAGAAAACTGCATCCCGCAATTCCAAATTGGCTGCAGAATTGCTCAATTTCAAAAATCATCTGACGGGTGAGTCGATCCTCATCCTCATCAGGAGCTATTAAGAATCGGTATCCAATCATTGGTGTAAAGGGGCTCATGCCCACCAGCTTGGGGTAATACGCAATCTTCAGCTTTTGGGCCACATCCGCCCAGACATGATCAAACACAAACTCACCGGCACTGTGTGTCTTGATATACAAGGGTGCTGCCGCGACCAATCGGTCATCGGACCAGATCGTTAAATGATGGGGCAACCATCCGGTTTCAGCGGTGGTGCTTTTTGAAATTTCCAGTTGCCGGAGCCAAACCCATTCTAAAAATGGGGTGGCTAAAGGCTCTGCCAACGCATCCCATTGGCTCTGATCAACTTCAGAGATGCTTTTAAGCCAGACGGCGGTATATGTTTTTGATTGCTCTTGCGTCATTGTGCCATTACCGCTTACATTCAAAATCGTCTTCAAGTGACCGGTGTAAATTCTTTCAAAAAGGTAAGATCACACACCAACGCTGTCACCTTTTTTCTGGCCGTCTCAATTACTTTGTGCCGGATGACATTCGAAATGGTTCCTATGGGTTCGGCCGTTGTAGACTCGGCCCAATTCTATCAGGACTGTAATGCCCCGGTACCTTGACAACCGGAATAAGAAGAGCATATTATAGCGGTGTTGGAAAGCAGGACTCAGACTTTAGATTAAAAAAGAGTATGCGTAATTCGCTTTTTTCAATTTGGATTAAGACAAATTGCCGCATCGCATTGCATCATTAAACAGGTGATAAAAGGGAATCTAGATGCCATTATATGAATTTAGATGTTTTAAATGTAATGATTGTTTTGAATTATTGGTTATGAAGCAAGAGGATGAGGTGGAGCTCAAATGCCCTCACTGTGGATCCGAAGAATTCGAAAAAATCATGAGTGCTTCCTGTCATAGCATGGGAAGCAGCTCGGGTAAAAGTGAAGGCGCAAGCGCGAAGACGCGCAACTGCCCCAGCGGCAGTTGCACCACCTATGAAATACCGGGGCATGAATCTTGATGTCAAAAACCTTCCCTGAACACCCGGCTAATCGATCCCTGCCGCATAATGAACCAACTCATCGGGTCTATCTATCTGCTAACTTTCGTCATCATCGCTAAAGCCTGGATGTCTGAATCCACAAGAACCCACATTGTGTGATTCATGTGTCCATTTGGGAAATTGAGATGAAACAACTTCATATTCAAGAAAAAAAACAGTTTAAAAAGCTTTTCAAGCAAGAACAAATCGATCATTTCGAAGATCGTTTTAAGGTCCTGGAAGTGTTCTTACAGACCGAAAAGCATGTGACCGTCGATGACATGCTTGCGCTTTTGGACCGCAACGGCTGGCGCCTTGATCCTGAATTTGTTCAGGAAACCATGAAATTAATGTGCCGTTTCGGATTTGCCCAAAAAAGCCGATTTGATAACGGCGATCTGCGTTATGAGCATCGCCATCTGGGTCAGCATCACGATCATATGGTCTGCACCAAGTGCAAACAGATTTTTGAATTCGAAGATAAACGTCTGGAAGAGCTACAGCTTAAAATTGCAGCGACGCAGGGATTTCACATGCTGCAGCACAAAATGGAAATTTATGGGATCTGCGCCACCTGTCTTAAAGATCGTATCCAAATGATGCCCCTGGATATGGCAAGACCGGGAGAACGGCTGGTCCTCAAAGACTTTGAAGGGGGGGCCGGTGCCCGCATACGTTTGCTGTCAATGGGATTGCGGCTTGGAGATGAAATTGAAGTCATTTCAAACAATAATCGGGGGCAAATGGCGATTGCAGCCGATTTCAAGCGCTATGTACTCGGAAAGGGGCTGGCTCAGAAAATACGCGTTGAGCCGATAAAATCGGCTGAAAAAACTCGCTAAAACGCTGAACACGCAGAGTTGAGCATTATTAAAACCACAAAGACACTTGGAAAAGATACACGCTTGCCATATGGAATCATTTGAGCCCGCATATATCCAAACTTTTGAAAAAGGGGAGTTGCGCAAAAAAATAAAAAAGGCCCGTCAGCTATTAAGCCCCTGCTCCCTATGCCCGCGGAAATGTCGCGTTGACCGGCTAGGCGGTGAAACCGGCATATGCAAGACCGCGGCGCACGCCTGGATCTCCAGCTACAATTCCCATTTCGGTGAAGAGTCGCCCCTGGTGGGCTCCCATGGCTCCGGCACAATATTCTTCACGCACTGTAACTTGATGTGTTTATTTTGTCAGAATTTTGATATCAGCCATCAAGGCCAGGGGCAGGAAGTTAGCGATGAAAAATTGGCAGCCATCATGCTCGTTTTACAGCAACAGGGGTGCCACAATATCAATTTTGTGACACCATCACATGTGGTTCCGCAAATTCTGGCTGCGCTTGAAATCGCCATTCCACAGGGGCTTAACGTGCCGCTGGTTTACAATTCGGGCGGTTATGATCGACCCGCAACGCTCAAGCTGTTAGAGGGCGTATTTGATATTTATATGCCGGATTTCAAGTTCTGGGGTCGAGAAATCGCCGAAAACGCCTGTCAGGCGAGCGATTATGCCGATGTTGCCTGCAGAGCTCTTAAGGAAATGCATCGGCAAGTCGGCGATCTGGTAGCAAATGATGCCGGTGTTGCCCAACAGGGGCTGATCATACGGCATCTGGTCCTGCCCGGAGGTGTGGCGGGCACGCGCAATATCATGCGCTTCATTGCCAAAGAAATTTCGGCTCGCAGCTACGTGAACATCATGGCCCAGTATCGCCCTTGCGGGCGCGCCGCCGAGATAAAGGGATTGAATACCTTTCTTTCGCCAGCGGATTACCATAAAGCTTTGCAGGAAGCAACTGAAGAGGGTATCACCCGTCTTGATCAGCCTCGGCGCCATCTATTTTAAGAAAATAGGTGAACACCCTGCTAATTCGAAATACGACTCAATAAGCTTTATTTGGCGAGGCTTGAATATTTGTCTGGCTGACAAAATTATGAAATAATGGATAATATGCAAAGAATTTTTGCCGTTGGTGACATTCATGGCTGCTATGAGAAACTGTTTGCCCTGATGGACAAGCTCCCAGTAGATATGGCGCGAGACCAATTGTTATTTATTGGAGATTACATCGATCGGGGACCCAGCTCCATCGAAGTGTTAGACTATCTGATCGATTTAAAAAAGCGCTCACCGGGCATCATCTTTTTAAAGGGTAATCACGAAGATATGCTGCAAAAATATCTAAATGGCAGCGATCGATTCACCTATCTGTTAAACAGCGGCCAGCAGACCCTGGACGCCTATTTGAACAACAAAGACAGGTCGGATAATTACCCGGTGCCATCTGCGCATCTTGATTTTCTGAACACGCTGCAAATGTATTATCAAACCGAAGACTATATCTTCGTGCATGCCGGTCTTCGGGAAAAAGTGCCCTTGGAATCACAACAAGAAGTCGATATGCTTTGGATCCGCGATGAGTTCATTTACTCTGACTATGATTTCGGCCGACGCGTCGTATTCGGACATACTCCCTTCAAAGAACCGCTGGTGCAGCCCAATAAAATCGGTATCGATACCGGAGCCGTTTATGGTAACCAGCTGACGTGTGTCCAGCTTCCGGAAATGATTTTTTTTTCAGCATAGGCGTTCAAATCAAAACCGGCTGATGCCTGACAACATGCACTTGAATTGGCTTTTCCGTCACAATTTTGCCCATGGGCAAAATATAAAGATTTAGGCCGATTCAATTTGCACAAAGACCACCTGAAATGTGTTTTTGAGGGGTTTAACGAGGAGACAAACAGATGCCCGTAACCGTGCGATCCATCATTATTTTATTACTGATACTTGGATTTTATGCTACGGCTTTTGCAGAGCGCCTGGCGGTTTCCGCCCCGGTCGCCAATATTCGATCCGGCCCAGGAACAGGTCACCAAGTGATGTGGAAAGTGGAACAATATTTTCCATTACGCATAGTTAACAAATCCGGTGATTGGTACCAATTTGAAGATTTTGAGGGTGACAGGGGCTGGATACATAAATCGCTGGTTAGCAAGATTCCGGCAGTGATCACTAAAAACGACACCTGCAATATTCGATCAGGACCCGGTACCAGTCATGGCATCCTTTTCACTGTCGAAAAGGGAATCCCCTTCAAAGTCCTCAAACGCGAAGGCAGCTGGATTCACATCGAGCATTCAGATGGGGATCAAGGCTGGATCCATAAAGCGCTGGTCTGGTAAAGAGGTAGATCAACAAACGTGCAATCATCTGGCAGAATCGAAAAAGAAAAAAAAGTCATTGTCGGTGTGGGTTCCGCCCTGGTTGATATCCTTTCCCATGAAGAAGAGGATTTCTTGAACAAAACCGGCGCGGTAAAAGGCGGCATGAGGTATGTCAGCAAGGAATTTATCGAAAAAACCCTTGCGCTTTCATCAAAGCCGCCCAGTTTGGTTCCGGGAGGATCAGCCTGCAACACGATTGTCGGGGTTAGCAAACTTGGCGGAAAAGCCCGGTTTGTTGGCAAATGCGGCAAGGGCGAGATGGGCCAATTTTTCGAAAACGATCTAAGGCGTCAAAATGTAGAACCCTCGCTTTTGCGTTCAGACTCGCCCACGGGCCGGGTTCTTTCCATCATCACGCCTGATGCACAACGCTCCATGTTCACTTACCTGGGTGCATCGGCAGAGACAAAGCCGCAAGATATTTCAATAAATTTTTTTTCAGATGCAGCCATTGTTCATATCGAGGGTTACCTGCTATTTAATCCGGAGTTAATGATCAAAATTCTTGAAACAGCTCAACAGGCCGGTGCACGGATATCGCTCGATCTGGCTAGCTTTAATGTGGTCGAAGAATCCCATGAACTCGTTGGGCATGTAGTTGACACTTTCGTTGATATCCTTATCGCCAACGAGGATGAGGCCCGCGCCTACACCGGGCACAAAGATGAGACTCGCGCTATCGGCGCCCTGTCTGAAAAAGCGGAGATTGCGGTTCTGAAGGTCGGAGAGCGAGGAAGCTTTATCGCTTGCGGGAATCAAATCGTGCCGATCCGACCAAAAACCGGCGCCCCTGTGATTGATACGACCGGCGCCGGAGATCTATGGGCCGCGGGCTTTTTATATGGGCTGGTCAATGGGTACGAACTGGAACTATGCGGCGAACTGGGTTCGGCCTGCGGTTATGAGGTGTGTCAGGTCGTCGGCGCCAATGTACCCGAATCAGGCTGGGAAAGAATCCGGCAGCTCCTAAATTGAACTGTCGGATCGTTTTCTCGATTCGCTCGCTGCGGTCTCATTACCATAATACGCTTGAATATAATAAGCGGCATGCTATACTAATTTCCTTAAAAAATATGGAACCAAGGTCCCAAGCTATTCAGTGGCCCTTATGATTTTCGCGTTTTTCGTTAAAGCGAAAACCGGCAAAACGGGCACAACTGACAACGGGCATAACCTAAACAGGGAGGTTCAATGGCTGCGAAGTACAAAACCCGCAAAGAATTATTAAAAAAGCCGGATGAATTCATAACGCTCACTGGCAAGGCAATAGCCTTTACCAGAGACTACCAAAATCAAATATTTTATGCCCTCTGCGGGATCGTGATCGTTGTTTTAATTTTTTTGGGATACCGCTTTTTTGCACAACGCGCCGAGATAAAGGCATTTTCGATGCTACAACAAACCCAATCTGAATACCAGACAATGAAGGCGGCATCCTCAGCACCAGAGGCATACAGCAAAGTTGCGGAAGCATTTCAGAAGATCATCAAAAAATACGGTGGTAATGCTGGCGGTAAATTGGCCCGCGTCATTTTTGCCAATATCAGCTACGATGCTGGCCGATATGATAAAGCCATTGAGCTTTACAAACAATCGCTCGAGGATTTTAAAGACGATAAAGCCGTCTACAATCTCATTCTCAGTAGCCTGGGGTATGCCTATGAGCAGATGGATGATACCCAAAACGCGGTCGTGTACTTTGAACGTGCCGCTACGGCGGAAGATTCACTCGTCCGTGAGGAAGCGCTGTTTAACCTGGGATGGGTCTATCAAAAATTAGGCGAGGCCGCTAAAAGCGAGCAAACGCTGCAAACGATTGTGGATGACTACCCAAACTCAATCTATTTTGATATGGTTCAAGAAGAATTGAGCGCACGCAGGCGTGAATCTTCCTCCTGATGGTTGATTGAAGAAAGCAACGACTCAAGCCTACGACTGAGAGGCGTGAAAGCATCATTTCAATGCTTTACGCCGACTTCCAGATTATACTTCTTTATTTTCTGATTCAGACCGCTCTTTCCAATTCCCAGCAATTCGGCCGCGTGGGATTGAACGTTGTTGCTCATTTTGAGCGCACGCTCAATCATTGTGCGTTCGATCATGGCCAGCGTATCGTAGAGTTTGGCATTTGCCGGGATGCCTTCAAGGTGCAAGGTGTTGTAAACATTGTCCTTAAAACCCTTGGGAAGATCCGAAACGCGGATGGTCTCACCCGCACACAGAATCATCACCCGCTCGATGACATTTTCCAGTTCCCGGATATTTCCAGGCCAGTTGTAATCATAAAACAGCCGGTCCACCTCCTGGTCGACGCCTGTGACCGGCGCTGCTGATTTGCGTTCGGATGCATATTTTTTAATAAAATGATTCACTAACAGTCGAATATCTTCTTTGCGCTCTTTCAGTGGCGGCAAGACAATGTGCATGACGTTTAACCGATAAAAAAGGTCTTCCCGAAACCGGCCGTCCGACATTTCCTGCTTCAGATCTTTGTTGGTGGCGGCAATGATACGGATGTCCACCGATATGGTCCGAACGCCGCCCACGCGCTCAAAAACCTTTTCCTGCAACACGCGCAATAATTTTACCTGTAAGTTGGGGGATAACTCACCAATTTCATCTAAAAAAAGCGTCCCACCGTCCGCCAGTTCGAAACGGCCTTTTTTCGTTGCCACGGCACCGGTAAAAGCGCCTTTCTCATGGCCAAAAAGTTCGCTTTCCAGCAAATTTTCGGCGAGGGCCGAACAATTGACCGCCACAAAGGGCTTTTCACGCCGGGTAGAATTAAAATGAATGGACCTCGCAACCAGTTCTTTGCCGGTGCCGCTTTCGCCCTCAATTAATACCGTTGCCCCGGAGGGAGCCACTTTTTGGATCGTATCAAAAATATCCTGCATTTTTTTACTTTTGCCAATGATGTTGTCAAAACGAAATTGGGATTGAACCGCATTGCGCAGACGGCGATTTTCTTTGACCACCTGATAGACGGCAATGGCTTTTTTGACATAAATGATTAAGCGTTCATTGTCGAAAGGCTTCAGAATATAGGTATAGGCGCCCTTCTGCATGGCCTCAACGGCTTTATCCACCGTACCGTGGGCTGTCATCATGATAACCGGCAGATCCTGATCATCTGCTTTAATTTTCTCCAGCAATTCAATGCCGTCCATTTTAGGCATTTTCATATCGGTGAGAACCAGATCCAGATCAGCGGTTTTGTGAATATCGTACGCCTCCGCCCCTCCGGGCGCGGTCAGGACTTCATAGCCTTCTTCTTCCAGCAGGGCGCTTAAAATGGTCAAATAGTTTTTCTCGTCATCAACAATGAGAATGGTTTCCATGGTTTTTCAGCTTTGGTTGTGCAACATTTTTTAGGTTTACGGTTTTCGCCAAGGCTTAACCCGATGCGTGCGCAGAAGTCACAAATTGCATACTTTACGGAAACTAATTGCGCTCCGCAGGCTTTTCTTTCAGCGACGCTTCCGGGCTGACCTTGGGCTTGAGCGGCAGCTCGACGGTAACCCGAGCCCCAACGACGGGTCGGTTGACAATCTGGATGCTGCCACCGTGGGATTCGATGATGTTCTTAACGATACCTAAACCAAGGCCGGTACCTTGCTCTTTGGTTGTAAAAAAGGGGTCCCAAATTTTATTCATATTCTCGGGGGGTATTCCCTGGCCTTCATCGTCAAAATGGACCGTGATCCCATGGTCGTTGGAGCTGACATCAATAAGGATTCTGCCCCCATCCGGCATCGACTGGATTGCATTTAGCAAGATATTTAAAAAAGATTGATACAGCATGGCCGAATCGGCCATGACATCCGGCAGCGAATCCTGATAATGGGTTTTAATAATGTGACCCTTTTCCTTACGCTGGGCCTCGAGAAAGGATAGATTTTTATCAATGATGTCTTCGACCCGGCAAGGCGCCATGATCGGATTTCTGGGTTTGGCGTAATTGATAAAATCAGTAATGATTGAGTTTAAGCGCGTGGCCTCTTCAACGATGATATCAGGGAAGGTGTTTTGCGGATCCACTTTGGCTATTTTTTTCTTTAGCAGTTCAGCCGAACTTCTAATAATGCCCAGCGGATTGCGGATCTCGTGCGAAATTGCGGCGGCCATTTCGCCCAACGATGAGAGACGCTCGGCGTGGGCCAATCGCTCTTTAAGGCGCAGCCTCTCCATCGCCCGCCTTTGAATGATACTTTCACCTCGCTTAACCACAAACACCAGCACCACAAAAAGTGCGCCCATCAACAGCGTGCTGGTGATAATCACCAGAATCTGAATCTGAAAAATGGTTTTATAATCTTCAGACAGGTCCTGCGCGATCTCGACAACACCAAGGATTTGTCCCGAGATTTTCCCGAGCTGTGGTTCCCAGCGTAAAGGGGCAAACGTTATCAGTTGGACCTCTTTGGGAAAGCCCAGCATAATCTGTAAAAAATTCCCTCTTTGCACCAGTTTATGATTCCAGTCACCCGACCGGGCCTGCAAATATCCGGTGCCGCCGTAATTGTGACGGCCGATCATGTATTGATCGAAACTATAGGAGATTTTATTGTCCATGCTGTAAATATTAATTTTATCAACCTCAAAGCTGTGCATGGTGCTGCGCACCACATTGTCCATACGCTCGAACTGCTCCCGATTGCTCAGCTGAATTTTGCCGTACATCAACCCCACAGGAACAATAAATTGTACAAAAACCTGGTGGTTTAAATTTTCGATCATCACATGGGCGTAGTCCTCGCTTTTTTTCCGCTGCATGGATTTTACCCAATGCGTATTGAGGGCCGAAAATATAATGGTCGCTAAAAAAATAACAACCAACCCGCTGAAAGCGAAATACTTGACCAGGCGAAAGGGTTTGAGTTTGTCTTCTGGCAGTTTGGGTTCCATTGGTAGAAATTTAAATAAAATCAATGACTCGCTAAAATTTGAGTTAAGAATACTAATTTTTCAAGTCAAATTAAAGCTTTTTCCGCTAAAGGTGGAAATTATTTGACCGATTCTTACAAAATATTGACGCTCAACATGGACATTCTTACCCAGCATTCTAAAAAAGCGGCCTATGATCAAGATTTGCAAATTAAAGCATGAACCATTTTATTTTATAATAGATTGATTTTATTATATATTTAAAAATATTTCCAGATAGTCTATTTATCTATATGTATTGGCGTAAAATTTGCAGAGCAGATGGGCGACACAACAATATAGCATGTGTCATCGCTTTTACCAACAAGGTAGACAATTTATCGCATTCCCAACAAGTTGTCCAAACTACAAAATAAGGAGGAATACGAATCAAATAAAGGTTATCACCCAGTTCGGTCAAAGGCTGGGAATTTTCATATCGGCTGCAACGGTTTCTCTACTAGATGTGGTAATTAAGATTAATTAAACTAAACTAATATGTAATATAAGTATATGTAATTATATATAATTTTGCATAATTGCTTGACTCATAATGGATTATATGCGAAAATTTAAATAATTAATATTCATTTAAAATTGACTATAAATAATATCTTTTCGCATCCAGCATAATCCGCACTTCAAAATAGGGAAATCCTGATCCATGGCCAACAAAAATCATTTAAAGAAAACCAGAGAGTCTTTATTGATGAGCAAAGCCGAACTTGCTCGGGAAGCACATGTTTCACCCATTACGATAGCCCGCATTGAAAAGGGTATGCCATGTCGCATGGAAACCAAACGCAAGATTCTTTTGGCATTGGGCCTAAAATTAACTGAAAAAGACAAAATATTTAAGGACTAAGAGCATCTCATGGTATTTGGTAAAAAAGACAACCTCGTCGGACTCGACATTGGATCCCGCTCCTTAAAGGCGGCCGAAATCTCGGATTCAAAACGTGGCCGGGAATTAAAACGATTTGGCATGACCGACATTCCGCATGGTGCCATTGAAGACGGCACGATCAACGATCCGGAATCGGTCGCTGAGGCCATACGCCAGCTTTTTAAAGGTTATAATATTAAGGAGCGTAATGTGGCCATATCCATTGGCGGATATTCAGTCATTGTTAAAAAAATTGCCGTCCAGACCATGGACGAAGAACAATTACAGGAAACAATTCATTTCGAAGCCGAACAATACATCCCCTTTGATATCAGTGATGTAAACCTGGATTTTCAAATCCTGGGACCCAACGAAACCAACCCGAATCAAATGAATGTGTTTCTGGTAGCCGCCAAAAAAGAAATGGTCGATGACTTTTTCAACCTGGCGAATATGGCCGGACTTAATCCCTGTATCATCGATGTGGAGGCTTTTGCCTTGCAGAACGCTTTTGAGGTCAATTACGATACCGGCGATGATAATATTGCCTTAATCGATATCGGTGCCAGCAAAACCTCTTTAAATATTCTCAAAGCGAACAATTCCGTATTCATGCGAGATGTGTCACTGGGCTGTAGCCAGATCAATCAGAAAATCATTTCATTGGTCGACTGCAGCTTTGATGAAGCTGAAAATCTTAAATTCGGTGACAATCCGGATCGTCTATCTGCCGAAGATTTAAAAGGTATTGTATCTTCGGTGGTTGCCGACTGGTGCACTGAAATTCGACGCGCGCTTGATTTTTTCTACTCCACTTACCCGGATGATCAAATCAAGCGTATCATTTTGAGCGGAGGGGGTGCTAGTATCGACGAATTTCGCGAATTGCTGGGCGTCGAGGCATCTGCCGAGGTTGAAACCATTAATCCATTTAAAGGTATCTACGTAAACGATAGTTTTGATTCCGACTTCATCAAACAAATTGCCCCCCAGGCAGCCATTACCATGGGGCTGGCATTAAGAAAAGTGAATGACAAATGATTCGAATTAATCTGCTCCCTTTTCGGGCCGACCGTAAAAAAGAAAACGTCCGCCGTCAAGTTTCGTTGTTTCTGCTTTCGATGGCTTTGTTACTGATTATCGCCTTCTACTATAATTGGGTTCTAAGTTCTAAAATCAGTAAATTCAATGAAAAAATCAAGACCACTAACGCCGAATTAGCAAAATACAACGCAATCAACAAAGAAATTGCTCGCATCAAACAAAACCTCGAAAATCTTAGAAAAAAAATGGCGGTCATCGAACAGCTGGAATTAAATCGTCACGCCCCTGTCGTTTTGATGGATACGATGACCCAGGTATTGGTCGCCAAACGCATGTGGTTAAACGAATTGGAGGTGAAGGATAAAACGGTAAAAATTGTCGGGATTGCACTGGATGAAAAAACAGTAGCGGATTTTATGGTTCGTCTGCAAAATAGCGGCCTCTTCAACCATGTCGAGTTGAAATCGGTTAAGCGCCAAGAGGTGCAGAAAACAAATCTGAAAAGTTTTCATATTTTGTGTACCAAAATGCCGCCACAGCAACCCAAACCAGAAAATAATCGTAAGCCTAAAAGGGTCAAAGCATAATGAATCCTACACAAGGAACCTCAACGGGCGTTGAAAGCTTTTTCGCCAAGATCGAAAAATTATCAAAGGTTCAACGCATATTGATTTTTTCAGGTGTTTTTATTGCCATTATCGTCATTTTTGTTTTTCTGCTGTATAAGCCCAAATTAGCAGAAATTAGCAAACTGGATGAACAGCTCAAAGCCCTGGAGAAAAAATTGGTCGTCGCAAAGAAAAATGCGGCGGATTTAGAAATGTTTCAAAAGAAGATGCAGGAAGCCGAAGTGCAGTTTAAAACGGCGATGAAAGCATTGCCTGAAAGAGAGGAGATCCCCTCTTTGTTGACCAGCATCTCCAGATCAGGCCAGGATGTCGGACTTGAGTTCTTATTGTTCGAGCCCAAGTCTGAAGTACGCAAAGAATTTTATGCCGAAATCCCGGTGGCCATGAATGTCAAGGGCGGCTATCACGATCTGGCCCTTTTCTTTGATAAAGTTGCACGCTTGTCACGAATCGTCAACATCAGAAACATTTCGATGTCGCGCGCAGGGAAAACCCTTGACCTGAATACCTCCTGCACTGCGGTGACCTATAAATTTGTGGAGCCGAATCAGGAACAACCGGCAAAAAAGAAAAAAAAGACGAAAAGACGAAAATAACAATTTAAACGTAATTTGACATCCTTGCTGAAAAGTAATTGAAACGTCATGAAAAAAATTCTTATTATTATCTGTAATTTGGCTTGCTTGATTGGCTTTTTAACTGTTTTGCTGGGCTGTGATCCGCCGGCAAACGAGTCGGTCAAACCGTTGATCGTTACCAAAAAGATCAAGCCCATTAAAAATAACACCGGGCTTCCTCCACGGAAACCAGCAAGAGCTTCTCAGCCCGCTTCCAAACCCGAACCACCGGCTCCGGGCAAACAAGCGCCTGAAAGAACTGTGCTGGCCAAAAACGCAGGACCGCCTGCTGCCAAATCTGCCGAGGCGAAAAAGCCCAAACCGTCGCTAGCACCCAAATCGGATATATCCGATATTAAGACGACGTCTCCGGGCCAGCCGGAAGCGCCTGCCACGGGCCAGACCACCGTTGCCCGTACTTCACCAGGGGCGCGGCCAATTTATGATCCCAAAGAAAAAATCAACCCCTTTGAGCCGTTGTTCAGAGAAAAGCCAACTGTGGCAGGGACGAAGGTAAAACGTAAAAAGAGAATACCGCGCACTCCGCTGGAAAAAATTGATCTGAGCCAGCTTAGACTGGTGGGCATTATCACAGCCGCAAGCGGCAACAAAGCCCTGGTCGAAGAATCCAACGGCAAGGGCTATGTCATCAAAAAAGGCACCTATATTGGTACCAATGCCGGCAAGGTGGTTCAAATTCAAAGCAACAAAGTCATCGTCGCTGAAGAATATGAAGATTACAGCGGAAATGTAACCGTCAAAAATAAAGAAATTCAACTACCGAAGCCTCCTGGAGATTTTTAAGGTGAACCATAAATTTTTATGTCAACAAAAAGGTTTTTCTTTGATGCTTTTGCTGGTGGTACTGACGGCCTGGATTGCCGGATGTGCTTCCAACAAAGCTGCTGATGTTAATCAAGCGGGTGCCAAGCGCATCACCGGCATCACCACCAACGTCGACGCTGATCGCGTGATGGTGATCATCGATGGAAACCAGCCGCTGACCTATACCGCAATCAAACAGGTGTTTCCCATGGGGGTGCTGTTTCACTTTCCGGAAACGTCTTTAGAGCGGGTCACCTCGGTGACCACACCGCCGCCCAATGATATCATCGGCTCGGTCAAGGCCACCGAATTGGTTGAAGGCGAATCAACCACTTCACGGATTTTCATTGCCATGAAAACCGATGCCCCCTATGATCTCAAGCCCCAGGATACAGCGCTGCAGGTTTCTTTTCCTAAAGCGGCTGCCGGCTCAGCAGCGAGCCCTGCGGCGCCGATAGCCGAAAAGGAGCTGGCAGAACAACCCGCACCTGCACCTGCACCTCCGGCGGCTAAATCGATAAAGGATCTTCCGGCGGCCCGCCGTTTAAAAACCGTTACGGCCACACCTTTAAAAAACAATGCGGTTGTCACTGTCAACGCCGATGGCGCGATCAAAGATTATAAGGCCTTTACCATTGACGGCAAACAGCCCCGGATTGTCATTGACATGTTTGGGCTCAAAAGCCCTTTTAAAGGTGAACAGCGCCTGGCGGTAAAATCCCCTTATGTCAAACAGGTTCGTCATTTCGGTCATACCGACAAGGTGCGACTGGTGCTGGACACCCCCAAATCATCTTTGGCCCAATATGCCGCCGCACCGGCGGAAAGCGGCCTGCTGGTCCATGTCGGCCAGGTGCCGGCGGCAGCAGCCCAACAAAGCGCCAAAGTCGCCAAAACCACGTCTGAAAAACCGGTGGCGGTTGCTCAAAAACCCGCACCGGTCAAAGCTGCGAAAACCCCCAGCGCGACACCGGCTGTGACCGGCCAGGCGGCCTGGGTCAATCGCATCGATTTTTCCAGCGAGGAGGCCGGCAAATCAGCGCTGATTATAGGCACCACCGTACCGGTCAAATATGATCTTCAAAAAGTGGGGCCCAAACGATTGCACCTCAAGCTTTTTAACACCAGCCTGCCGGAGTATCGCAAGCGGGCTTTGATCACCACGCGCTTTGAAAGTGCGGTGGATCGGGTCACACCGGTGCAAACAGCTGAGATGAAGGGAGATTCACTGTTTAGCATTGAATTACGAGAGGCCGTGCCGTACAACGTCGTACAACAGGAAAAGACACTGCGAATTGATTTTGCGGCTTCCTCGATTCCGCCCAAACCTTATGAAGATGCCGATTTGCCGGAATGGAAAA
>Ga0209536_100004383_pt1 | contig 22298 bp, 21 predicted proteins | sample DeeMarSeWOR28_12_FD_187461 | JGI IMG/M metagenome (GOLD analysis project Ga0209536, IMG submission 187461) | Marine sediment microbial communities from White Oak River estuary, North Carolina - WOR-2-8_12 (SPAdes) (version 2) | ecosystem: Environmental > Aquatic > Marine > Intertidal zone >... | reverse complement strand
CCGCGCGAGTTCAGCCCCAATGCGCTGAGTTTTTACATCCGATGAAGCCGCATGCGCCGGGATTGGGGGACCACCCCCCATCTTGCCTTGCTGGTTTCGTTGCACAACACAGCGACGCTGCTACGGAGACCTGCTATGAGAATATCGATACGCGTTTTCAGCCGCATCCTGCTGGCCGGTCTGGTAAGCGGCGCGTCTCTGTTTTTACCATACCTTTGTCGCGCAGATGATGTGGCTGTAAAAGGCACAGCCAGCTACCGTGAGCGCATGGCACTGCCGCCCGCGGCGGTGCTCGAGGCCACCTTGGAAGATATTTCCCGGGCCGATGCACGGGCGGAGGTGCTGGGCAGCGTGCGCATGGAAAATCCCGGATCGCCGCCTTTCCACTTCGAGATTGCCTACGACCCGGCGCGGATCCAGGCCAATCACAGCTACGCCGTGCGGGCCCGCATTACGGTGGAGGGGCGCCTGCTGTTTACCACCGACCAGGTCTATCCGGTGCTGACGCGCGCTCAGGGTCAGGAGGTGGAGCTGCTGCTGCGCCGCACCGGCGGTGGCCCGCCCGCAAGCCGGGCTCCACTGCAGTTACCGGCGACCTTCGCCGGCAATCTGCCGTGCGCCGATTGTCCGGGTCAGCGCCTGGTGCTGACCCTGTTCCCCGACCAGAGCTACCGGCTGCGCCGCACCTACCTCGGCGTCAACAAGGGTGCCGACGAAGATTTCCACGAGCTGGGCCGCTGGCATCAAAGCGAAGACGATGGCGACCGGGTGGTCCTGCACGGTGGCAGCAAAGGCGGAAACCGATACCGCCTGGTTTCCCCTGAGCGGCTGCGCCTGCTCGACAGCGAGGGTCATGACATCGATTCAGCGCTGAACTACGACCTCGAACGCCAGGCGGAAATCGATCTGCTACCCGGTCCCATGCAGCTGCGCGGCCTTTATGCCTATATGGCCGACGCGGCCATTTTCAACGAGTGCCGCACCGGCAAGCGCTACCCCGTGAGCCTGGAAGCCGCGCACATCGATATGGAACAGGCCTACCTGGGGCTGGCGAAAGACAACCCCGGTGCGCCGCTGCTGGCGACACTGGAGGGCCGTTTCGAGCAACGCCTGACCGAACCCGGCGTGGGACCGCGCGAACACCTGATCGTGGAACGGTTCGACCGCTTCTGGCCGGGCGAGACCTGTGCGCGCGAGGCCCTCGCCCAGGCCAGCCTCACCAACACCTACTGGCGACCGGTGGAAATCGACGGTGAACCCGTGATGCTCGAGTCCGGGCAACGTGAGCCGCATTTCGTATTGGCGCCCGAAGGCAGCCGGGTGCGGGGTTCCACCGGATGCAATCGCATTATGGGCGGCTTCGAGCAGGACGCGGACGACTTGCGCTTCACGGGCCTCGCCGCCACCCGGATGGCTTGTCCGCCCGCCATCGCGCAACTCGAAACCCGGTTTCTGGACGCGCTCAACGCCATCGCTTCGCAGCGAATCATCGGTGAGTCGCTCGAGCTGCACGACGCGTCGGGACAGCTGCGCATGCGCCTGGAATCGCGTTACCTGCGCTGAGCACCACAGGGCTGTGCAACGGCAGTATGCGTGCGGCTTCGGTCAGGAGCCGCTCACAAAAAGCCGCCGACACCGATACTCGGGTTCACGTAGACCGGACCAACCTTGAACGGTACGCCGACGTTCACCCCGGCATAAGGCGAGCACGAGCTGAGCAGCCCTACGAGAGCCGCCGCCAGCAGCGAACGCCGCACCCACTGCCTGTTTGTTTTGCTCATTTGCGCCACTCCTGTACCACGAAGCCGGCCCCGTTCGGGTCGGCGAGGATTGCCACGCTGCCGTTGCGCACCTTGCTGTTGGGCGCCATCAACACGGTACCACCGAGCGCCCTCGCCTTGTCGGTGACGGCGGCAACATCGTCGACGCGCAGGTAACACAGCCAGGTATTACCAATCTGCGGATCCGGCTTGGTCAACAGGCCGGCGCGCGGCTTGCCGTCGCGCTTGAAGTAGTCGTAAGTCATGGCACCGATTATGGCCGAGCCCTGCTCATAACCGAACAATTTTTCGTAGTAGGCTGCAGCCCCCGCCAGGTCGTCGGTCCAGAGCTCGTTCCACATCCAGGCATTGAGTCCGGGAACCCGGTCCTCGGGGTCACCGTGACTGCTCTGCAGCACGCCGAACGCCGCACCTTGGGGGTCTTTCAACACAGCAATCTGGCCGCGTCCCCTGAGTTCGAAAGCTTTGAGGACGACCTTGCCGTCGGCCGACCGCGTTGTTTCCTGCGCTTGCGCTATATCGGTCACCGACAGCAGCGGCAGCCAGTGGCTGGTGCGCTGCCCAGAATCAAGCCGGGCCAGGCCCGCCACCGGACGACCTTCGTTGCGTGCCAGCAGATAACCGTTACTGAGTTCCTCGAAACGCCAGCCGAATAAGTCAGCATAGAAGGTTCGCGACCTCTCGAGATCCGGCGTCACCAGGTCGTGCCACACCACCTTGCCCGGCAGGCTGGTTCCCGGCGTACCAATAACCGGCAACTGCGGTGACTGGCTCGCACAACCGGCCAGCAACAGTACACCGAGCAGGGCCTGCAAGGCGGCAAAAAATCGTGTCCGGGCTGATCGATGCATGTTAGCTCCTGTCAGGATATCAATTGCTCAAGTGTCATTTTACTGTTCGCAACCTAGCACGGTCGTCGTCGGCGCCCCGCACCCGCCAGCGTATGCTCTGCGTCGACGTGCACCTTAGCACCACGTTTCTTTCGAAAAACGGATAGCTTCCCGGAACCGTGACGCACTAGAGTTTAGCATCTGACTCGCGATCGTCTGCCGCTGCTGCAAGAGTGAAGCGATCGTCAGAGCAACGACTCCTTTGACGCTGAAAAGCGCTTTTCAACCCCGCTGTTATAGCGGGGTTTCTTTCTGCGGTGCGCGCAGCCGTGGTGTGCAGTCGGCATCCAGCTACCGGCGCTAGGCGCCTGGTAACGCCTTACCCGCGCTGATACAGGCATGCCAACTCGTGCTGCGTTGCTGATAGTCGCGCACCAGTTCTGGACCGGTCCCAGCTGACTACGAGCGCCTGCGTCCCGGGCCGAGCGGCCCCATCCATGGCTGCGGCCCGCTCATCGGACCCGGCATGGGAGAGCCCGGCGGCATCATCTGTGCACCGGGTCCCATGTCCCAGGGGGGCGGAGGTGGCTTCTGGCCCGGACTGTTCGCCACTGCCTGTCTCCAGGCATTCAGTCGCCACTGCTGCTGGCGGGTGAATGCGTCCAGTTCCTGCCGTTGGTGGTCGTGGAAACGCTGGCTTTCCTGCTGCTGATAAGCGGCAAATTTCTCCTGATCGCGGCGCTGCTTGAGTTCCAGCCCATGGCGTTCCCGCTCCTGATGCGCGCGAAACCCGGCCCAGTCCTGTTGCCACCATGCCTCGTCGAGGTCGTCCTCATCGAGTTTAGGGGTCTTCTCAGGCGATTGTGGCGCCACCGTGCCGGTCGCCGTCGGCTGACCTGCCGGCGAAGTCGACGCCGGTCCCGGTGTCTGGTTGCCGCTCTCAGCCTGCGGGGTTCCAGGCAAAGGCGTCTGCAGGACGTCTTTAATACGTTCCAGCAAGGAGTCGTCATCATCATCGTCGGCGGGAACCTGCGGTTGCGAGCCTGATCGCTGGGTACCAGGCAGGGGTGCGTTGAATATCTCGCCGAGCTTGTCGAAAAAGCCTTTATCGTCCTCTTGTGCCATGTTGCACCTCTAAAGGGTCAGCTCTTTACCTTGATTCGGTTAGACAGCCAGACGAGCAGTAATGCCCCGGCCAAAGCAGCCACGCAGGTAAGGATGAGACCGCCGACGGTGCCGCCACCCCCGATCCCGAGCAGTGCCAAACCATAACCGCCCACCACCCCGCCGGCAATGCCGAGAATCATATCGCCAATCCTGCCGAACGGCGGCGTACCGCCTATGAAGTTTCTCGCGATCAACCCGGCGACAGCGCCAATCGCCAACCAGACAAACAAGGACCATGCCGGCATATCACGTACTCCTTTCCAAACAAACAGTTTCAAACCGCTGCACGACCAGCGTGACGCGCAGTGTCAGCGGGCATCTGGCCGCCCTCGATGCACCGGGTCCTCCCCATCGGCTTGATCATACCTCGCTGTTGCGTTGCAGGATCTGCAGCAGCAGCTCACCGTCCTGTGTCGTCAGCCCGTGCCCGCCCTGGGTCACGATCTTCCTACCCCTGCCTCTTAGCGCGGCAACCTCGTTCATGTCCTGGCTCCAGGAGGGAACCACCAGGTCACCGAAGCCTGGCAGGCCGTTATCCTCCCGCACCACAGAGATGTAAACAGACGCGGGATGCTGCTGGTGGTTGAGCCAGAACAGCAGGCTGCCCGGCCGCTCACGAACCAGATCATAGTAGAGACCCTGTGAACGGTTCAATGTGCCACCGCCTATGAGAGGGGCAATCCAGCCCAGCGGGCTGTCACCCGCCATGGCGCCGATTTCAGCGCTCTCCGTGCCCAGGTGCGGGCTCGCGAACGTGATCAGTGCGCCAACCGGTGTATCGGGATGCTGGACCATGTACAGGCGTCCGAGCACACCGCCCGCCGAATGCCCGGCCAGTATCAGGGATTCGTAGGGATGCAGCTTCTGGATGAAACCCAGGTACTGTTCCAGGTAGCGCAGCTGCACCATCAGGGGCGCTTCGCTGGGCAAAGCCAGTGTATACACACGCCGGTTACTTTTTGGCGGGGGCCGATCGGCCCGAATACCGTTGCGCGTTGTCCGCAGGGTGCCGGCATCCGCCCAGCCGCTGTCGGCCAGCACGCGCGTGATCCCCGCTCCCCGCCAGTAATCCTCATCCGCCAGATACCCCTGCAGCAGCACCAGCGTTTCTGCCAGTGCCGTGGCTGAAGACACCGACAACAGGATGATGGTCAGAGCAATTTTTCTGCACATAGCGCTTGCCTGAAGAAAAACACCTGCGGCGTGGTTGGACGTTCCCTAGCCGACCCCGAAGTTGCGTAACGCCGTGCGGAACGCATTGAAGGGACTGAGCACCGCGTCGCCGATGACGATGGCGTAGCCAAACCAGTAAAAGAACGTGGGAGACTGATCGAGTTTGAAGATCAGGTACGCAAGCAGCCCGGTAGCGACGACCACGGCAATCACGGCAAACAGCAGGTCGGCGAGAAATGTCGGTATGCTGATGTCGCCTGACTTGAAGAATTCCGCGAACAGGACAAACACCCCGAAGCCGATAAAGACGTAGCCCAGCACCCCCTCCATGTTCATCCCCATGATATGCACTACCACTGCGTAGGCGATCAGGAAAAACGTCCAGGGGATCATCCCGAGCAGCGAGCTGCGGTTTCGTTTGGTTTGGATAGTGACATCGTTGGACATGCTCAATCTCTCCAGGCAATCCGTTTGCGGGGTCTGTATAACGGCTGGAGGATAGTGTAGGCAGCTGAGAACTAAAGTTCCAGCGTCGCAGAACACAACCTGACACAGGCCGGGGTCGCCTACTTGTCCTCACGCCGAAACGCTCTGAACAGCAGCGTTTCGCCGCTATCCAGCAGTGCCAGCAGCCCGTTTTCGAATTTAACCTAAGCCACCTTTTCCAGAGACGCAAGGAAACGCTCCTCCTGTTCCATCAAGGCGGGAGGACACATCATTCGCGTCGCCGCCGCCTGACCGAAGGTCAACCTGGAGCCGGACGACGTATAGCTGCCAGTCAATCGGTTACAGCTTGCATTGCCGGAAAGCCGGTCATCCCCGGCGAATTGCAGGTATGCGGGACTGTTGTCGATGACCGGGCGCGCTCCGATAGATTCGACTGTCCAGGCACCGATCAGATCTCAGGCACCGATCAGATCTGATTTTGAGGGCACTGACATCTCTCCTGTACATCCGCACATTTCGAAACGACACGCGGCAGCCAATCCAACGACGATGCCTCTGATCACCTGCCTCTCCCATCCGCCATTTGAATTACGGCAACAACACAGGTATTTCGGCACCCTCTTTCATACCACCCTGGGTCCAGTCGCATTGCCAGCCGGGAAAAGCAATTTGCGGATAGGGTTCGGGTTCGATCCACTTCGGTGATTCATAAACGATACTGAATTGCCGATCGTCGCGGATCCTGCCCATCCGGAAATGCTTGTAGGTGTGGTACGTCTTCGGATCCACCTTGATCCTGCCACCAGGGGCTTCGAATTCGATGCCGCTCGCGAACGCCTCCCGCACCCGATCTACGTCAATACTACCGGCCTTTTCCACCGCAAGCTTCCATAGATAGACCTGGGAGTATGCCGCTTCCATCGGATCGCTGACGACCCGGTCTTCACCGTGCTCGCCCTGGAAACGTTCCACAAACGCCCGGTTTGCCGGGGTGTCGATGCTCTGGAAGTAACTCCAGGCAGCCAGATGACCCTGGACATCGGCAGACAACAGGCCGCGCAATTCGTCTTCACCAACGCTGGTGGCAACCACCGGAAGTTGCTCAGCCGTAATTCCCCGGCGCGCCAACTCCTGGTAAAAGTAAACGTTGGTGTCGCCATTGAGCGTGCTGAACACTACGTCGGGTTGTTTCCAGGCTATGTCATCGATGATTTCCGTATAATCCCGGTGTCCCAACGGGGTATAGCGTATCCCGACCACCTCTGCCCCCCGGTACTCAACGTATTTCCCGACAATATGATTTGCGGTTCTGGGATAGATATAGTCGGAGCCCAGCAGATAAAAGCGTTTTCTCGCACCCCCGACCGCGCCCATCAACCAGTCGATTGCTGGAAGGATCTGCTGGTTGGGTGCCGACCCGGTATAGATCACGTGTCGCGAGCACTCGTTGCCCTCGTACTGCACCGGGTAGAACAGCAGTCCGTTATGCTCCTCGAACACCGGCAACACCGCTTTGCGGCTTACCGATGTCCAGCAACCGAATACTGCCGCGACCTTGTCTTCGCGCAAAAGCTTGGCGGCCTTTTTCGGAAACAAATCGGTAAACCGCGAGCGTGTGTCCTCGATAACCGGTTCGATCGGTCGGCCGAGCACCCCGCCGCCGGCGTTGATTTCCTCGATCGCCATGAGCTCCATATCGCGCAGGGAGATTTCGCTGATGGCCATCGTGCCGGTCTGCGAGTGCAGGATGCCCACCTTGATCGGGTATTCACGTGGTGCGGAGCGCTCACAGCCGTACAGGGTCAGCGAGGCAAGTGATGGCATGGCCACCAGGCCGAGCGCACCCGCACCGCGCTTCAACAGTTCACGGCGCGTCAGGGGCTGCTCTTTTGCATCTTGTTCGCTGTGCATACTCACACCGCAAATGGGCCTTGGGGAGTCGGACCTATGCATGACTGCTACTCTGAATAGGCCAAAAAAGGTTTGTCATCTTCGTGTTCCGCAAATATACGATAACGCCAGTGCGGCGCGGGATTGAGAAGAACCCGACCTGGCCCAAAGAAGACACGCAGTCGGCCCTGCCCGGAGGTATATTTACCCAAGAAGTTTATCGTGGGTCGGCGGATTCGGAAGCGCACATCTGAGCTCCAGCCGATCACACTCTTGCCGTCAACGGCTAGTCTTTGCCCTTCGGCGAGTATCATTTCCTGTATCGGACCACGCGTGCGCATGGCAACCTTGCCGCTTCCCCGGACTTTGGTCTGCAGGTAGATCAGCGGTTCGCCGGCGCGAAACGCGGTCCAGAGGTCCACACGGTGAAAACTGACATCCACACTGCCTTCTGACGCCCAGTAGATCCCGCGCTCCAGAATCCAGCTTTCATCCTTGAGTTCCATGACATGGAATCCCCCGAGAGATGAGACCAGTGTGACCACGCCCGTGCCCGTATAGGTAGGTCTGTAAATCGCCTGTAACGCCAGTACTGACTTGATCGCACCGGTAATCGAAGGAATCAGCCGGGAGTGTACGGCGATGTCACCTGTGAGGTAAGAAAGTGCTCCCGCCTCGGCACGCACTGTCTCGTTCTCCAGAGAGATTTCGACGTAGTGTACGCCTTCGAGCTCATGCACTTCGAACCTGGCCATGACTTCCCTAATCCCGCATCTTGCTCCAGTACAACTGCTCGAACGGTGCCGGTGATATGCTGACCGCACCCCGAAACGGGTTATCCATCATCATGATCAGCAGAATCATCGCGCCAAGGAAAAATGACAACACGCCACCCAGAAACATGAGGGTCATAAATCTCATGTCAAATAGCCACAGCAGCCCGATGTTCAGAATGGCCCCGACAATAACGACGTACCACATGATAGTGGGAATACCCGTGTTAACCGATTGTTCCCGCACACGCTGATGTTCCATGAAGACATTGAACTGGCGCAGCGCCTCCGCGAACACGAGTTCCTCCGTCTTAGTCTGAGGGGCGAAGGCAAGCATTCTTTCCTGAAACGCCTTTATTCTTGTATATCCACCCTGCGGGATCTTGCCTTCCCGGTACTGAGGCCAGCCGTATTTGATCACGAATCGGCAATAATCACGCAGCAACCAGCGCAGATTTTGCCCGTGCGGCTCGGGGAAGATCGAGACATCTTCATACAGGGTTTCCAGCGAGGCGACTTCTTTTGCAACGTTGGCCTCTACGCGGCTGAAATTCTGATACGCCGCGACAGCGATGAGACCCAGCAGCAAACCGTAGAATACGCCGAAGGAGGAGAGCACATGGCCAACGATGTCGTTCCCACTGTAGCGCGCGCGTACGAACGGCCGCAGCAGGGGGCGCAACAACATGCCACCGACCCAGCAATAGCCGACAAAAACGACGGCCACCCAGATGGCGAGTGTTTCAATCGGCAGGTCGTATATCCAATCGGCCACATTATTGTTCTCTTATGAACTCGCAAGCGCAGCAGACCCCAAACGCGCGCCGAACTGCACAACCAGGAACAAACCGCCTTAGTATCCCGTGGTGTGAGCGTGCAACTTGATCACGCCGCTAGACTGAAAATAGCAGCCAATGTTCAGTCCCGCAAGTAGACGTGACTCGCTAAATCGTGCCTTAGCTCTGGACGCGGGCGGGTTACAGGACAGCGCATTGCAGGGCATGCTACCGCCTTTTTTTGAGGCGACAAAGGGTCCGCGCAGAGTCGTTGTTTGTCGATTAGCAGTTTCGAATAGTAGCTTTGGCGTAACTTGCGTTTCCGACCATTGCCAGATCAGCAGGCAACGGCAGGTCATGCTGAACACCGTCATTCGTTTGCAATTGAGGCGCGCCGGTACCCGCCGGTAAGCTACGCTTCATCAAGGTCGACACGACACTCGCGGACAAGACCGTGATCGCAGGCTTCGTTGAGCAGCACGTCCGCCCGGTGCTGGCCGCGCTGACCGTGAACACCAAGGTCATCTCCATCGAGGACTGGGACGCCATCGACGGCTTCTCGCCCGCTGTGCGCGATGACAAGACCTACCGGGAGCGCCTCAAAGGCGCGCTCGCTGCCCACACCGACAAGACCAAGCCCTTCATCACCTGGGGCAATCACCACTACTTTCACGGCGAGATGTCGCACGCACCCCTCGACGAGGGGGCAACGGCCGCACCTGGTACCTGCCGATGCAGGTCAAGCTCCTGACTGACGGCGCCATCTACAGCCAGCTCATGATGATGAAGGACGGCTACACCGACGGGCACCACGGTGCGTGGATCATGGATCCGCCTGTCTTCGATTACGCCTTCCAGAGCTACTGGGACACCGGCTACCAGATCCACATCCACAACAACGACGACACCGGTCTGGATGTGCTGCTCGCCGGTCTCGACAAGGCGATGCAGCGCAACCCGCGGCAGGACCACCGCACCGTGCTGGTCCACTTCGGCTTCGCGAGACCGGAGCAGGTCAAGCGCTGGGACGAGCTCGGCGGCATCGTCAGCTCCAATCCCTATTACGTGACGGCGCTGGCCGGCCGCTACGCGAAGCTCGGCGTCGGCCCCGAGCGGTCGAAGAACATGGTGCGGATGGGCGACGTGCTGAAGCGCGACATGTCGTTCTCCTTCCACTCCGACATGCCGATGACGCCGGCCAAGCCGCTGCAGCTCGTCTAGACGGCAGTGAACCGCCTTACCGCGGAAGGCGACGTCGCGGGGCCGGAGCACAAAGTCTCGCTCGATATCGCGCTCAAAGCCATCACGATCGACGCCGCCTACTCGATCCAGCAGGAAGAGGACGTCGGCTCCATCGAGGTTGGCAAGCAGGCCAACCTGACCATCCTTGAGAATACTCCCTGCGACGTGCCGCCCGCGGCGCTGAAAGACATTGCCGTCTGGGGCACCATGCTCGAGGGGCGCCTGCAGCCAGCGCCAGCGACACCTCAGGCGGCGGTCGGTGAGAGCAGCGCGGGCCCGGCGATGGCCGCTTCACAGGACGACGCCGAGGTCACGCGTGCCGCGATGCAGCAGCCGGCAAGGCTGATGGACCACGATCACGACCATTGAGCTACGATTCTCACCCATGGGCCAGTCGAACACCCACCAGAGGACAAACGCATGACAGACAACATCGACCGCCGGAAATTCATCAAAACGGCCGTGGGCACCGCGGTGGGTGCCGTCGTGGCCGCAAACCTGCCCGCGCAGGCAGGCGAGCAGGGATCCAAAACCGCGCCCGGCACCGAAAAGATCTTTCTCGGTGGCACCATCATCACTATGGACGACGGGCGCCGGGAGGTGGAGGCGGTAGCCATCGCCGGCGGCCGCATTCTCGCCGCGGGCGATGAGGCCGAGGTGATGAAGACTGGGACTGAGGCGACTGAGATCGTGGATCTGGGCGGCAAGACGCTGATGCCGTCGTTCATCGACGCCCACGGGCACTTTATGAACGCGCCGCAGATCGTCAAGTGGGCCAACGTCTCGGCCCCCCGTGGGTCCCATCACCAAGATCGCCGACTTCGTCCCGGTGCTGCAGGAGCACGTGAAGAAGCAGGGAATCAAGAGGGGCGAGTGGATCATCGGCTACGGCTACGACCGCTCGAACCTCGCCGAGGGGCGTGAGCTCCTAGCCACCGAACTCGACCCGGCTTTCGCCGACAACCCGGTGATGCTGATCCACAGTTCCAACCACGGGGCGGTGTTGAACTCCGCCGCCTTTGAGGCGGTCGGCTACGACGAGAACATCCCCACCCCGCCCGGCGGGGTTATCAACCGCGTCGAGGGGACCAACAAGCCGGCCGGCTTTATCATGGAAACCGCTTTCCTACCCATCTTCGGCAGCATGCCGCAGCCGAGCGAACGAGAGCTGCTCGACACCCTTGAGGAGGCGCAGCAGCTTTACGCCAGCGTCGGCGTGACCACCTGCCAGGAAGGCGCGACACACGCGAAAGACCTCGTCTTCCTGCGTAAGGGTGCTGACAAGGGTATCCAGGTTTTCAGCCACCGCAACGGCGACGCCGCCATCGACATGATGATCGACGGCGCCCGCGCCGCCGGCGTCACCGCCGACCAGGACCGGCGCACGGTGATCATCCACTCCCAGTGCATGCGGCGCGATCAGCTGCGGCAGTATGCCGAGTTCGGCTTCTCGCCCAGCTTCTTCACCGTGCACACCTTCTTCTGGGGCGAAGAGCACATGGCAAACCTTGGGCCCGAGCGGGCGTCCTTCATCAGCCCGATGAAGTCGGCGATCGACAAGGGCCTGATCTGCTCGAACCACTCCGACTTCTCGGTGACCCCCATGGACCCGATGCGCATGACGTGGTCGGCGGTTACGCGCCAGTCGCGCGGCAGAAAGGTCATCGGCCCAGACGAGCGCATCGACCGTTGTGAGTCACTGAAGGCGCTGACCATCAACGCCGCCTGGCAACTCCGGGAAGAAGACCAGAAGGGCACCATCGCGGCGGGCAAGCTGGCCGACCTGGTGATCCTGGACGCCAACCCGCTCACGGTCGAGACCGACCGGATCCTGGACATCAAGGCGGTCGAGATCTTCAAGGATGGCAATTCGGGCTATAAGCGCCTGGCCGCATGATCGGGGCAGCGACCCTGGTGCAGGCCAGGCACCTGCCCTTCACCGTCATCGGCGGTTATCTCGGCGCGGGCAAGACCAGGCTGCTGAACCATCTGTTAAGCAACGCCGCCGGCCTGAGGGTGGTGGCGCTGGTCAACGACTTCGGCAGTGTGAACATCGACGTCGACCTCATTCGCAGCCACGATGGCGAGACCATGAGCCTCGCGAACAGCTGCCTGTGCTGCAGCCTGGTCAACGGCTTCGCCCAGGCGATCGGCCAGATTTGTGACCGCGCCGATGCCTTCGATCACATCGTCATCGAGGCCAGCGGCGTTGCCGATCCCGCGAAGATCGCCCAGTACGGCCAGATGTACCGGCTGCCGCTGGACGGCATTCTCGTGGTGGTCGACGCCGAGCAGGTGCGCACCCAGGCGGTGAACAAGTACGTCGGAGACACGGTGCTGCGCCAGCTCGCCCAGGCCGATCTGATCGTGCTGAACAAGACAGACCTGGTCTCGCCCGAAGCGCTATCGAGCCTGCGCGCCTGCCTGGCCCAGCAGTCGCCGGGGACGCCTTTGATCGAGACGGTCCATTCGAAAGTTGCGTTGGAGGTGCTGCTCGGAATGGGCGGCCTAAGCACTCCCGCAAGCCCGGAACTCATTGACGCCCATCATTCGCACCACGGGCACGCGCACGAGACTTGTACCCTCGAACACAGCCACCCTTTGTCCCGAGCAGCCATCGAGCGCTTCGCGACCGCTCTCGGCGAGGACATCTACCGTGCCAAGGGATTCGTCTACCTGCGGGACGATCGAGAACGCCGCTACGTCTACCAGAAGGTCGGCACCCGCTGGTCACTGGAGCCTGGAACCCCATGGGGAAAGGAAGCGCGTCGCACCGTCGTGGTGATGATCGCCCTGGCGGGGACCAGCGGTGCCAAAGCGTTCGATGCCTGCTCTGGCTTGAGCCTTGCCGCCAAGTCCGCCAGTCTGACTCCAGGTTGTCTCAGCGAACAGCGTCTGACTCTCGTGCCACGTCCCAGACCAAAATTGTTGTGAGGCTACTCGAATAAAGAAGGCAGCTGTTGTTGGCGTTTCGGCCTTGGCTGTGACGCCCGCTCCGGCCCTGACGAGGAACCCCCTTCGGACACAGGCGTAAATCCCTCTCCATCCTGCAGCTCCGAATCGCGGGTGCTCCACGCCTCGGCACAGGCTATGGCTCCGTCGGCCGGTTCGCTCCTCTTGAAGATACGCCTAAGTGGCACGTGCAAGGGACTGGTGACAAACGCAATCGCCTTGCCGGTGAGCACTACCGGATTGACCTTGATGTGAAAGTCCTCGAAAGGGCCGCTGAGCCCGACCGGGACGGCGAGACTGAAGAATTCCGGTCGCTTCGCCTTGGGCGCCGCACGCACGTCCAGCGCCCGCTCTCTGAAGTCCACCTCAGCGCTGCCCTCGACCCGCATCTTGCTGGTGTCTGCAAACACCACCCGTTCCTGCATCAAACCGTCTTCGATTTTGAAACGGGCAATGACACAGTTGACCTTGGACGCCTCGTCCTTGTCCACCTCCTTCACCAGAGCGGTGATTACGTTCACCGCCCACAGCTCGAAGACACCGGCGTTGAGATCGTTTGGCCAAATACCGAAATCGAGGTGTCCATTGGAACCCCGCATGACGTGTTTCAGGTCCGGTCCGCGGGTGTTCAGATCCAGGTCGACGCTGATGACGCCACCGGTTTGCGACTGCGGATCGATACGGCGGGCCAGTATCCCGTAGTCCAGCTTGTCAATGCGGGCACCGACCTCGAGTGCAACATCGCTATCGCCCGGTGCCAGGGCGAAGTTCAGTTCAACCGATCCGCCGGGAACATTCAGGGTTAGGGGATCGACTGAGAAGCGGCCGTTCTCCAGCGTCGCCGTCAGGTCTCCCCGACCCAGGTGGTCCTGGCCCGACAGCACCTCGCCGACCTTGACCTCGACCTTCGCATCGAGGCTGCGCATGACCTCCGGCGACAGCATGGATCTGCCGCCCCCCGGCGCACCCACTTTTACCTCGGCTGCGCCCGGCGCCGGCTGTTCATCTCGTGGCGTTTCACCCTCTCGCGTCGCTGACCAATCGCCCGTATTGAAGTCGTCCAACTGAATGCGTTCCGCGACCAGGCCCAGGCCCAGGCGCGGTGGCAGCTGCGCGGTGTTGAGATCCAGCTTTCCCGTAAGGGTGCTGTCGCCCACCGTCAGCTCGAGATTCTGCACATAGTAACCCGTTGCCCGGCTTCCGAACTCCCCGCGTAGCCGATAAGGGCCGATGGGCGGCAGCTCGACATTCAGCAGTTCATCGAAGTCACTGAAACGCCCACCGCTGAGATCCATGGCGAAATGCAGGTCGTCCCCTCGGACCGGGACAGGGGCGGCGCCGCTCAGCGCGAGACTGGCGTTAGCCAGGGCGACGCCAACGTCCATCTGCAGGCCCTGCTTCGGCTCGGCGAAGCTTCCCAGCGGGTCGGTCCTGAGCTGGAGCTGCAGCGGTATTTCTTCGATGCGACCGTCAACGGCCAGGGTGATGGGCTTGCGCGGCTCGGCGCTGAGCACAGCTTCCGGAACGCGGATATTCAGGCTTTTCTCGGCGCCGGGTGCAGTGAGCGCCCAGGCACCCTCCCTGACTGCGGCCCGGAGCCTCGACCGCTGCAGCATCTCGCGGGTACTGGCGCCCTGCAGTGCAACATCGAGATCGAAACTCCCGGCCGTAACTGCCAGATCCTCGACCAAGCCAAGCTGGGCCAGCAGAGCACCTACGTCGACCTGGCTCGAGTGGAGCCGAAGGTCGATTGTCGGCACCGCGCCGCGCAGGTCGATCCCGAAGCCTCCGCCAAACTTCGCGCCAGCGATGGTCGCAGCGATGGGCGCCTCCTGCACATATCCGTCTCTTATGGTGGCGGAAACAGACACATCGGTGATCTCGGTGCGTTCCAGCCTGAGCCGAGCCAGCGCGACCTCGATGTCCGAGTCGAACAACTCGATACCCTGAGGAAGGATCGGAACGTCGATCTTGAGAGTCTCGGGCCCGACCCTGTGCGGCTGGGGCATCGGGTTCTCAGGCTTTTTCGGCAACAAGCCTGCCAGCCCCTTGAGGTCCAGGACGTTAAAATCGAGTCGGACGAATGTGACGGCTGTGTCTAGCTCCTGCCTGATGCCCGCTGTCCCTGCGAACGCGCTGTTGCCGATGCGTGCTTGGTCGACCTGCACCGCAATGCCTTTCTCGGTATGGGCGACTTTGCCCTTCAGCGCGTAGGACTGAGTGGCTTCCGGCGCCACGCCGAGCCAGGCGGCGAGCGCGCCGACGCGGCCACCACTGAGCGCGAAACCCAGCTCTGTGCCGGTATCGCCCTGTGTCCGGCGCGCCGTGCCGCCGATCGAGAGCTCGGCGCCGGCGCCCGACGCCGCCAACTCAATGTGCCAGCGCTTGTGCACGAAGCTCTCGATGAAGGTGCCGCCCCTGAACTGCAGAGCGAACGCCTCCCCCAGCAGCGATCCCCGCGCCGCGATCAGCGACTCCTCTGCAGCAGGAAAACGTAGCTGCGCCTCTTCCAGTGTAAATTCGACCGGCCGGTCGCCGCGGTCATGACCATAGGACAGAGAAGCGTCCTTGATCGCGACGCGCAGTTCGGCGCTTTCCACCAGAGCGCGGATGGTCTCGCCGCGCGCCGAGAAATCCATTTGTGCGAAATCGAACTTTCCTTCGATGTCCTCTGCGCCACTCAGCAGCACCGCCAGCTCACCGATGTCGCTCTGTTCACCAGACAGAGTTACAGCCAAACTGGGCTGCCCTTCTGTGGGCGCGAGACTGAGTTCGCCTTTGAACGGTACCTCGGCGAGGCTCATGGTAACCGGGGCTGACAAGGCGCCATCTGTGACGGACACTTCCAGGCTCGCCTCGTTCAGGCTGGTCGGGGCGTTGGCCACTTCGTGAATCGTCAGTCTGAAGCGGGCGTCGAACGTGTCGAGAACGGCCAGAGTCAGGACCGGCTCGTCGATATCGATGCCATTGCCAGACTTGGTGTCGCCCTCATTCGGGCTGGCCTTGTCCCGCTTCTCCGGCTGTGGGTTGGCTTCCGCGCCGGCTCCCTCCTGCTCGCGGATAGCTGCGAACAAGGGACCCGCGTCCAGGCGCCGGATGTCAATCTCGCCGAGCAGGCGCAGCTTGTCACCGGCCGTATCGGCCTCCAGGCTACCGGTAAAAGCGGTCGCCGCGATCTCGCCCTCGAGATCAGCAAGGCGATAGCTGCCTTCGGCCTCCTCGATACGCCCATTGACAGCAAACGCCCGGATCGGGGGCAGATTTGCTCCGAGGATGCCCTCCAGAACCGCCATGTCCGACCCAGCCAGTTCGAAGTCGAAGTCAAGCCCCTTGACACGCAGGGGCTCCGCGATCGCGCCGCTAACGTCCAGCCTGACGTTTCCCAATGTTGCTGAGAGATCGAGTGGCCAGGGCGTCTTTCCTTGGCCAAGTGCCGTCAGACTGCCGCCGGTGACAGCCAACTTGTAGGGGACCGCCTGCACAGAACCGTGGATGACCAAGCGCATCGGCTCCCGGTCTTCGGCGCTGCCGGTGATCTCATCCAGTTTGAGCTGGAAGGTTTCGTTGGTCGCAGCGTCACGGTGGGTAACTACGATGTCGCGCAGGGACAGCTCGGCGAGTTCGATGAACTTGAGCGCAGGCGGCTCGGTTTGCTTACCCGTGTCCGGTTCCGATCCTTTCCCCGACCCGCCGAATACCCAATTGGGCTCACCCTCGACGCTGGTCTCGAGGTTGATCTGCAGCCCGTCGACGCTGATCTCCTCAATCACCACTTCTCCCCGCAGCAGCGGCAGAATCCGCAGTTGAACACGCGCCATATCCAGGCGCGCCAGGTCAGCCTCGGGCCAGCCTTGTGGGTTCCCTACATGGACCCCTTCGATCTTTGCCGCGAGCGGTAGCGACGCAATCAGCGTAACAGGGCCTTCGATAGCAACTCGGCGGCCGACAGCCGCTGATGCCGCCGTCTCGATCTTGCCTCTGACCCCGTCGAACTCGACGGGCATTCCCAAGGCGACGACGCACACAAGGATGAAGGCCAGTACACCCAGCAAGCCACCGACGAAGATGGCAATCCAGCGCAGGGCTTTGAGCTTACGTCCGCGATTGCCGGGCCGGGAGCTGTTTGGCGTGTCAGGCATGTCTTCCCTTGTCATGTTCTCCTGCCGGACGCAAGGCTGGCCCCTGATAACGGCCCGCCTGCCCGCGGCCTACCGAGCGATACTTTCGCAGTTGGGGTGCGGTCTGGGTAGACGGTTTCCAGAAACTGGTTCGTGCGGTTTCAGAATACAGTCTAGATGTGAAATGAAATACCCGTGCCCTCAAGCAGGCCTGCACGGTTCTGAGACTGGCTGCCCGCCTCTATGCGTCGCATCGAATTGAATCCGCAGTCGACGCTTGTGTTTTAGCCACTGCTTATACCAGCGGCGGTTAAACGAACGGGTTGGGTGTCCCGTTCATCGTTGACGAATTGAGTTGGATCCCGTTCCAGCAGAAACGCCTTCTGACTCGACTATCGTGTTTCAAGCGACAGGCAATAACCGTGGAAAATATGGGCCCAAGAAAAAGGCAGTCTGGGGAGAGGCGTGGGGGTATCCCCGTTGAGCTTCCACTAACGCACAACGCGGGCGCGCATGTCGTACGCGACCGTCGCAGTGGAGTTGATCGGCGGAAAGCTATCGCTTCTCTGGACGAACTCTTGATTCTGTGTTCCCGGGCACCATCGGAAGGCCCTGAACGCAAGCGGTAGAAAAAACAACAACAATCTGCCAGGCCGGCAGAGATCACTTCGCGTCCGGCAGGGGCACGGGTTCCGACTGGCCCGCTACGAAGGGGTATCTGGCGAAAATCTCCGCCACGGCCTGGTTGATAGTCTGTTCCCGGTTCTCCAGCATCTTTGCGGTGACGATGCCTTCGGTGGCACCCTGAAAGACCACCTGCCGTTGCTGTCGGTCGACGAGGTCGATGACCAGCGTGCCGATTGTATAGCGGCGAGTGTAAGTCTGACTGCCGCCCCATCCGCCATATGGCGCCCCGTACCAGCCGCGGTAGTCCCAGGCCGGTCCATAATAGGGCCCCGGCACCGACTCGATATCGGTCTTCTCCTCGAGTTTGCCCTTGAAGTTGATCACCAGTTCCGGGTTTTCGGAACGCACGTAGCCGCGCGCCTCCATTTCACGCGCTGCGGCGTTCTGCAGCAACTGGGTGGAAAGCGATCTGTATTCGCTGGTGTCTGTACCAGCCTGCGCGACGAACCCGTAAGTCCTGTACCCGCCGAAGTCGGCCGCCTTGTCATAATCGCTACGGACGCTGGGGCCGCTGGCGCAGCCTGCAAGCAAGAGTGCGGCCGCACAGACGAGGCCGAGGACGTTGCGGGTCATCTCATTTTCTCCTGAACGATGTCGGGCCGCAGCCCAAGTTGCAAGCAGCGGCATTTCAACTTTTCAATCACACTGCGGCCAGCCGTAGCCCCAGCGCCAAGGCAATCCGGTGCACGGCATGCCGCCGATGCGTACCGCCCGGTACATCAGATCGGCGATGGTGGCATAGAGAATTTCAATATCCCGGGCCGCGAGCTCGTACTCGGCACTGAGCTCAGGAGCCCGTCTCACGCCGGTCTCGAGAACACAGCTCTTCAGGGCCAGGTCAGCATCCTTGCGCGCCTCGAAACTCTCGGCGGCGCTAGCCTGGCGTGGCCCGCCCATGTGATAGGCCCGGTCGTGCACGATACAGCACCACTCCCACGGCGGGCGTGTTCCGTGGGTGGAGTGAAAGCGCTGGATCTTGCCAGCCAGGTATTCCCAGCCCACCGACAGTCCACCGCTGCAGCCATCGGTCGTGAACTCGGCAAACTCACTGTCAGGACGCGCCTTTCTCGCTACCAGCTGTTCATGGCGGCCCATTTCCAGCTGGCGCTCGAGCGCATCGAGACCGGATTCGGGTATTTCGCCCTGCTCCGCGCCGGCATTACCGCAGCATAGCATGACCAGCAACAGCAATCCGCTCCTCGTCACTGGCAGTTTCATCGCCGGGCACCTCAGGGCGACTGATCGCGGTAGATGCGCGGCGGAACCGGTCGGCCGAACAGCACCGCGGTGTGTACCAGCAAACGCTCGACCGAGCTTAGGTCAGAGCGCTCGGCGAGCACGTTACGGGCCATCTCCGGTTCATCGGTAATAATGCCGTCCACACCCAGCGACATCATGCGCGACATGGAGACCGGGTCATTCACGGTCCAGACAAACACCTGCTTGCCGGCCACGCGGGCACGACGAATAAAACCGGGGGTCGCCATGGTCATGTTGACGGCGAGAAAATCCGCGTCCAGCCTGGCGAGGCTACCAATCGCCTTGGCCGACAGCAGCCCGATCATCCAGTCCGGTCGCAGGGTGCGGATCTTCTGGATGCCATCGTACTTCAGCGACATGATTGCAACGTCGTTGACCATGCCGGCCTGTTCGACAATGTCCACAACCCGTTGTTCCAGCTGCTGGTCGTGCCCGTAATACTTGAGTTCAATAACCACGCGGGAGCGGCCGCGGGCCTCATCCAGTACCTCAACCAGGGTCGGCACCCGTTCGGCCGAGAACTCCGGCCCGAACCAGCTGCCGATATCGATCTCTCGCAACTGCTGCAGAGTGCCCTCCCAGACCTTCAGGTCGACACCCGCGACCTTCATGAAATCGCTGTCATGGACCACCACCACTTCGCCGTCAATGCTTTCCTGGACATCGATCTCGATCCAGTCGGCATTATCCTCGATGGCCTGGCGAACGGAGGCGAGTGTGTTCTCCGGCGCTTTGCCGGCAGCCCCGCGGTGCGCGACCACCAGCACGTCGTCGTGCACCTGGATACCCTTCAGGAGCCAGGCTCCCAGCAGCACGGCAACGGCGGTGACGCCGATCAGAAGAAGAGCAACGCGTGGCGCCGTCATACGCCATCCCGGCCCCTGGCGGTCCTGCTCACTGCCTGCAAGGTCACTTGCCCTTATGTCCGGCCCATAACGCTCGAAGCATGCCACCAGAAAACCAGCGAAGCTTCCCGAGGTAACCGCAGTGATCAGGAGGTTACCGAAAAACCAGAGTACTGCGAGTGCTCCGAGGACGAGCACCAGCCAGTCGATCGAATCAAAGAACAGGGGCACCAGTCGCGAACCCAGCAACTGAACGCCGCCAAGTACAACCGCACCCAGTATCAGTGCTGCCAGCGCCCAGACCACCAGCGCTACCAGTATTTCCCACTTGTGCCCCTGGGTGAGGCTCTCACTCTCGCCAAAGGAACGGGCCGGGGATATATCGCTGAACAGAACCAGGGGCAGCGCGAGCGACCAGGCGAGCAGCTTGCGCACCAGGATCACGAGCATCGTCAGCAGCACCAGCCCGATGACGCCGGCGGCAAGCAGAAACACCGGTGGCTTTTCGGTCAGGTAATAATTGATGTCATAGTCGGTGAGCAGGAACCAGGCAATCGCGCCGGCGGCGGCCAGGAAGGGCAACGTGATCAGCAGCAGCCGCGTAACCAGCCGGATTGCGAACCAGAAGATGTCCGCCGCCCGCCTGGCGGTGAAATACAGTGCCTGCACAGTGCCAATCGGCAGCCCCTTAACCGCGCCGGCACTGATCGTCATTAGCGAGGCCTGCTCGAAGGCAAGGATGGTGATCAGCAGGGCGGCAAACAGTACCAAAGCCGCCAGCCCGAACGGCGTCAGCAGAAAGTAGGCAATATCCTGGTCGGCCAGCGCGGGCTGGCCGGACAGACGCAGCAGCAGCCGGCCAACGATACCTAGCAGCGGCGCGAACAGGACAACACCGAGTGCCGCATAGACAAAATGCACGGTGAAGATCTGTATCATGCTTTGCCGCATGATTCCCGACACCGCTTTCCAGATGCCCATCATACCGTTTGGCATTCCTGCTCTCCCCGGTCGGTGTGCCCTCTGTCATCACCGCCCGCGGTGACTGGAGCATGGCTGTACACGGCGCCTTAATGAAGCAGCCGATGTCGGCTGCCGGATACGCGAATTTGTTTCGCTACGCTTGTAATGGCATGCGGATGGAATCGCGGTAACAGCGACGCCACCCTTTGTTCAGACCCAGAAGCCGCTGGTCCGCTCGATCAGCCAGAAGCTGGCCAGAGTTCCGATAACATAGGCGGCAGGCAGCGACAGTTTGCCGGCCGTGCTCCAGGCCGTGGCGCTGGCTCGCTGCTGGCGCCCCCTAAGCACTCTCGATGCGACCCAGACCAGCAGGAAAAAGGCAGCGATGAACAGCAGTTGACCCGCTTCGACACCGATGTTGAAAAAGGCCAGCGCCAGCGGGATAGCGTGTTCCGGCAAACCGACTTCGCGCAGCGCGCCGGCAAAGCCAAGCCCGTGCAGTAATCCGAACACGAATGCGACCACCCAGGGCATGCGCGCAGCGAGCCCCGGATGCCCCTGGCGGGCGTGCAGCACCTCGGCGGCGACGAACACGATGCTGAGCGCAATGGCAGCCTCCACCGGCGCCTGCGGTACCTGTACCCAGCCCAGGGTCGCGGCGGCGAGCGTGAGGCTGTGTGCCAGCGTGAACGCGGTCACGGTGCCGACCAGACGCGGCCAGTTTCGGACCAGGAACAACAGCGCCAACACGAACAGCAGGTGGTCGATGCCGAGCAGGATGTGCTCGACCCCGAGCACGAAATAGGTCTTGATCACTTCCCCGGAACCGGCCGCCGCAGAGACGGTGAACGCCGGTGATCGCGGCGTCAGGCGTACTGTCTGCGAAGTGCCGTCTGCGCGCTCCACACGGGCTAGCACGTCGGTGCGCGTCGCGGCGAGACCGTCGATACTTATGCGGCTGCCGGTCAGGGTTTCGTCACAGCGGGTCCGCCAGCGTTCTATGTAGGCACCGGCCACGAACTGCGATTTCGCTTCGCTGCTGCTGCACTGCCCGGGCAGGCGTACATACAGTCCCAGCCGCCGGTCGCCTTTGGCGGGGACCTTCCACAGCACGTCGTAGTTCCCCGCGCCGAGGTCACGCAACTCCAGGTAGCCCGGGCGGACTTCGTGCGCCTGCGCCGACCCCAGCGCCAGCGATATCAGCACCAGGAAAAGCCGCAACAGCCGCGCCACACTCACGGCCGATGCACCGCCAGTTTATCGCCGGCAGTGGCATCGGGCAGACGAATCTCCACCGCGTAGCGTTCGCGCAGTGCCTGGTAGAAACGTTCGTTGGCCTGCTGACGGCGCTCGTTGCCCCACTCCCGTTCGACCAGCGTTCGAATCTCGTTCAG
>Ga0209536_100004382_pt1 | contig 22299 bp, 21 predicted proteins | sample DeeMarSeWOR28_12_FD_187461 | JGI IMG/M metagenome (GOLD analysis project Ga0209536, IMG submission 187461) | Marine sediment microbial communities from White Oak River estuary, North Carolina - WOR-2-8_12 (SPAdes) (version 2) | ecosystem: Environmental > Aquatic > Marine > Intertidal zone >... | reverse complement strand
CTCCAAAAAAAATGTTAAACAAAAACCGGTCTATTACCGGAGATATCAAAACTATAAATATTAATAGCAATTACCTAATTAATTATTTGTAAAACTATTATGATTTGAGGAATTGTAATTTTGGCAAACCTTGGAGAAATCAGGAGATTTTAAGTCAGGCTGGATTTTTTTAATTTAGTGCAAAATCAACGGCAGCTTTCGCGTGTATTTCAAGTGTGTTAAAAATCGGAAGATAGGTGTCATTTTGTTTAATTAAAACCGGGATTTCAGTGCAGCCAAGCACTATTCCCCTCGCACCTTTTGAATTTAACTCATCAATTATTTTTAAAAATTTCTCTTTTGTTTATTTTTTTAATTCTTCTTTCAGCAACTCATTCATAATTGCATTGTGAATAAAATCCCGGTCGGGTTTTTGCGGGACTAAAGATTCTATCCCAGCATCTTTTAATCTTTTAGTATAAAAATCCATTTCCATTGTGTATTTTGTTCCAAGCAAACCAATTGTGATCAGATCCTGTTTTTTTATTTCATCTGCAGTTGCATCTGCAATGTGAACGATTGGAAGATCAATTATTTCTTGAAGGTCATCCGCATACTGGTGCAATGTATTTGCGCACAGAACTAAAAAATCTGCTGAAATATTTTTTAATTTTTCTGCCGCATTTAAGACCAACTTAAAAATACCCACGTGGTCATCCTTTTTATTTAGCTCATTAATTACGGCGTAATTAAAAGAGTAAACAACACACTTTGCAGAGTTTAAGCCACCAAGTTTTTTGTTTGTTTCCTGGTTAATAATGCGGTAATATTCAACGGTGGAAGTCCAGCCGGTTCCGCCAATTAAGCCGATTGTTTTCATTTATATTTTACAGTGCGCTAAAGTATGCGCCGATATAGTAAGGCCAAATGAAAATCGCAAGCAGCCCTTTAAAGAAGGAAACTTTTAGAAATCCAATCGTGAAAAGCCAGCCCATAAACCATATCGGACCCATTATACCGGCAACCTCTACTTTTCTGCCCATTTTTGTCCTCCAGTTTTTATTGAAAATTTTAAGTTTAAACTTAAAAAAAAATAGCTTGATATTTAATTCAAGCCGAAAATAGAAAATCTTGTTGTCAGTTTATTCTCTTTTGAGTCAATTACAGTATTAATTATTTATATAATCGGTGACAATACAATCCTCAGTCGGTTTTTTTAATAACTCTGTGAACAGATTCAATACTGCTGTGCGACTTAAAACGAACTGAAATGAGAGATATTACTCCGAATCGATACTCTAGATTTTCTCCCGCCATCTTTCAAATGTTTTTGACCAATTGATTTTAGTTTGAAAAATGAGGCGGGTGTTTTTTATGAAAATAAGTTGCATCCTGATATTTTTTAGCGAAAGAAATGAGTTTTTCCTCATCAAATAATCTTCCTATAAATGTAATGCTGGTTGGAGATCCATCCTCTGAAAAACCATTTGGCAAAACAATACAGGGATGCCCGGTTAGATTTGTTAAGAGAAGGTTGTCACCTTCCCAAGATGGTGCAATATAAAGATCAACATTCTTCATCAACTTGTGCATTTGCTGGATAAGTAAAAATCTGATTCTGTTTGCGTTAATATATTCAACTGCGGGGATAAATCTGGAAGCACGGAAAGTATTTGGCCAGGAATTTTTGATTTGCCTGACAAGAAGATCGTCTCCGTTGCTACGTGTGAGAACATCAAATACTGCACCTGCTTCTGCAGAGAGAATTACCACGAGATCATTAATTGGGAATTCGGGCAATTCAATTGGGATTAATTCAGCCCCAAGCTCCCTAAGCCTTGAAAGTGTTGTTGAATCCTGAGAATGAAAATCATATTGTTTCTCAAAATCATTTTTTATGTAGCCAATCCTAAGCTTGCTAAAGTCTATCTCCGGTTTATAATTAAACGGCACATCATATAATGTTTGATCAATTCCATCAGACCCTCTAATTGCATTGAATACGATCGCAAGATCTTCTGCGCTTCTGCAGATCGGCCCAATTTTATCCATACTCCAGCTGAGAGCCATGGCTCCTGTTCTGCTTACTCTGCCGTAAGTCGAACGCAAACTTGTTGTTCCGCATACAGTGGAGGGGGAAACAATTGAACCCCATGTTTCTGTACCGATCGCGAAGGGAAGCAAACCAGCCGAGACAGAAGAAGCAGAACCAGCTGAAGAACCGCTTGAACCTTTGGTCGTGTTCCAGGGATTACGTGTCATTCCTCCAAACCAGACATCACCCCATGCAAGTGCACCAAGCGTTAGCTTTGCGCAAAGTACTGCACCGGCAGCTTCAAGCTTTTTAATTACCGACGCATCCTCATCTATCATCTGATTTTTAAAAGGCAGAGCGCCCCAGGTTGTTTTATAATCCCTGGTCGCCAGAATATCTTTTACCCCAAATGGGATTCCGTGTAGCAATCCTCTGTATTTTCCCTTATCAATTTCTTCATCCATTAATTTTGCCTGTTTAAGAGCTCTTTCCTCAGTTAGTGTAATTACACAATGAAGCGATGGATCGTATATTTTTAGTCTTTCGAGAAAGAATTTAGTCAGCTCGGTTGATTTAATTTGTTTTGTCCTTATTAATTCTGCCAATTCTCCAATAGAATAAAAAGATAGATCATTAATATCTTCAGGAAGCTTTGTATAAGAGTAATCGCTGAACTCAATAGGCTTATCTCCTGCAGGAAATTTGAATCCTATTGGAATCGGATTGAAAAGAATTGCCGGGGGGACATTATTATTTAAATCGATGTCTCTAATGTGGTTGAAATTGACAAATTGAGAATCAAGACTACTTAGCATTGAATCCCTTTCTGCATCGGTAAATTCAAGCCCGATTATCTTTTCAGCATTCTCGATATTCTCTTTTGTTATAGATTGTGACTGAATTGCCGAATTGAATATTACGCAAAGTATTGTAACTAAAAATTGCACCGAGTTATATCTCATAACTTCCTCCGAAGTGAAATGAAAAAACTAATCTTTGATGCTTCAATAATATCTCCAATATTTACCTGACCTATTGAGTCACAAACTAAGTTCATCCCGAACATTACTTTACCATCTATGTTTCTGTATTTTGAGAGAGTTAGCAGTGGTTCATGAGCACGCTCGGCAGTTTCCTGATCAGTTGTTGTTATGACACAACGTGCGCAAGGTTTAACTGCGCGGAATTTGACATCGCCGATCCTGAATTTATTCCAGTTGTCTTCTTCAAAAGGATTCCCGCCAGTAAATACAAAATTAGGACGAAACCTATTTATAGGCAGAGGTTTTTCTAATTTCGAATTAAGATCATCAAGCGACGATTGACCGATAATTAAAAATGGATAACCATCAGCGAAGCTAACGATTTTGTTTTTAGCGCAAGATTCATCTACAACACGTTTTGTCGATTCGGACATTTTAACCAATCTGCATTTAATGCCTAGTATTTCAGAAAACCAGTCATCAACCTGGGAATTGTAAAATTCTCCTTGAACGAGATCATCCCAAATAATAACATCAGATTTTTCTTTATGTTCAAAATCAAAAGGGACAAAAAGTGGCTCGACTTTTTTTATTTTATGGCGCAAACGTAAACCAGCTTCTTCAACAGCAATTTTCATCAAGGCCATTTCAGGATATTCTCTTTGGGTGAAAAATTTATTTGATTCATCAATTAAAACCCACCTACGATCGTACTTTAATCCTCTTTCTTCAACTTCAGTAGATTGCAGGCTTATTCCTCCAAGTGATTTAATAGGGTAAATGTATATTCCTGAAAGAACTAGCATTAAAGATGTTTTAACTATTAATTAACGTAATCAAAGTTACTTCTGGTGTCGAGTTATAACGTATCGGTGCTAATGACATACCTAATCCTCTAGTAACAACAAGCAGCATGTTTCCAAACCAATAATCACCGCGGATATATTTTGTTTCGAACATAGTGGGAGTAAATTGCACGAAAGGGAAGACAAACGAAATCTGACCACCGTGAGTGTGTCCGGCCAGAAAGAGGTTGTAATTATTTTTTTGTGCTACCTCAATTAAATGCGGTCTCGGTTGATGCGTTAAAAATATTTTAAAGTCATTTTCATTGTTAATAGAAAGACTGTCTAAAATTGTCCACGGTGCAATCTTCACATAAGTATTTGTAATGAATGTAATTTCAATTTCGGCACCGTTAACATTAATTGTCTTATTATCGTTATCAATCATTTGAACATTATTCTTTTCAAGAGCAGCGGTGACTTCGTTTATACTCTTTTGATAATCATTCCGGTATGCCCAGTTATCGTGGTCGCCCACGCACGAATACACACCATACTTAGCATTAAGCCTTCCAATTTGTTCTGCACCCACCTTAATATAATCAGGACCTGTTGTAATCATATCGCCCGCTATTAAAATTAAATCCGGGTTCAGCGAATTTACGGTATTTATAAAATTACTTAGTCTTCCTTCATCTGTATAGTGATCCGCCTGCAAATCGGAAATAAAAGCAATTTTAAAATCACTTAGAGCAGCGGGCAAATCACTGTTCCTGTATTCTGTTATTCGTATAGATACAGCGTTATAATCATAAATTATTCTTATTGGAATGTACAGAAGAAAAAATCCAATAATTAAAAACAGTAAAGTTGAATGAAGCCGCGTTAGACCCGGCTTATATTTTTTAAAGAATGGATAGGAAAAAAGTTTTAGCAAATCGAGAACAACAAAAAAGAGTCCGGTCTGTATCATCAAGATAAAAGAAATCCAAAATGGATAAATAAACAGGTAATCAATTATTCTGCTTTCCGGCGCCGTAGCATAAGAACCGGATATTGCGAAGTAAATAAAAAATATGATTAAAATTAATGGATACAGGTTCATCCACACCAGGAAGATCCTTTTTACTATAGAGAATTTATTTTCATAAAATCCGGGAAAAAGATGTTTTACGGCGAGGTTAACCCGTTTGATGAAATAGAATTCTACAATTACAAGAATTGCAACGCCTATGGCCAGTCGAAATATAATCCACATAAGAAGTAATTATTTTAAGATTTAATATTATTTAAACAAAAATAGGTCCTTTAAAATTCAAAATTCTTTACGGATTGGATAAACGATAACATATTGTGATAGTGGGTTCCTTTCCAGAAAAGTTTTTTGCATGACGGACAGCGGTAAAACTCGTTATGCAGGTACGCAACTTTTGTGGGCAGCTCATTGATTATTTTTTCTTTTGAAACATTTTGTAACAATTGGTTGCATTCCATACATCGGGAAAATTCTTTAATTTGATTTTTAAGATCGAATCGTTTTAAAACTTCGATAGCCTGCTCTTTTACTTTTGTGCTTCGAAGCCAGTAGCCGTGGGTTACATCGTTTCTCTTTAAGATTCCTCTATCTTTAGTAAGAATGGCCCTCTTATCATTTAATGAAATCCAAACAATCTCATCATCATTGAAATTATTCTTGTATAATACATCAAACCCAATCATTCTTAAATATTTTGTTAATCTTCCCAGCTGAACATCTGCCACAAACTTTGGTTTACGTAGCGGTTTTGGTCTTAAGTGCTGAGCATCAGAGATATCGAGCGATTCGAAAACCGGGTAAACAGAAATATCATCCCCATCATTAATTATATAGTTAAAATCAACCGACTTGCTGTTTACGAGTATCAGATCAACTTCCGTGTGAGGAACTCCGAGAGACTCAATTAAATCTTTAACGGAAGTGCGATCTATGAATTGATGTAAAAATCTTTTCTTTTTATTCACTTTGGGAATAAAATCATTTAGTTCCTCGTAAAACCGTATGTGAATTTTATTTTTATGCATTTTATTTAAACCGCTAAAATAAGTCTTATTAATAATATAAATATTCCTCATTTTTGGTATATGCTTCCTGATTTTATTAAGCAGACTTTAAGGGCGCTACGGCACAGAAACTACAGGCTTTTCTTCAGCGGACAAAGCTTATCGCTGATTGGTACCTGGATGCAGCAGGTGGCACTTGGTTGGCTGGTCTACCGGCTTACTGATTCTGCCTTTCTTTTAGGGCTGGTTGGTTTTTCATCCCAGATTCCGACTTTTGTTTTGGCTTCATTTGCCGGTGTGCTTGCGGACCGATACAATAAGCATAAAATTATAGTTGCCACCCAATCACTAGCAATGATTCAGGCAACAATTCTTGCATTTCTCACTTTAACCGGCTCAATTCAGATATGGCATATTCTGCTACTAAGTCTTTTATCAGGTTTAATAAATGCTTTTGACATGCCCACGAGACAAAGTTTTGTAATCGATATGGTTGAAGACAGGAATGATCTTCCTAATGCAATTGCTCTTAACTCTTCAATGTTTAATGCTGCAAGATTGATCGGCCCAACTCTGGCAGGTTTTTTAATAACTGCTATCGGAGAAGGATTTTGTTTTCTGGTGAATGCCATTAGTTATCTGACGGTTATTGTTGCATTATTAATGATGAATATCACAACACAGGGAAATAATCAGAAAAAAGAAAAAGTGCTGGAAGGGCTGAAGGAAGGAATAAAATATGCGTACAACTTCAAACCTATTCGCGCACTACTTCTTTTAATTGGTTTGGTTAGTTTAACCGGTATGCCCTATACTGTTCTAATGCCTGTATTTGCAAGAGATATTTTGCTTGGAGATGCTCACACCCTGGGGTTTTTATTTGGAGCAGTCGGTTCGGGTGCTCTGGTTGGCGCTATTTATCTTGCGTCAAGAAAATCAGTTCTGGGTTTGGGAAGATGGATAGCAATAGCAACGAGCATATTTTCACTTGGTCTTTTATTCTTCTCTTTTTCAAGAAATATTTATCTCTCAATTTCCCTTATGCTTTTCACGGGTTTTGGAATGATGATGCAAATGGCTTCCACAAATACATTGCTTCAAACCCTGGTTGACGATGATAAACGCGGCAGAGTAATGAGTCTTTATGTGATGGCATTTATGGGAACAGCACCATTTGGAAGTTTTATCGCGGGAACATTAGCAAGCACAATAGGCGCGCCTTATACGGTTTTATCAAGCGGAATAATTTGTCTTATTGGTGCAATTGTTTTTTACAAGAACTTGCCGTCACTCCGAAAACATATTAGACCAATTTATATTAAGATGGGGATACTGCCCGAAGTTTCGAAGGGATTACAATCATCAACTAACTTAAGGATGCCACCAAATTAATAATACAAGTCAACATTAATCTGAAAATACATTCTTAACAAATTGAAATTCATCATCAGATAATGGTTTGTCCATTGCGGATAAATTTATCTTCACCTGTTTTAAGTTCCTGAACCCGGGAATAACCGCTCCCATTATTTTATAGTGCAGCAAGAACTGCATAGCAATCCTTGCAAGATCTTCAACAGATGATCCAAACTCTCCTTTTATTTTATTCAGCTTTGGTTCAAGTCCTTCCAGACTATCTTTTGAAAATCTTGATAATCCTTTTCTGTGGTCACCATCTTCAAACTTGGGCGGGTTATCCTTGTTATATTTTCCCAAAAGCAGTCCTTGTCCTATTGGTCTGAAAGCGACAAATGAAATCTGGTTTTCGTCCATTAGTTTTCTTGTAGGAGTTTCTTCATCAATAAATTTTCTTTCCATTGCATTTGCCCAGCTCTGTATTACATCGGGTTTTACTTTTGGAATCAACTTCTGAAAATCCTCGTGCGAATATGCAGATTGCCCAATCAATCTTACCTTACCTTCTTCTTTTAATTTATACATTACTTCGACTGCGTCATCAAGATACTCATCATTATCGCCAAAATGCCCGTGATGGAAATAATAAAGATCAATGTAATCTCGCTTAAGATTAATTAATGATTGTTCACATTGATGGCGGATATGTACTGGCTCAAAAGCATGAGCTGCAGTTCCGGGAAACCAACCGACTTTTGTTGCAACAATAAAATTTTTTGTTCTGTTTCCAAGAATTCTTGCAAGCATCCGTTCGGCGCGTCCATTACCGTATACATCGGCATTATCAAAATGGTTTACTCCATTATCGATTGCATAGTTTATTGCTTCTGCCACTTCCTTCTCATCAACATTAGCCCATCCGTTAGGTTGTCCGTTTACCCAGTTGAGTCCCCCCATCGTCCAGCAGCCGAGACTTATTTCTGAAATTTCTAAATTTGATTTTCCAAGTTTGCGGTATTTCATTTTTTTTCCTTTTTTTTTATGCCATTGCGAGGAGTGACAGCGACAAAGCAATCTGCAGAATTAAATAACGAGATTGCTTCTCCAGACTAAAGTCGGGATCGCAATGACGGTTATGAATTCTTATCTGAGCCAGAGGCTCATCAGCCTTGGGCTGAAATCCACCTAGCAACATCTTTAGCGAAATAAGTAAGTAACATATCAGCTCCTGCGCGTTTAATCGATGTTAGAGATTCTATCATTACTCTCTCTTCATCTATCCAGTCGTTTTGACCTGCAGCTTTTATCATGGAATATTCCCCGCTAACCTGGTAAGCTGCAGTTGGCATTTCAAATCTTTCTTTTACTTTTCTTATTACATCCAGATAAGGGCCTGCAGGTTTAACCATTACAATATCGGCACCTTCTTCAATATCTGTTTCTACTTCCCTCAGTGCTTCATTTATGTTTCCAATATCCATTTGGTGCGACCTTCTATCGCCAAAAGCAGGTGTTGATTCAGCCGCATCTCTGAACGGACCGTAGTAGCCAGAAGCATATTTTGCCGCATAACTCATTATTGGAATCTTATCGTACCCTTTATAATCAAGTGCCTTTCGAATTGCCAAAACTCTTCCGTCCATCATATCAGAAGGAGCAACCATATCTGCACCTGCCTCCACGTGGGATACAGCTTCTTTAGCTAAAACAGCAATTGTCTCATCATTTAGGATATCCTCACCAGCGAGTATTCCGCAATGTCCATGTGATGTATACTCGCATAAACAGATATCTGTAATAATCAATAGATCATTTATTTCTTTTTTTATCGCACGAATTGCTTTTTGAATTATCCCTTCCGGACTATAAGCATCGCTCCCCTGTTCATCTTTATGATCGGGAACTCCAAAAAGAATTACCGCCGGGATTCCCAGATTACGCACTTCTTTACACTCTACAACTAAGTTTTCAATAGAAAATTGAAAAACCCCCGGCATTGATTTAACAGGATTTTTTACATTCTTTCCAGGCACTACAAACAGCGGATAAATCAGATCATGTTTTGTTAAGATAGTTTCTCGTACCATATCCCGAACAATCGGGTTGTAACGCAATCTTCTAAATCGTTTGAAGGTGAAGGTTTTATTTGTCATGTTTATCTCCGGGAATGTAAAATGGATAATTTATAATGTATAATTGATTAGATATTATTTTTTGAACTTTTGATTATTGCAGTTAATAGTTTAATCAATTCTTCACAATCGTTTTTAATACCCACCGATTCTTTTTTATCTAAATGATCTGTTTCAACTAATAATTTAATCCAATATTCAGATTCGCGAGCTTCCTTTAAGGAAATCCCAAGCTTGTTTATAAAATCTTTTTTAGTGTAAGTACTTTGGCCTTCTGCAATATTAGCACCAATTGAAGTTCCAGATCTCAATAGTTGCTTTAATAATGGTTCAACGCTTCGCCTCTTGTTTATATGATAATCATATAATTTCACAATTCGAACTGAAAATCTAAAAACTCTTATTTAAAACAGCGTTTCCGTATTCAACGTCTTTTTCGAACACAAACATAATTCTACATTATAAACTCTAAATTAAAAGAGGTTTTTAATTTTGTTTACAACTAGCTCGGCATTCTTTATACAATCCCCCACAGATATACCACCCCGGTAATTTCCGCCGAGTATTATTCCTTCATTGTTTTTCTCAAAATGATCGAAAAAATTTTCATGTTCGACGTAACCGATATTATATTGTGGAATTGCCTTAGCCCAATATCTTTTCGATGTGTGAATAGGTTGTGCTTTTATTTTCATGATTTCTTCAAATTCTTTTCGTGCACGATCAATAACTTTCTGCTCAACATCATCAACAAAACCGGCATCGCGAGATCCTCCAACAAATAATGTGAACGCCGCCTTATTTTCATCTGTTCTATTTGGAAAAATAACCGAACTCCAGATTGCCCCGAGGAATGATCTTTCTTCCTTTTCAGGAATTAAAAATCCGAATCCATCCAATGGCTGTTTAATTTCACTTTTATCATAAACTAAATAAAGGACTAAAACGGGCGGATAGTAAATCTCACTTAGATGTTTCTTAAGCTCATCATCAAAATGCCCGAACAAATCTACTGCCTTGAATGCTGGAACGGTTGAAAGAACAACATCAGCAAGCAACGTTAAATTGAGATCAGAATCTTTATAAGTAACTCCGTATTTTCCTTCAGAGGTTTTTCTTATTGATAAGACATCAACGCTGGTTTTTACACGCCCGCCTAATTTTTTTGTTATTGATTCAGGCAGAACCTTCATTCCGTCCTTAAAAGAAAACATTTTTGCACTTTGTTTAGAAACCTCTTTGCTTTTTTTCCTTTTACGAATGCTTCTGATTGTTCCTGTAATTAGTCCACCATATTCTTCTTCTAAAGCATAGAGTTTTGGGAAAGCTGATTTAACACTAAGCTCTTCCGGTCTTCCAGCGTACACCCCGGCAACAAAGGGATTGATTGCGTAATCAAGGAATTCTTTCCCAAGTCTGCGTGAAACAAATTCCGCTATGCTTTGGTAGTAACCGTCTTTTGATTTTCCAACAAATGGTTCACGCATCAACCTAAGTTTTGCTTTATTCGAAAAGAGTTTAGATCTAATAAATGCAGGTGGTGACATCGGCAGTGCATGCAGAACGCCATTCCTCAGAATGTATCTTTTATTTCCTTTTTTATTAGCGTAAACAAATTGGTCATTAAGCTTAAGCTCTTGAACAAGTCTCCCAATTAAAGGCGTGGTTTCGAGTCCGCTGTTTGGTCCGCGGTCAAAAAGAAAACCATTTTCTTTAACTGTTTCAATAGAACCACCCACTGTATCTTTTTGCTCAAGAACAGTAACATCGGCACCTTCTTTATACAATAAGTACGCCGCTGTTAATCCGGATATTCCAGCGCCTATAATTACTATTTTTTTATCAGTTAGCATTTATTATTGAGATTAAAGCGAATGTAAATTTAACAATTTGCGCAAAACTTTAAGGAGTAAAAATGAATAGCCCTGAAGTAAATTGATTTTTCAAGGCTTCGTTGAGTTGATTATTTCCGATATTAAACTTATTCTTGTTACAAATAATAAAGTACTATTCAATAGACAAAATATATTTATGGGTAATAATGAAGCAATAACCATTCTCTGTGTTTCGTCCTATGAAAAAGGGCACGATTTCATGCGGGAATGTAAAGAGCAAGGCTGCAAAGTTTTACTGCTTACTTCAAAAAGTCTTGAAAGAGCACCATGGCCAAAAGATGTAATTGATGAAATATTTTATATGCCCGATAAGAACAAAGAATGGAATATGCGAGATGTTATCTATGGTGTGAGTTTTCTTGCACGAAAAGAAAAAATTGATAGGATTGTTGCACTTGATGATTTTGATGTCGAAAAAGCCGCTGCTTTAAGGGAGCATTTGCGTTTGCCAGGAATGGGCGATACCACTGCGCGTTATTTCCGTGATAAACTTGCCATGAGAATGCGGGCGAAAGAAATGGGAATCCCCGTTCCCGAGTTTATTCACGTTTTAAACCATAATGAAATAAATGATTTTGCGGAAAGAGTTTCATTTCCATATATGATTAAGGCAAGGATGCTAGCAGGTGCACACGGTTTAAAGAAAGTGCAAAACAAAGAAGAAATGTGGAAGAAAATAAACCAGCTGGCTGATGAGCAATCGTTTTATTTGATGGAAAAATTTGTCCCGGGTAAAATCTATCACGCTGATTCTATCATATATGAAAACGATGTACGATTTGCAATTTCAAGCCAGTACGGCAAGCCGCCCTTTGAAGTTGCGCACGAAGGCAGAGTTTTTACAAGCCGAACAATGGAAAGAGGCAGCAAAAAAGAGCAGGAACTTTTAGAGATGAACGAAAAACTTTTAAAGGCTCTTGGATTACTAAGAGGTGTTTCACACACTGAATTTATTGAATCCGAAGAAGACGGAAAATTATATTTTCTTGAAACTTCAGCACGGGTTGGAGGTGCCAATCTTGCAGAGCTTGTGCTGGCTGCTTCAGGTATAAATTTGTGGCGCGAGTGGGCTAAGATAGAAATTTTAAGAGGAGAGAAAGAATATCAATATCCTGAAGTGCAGAATTATTATGCGGGGATAATAACTTCACTTGCAAAACAGGAGTGGCCCGATCTTTCAGCATATGACGATCCCGAAATATTCTGGCAATTGGACAAACCTTACCATGCCGGATTTGTCCTCCGCTCCAAGCATTATAATGTTATAGGCGATTTATTAGAAAAGTATACGCAAAGATTTTATCAGGATTTTTTTATATCTGCCCCAATGAAGGACAGACCAAGTGATTAGTAGAAAATATGTTTTATAATCATCTTGAATTGTAAAATAATTGTAAAACCTCTCCTTATTTGATAATTTTCTTTTATTTAAACTTTAACTTCTCTATAATAGACTTATAATTCAGAGTTTTTACATTTCTCTAATCTTTTAACCCGACTATTTTTTTACAAAAAGAGAGATTATTTAAGATGAACTTTAAACTAAAAAATAATGCTGATATTAGAAGTCTTATATACATTGTTATTACAACGGCACTATTTATTGCTCAATGGATGTGGCTAGGAGTTAATCCATTTATATACACGTGGTTTTTGTTTATGTCAGTCGCAGTAGCAGTTATGACACATAATCATAATCACCTTCCGATGTGGCGCTCTAAAACCTTGAACATATTTACAGACTGGTGGCTTACTGTGTTTTACGGGTTTCCCATATTTGCCTGGATTCCAACTCACAATAAAAATCACCATCGCTTTAATAATCGCGAGGGCGACGACTCAATTACATACAGGGTTAGTGAAAAAAATAATTTTCTTACACTTATTTCGTACCCAACTATAAGCGGCTATTATCAGCAAAAGGCAATAATGGTTTATCTAAAAGAAATGAAGGCGAACAACAAAGAAAAATTCTGGGTAAGTATCTCACAGTACGCCGTGCTTGTTTTATGGATAGCAGCAGCATTAGTAATAGACTGGCAGAAAGCATTGCTTTTTGTAATTATACCTCAGCAGGTTTCTCTTTTCAGTGTTTTAATATTTAATTATGTACAGCATGTTCATGCAGATGAAATGTCCGAATGGAATCATTCGAGGAACTATACTGGTTTTTTAAACTTCATGCTTTTTAATAACGGTTATCACACCATTCATCATCACAAAGCCGGTCTGCACTGGAGTAAAGCTCCGGAAGCTCACAAAGAAATTGAGCACAATATAGATCCAATTCTTCTTGAAAGAAGCTTCTGGTGGTATATAATAAGGAGTTACTTCCTCTCGATTTTCATTCCTAAATTCAGGACAAACTCAATGAGGCTGGAAAGAATAAGAAAAGAGAAAAACGCACTTCTGAATGAGAATCAGAAGGCAGGCAAACCCCTGCCTGAAATGCAAGTATCCTGATAATGTCTTAACCTTTATTGAATAGATAAGGAACTATACCGTTCTGGAATATCTGGCCCTGTCTTCCTTTCGTTCGATATACCCATCGAAATTCATTGCAATATTGCGAATTAGAAGCCTGCCCATATTTTTTACTTTAAAACCGTCATCATTCATTACAATTAATTCATCTATCTCAAATTCCTTTAAATTTCTCAATCCCCACTTAAAATAATCATTAAACTTAATCTTAAACTTTTCCTCGATTGATTTATAACTCAACTCGAAGTCGCACATAATTCTCATTATCACTTCTCTTCTTAAATGGTCGTCCTCATTTAATCTGTAACCCTTTGCAGTTGGAATGTTTTCTTTGTCAAGTGCTGTGTAATACTCTTTTTCTGCTTTAAAGTTTTGTGCATAAATATTTTCTAACTGACTTATAGAAGTAATACCAAGTGCATATAGATCGGCACCCGCATTTGTGCTGTAACCCTGGAAGTTGCGGTAAAGTTTCTTTTCCTTCATTGCAATTGTCAGCTCATCATCCGGTTTGGCAAAGTGATCCATCCCGATAAACTCGTAGCCGGCTCCTGTTAATTTTTCAATACTCATCTTCAATATTTCAAGCTTCTCCTCAGGCTTCGGTAAATCTTCTTTGTGAATGAGCGCCATATGTTTTTTCATCCACGGAACGTGCGCGTAATTAAACAAGGCTATTCTGTCTGGGGAAATATTAATTATTTTTTCAACAGTATCAGCAAAGGTTTCAATTTTCTGTAATGGAAGTCCGTAAATCAAATCAAGATTTATACTTTGAAATTTTAATTCTCTTACCCAGTTAACAACTTTACGTGTTAAATCTTCAGGTTGAATTCTGTTAACTGCTTTTTGCACTTTTTCATTAAAATCCTGCACCCCCATACTTATACGGTTAAATCCGTTATTGCGCAATGCCTCTAGATGTTCTTTTGTTAATTCTCGCGGATCAATTTCACAGCTATTTTCAGGATTTTCAGTAAACTCAAATGATTGGTTGATGTACGATGCCAGCTTATTTATTTCGTCAGGTTTTAAATGAGTTGGTGTGCCGCCTCCCCAATGGTGCTGTGCAACTTTTCTATCCGGTTGCAAAAACGTTCTCAGTAAATCAATTTCTTTTTGAACGTATTTTATATACTCGTTGATTCTATCCCTGTTTCGAGTGATGAGCATATTGCATCCGCAGAAAAAGCAAAGCGTATCGCAGTAAGGAATGTGAAAATAAAGTGAAAGATCGGGAAGATTTTTTCCGCAATTGGTTTTTACAATTTCATCGACATAATCCCCGTTTGTAAACTGTTCATTGAATTGCGGTGCAGTTGGATAGCTTGTGTAGCGCGGCCCGGGCTTATCGTATTTTTTAAATTTATTTAAGTCTACTTCAAACATTTCTATGCCAGAAATTAACAATTAAAGATTAACAATGATTAATTACTTTTTTAAGTCAACACTTTTAATAATAGAAGTCAGTAGTTTTATCAGTTCAACACAGTCCCTTAAAAGACTGTCAAACTCTTTCTTTTCAAGCATTTCCAAATCATAAAATAATTTTAACCAAAATTCAGTTTCTTATGATTCTTTCAAACTAATTCTAAGTTTATTTCTAAAATCAGCTTTACTTGATGCAGCCTGCGATTCTGCAATGTTTGCTCCAATTGATGCACCAGATCTAAGCAACTGATTATATAATGAAATAGGAGATTTGTCCTTTTTAATTAAATATTTATAGCATTTAACAATTCTAATCGCGAATGAAAAACTCTTATGAACTACGGGATTTTCTAAATCTTTCACTGATTTTGTAATTGTTAATTATAAATTGTTCATTCTTAATTGAAAGAATGAAATTTTCCGCTTTCTTTTTTAACATACTTAACTAATTCTTTTACATTTTCAGGTTCAATATCAGGCAGAATACCATGCCCCAGATTAAAAATATGTCCATCACCTTTGCCGTAGGATTCCAGCACTTTTCTCGCTTCTCTCTTAATAAAAGAAGCATCCGCATAAAGCACTGTTGGATCCAAATTCCCCTGCACAGCAACTTTGTCGCCGATTTTTCTTCTAACTTTTGTAAGCTCAATTGTCCAATCAACACTGATTGCATCGGCTCCGCACTCTTTAAGTTCGTGAAAAAGATAATGAACGCCTTTTGGGAAATAAATTACCGGCTCATTTTTTCTTTTAATTTTTGAAATCAGTTGATGTATATATCTCAATGCAAAGACACGGTAATCGCGTGGAGAAAGTAGTCCTGCCCACGTATCAAAAATCTGGACAAGGCTTGCACCTGCTTCCAACTGTGCAGATAAATAAGCAGCAGAGGACTCAGTTATTTTCTCAAGCAGCTGATGAGCGAGTTTTGGATTTTCATAAATAAGTTTTTTTACCTTTGAAAAATATTTCGAGCCATGTCCTTCAACCATATAAGTTAATATTGTCCAAGGTGCACCTGCAAAACCGATAACGGGCACTCTGCCATTTAATTCTTTTTTAGTTAATGATATGGCATCCATTACATATTTTAAATCCCGACCGGGATCCGGAGTTTTCAGACTTCTAACATCATCTTCAGACTGTATAGGCTGAGAAAAAACAGGACCTCTACCCTCGGAAATTTTTAGATGCATTCCCATTGCTTCAGGAATAACAAGTATATCAGAAAAGATAATTGCAGCATCAACCCCAATTATATCTACCGGCTGAATAGTAACCTCGGCAGCAAGTTCGGGGGTTTTACACATTGTTAAAAAATCATGTTTTTTACGTATGGCTCTGTACTGTGGCAAATATCTACCAGCCTGGCGCATGATCCAGATAGGTGTTCTCTCGGTGGGCAGTCGTTTACATGCTTTTATAATTAGATCATTCTTTAGATTCAAAATCTATCCTTAAATATTTTATTTCTTAAATCCCACTTTTCCATTCACTCTCCTTTTGGGGGAGAGACGGAGAGGGGCTTGTAGTATTCTACAATTTTATTTATCAATCCCTTAATTGTGTACTCTTCTGGAAGTATTTTTACCTTTACTTTTTTTGCTTCAATTGCGTCTTTTGTCGTGGGCCCAATAGCCGCAACATCAAACTTTAAAAAGTATTGATATGGATTTTTTATATCGGCAATCTGCAAAAAGTTTTCGAATGTAGAAGGACTTGTAAAAATAAATAAATCTATGTTTGTAGAATTTAAAACTTCAAGACTATACTGTAATTTTTCTCCGGTGGGAATTGAGACGTTATAAACCGGAACAGATTTAATTACTGCGCCCAGATCTTTTAATCCTTTAGGGAGTTCTTCTCTTCCGATAGCAGAGCGCGGAATAAATACTATCTTATTTTTAAGATTATATTTTGAAAGTGCTTCAACCACACCTTCTGAGCTGAATTTCTCAGGAACAATACTCACATAAATATTGTTTTTATGACAATATGATGAAGTTTTATTTCCTATGGCAACCACTTTTGTACGGTTGTAATTGAGTGAAGCACCGATTTCGCAGCATCTTTTGGAAAACATTTCCACCGAATGAACAGAGGTAAAGATTATAAAATCAATTTTTTCCGGATGCAACAAGGCAGAATCAAATTTACTCCAATCTGCCGGCGGAACAATTTCCAGGGTTGGAATAATTATAACATTTGCCCCTAAGCTTGTTAATGCAGATGCCGATTCTCTAGATTGCTCAATTGTTCTTGTAATTACGATTGATTTTCCTTTTAACGGAAGTTCCCTGATATTATTAAATCCTGAGTAAAGAGCATGCAAAACAAAATCAAATATTTCCTCTTTTTCTTTTATTAGTACATCTTCCGAAAAGTTGTTGTTTATTCCCCTTTGAACAGCACCATAAACGCTGCCTAAAATAAGGCTAATGGCGAACTCTTCATCTACATTTCTAAAAACACCTTCTTTTTCTCCCGTTGAAACAATCTGAGTTATCATCAATCTCATTTGCTTTTCAAGCGACAGCAATTCTTCGCAGAAAGAATTTTGCTTATTTAGTGACTCTCTTTGATAAATAAGAAAAAATTTGTGGTGCTTCATCATAAACATGTAAAGATGAACAACAAAAGCACGAAGTGAATCAATACTACTTTTTTCAGTTTCTATCTTTTGTTTTAGAAGCGTGAGCAAACTCTCCATTCGCGTTTTTATTATTGTAAAATAAAGTTCTTCCTTGGAAGTGAAATAATTATATACTGTTCCCTTTGCAATGGAAATTAATTTTGCAACGTCTTCCATCATCACTTCGTGATAATTTTTATCTGAAAAAAGTTCCGCTGCAGCATCGAGAATTTTTTCTCTTTTTCTTGCCCTCTTTATTTCACGTTTTTCTTTTAACAATTTTTTGCTCTTTTTAATCAACCCAATTTCTTAAATAAATCGGGTTAGAGTGTATTAGTTAATTCTCCAATCGTTTAAAGCCAGCACCTCTCCGCTAGTAGGATCAATTACCATTTCCTGCCCCATGGCTCTGTAATTATCCTTGCCGCCAAACTCATCTAAGGTAGATAAAATTTTCCAAACATATCTTTCACGTTTTAAATCCCATAAAAATCCTGTATCCCATTCTTTAATTCCCTCTTTTAATCCTTTTTCATCGGCAATCAACTTTGCGGTTTCCTTATCAATTTTAAAGTTGCATTCTTCTGGGAAATAACGGCATTTGGGAATTCCAACTATGTCGCGGTTTTTTAATACATTACCGACTGAATCCACCGTAAATTTAATAGTAGCATTTACATAAGGTTTTTCCGGCATAAAGAGTTTATAAGCCATCTCGTAGTAAGGTGGCGTGTGTTTTGTTTTGAAAAAATCAGCAGTAATATATTTATCAAAGAAATCTTTTCCCGTGGTTGAAATAATAAAAGAATCTGCTTTTTCGAGCACATCAAGCGGCACCTCAGTTTCTTCTCCCTTGCTACAGCTTAAGCATTTACAGGAAGTTAAAACTGCTGTAACTAATAATATCATTAACACCACAATAGAAATTGAAGTCTTAAAAATTTTTTTATTTTTCATCTGACCCTCCTTGTTCTTCTCCGCCTCTGGCGGAGTGGTAAATTTCATTTAAAATTGATTTTGCACCTGCATTCAGTAAATCCTTTGCAAGTGCTTTACCTAACTTCTCAGGATTTGCTTTACTTCCGCGAGCTTTTTTTCTAAAAGTTAAGCTGCCATCCAGCGAACCAACTATGGCATCCAAGAATAAACCGTTTTGCTTCACTTCAGCGAATGCACCAATCGGTACCTGGCACCCGCCTTCTAAGGTTTTAAGCAATGCACGTTCGGCTAAAATGGATTTGTATGTCGGCTCATGATGGATAGCTTGAATTACATTATTAAGTGTGCTGTCGTCAGCTCTTGTTTCAATTCCAAGTGCGCCCTGTCCAACTGCTGGCAGCATAACCTCAGTACTAATTATTGAGGAAATATGCCTATTCAATTTTAATCTCTCCACCCCTGCTCTTGCGAGCACTATTGCATCCCAGGACGATTTAAGAAATCTATTAATGCGCGTTGGCACGTTACCTCTTAAATCAATAATATTTAAATCGGGGCGTAAGTGAAGCAATTGCGATCTTCTTCTTAAAGAACCTGTGCCCACAGTTGCACCCATGGGCAGATTAAAAATTGTTGTTCCTTTTTTTCTGGCGATTAAAACATCCTGCACATTGTGTCTTTTAGTTACTGCAGAAAGCTTTAATCCTTCAGGGATTTCTGTTTGCAAGTCCTTAAGACTGTGAACAGCAAGATCAATTTTTTTATTTAATAGCTCGATCTCTAATTCTTTTGTAAACAAACTCCTGTCGCCAATTTTCGAGAGCGCAACATCAAGAATCTTATCGCCTTTTGTTTTGATCATCTTTGTTTCAACAACGACATTTTTGTGCTTTCTTTCAAGTTCTTTCTGTATAAAATTGGCTTGCCATAGAGCAAGATCACTTCCTCTGGAACCGACAATTATTTTTTGTTTCAAAGCCATAGATTATTCTTTGTCCGAATCTTTTTTTGAGCCCAATCCAAAAAGATCTCTTATTATTCCAATTTTTGTTGTCGCTTCACTTGAACCCGATTCATTATCATTTTTACGTAACTCTGTTGTTGGATGGTGAAGTATTTTATTGATAATTCTTTTTGTAACGATCTCCAGTTTTTCCTGATCGTCAGAACTGAATTTATTTTTATTTTTACCCACTTCTTCATTCCGGATTTTCTCAAACAAATCTCTTAAATCTTTAATTGCAGGAGCAGCCCGTAGCGAATTGTACCATTCCCAAAAGTTGTTCAGCTCCTCTTCAATTATTTTTTCAACTTTCGGGATTTCCGCTTTTCTTTTAGTAAGATTTTGTTCAACGATTACGTTAAGCGAATCCAGATCGTGATAAAAAACATAATCAAGCCTTTTTGATTCCGGGTCAATGTCTCTCGGGACAGCGATATCCATTAAAATAAAAGGCTGGTTATTCCTTTTTTTAATTGCTTTTTTTACATCATCTTTACTTATTAAAATTTCTGGTGAAGATGTTGCGCTGATAATTATATCATAGTTGAAAATCGCCTCTTTAAAATCAGAAAAAGAAACAACCTTAGCCCTAAGCTCTTCTGCTAGTTTCTCTGCTTTTTCGTGGGTTCTATTTGTAACTGCCAGTTTTCCAATTCCTTTTCCCACAAGATGCTTTGCGGCAATTTCACCTGTTTCACCGGCACCAATAATTAAAGCAGTTTTTTTGCTCAGATTGTAAAAAATCTTTTCCGTTAATTGTACAGCTGCATAGCTAACAGTGACTGCACCATCACTTATTTTAGTTTCAGAGATTGCTCTTTTACCAGCACGAATAGCGGAATCGAAAATGCGGCGCATAAGATATCCAGCAAAGTCAGTTTCTTCAGAAATCTGAAATGAATCTTTTACTTGTTTAAAAACTTGGTTGTCACCAACGAGCAGAGAATCAATACCGGTTGCCACACTAAAAAGATGCTTAACTGCGTCTCGTGAAAGGTATTTTTGAAAATGCTCTTCAGTTATATTTTGTGCGGGTTTAAATCTTAACAGCAATTCCTGAATTTTTTGATGACTGAGCTCACTGCCTGCAGGTACTCCGAAAATTTCTGTCCGGTTACAAGTAGATAAAATCAGTCCTTCTTTTAATAGGTTTTCCTTAGCCAGCTTAATAAAGGAACGCGCCTCATCTTCTTTAAGAAAAAGAGCTTCCCTAAGTTCAACCGGTGCAGTCCTGTGATTTATCGAAATCGCGAGTAAATTCATAAGCTATTAATAAAAGGAATGAAAACTTTGCGCTAAAAAGTTTGAAAGAATAGTTGAAATAATGGCAACAACAAAACCGGAAATAGAAAGCAATACCAATCGTTTTCCTCGCCATTGACCAACAACTTTGCTGGTAATACCGATTCCGTAAAGAAGCCAAACCAATCCCGTGCCTATGAGTTTTGGATCGAGAAATGAAAATTTGGGAAAAGCCATCGGCAACCAGATTATTCCGATTACTATTCCAATCGTCAAAGCAATAAAGCCGATTAAAGCAGAGTATAAACTTAATCTTTCCAGCACTTCAAGATTAGGAAGGCGGTTGAATATTAAACCGAACTTGTTCAGCTTTATATCTTTATAAAGCACTAAATACAAAAATCCATAAACCGCAGAGATGGTAAATCCCGAATAACCCAGAAGTGCACTTATTACATGGATTCCCAAAAGATTACTTCTTAACACATCTTTTACCTGAACCAAGTCCTGAATGAAAAGGGAAGATATTAGTTGAAAGATTAATGAGAGCACTATAATAAACGGACCTGTTCCGCGGATATCGGAAACCAATTCAACAAGAAAATACGAGAAGCTAATTGTTATAGCCAGTATGGTAAAGATCTCAAATACATTTGTAATTGGTGGATGATCGAACGTAACGGTGCGTAAAACAATATATACAAGGTGAAGAAAAAGAGTTATAAAAAGGAAAACCCTTTTAATATTTATTAACTTTTTCTCTCCTTTAATGAAGTCGTAAAAATATACTACAAGTGTCAGCAGGTAAAAAAATGGCAGTAGTATATTAATTGAGTGTATTGCTGAAATCATAAAAATCTATTCGTTTTCTGACTTGTGAGTTCAAAAATACGAATAGATTATAAATCGAACAAAGTATTAGAAATTACCCCCAAAACGGGATTTTTCAGTTTCCGCCAAGAATTATCGGCAATCCATCTTTACCTGAGCCGATAATAACTACTTTAGAATTTTGCGAACCAGCAAGTTTTTCAGTGGCCTCAATTCCTTTCCATTTTAGTAATTGCTCGCTAATTCCCTTGGAGACAATTTCCTGAAAATCGGCAATACCTTTTGCTTCAATTCTTTTCCTGTCCGCTTCCTGTTCTTCTTTCTTCAATATGAAAGCCATTCTCTGACTTTCCTGCTCGGCTTGCAGTTTTTCTTCAATTGATTGAGTTAGTCGCGGTGGTAGAATAATTTGCCGCAGGGGAGCCTGTTCAATTGTAATACCTCTCGGGTCCACAAGTTTTGTCAGCTCATCAACAATTTCGCCGGCAAGTTTTTCTCTTGATGCTGTGTAAAGAGCTTTTGCTTCATA
>Ga0209536_100004381_pt1 | contig 22300 bp, 9 predicted proteins | sample DeeMarSeWOR28_12_FD_187461 | JGI IMG/M metagenome (GOLD analysis project Ga0209536, IMG submission 187461) | Marine sediment microbial communities from White Oak River estuary, North Carolina - WOR-2-8_12 (SPAdes) (version 2) | ecosystem: Environmental > Aquatic > Marine > Intertidal zone >... | reverse complement strand
AAGGCGTCCAGCATGTGCCGCCCTCAAGATAGTTCGGATTTAAATTTTTATGTTCACACCTTTCTACTTTATCCCAAAATTCGTTCATTTCTAAGACCCTTTAATTTGGTATTAAAATCATTAATATCCGAAGAGTTTCTCGGACGCTATATTATTATATATATTAAATTTTCTTTCCAGTCTAACTGGCGAATCTTTATATAACCAATTTAATATTTTTATAGCCTGCTTTCCAGACCACTGTATTCTAAATACGCTCTTTGTTGGAGAAACTTTATTTTTATTAACACGAAGAATAGAAACTAATATATCTCTGACATTTCTTAAAATTGACTCACTCCCAGTAAAATCTAAAATAATGTAATTATTTTTTCTATTATCTAAATATATTGAGCCGTCGCCGTCCATAAATCCTAGTATAAAAGAATTAGCAAATTTTAAAGGTATTTTATCAAAAACAGACGCATCATTTAAATACGTTTTGTTGGGATGTATTCCGATATTATCTAATATATTGCATAAATACACATTGCAGATCCTACATCTACATCTGTTTTCACCTTTTTCTACGTCGATTCTGAATATTTCAGCAAATTTATTCAGATGCTCAACATCTTTAATCGCTAGATCTATTTCAACTGATCTTAAATTACTTGCTACATTACCGTCAGCTAATACGAAGCCTAACCAATAAGCCTTTAAATGTGAGTCTATAATATCAAACCAATCGGACATATTACGCATTTGAGCAGTTAAAAATGATTGTTCTTTGGCACTTCTAATATTTCTAACATTTGCTATAGATTTACGTATAAATTTTCTAGACACGCCGAAAATTTCAGATATTGCTCTAAGACTATGCCCAGAATCATATAGATCTACAGCCTCACGTATATTATAAACTATATTATATCGTATCATTTACCTATAGCCTTTTTAGCCCCTTCCCAAACGTAATCATATAAATGCAAACCTTTACTAGAATATATTATTTCGCCATCTAATAAATTGGCCGATTCAGCCATATATTCCTTTAACAATTGTATAGAAGCTATATTAACTGGATACCCGTTCCATAGATCGTTAGATCTAAAATATATTATAAAATGCAACTTATTGTCGTTAACCCTACAATCTATTATTTTTAAACAGGGTGGATCAGGCAGGTCGATAGAATGATCATCCCCAATGGTCATGCAAGCCTGGTTAGTTTCATGATCTCCCTTTTTGAATATACCTATCACTTTTTCGATTTGTTTTTCTAGGTAAGTTCCATATGTATAAAATTCGTTAGGCTTTTTATGGTCTGTGAATAAATATGGTAGATATTCTTCGAGATATTCATTCGAGGCAGGATTTGGAATTCCACAGGCCGGCGGGCATTCTGGAAGCAGTGGTCTAGCTTCTGGATGTCTAATATATATAGTTATATAATCAAATTCTAATCTCTGCTGACCTTCATAACTTCCTCTTTTTATTGTATAAATACGGCCGCTATCAAATATTCTACTCAAGCATTGAAACCAACTATCAGATATTGAAGTAGCCTCAATATGCTCTAAACGCATATTCTATTCTCCTGGTTTTAACTTATTTTCAACTATATTATAGAATAAAACAGATATTTTGCTAGATAAAAAATAAATTATGTTACTCCAATGTTACTCCATTAATAATAGCACCCAAATCTCTCAAAGTGAATAGCGGCGTAATAGGAACCACAGGATTAATTGAAGCGGTTAAATTAGCATTGGGTGGTAATATGCCATTTATAAAAGCACTAAGATTAGCTCGTCTGTAATAGGAAACTCTGTCTATTAAATCTCGGATAGCCTCATCAACATTCGCATATTGGGATGCTTTAAAAATAAACTTGTGTCTAACGTTCCTACGCTCAATCATTGTATCGACTTGGTCAAATCCCTTAGCCCATATAGTCCAATGTCTTGTTCGATCTACTCTATAGACCTTGTTTGTGCCACTCACATAGAAATAATGATATGGAGTATTCCCACTATTATCAAAAAATATTTCTACGAAACGGCGAGTTTTTTCTCTCCACCGATGATCAAATTCTATAACTACCTCTCTTGTTCTCGGGCTAACATAATAAGGTAGTTCTGTATAATTAAAATCAAATACGGCGGTTATAGTAGCTCCCAGGTTTATTGACTCTAGTACGCCAGTTATACTAGCTGCTAAGTTCCTATAAATAGCAGCTCCATAAATAATGTCTTGAGTATCCCAGACAGTGTAAGCTGGCCCAGTAGCATTGAATCCTATCTTTAATCTTGTATGGTACCAATCTATATTTTCTCCAAAAAAGCTTATTGGCAATTTGTCCTCGACCGAAAAATCGGCAGTATTTATAGCTGCAGCTAAATCTATAACATTGGAGTAAATGTCTATATGCCATCCAAAGATAATGCCTTGTAGGTCTAATTTATAGATGGCTTTAGTATAAGCATTTAGGTCTAAACTTCCGCTACTAAAACATAGACTATTTATCATAGCATGCAAATTTTTATGTTCCAGTAAAGCCACTTCAAGAACTTGGGTCATGTAAATAACTCTGGGAACGATTGAAGCGGGTAAATTTACGGCTTGGCCAGTAGCTGTTATTAAGGCCTGTAGATCTTTCGGTGGGATTGATCCTATAATAGCCTGCAGATTTTGGCTGTAGGTTCCGATTAAATTAGCAATCAAATTTCTAGATATTTCAGTTCCTAGCATACCACGCACATATGCTTCCATATTTCTATAACCACCTGTGCCTACAATAGAGGCTTGTAAATCTCCAGGCCCATACACGCCGGCCGTCAAAGCTGTTAAATTTTTAGTATCCCATCCATGGATCGACGCAGGTAGATTGACCGGCTGTACCACATTTATAAGCGCCCCCAAATCCGATGGCGTAAAAGCTCGAATGATCGCATTTAGATCTTTTGTATAAATGACATTTATATAAGCTCCAAGATTAAACCGAACCCCACCAGTGGTTATGCCAAATACCGATGCGCCCAAATCAACATAGCCCGACACAGCCCACTGTTCTTCGTCGGAATCTACCCACTGAGCATTATTATTTTCAACCCATTTGGTCATTTATTAAGCTCCACGTTATGTTTGTACATAACCACCAGTTGATTCCAAAATATCACCCGATCCATTGTTGCCTCCTGTTACAGCGCCAGTTCTACGTACGCCAGCATTATAAGCTGAGCGCCAACCGTAATCACCATTCCCAGTAGAGGTACTATCAGCGGCATGAATATGAGAATTATACCCAGAATACAATCCTGAACCAGTATTACCAGTAGCTACGGTGTAATTAGCTGATATAGTACTATTATAGTAGGCAAGAGCCCCGTGTGCTCCAGCACCAGTAAGAACAGAATATTGAGCATATATAATTCCTGCATAAATCGCCATTAAGCGATGGCCGCCGCCGCCAGAAGCCCCACACCCAGTGAAATTTATTACGGCGCCAGCATCCGCATAAACAGCTGACCCAAAACCACTAATACCTATAGGCGCAGTACATGATATAGTCGAGTTGTTTCGAGCATACAGCCCGTTCCCAGTCAATAAACTATTTACCAACACAATATCTTTAATATTTATCGTATTACCTTCATTAACATATATTCCATTAGAAAGACAATCCAATATAGTTTTGAAAATTAGAATACTAGCTGTTACCGCTCCCGAAGGCACTCCAGATTGATGTTTAGATAATACGGTAATTCTAGTATTAACACCATCGACATTAGTAATTTCGTGACAACCACAAGCGTAGTCTGGATTACTACCGCCAGCAGCATCGCTAGTGACAACAACATAGTCACCCACATCAATGTCGGCTACACTATCAACATTAAAAACTATAGAATAAGCTCCAGCTCCTCCTGAGCTTGATTGGACTGATGTAATGTTCCTTTCCAGCACCGTCTCGCCCGCAATAGTAATTTGAGATCCATTAGGATGTGGATAGGAACTTATAGTAGAACCTACCACGTGAGTCCCATCCAAATATTGAATTGTTACGGTTTTATCCGTTTGAATAATTTTGTCCTTCAAATAATCCCACGCTGTGTTAAAAGTTTGCCATGGATCGCCAAGTGATCCATCACCTAACGTATCACTTCCCGAAACACTTAAATATAAAGTGGTATCTTCACTAATTAAACTAGGAACACCCGAAGACGTAGGCTGACTAAAAGAAGTCCATTCGATACCAGATCCCGTGGATTGTAAAATATTTCCAGAGACTCCATAATCCGATGGAGTGTCGTTTAAATCTGTAAAATTAAGTCCACCTGATATAACGGCTGATGGTGATGCCCATTGTGTTCCAGCCCCAGTAGATTGCAAAAAATAACCAGAAGTACCATAATCGTTAGGAGTACCATCAAGTCCCGAAAGAGTAGTTTCCATTCGTATATATCCACCATCACCTTCGTCAGATCCATGAGTGTGGTCTGGCAAACTACCGGTTACTCCCGGCTGAACCACTCCATACAAAACTTCGGTTAAATTAGCGGTCAATTGACTTTCTTTGGTCACCACGGTGGTATTAGCGGCAAAAGAACTAGATGCTACAGTTAAATATCCTATACCATCTATGCCCATATCAGCTTTTAATCTTCTTCCCTCGGTAAATTCCGAAGTACGATCACCTACCACGGTAAATGAATTAGCACTAACATACGTCGCTTGCATTTTTATTCCTCCACACCCCACCAAGTTTTTATACGACCTGAATAACTATCTATGTCGACGCCATCAGGTATGTCTGTTTTTATATAAATATTTTTATAAGTTCCAGCAGGAATATCTTGCTTTTTTATCGCCGGCGGCATTAACACCTTCTCTAAAACGGCTTCACCACGCAAAGTGACCTCTACCTGATGATATATATTTTTAGATAGAAAATATCCATCCTTGACAACTTCGGTCCACACCAAAGAGCCTCCGGTTCCCCATACTGGGTCGTAACTAATGGGTAAATAACTATATCCATATTCCAAATAATCATCATAATTATAAGAAAACACTCCAAAAATTGAATTGGTGTCATTTACGCCATACGTCCAAGATTTAGTAATGGCCCCAGCGTCTTTGTCTATAAAGTATGCCGCATCCGGATTAGTAGTTCTGACTACGTAAACGCCATTATGAGAAGGGTGCAAGCGGCTCACATAATCAATATAAATAGGACCAATGTCAAACACGCCTTCAGATGTCATATGATAAATATTGTAGTCAACCCTGAGCCAGACGCCGTCCTCATAGTCATGATGCATGTCCAATACGGAACTGGAACCAAAATTATCTACATTTACAGATTTTACGAAGTCACCATCACTATCATATCTAAGCAATAACTTTAATCCCCTATCATGAACCCAACACCCATTATCCCTAGTTGACGCTACTGCTTTTACGTCATCCAGTGGTATAGTATGTAAAACAGTTCCCCATCGATCTAAATGATATAATATATTATCCAGTTGGTGTGTATACCAGCACCCATTTCCATTCCATTCGGCGGTCATATCATATAAAAAATCCAAACCGCTCTCATATACATCAGCTTCTTGTACCGCCAGGGTGCTGTTAAAATGAACTAGGTGCCTATCATACTGAATGCCACCATAATCAGCATATCCCCACACACCACCATCTTGATCAATAGACATAGCGGTAGTAAAAGCGTACGTAAAATAATCCTGATTAGAAGACATGGAATATAACAAATTACCAGATCTATCATATTTATAAATATAACTATATTCAGTATTAAGATAGTCATAATAATAGCTAAATATAATGTCTCCCGTCTTTCTATCAACTCTAACACCCCTAGCATCATAACGACTCGCGTCAGCATGCCCGGGATTCTTCCAGTTTGTAGTTTTACTGCCTGTATAAGGAATCCATCTCATTATATAATAATCCCCCTGAGATATATAGACCTCGTCGATTGTTATAGGAGCCGTATCACTGCCTCGAACCCGTATGGTGCCGTTATAAACATTTTCATCATAACTTATATTACCAGTCTCACTGTCGGTCGTTCCATCAACAATAAAATAACTCGAATTATATTTGTCACTCAATTTAAATACAGGAGTAGTATAGGTGCCATCCGCTATTATTTCAATAGGACCTGCGGGAACCTGAGGTGTTCTATAAATTTCGTCTCTATGCCCATTAATATTAGTCAGCATTATATATCGAGTACCGTCAGTTCTAAAGACTAATGTTGAATAGCCTTCATGATTAGTATAATCCGTATTACCAGTGCCGTTGTAATTTTCATATCCTATAGCAATAGTTTCAGTTACTGCAGTATTTATATTATATCTGGTTACACTATTATTGTTTACTTCTGGATCAGGACCGAAATATATCCAATCCTCGTGATAACAAATTCCCCCAGGATTGGTATATTCACCGTCATCTCCAACTGCATTTATGCCCCCAGAATCCAATCTAAGAAAACTATTACTCCACGTATCAGTGCCTACATGATACCGACATAGATAAGGAGAATCTCCAATAGGTCTATCGTAATAATTAGAAACCATAGAGAGCATATAAATAACATTCCTATCTGTATCATAAGTCATTGTCTGAACACCAAACATGTTGGCATTAGCACCATTTTGATAATATACTTGATTATCATACCCATTGCTTAACGATACCCAACCGGAAGTGGTCGTATCGTATCGAGCAAAATTTCTACCAGTCGTAGTGTTCATATTTCCTTGATCAAGGGTGGCTATATAAATATATTTCACCCCATCAGTACACATAGATATCCTATCTGCACCAGCATTATGGCTAAATCCAGCAAAAGCTGGAGGCAATGGCAAATCTTCATAGTTATCTTGAACCCCATTCACATCATATCTGAAAAAAGCCCCTACATATGTATCCACATCTACTCTAGATATGACATAAACATATCCATTCAAATAAACAGCCACCGTCACATTACCTTGATGAATAGCTGGCCCGGGTCTTAGTTCGGACTCATATGTCCAAGCGTTGTTCTCATAGTCATAAGACCATAATTTCAATAAAGTACCGTCCCTAGATATAAAATATACAACATCATCATCATTGTTATATAATAGGGTATTATAGTAACAGTAAGGCCTGCTATAATTCGCAAAAGGAATCTCAGAAAAAGAAGTAGCTGGTTCCTGGCTTGTACTTGGAGGAGTCACAATTACATTATCGGCACTCACTTCGGTATTATCAAAAGTACCCAAATCCCACCGGTAAGTATCGGTTAAATCCTCACTTTCTACTAATACACCATCATTTATACCATAGTAAGTCCCATTTTGAGACGAAGATATTTTAATATAATTATCCCCATCTTCTCCAGTATAGTCCACTACCGTATACGCATCCGCTGATATAGATGAATTACCATTATTATAAAGAGCAATAGCTTGTGAGGCGCCCTCTTCCCCTATCGGCGTATTATTTAAATACTCTGCGTATTGACTACCATCCTGACCAAAAGCGACTATAAAGTCATCATTAAATATTTGAAATTCGTAAAGATCTATGTTTATTCCACTAATAGTGACTAGTACTCGTCTAGGAGCGCTGGGCTCGGCTATGGTGGTATAATAATAAGAGCCCACATTCGTTGCGAGGTGTGTATAAGTACCCGTAACGGTATTACTATAATAAAAATCAATATTGGCTGACTTGGTAAGATCATTAGCATATAACCTGATACCGTCCACTTTTATTCGTTGGCTTAAATTAGCTTCAAGATATAATATGCCACTATTAGTTATGCTTACCCCGCCGCTATCGAGAGTGCCATCAATAAGAGTTTCTAACTCGGCCCAGCTCAAAGATATATCTCCCTCACCGCCTCCCGTTAGGGACTGAAAGGATCCATTTCTAATTATATTATACTTGGTCATTCTTTTTTCTCCTTTATACCGTTGTCAACCACTGCACAACCAAATTTGCAGTTTTTTTACTCTGCGCAAAATTGTCGTTCTTATTCGACCTCAAATATATGGTCCTTGAACCCCCCGCAGGAACCTGTTCAAATATAATGGGTAATTGATCAGAGTTAGCGCCGTAAAAACTCACGTTGTCTGAAGATATTTCAAGAAAATCATTGGGAGTATAAATGATATCCCTTTCTACACCTTCTTCATAAATATGAAAAACGTCCTTTGGATAATTATACACTTTTATATTATCAAATATACCAGAACCATACGATTCTTGGTTGAAGGCTAACTGGGTACTTTTACCCCCGAGCAAAATATGTACACTCTTCGTGTCGCTCACTTCCCATTGAGTTGTACTAGCATATATAAGTTCTCCATTCAAATATAGTCTCAATGTATGATCATTATCCATAAAAGCACTATCATGACTCCAGGCCAACGCTAAGTGAATAACTTCGCCCACATTAACAAAATTACCCTCTATGAAATTGGCAAATTCAGCGTTAAACCTATTTAAGTTGCTCCTAATGTTTCCCACTATAGCTTCGAACCAGTTTCCACCTCTGAGCCCTAATGACACAATATCATTGTTATTATTAGTTATCGTAAAAAAAGTTTTAGAAGCTGTATTATTAAACATGTCCTGGCCATAAGAATCATAATAGGTTTTTAACCAAAATTCCACCGCTCCCCGTTCAAGCGTTAACCCAGCCACGGGTATTTGTAGCAACTCATGCCCATTCAAATGCAAACCTTTCCCATGTTGGACAGTGTCCTCAAAAACATTTCTTTCTATGTGTAAATCATCCATATACATATTAAAGGGCTGCCCTTTTCCTCGAAATCTAATCCTTAATGATTTCAGGTTTTTATCGTTATTTCTTAAATCCAAATCATCCTCTAGATAAGTTTTAATACCCAAATCATTTGGTTCTGGAAAAGTATCCGCATAATCATCAAATTTAAGTTTGACCAAATTCCACCCGGTCTGCAAATTCAAATCGCTAATATTCCAAACATAATAAAACGGATCTCCCCGATTTATACTACCGAAAGTTATATCACCGAAAGAAGTGTCCAGCTTACCCACATTACTAATCTTTAACCAAAACTGCAAGACATCTTTAACAGACCAAATATTATCGATACCAAAATTATCTCCTTCAATAAATTGTAAAGTGTCGACGCCTGAAGATGTGGGATACCTAATTTTCAAAGAACGAGACCCAACTTTGACATTTAAAGAGTCGTTGGATAATGTACTCAAATTGGAACCCCACCACCAATAATATTCTGTAGGTCGGGGAGTATCGTTGACAAACATCTTGGCTGTTTCCAAATAATCTATTCCGTATTTTCCAGAATCATCATCATAGGAATAATTTGTGGCAGTGTCTCTTTTTATAGCCACCCATTTAGAAGAAGTGCTAAATTTAGTTATAACAGGATTTCTAACTCCCCAATCATCTCTAAAATCTAGGTGCTGCATACCTTTAAGATCATAGTTACCTTCTTCTGTTATTTGAATATACCCTGACTGAGCTACCCATGTGCCCCCACCTAAATTATCTGCAAAATGATCTAATACTTCAGGCCCATCGAACCGCAAACTTATCTCGTCGTCGGAGTCAGCGTCATAGGCATCCCATTCTATAAGATATATACCCTCTTCCAAAAATAGATTTTGAGTAAATAAGTATTCTGTCTCGCCCTCAGCGTTTCCAGAACTATCTACGGCCGAATAAACTACACCGCTATCTGGGTTTTCTTTGAAGGCCACCTTTTGGGGATCATCATAATAATCGCCTGAATAATAAAAAAATTGATCATCATTACTCCAGTTTGTCGATGTGTCGCTAGGATCTTTATTTATCAAGGTATGATTTGAAACATTGAATGGTTCTTTAAGATTTATACACACTATAGGCCAAGTTTCACTATCGATGTAACCATTATCTTCATAAGTATAAACCTCTATTTCTCTTAGGAAACTGCCTAAAAATATATTAAATTGGTTAGTGGCAGGATCATAGATTGAAAGAGAGTCGCCTCTGTCATACCCAGTTATTGTTAACCTGGCTCTACGAGCCTGTACTGAATCAAATTGATGGGTTCTTGTATGGCTTGAATTACCACTTATAGAAAATACATTTGAAAAAGATCCACTAGTACTCGCCGAAACACTAAAAGTATAATCTGTATTCATGTAATCATCAATCCCAGGATTATATCCGTGATATAAGACAATCTTATTAATCGTATAGGTTTGGCCAAAGTCTAGTTCTATGTAGGGATCATCGGCTCCTGGCTCCTTTTGAAATCCCCAGCAAGCTAAAGCCGAATAATCATCATGTATTCCGTCTACGGCATTAGTAGGATACCAAGTACTGAAATAATAATTAGTGCCGGTAACAGTAGCTCCATAAGCCACATTTATAGGTACATCATAATTGGTTAATATGGTTCCCAAAGACTGCCATTCACAGTTATACGCACTATCTGGAGTAGAATTCTGAAGTATATCAGGATAAATACCCAACTTACGAATACATCTGGTAACCCCATCGCCACATAAAAGCTTTATTCGCATCCATCTAGCATCGGTATAATCACTATTATCCCAAACTACACTATCAGGATCTGAAGTTTCTGTGTTTGAATATTCAACACCAGTCTCTTTATTTATTAATAATTTATTAGTAGCATTACCATAGTTCCGTATTATATCTATATTATGACGATGTTCTAAATCAATCGCAAAATACTGATACCAATTATTATTTGAGTAAGTCCCCACCTTCGACGAGCCCACAATAACATAGTTATTACCATTATTTGGGCTTACTCTAACAGCCCCACTAGTAACAGTAGTTGGCGAATGATACATAACCACTTTGGTTATTGTATCGGGACCACCCGCCAATCTAAAACCAAAAGACTGATTTTCATAAGAAAGGGGGATATTAAGCCCGTCAGAAATCAAAACGTTAGTTTGAGAATTAGCATCATTAGTGCTTTCAACATATACTCTATCTATATCCAATCTATCAGAATTTTTATAAACAACTATGGAATCTAAATTGGCTACAACATATTTTAAATTGCGTATCTCTTCTTCTGAAAGAAGATAATTAAAGAATCTAACATCCCCTATATAACCTGTAAATTGGTTATTGTGCTGGGTAGTAGCTTCAACGTTCGAAGCCAGCGCTAGCGGTCTGCTAGTGGCATCAAATCCGCCCCACGATAAATCTTCATATAATAAGGTTCCGTCTAAATAACACCTAGATATTTGATTAGCAACATCAAACATCATAACTACATGGTACAGAATATCCGGCTGAATTATACTACCCAAATTATGGGTAGTAGTATTATCATAAAATAGGAGTTCTTGGGGAAAACTGGTGCTCTGATCTATTCTCAGGCCGAAATAATCCGAGATATCCCTACTTATGATCCTGGCGGCACCATGGCCAACAGTCGTGGTGCATTTAAAAAAGAGAGACACTGAAAACGCATTTTCAAAAGTAGAGGCTTCGGCGTGTGTCATTAGCTCGATGTCATCATTGCCATCAAAGTAGATTAAATTGCCTTCTACTTCATCTGATACTACTTCACTGGGATTACCATATGTAGATCCATGATAATTATTTGGACCACTATCGATAAAAGAGCTGCCTGATATATCTCCTAGATATGTAGCTACTATACCTGCTGTAGGAGGATTAAAATAACTTAAACCAACCTTCCAATATTGACCGGACGAATCAACATCTATATTCAATGAGGTTTTTTTAATATCTTTATAATCACTATTACAAAAATCTATAGAGACCCCGCTAGATAAAGTGCCTAGAGATGTCCATCTCAAATCTAAATCTACAATTTCATAAGATTCTTTTCCGTGTACCAGATTAATAAGCCCATAAGTGGGATCATTGATGGCGCACTGCCCATTCATATTTAATAAGTCATAATTATCTTCTTTATATAAAAAACAGGCAGGGCCAACATCAGGGTTCTCGATATCATCTAATGAATCAAATCTACTCCAAAATATTAGATTATTAGTTTCAGAAGTTTCTTTAGGCAAATCTATTATAAGATCGAAAGGCCTGTCATAAACATTTTCAAATATTAGGGGAGTGGCTTCCGATATTTCGTTAGTTTTCGCGTTGTTTAAAAGCACGCTGGTCTCACAAGTGGGTAATTTAAGCTGATTACTTACTGACATCGCGATCTCATTAATAGTAAACTCTTGGCCGGACTCCATTTCTAATCTAAAATATCTGGGAGCTCCTCCTACAAAGGCAGATACTTGAGACGTCTCTATTTCTTCGAAATCAGCACTTTTATATATCTCACCATCGTCAGAAAATGTCATGGATATATTATCCACTAATGAGGCATCCGTTCTGACACGACTATAGACTTCAAGCTCATTTATTTTAGTACTATGGTGCTTATTACAATAGATACGAAATCCTTTACATTTTATAGGGCTGAAATTATGTTCGATTGTATTCCACCAAGTAGCATGCGATTGCTTGACAGCTGATTCATTAATCAATTCGCCATCAGAGTATAGTGCATCGTCTGATGATGGGTTATTAAATAAATAATCAATTATATTTTCATTATTGGTAGAATCAAACAACAGTCCGTCCAATCTTATAGAATTATAAGAAGGTATATAGTTAAAATGTCTATCGTCTGCATTACCTGTAGCATTTGACGACCCCAAATAATAAGACAAAGCAAACTTTCTAAAATTGTCATCTTCCTTAAAATACATAATACTTTTATGTATCTTAATTTCACTTTCATTAGGAAATAGTAAGGTAAAAGCTATTGGGTCTCTGACAAACCCTACCGTTTGGTAAGGGACCAAAGGCCAATTAAACTCGGATATACCATCATAACTGTACAACCATTCAGCGTCACCATTAACATAAAAATAACTGTGCTCTCCTGCTGTGGCAAGTCCATTATCAAAATAATATGAATCACCTACTTTGCCGTTATCAGGAGTGCGCTTAAAATCAGATAACGCATCCTCGCCATAAGCGATATTATTGTGATTAACTCCAAATGGTTCTCCAGTATTCCAGTTAATATAGTAATGCGTATGATATTCATTAAATAACTCGACATCCCAATCAACATCTAAACACGAAGCTATGTTGAATTCGAAATAGCTGGTTTCTTCTTGTCCATAAATATTTACCTCTTCAATATTAATTCTGTTACCCATATCAATATCTAATATGGCGTTGTTCTGACGTCTGTCACTTCTCGCATATACCGACAATCCAGCTACTCCTAGAGCATATATCCGCCCCGGATCAAATGTGCCGCTAGCCTCTCCGTTGTATTGGTAAAAAGTAGCGTCTGGTTGACCGCTTACGGAAACACCAACATACAAATTGGCATTATAAACCCCAATAACATCACCCTTACTAACTAATATATCACAATCGATTCTATAAGAAACATCCTTAGATGTATAAACTAATCCCGCAGTTTTACTACTAAATGTCAAAGAATGAATAACTTTTAGATTTCCGTTCTTTAACGGCCGACAAATTTTTACCTTAGCCGTATCGCCATCCTTTATTTTGCCAAAAATATAAATAGCTTTCAGTCGCCCGTTGTTATTTATTGGGTGCGATAAATCTATTATTGTTCTACCCTTATTATTTAAATTTTCATAATATTCCGTCCCCGCCAAATTTGAAATTAACTTAGAATTTCCTATATTGGCAAAATCCCTACGCCCACCTTCCGTTGCAAATTGATGCGGGTTATGCACGTAAGCTTGCTCATCAATGTAGCCATCTATTAATTTATTAATTTCAAATGGTCTAAACAGTCTAGAAGCAGCATAATCAAATTTAGTAGCTTGATTAATACCTGATTGATGAGTGGAAATATTGGTTGTACCATCATAAAATCCCAGAGCTTCAGCGGCGGCTGAATACAAAATGGTCACAGAGCTGTCCGATCCTACTGTACCAGATGTAATTTTAAGTTTATCAAAATCCGAATACTCACACTCTGCAAAGGCATAACTTCCCATATTTAATACACCTAAAGCATTGGTGACTACTCTAGCCATTTCCACGCCATTTAAATTAATATTCGTACCTAATTCAAACTCTTCATTGCCATATCCGTCTATATTTACTATCAATTTATCACTAATTCCAGATATTGTAGTATAAAAAGTATTAGAAGTTCCCGCCTCCAAGTTAGCGCGTCTTCCTGCGCCCGGGCACGGGTGTTCGTATGATGTATAATAAGAGCATTGAGTATTAGTACATACCCAATCGTCATTAGATGTTATTTTTATAGATTTTATAGTAAACTGATCCCCACTCCAACCATCTATAAATGGGTGAATCCTCAGATTATTTACGTATCCTACCCACTTCGATTCTGGGCCAACATTAATGCGGTACACATGCCATTTATCATCATTAATTAAATCAAAATCAACCTGTTTATCCGTATCCCAAAGTGGATCATTGATAGTTACCCACTGAATTCTTCCAGTAGTCAATCCACCCACTGCTTTACGATTATTATCGGTAATTTTCATCACTAATTCTATATAATAGTACCTGGAAGCTGCCACTACTGGAGCTAGAGTGTTTGTTCTACTAATATAACAGTCTCTATCATCGGCAGTACCAAATAGCGTTCCGTTCCAAGATCCATATAAATAAACCTCGTCATAAACATCCCACCCATCAAAATCCCCATCTAAATCTAGACTACTAGCATACCCATTCAAAGTGTCATATCTACACAATGGTGAATTTTTGATAGATCTAGCATTTCTAAGAAAATTATAGGACATTTATTTTTTCCTTATAGTACATTTTTTGACAAGGTCAGTAAGGCAATTGCCCTCACCATCATACCCATCACACTGACCGCAATATTCCAACCCATTGTCCGGATCTAACGTGTGAGGATTTATATCTCTAGAAAACATTATTTGTTTTCTTAACCCCATAGCATCTTTAGCTATCTTCAAACGCATTCTTGTTTCCCAATCTTTATAAGTTAGTTTCTGCTCATCTGCACAATCAGCACATCTATATATTAAATATTTTTGTATAGATTTTTCAACCAAATTCCCTATCTCATCGACAAGATAATCCATATCTTTAGCATATTCTGCCATGGTGGATATCTCATCTAATATTAATCTACCACCACATTTTTCACAAGGTAAAACAAACATATAAACCTCCTTAATAAGGATCTATAGCATCGGGGTAAGTATCATTAGTACTATCTAAAATCCTATCCTGTGCTTCTTCGCGGCCAGTAAATTCATTTTTCAAATAAGTCCAAGCATCGACTAGAACCCTACCTATAGTCGAGTAATAAACTACTATAGCGTCGTTAGGTTGCCATATTAAATCATCGTCAAAGGCTGAAACCAAAACATAATCAAACACCTGTCTAGGACCGACACTAAATACCCCAAACTGGCTGCCCGCACACCTAGCTTCCCAATGGAAGTCAGAGAAATCCCAGTCCCAATAGTTGCCTAGAGCAGTATAAGTATCGTACTGTTGTACCTGCGTAAGGGGTAACACAATACTATTGGTGAACCTACAAGTCCATAACGCTGGATAAGTAGCATTCGCATTCGATAATTTCTCTTCAAACCCTGGCGGGGCTACAGCTTCAAAAGTAAAATTATTCGAGCCTTCTCCGATTGCAATTTCATCGTAGATGCGTTTTTGTTCATCTTCCATTCCCGTCACGGTATTTACTGAGAGAGGCTCCTTATCTTCATGGCATTCAAACATTATTCGGCCCCTAATTTTATTCATGGTCTTTAATTGGCCGTCTGAATTAGATAACCCTACAACTCCGCCAATACTATCACGTTGATATAAAGTTGATGACTCGTGGGTAGCTGGGTATAGCAATGAGCCGGTACTTTGATAACCATGCGGAGGAAAATCCCCATGATTTCCATATGATATATTATACAACCGCTCATAACTAGATATCGTTTCCTTAGCATCTGTAAATATAGTATCATAAACATAAATACATTTTATGAAAACTACATTCTCACTGTCATTATAATAACCAGAGATTCCGGCATTGTTTATTTCGGCCGAGGTAGGCTTTACTCTAAGTCTTAGTCTCCATTTACTGTGAGTGTCAAGCACATCTTCTCCATCTAGATTATAATCTATTAACATTTGACGATTCACTAGATTATCATTATTATCCGCTAACACCATCTGATTAGCGCTGAACATCGTATCATAAATTATTCCTAGATTAGATCTAGCGAGTTCTACTGCTGGTAAATGATATAATCTCCACGATATTGGATTATCATTCTCATCCGTTTCCAGAACTTCGCTTCCAAATTTACAAATAATAATTACTCGATCCACCGCTTTCTTAGAAGTAAAATTAAATGTAAAATCTACCTCGTCTTGATCCGCTGAATATCCTATTTCCCAACAGTGCTCTACCGCGTATGTTTCGCCAGATATTATACTTGCATACTTACTATCTTCAGATACCAAGAAAGGCTCGTCGCTAAACTTTACAGTTTGAGCTGAATACTCTATAATAGTTTTCTCTCTAGGTAAATAGATAAATTTATCGGTATCTAATGATACGTTAAGTCCTCGTTGGTAGTATTCTTTGACCTCGCTTCCACCACTATCGTATGTGGATATAACCCGACCATCGGTTTCAGCTTGTGCTATAGTTTTATCTGTATAACCAGGAGCAAATAAAGTAACGTCAGTAACCCACGGGCTTGTTGTACAAGTAGTATACAAGTCATAATAAGTATTATCAACATCATCTGGATCCCAATTTCCATCTATATCAAATGTTCGATAAGGGCCGTCCACAAGAGCGGTTGACATCATCAGTTTAAATTTAGGGTCTTCGTACTCACCATCACTATTTCTAACAGGAGCAGTTAATGTTAATACATAGTCATCTTCTTCCGCAACAAGTCTATGTTCTGCTAATTCGGCGTCATATTTGTAATCCGGATATTCAATGTCTAAAAATAAAAATGGTCCTACATAGTCTAAGTCTCCACTAATGGCGAAAGGTCGAGATGTTACCAACTCTTCTATTTCTACACCTACTTCTTCAACTTCTATCGCCCCGGTCTCACTATATTCTCCAGAATCAAAACCGCCTATATCTTCACCTAATATAATATCAGTTTCTGGTATATCTCGCTCAATATCTCTCCAAACTTCTTGCCAAGCCCATTGAATTGACTTAGAACTATCTGTTGGGTGATCTTTATATGTAAACCAAGTTATAAGAAAGTTACTACCATCATATTGAGCATTTGTAGGATACGGGTATGTCAATGACGAAGTAGTTCTATGAGTATCAAAAATTTCGTCAAAATAATATCTATTGGGAATATCATCCTCATCTACGTCAATATACTCAGCTATATTTACCCCTTCTATATTGCCCTCAGCCAAATACAGCCCCATTGGATGAATAAATGGCGATTCTAAATCCCGACTGTACAATTCATGTGGATAACTTCCTCCCAAACCCGCCACTAAATCCGCACTAGTATAAAAATAATATAAAGGCATCCATTTTTGTCTTCTTATATAAGACCCATTATTAACTATATAATAAAAGGTATTATCTACAGACCTATAACTTCTCAGAAAATCTCTAACCGGATTACCGAACTTGGGCAATGATCCTCCAAATTGAAGAGCTCGAAGCTTGGCTTCATCATCCATATTTCCTCTGAATCGACCATATCCAGTAAACCTTTGTTCGGTCTCAGCTTTATAATTGCAGTAAGACCAGTCACAAGTACAGTTAAAAATGGAAGCATGGGTATCACATACATACCCTTCACTATCTTGCGGTCCTAACATTCTCATATCCCAAGAACCGTGTTCTATAACTCCAGCTTCGTTAGGTTGAAATACTTCCATGGGCCTATTAAGTAAGAGGGTGACTCGTTGAGTAAGTTGGTCTGTAGGGTAAGCGGCTGTCTCATCACAATCATCATATGGATACCACATAGGCCCTTTGCCTGTAAATACACTTAGATCATGATCTCCACAAGGAGGCGCAAGCCCTTTAGTGACCAAATCAGGATCTTTTTGTGGATAAGTACGACCAAAACAAACTTCTTCGGGATGTAAAGTCTCATTCCTATAATCCCTAGCCCAAGCGTAATATATTTCCACATCGCGACAATAAGGCTGCTTAACCCATGTCAGCATTTTTGTGCGGGTAACACCTTTTATATGGCCAGTTATAAATCCTTTGTAAACAACAGATATAATTAATGGGTCACTACCAAATTCGGTCAGATTATAATAATCTAAAGCCCCGGTCAAAACTGCAGTATCTCTGTAAACAACTGTATCATCGCCTACGAAATCGTCATCTATTAATTCATACTCTCCATCAGGTGTTTCATCAAAACTGCGCTTTTCATAATAATAAACTCCCGTGAACGACAAATAGGGATCACAAGGTTGTGTAAACTCTGCCAGATTTTTAGGTTTAATTATCATCTGATTAATTTCTAATCTCGCCGTACATTTCTCTACTATTTCCATTTCAATAGTTTTTTCTTCACCATATTGAGTAGTTATATGTAAATTCAACGAGCCCTCAATATCCCAATCTCTAAAAGCACAACTTAATTTTCGTTCGTCGTCTGGAATTTCGACAATTGCATATCCCACATTTCCAAAAAATCTTATATAATCTGCCAAAATATGGACATCAGGAATATCCAACTTAACTTTATATAATCGATACCCTAAATAATAGGTTTCTTGATCCGGTGGATTTAGTGGATTAGCGTAAGGAATATTAAAAGCATAATCATTATAAACGTAAGAAGTGGTAGCGGATGGTCCACGAGCATTACCATAAGTTTCAAAGCTAAACTCAATAGACCCATTCTTATTTAAATAGGCATTAAAATCTCTTTCATAAGCTGGTAAATAATCTATAGTAGCATCGTCCCCCACTAATGAGAAACTTCGCTGAGCTATAACTCCGCCACAAAATAGATTGGTTAATTGCATAAAATCAAATTCCCACCTACCGCTACCTTTATTTAGTACTAGAATAATGTTTTCTCCCCATTGCAACGGCACGTCTATCGAAAACATTAACGACTCAGAATTGACTTCGCTACTAAATATTTTGTCAGGCCAATATTTCAACAACCTTTCTATAGCTAGATCAAATCTGTCATAAAATTCTTCAAATTCTTCTTCAATAGCATAAGCTGCTTCTATTTCGGCCATACTATCGTAATATTTATCCCCCACCTCAAATTCGGCAGTTCCATCATTTATGGCTCTAATTAAATCGTCCGGATTATCACTTCCTGTCTGTTTAACAAACGGAGCTCTAAAATCTCTAGCCAATATATCTAAGTCTGGATCACTTAAATTTATTGCATAGGTAGGACTATTATAAAAAATATCTCCCACAAGTAATATAGAACTCCCATCTATTGAAGCAGACTCAAAAATATATTTGCTTCCGTCCAAAGGATCTTTGAAAAATTTATTCCTAATAATTGGTTGTAGGGGTAATTCTTTAAGCGCCTCCACTAATGTGGGGTAATCAGGTTTACCTCCTTGGTCTTGAGTTCCAGCTGTCAGCCTCTCTCCAGTAGCTGAGACTTCGAAGAGATCATAATCTGTTATTTCCGTTCTAAATGAATCTATACTCCAATTATTTATAAATGTACCGCTGGCATCATAGTTATAGATCAAATCACCAGCCCACGTATAGATTTTAGAATCTTTAAAAGCTCTTCTAAATTTTACATCGTCCCATCTATTCCTCTTTAAATGCCATCTTAATTCCAATATTTGTTCAGCTAAAACTTTATCCCCCTGACGCATTTTTTCATCTATACAATATTTCCAACAAACACCTGTATAATATTGACATTCAGGTTTAGCGCCATTACAAGGAGGTGTATAAAATCTATCAACAGTATTATACCTAAGTGTGTTGAATGTCTTAGTATAACCTGTGTCTGGATGATCACATTTAAAAAGAATAGGCTCTATCTGCCCAGTACCAGAAGAGACCGAAAAATACTCAACCGATCCTTCCCACCAATTACATTTACTTAATGTAGATCGTTCATTAAATATTTCATAACCTAGTGGTAGTCTAAAAGTCAACCCACTTCCAGTAGTATATCCATCTTCGTCATATTCTAATGTGGAATCCTTATCATCCGGCTGTATAGTTGTAAATCCTAAGTGATAAGGTGAATACGCTGCGCATTGATTACTAGTTCCATCTCCCTCACCAAACACGCAATGGTCTTTGTTGTACTTAGTAATTCGACTGTAATCCGAATCTTCCAGGGCCACATAATTATTCTCTTCATCTCTATCCGGTAGTGTAACCCATTTGGTCCCGTCTTGACTTAAACGATCTACAACATGCCTGCTTACATCTGGCAGTATGCATCTAGATTGGGTTCCCTCTGCGTCATATTGATCACATGTCGAAGAAGTACCAATCATATTACAATAGGGATAAAATGTAGCTCGCTCGCCATTTGGACCTTCGAAGACACATACACCTTCCCAGTTTGCGCAAACTGCAGGTTCCAGCTCACTCCAATATTGACATACGTGCGGACTATCTGCCACTATTATCTATGACCTCCATATAAAATCTTCCGGTAAACTCATCTACGTGATAACATACTTTGCTAGCCCCTTCATAAAAGCCTATTGTTCTTCTTTCCAATCTCATACTTTCTTTAACTCCAGGTATCATACTTGCTCGATACCTTACAAAATAAGCTTCTTTGCCCGTTAAATCCCATCTACGCCCATCAAAAAATAAGGACAAACGAGTGATAGCCTTCTTAGGCACGTTATTCCACTCCATTTGTCCTTCTTTTATTATAGTTCCGTCCTTTAATTGGACTTCCCAATATCGCATTAGTCTACTCCATTTTCCTTAAACCTAATATTTTATAAACCGCACTTTAGCAATTGTCCGTCCCATCCCGAGTTGAACCCGAATTAAACCATACCTTAATTACGAATAGTCAAAATATAATCTATAATTTATAGTGCTATTAGATCCAGTTTCACTCGAACCTAATTGAACTGATACCCATATAGGATCAGAAGTTAATCCTGTATTTCCTACAGATTCAGATGCATCTGCAGTTGAAACAACAGATAAATTTTTATCCACCGCATACAAGTACGCCGGAGGAGCATCTCCACTTATATCTGTGTAAACTATACTAGGATACCACTCATATCCATTTTTCACATTGTCAGGCCCCACAGTTCCAAACCTAAAACGTGTGTCATTATTACCGGTGTTATGGTGATTAAAACTGCCGTGATTCTGTAACCCAAATTTAACGGTAGATAATTCCTCTGCTCCACCTATTATTTCGAACATAACAGCCTTTACATCAGAATCAGTAGAGACTGTTACATTGCCAAAATTTAGGCTTGAAATATCATAATTAGCCTGAGCTCCAGGATGCGGGCCTGCGCAAGTTACTCTGAATTCATCACCAGCATATAGATTATTAGTGAATCCTCCGAAGGAAACATACAAACCCTTAGATCCTAAAGCCGTCCATGTGCCAGACGCTGGGGTAGCCACGTGAGAATCTATATAATCCCCCCTAGTGGAAGTCCATACCATGCGTGCTGTGCCTACAGGTGAATTCCCATTAGTGCCCTGAGCATAATCTGCTGCATAACAATCTATAGTCCAAGTATCACCGCTGAATACAGCGTCACTAAATTTGACTTGCACACCCTTTGTTCCCAAACTATACCAATGGTCTGGGTATAAAAGTTCTATCCATTGAGGTGGAGAAGTTTTCATGGTCTCCGGCCCAGCTGACGTCCATCTCATTCTTGGTACATTCCCTCTACCAGCTCCCATAGTGGTGCCATTTGTCACATCTACAGTTAGAGTATATGTTCTACTATCAGCAGCCCCATTATAAATTCCGCCCAAAGTGACGGTGCCAGCGTAACTTCCGGCTGTATGTGTAATTCCAGTAGCAGTATCCACCCCACGAACTGTGCTAGGATCTCCAGAATGATCATCATTTGTGATAACAATCATATACTCCTCATCAAAGAAACCATAGTAAGTTCCCGATATAGTTATAGTCCCATTGAAGGTGTTAGTGCCTCCACGTAAATTTTGGTTAGTTCCTCCCTGAGATACTATATTCCCTGAAGTAAATCCTAAGACTACATGAG
>Ga0209536_100004380_pt1 | contig 22300 bp, 16 predicted proteins | sample DeeMarSeWOR28_12_FD_187461 | JGI IMG/M metagenome (GOLD analysis project Ga0209536, IMG submission 187461) | Marine sediment microbial communities from White Oak River estuary, North Carolina - WOR-2-8_12 (SPAdes) (version 2) | ecosystem: Environmental > Aquatic > Marine > Intertidal zone >... | reverse complement strand
TGAAATAGGAGAAAGACTGGGCAAGAGTGCAAAGGCCGTGAGCATGTTAATGTATCGTGCGATGACAGCTTTGACTATCGCTTACGGTAAAGACTAATGACGGCACAAATCAATGACAATGAGATTACTTTAAAAGAGGCACTTCAAAGGTTCGTTGAAGTTTACTTTCGAGGTCAACAACCCGATATCGAGGAGTTTGTCCAGCAGTTTCCACAACACCAGGCCCAGCTCAGAAAAAGGATTCAAGACCTGAAGGAAATCGATACTTTGTTCGATTCGATTTTCCAGGTTGAGGGGAGCGAATTTGAAGATGAAGGACATGATCTCGTGGGCCGGAAAGTCGGGAGCTTTGAGATTACTGAGATAATAGGCGAAGGGGGCATGGGAGTTGTTTATCTGGCTCGAGACACGAAGCTCAAACGCTCTGTTGCCATTAAGAGTATGCCTGCTAAACTGGCTGCCGATTCGACTGCCAGAACGCGTTTCAGGCGTGAGGCCGAACTATTGGCCTCGTTGAATCATCCAAATATAGCTGTCATCCATGAGATTATCGAAGAGGAAGAATCCGGCTATCTTGTTCTCGAATATGTACCAGGTGAGACACTCGCAGAGCGTATAGTCCGTGAGTCACTCGAATTGGACGAAGCCCTGTCCATCGGCCAGCAGATTGCCGAAGCTGTCTCGGCCGCTCACAAGAAAGGTATCGTCCATCGAGATTTGAAGCCCAGCAATATCAAGATCACGCCGGAAGGTAGAGTCAAGGTGCTGGACTTTGGCTTGGCCAAACCCTTAACGACAGAAAACAAGGTCAGTGAAACCACCACTACTCATCCGGGCCGAGTAATCGGAACTCCGGCTTATATGAGCCCCGAACAGGCCCGCGGCAAAGAAACCGACCATCGCACGGATATCTGGTCATTTGGCTGCATTTTATATCAGATCCTGACCGGACAACTTCCGTTCGAAGGAGAGACTGCTACAGACACTTTAGCACGCATTATCGAACGTCAGCCCGATTGGCAAAGTCTACCGAAGCAAATCCCCTCAAACATACGCACCCTGCTTAAACGCTGTTTAGAGAAAGATCCTGATAAGCGGCTTGGAAATATTGAAGATGCAGTGGTCGAAATCAATAAAACTCTGAGTAAACAACCACAGCCCCTTCCAAAGCAGTTGAGAAGAATAGCAATAACTATTTGTGTTACTATTGTTGTTACCCTATTGGGTGTTGCTATGTGGTTTTCTCCAACTTCTTCAAAAGATATCCGATTGGTGGTTCTACCGTTCGAGGATCTGGGACTTGCCGAAGAGGAGTGGTTTGCTGACGGTATTACTGATGAGATCACGGCTTGCTTAGGAAGTATTCATGGACTGGCTGTTATCTCTCGTCAGAGCGCGATGCAGTACAAGAATAAAAAGGCAACTGCACAACAGATAGCCAAAGAGCTGAACGTCGATTATATTCTGGAAGGCACAGTTCAGATCGAACGGCCATCGGATCCAAATGGCCGGGTAAAAATAAGGCCTCAACTTATCAAGGTGGCTGACGATACCCATGTGTGGGCAGATATATACGAAAATAACATGAGTGAGATTTTCCGCCTTCAGTCCGAAGTGGCTGAGCAGGTAGTGCGGGCGCTGGATATTACGCTGCTCGAACCGGAACATCAGTTACTTGCATCGGTACCAACGAAAAATACCCAGGCCTATAATTACTATATGCGGGGGAATGATTATACATCGCGACCCTATCAGGATGAAACAAACTTGATAATAGCCATCCAAATGTACGAAAAGGCGGTTGAGCTGGATGACAATTTTGCGCTTGCCCATGCCAGACTCTCAGAGGCGCATTCCGGAATGTATCACTTCGATCACGACCGCACCGAAGAACGTTTAGCTATGGCATTGTATGAAGCGAACAGAACTCTGGAACTCGATCCTGAATTACCTGAAGCCCATTGGGCTCTCGGTGTTTACTACTATTGGGGCCGTTCTGACCATGTCCGTGCTTTAGATGAATTAACAATCGCTTGGGAAGCGCGGAAAAATAATAGCGAATTTCTGGCCATGATCGGTTATGTACAAAGGGCTCAGGGAAAATTAGAACAGGCATTGACTGATCTTGGGAAAGCTTTTGAGCTTAATCCACTCGACTACCCTCTGGCTTGTGAGCTCGGAGGCACTCTTGAGCACATGCGTAAGTACCAAGAAGCAGAGTCTTATTATGAACGGGCAATCTTATTGGCGCCCGATGAACATCGACCATATTGCTTAAAGGCCAGTTTCTATTTGGTTTGGGAAGGCAATACTAATGAGGCGCGGGATGTTTTGGGACGGGCTTCTGAATACATCAATTTGGCAGAAGTGCCTCAAATGGTTGAATTGCTATTTAGATTAGATGTTCTTGACAAAAATTACGAAGAAGCTTTGGCCCAGCTACCTCTCGAATCCCCATCTGCTGATGAATTGACTTTCCTTGATGCTCTGCGATACGCTCAAATCTATGAGTATATGGGAGAAACCGCCTTAGCGGAGAAATACTACAACAAAGCGCGAAGCATACTCGAACCCCAAGCCAGGGAATACCCGAACAGTCGTCCTGGACGCCACAGCAGGCTCGGTATCGCGTATGCTGGCCTGGGCTTTAAAGAAGATGCAATTCGCGAAGGAAAAAAGGCAGTTGAATTAGTTCATAAAAGTAAGGATAGCGGGAGTTACTTCAGTGCAGCAAAAGACCTTGCGACCATATATATAAAGGTCGGTGATTTCGATGCAGCTATAGATCAGATCGAGTATATGCTGTCTTTCCCCGGACAATTATCAATTCCTCTACTTAAACTCGATCCGGCCTGGGATCCCTTACGCAACCACCCCCGTTTCAAAAAGCTGTTAGAGTCAGACAAATAATCTCGTAGCACAACCAGTGGTGATTAAAACTACCTCAAATGAAGACTCCAGAACAGTGACAGGAATAAACTGGTTAAAATCCGGATTTACATTCCGAACGCGGTCGAGAATATCACTAATTCCTTTTTAACCTTGCCAGGTTCAATAAATTTCGCTTTTTTCAAAGTGTGAAAATGCTTTTTAATCCAGCGACTCTATGTAAATATTGCAGAACTCGATTGGGCCGCCTTCGCTTTGTAGACAGATCCAGCCGGCCGATACAGTCGCAGCGGTCCCTTCGTTCTGCAGCACGCCGTTGACATAACAGCGGATCGTATCGTTGTCGCAGTGGATTTCGTATTTATTCCACTTACCGGCTGGTTTTTCGCTGCTTTGCTGTTTCTTTTGTATAACCACAAATCGTCTCTCAGCGTTCTGCATGTCCTTGCCGTCAATGGTGAGTCCAGCACCATTCATTAATACGATATCTCCGGCACTGCCCGATTTTAACTGGCATTCGATGCATTTGGGCCATACCTGATCCTCTCCGGAGGCATGAAGCAGCACCCCGCTATTAGTAGGCTCATCCGGCCAGCGCCATTCGAGGTGCAGTCGATAGTTGGCATATTTGTCTTTGGTTCGCATATATCCGTTTGGCTTTCCCTTGCAATGGATGACGCCATCTTTGACTGACCAGATATCATGGACGTCGAGGTCTTCATCGGGGAGGTACAATTTCCAGCCGGTAAAGTCTTCACCGTTCCAGAGCATAACCTTTTTCCCCGATCCGGATATGCCTTGCTGACAGCCTGCCATTGTCAATAAAAGTATTGCCGTGATGATCAGTATGATTGACGTCCCTGTAATTTGTCTCATTTTCTTGCCTCCGTTAGCTTTTTTGGTTATAATATATTTCTCGTACATTGAGCAGAACGAACTCAGCTTTATGTGGTAGTAAAATATCATATGTATATCATAAAAGCAACAGTAAGAGGATTTAATCGGAGCACGAAATTCGACCCAAAAAGAACATCCATGCATTTATCTCGTATATAATGGCAATATTTTATTGATATTGATTCAGTGAGGAACAAATGAAGACCAAAAGAATAAAGAAGTACTTGCACAGCCTTTGGAAAGAATGGCGAATCCCCTTATTTTTCATCGTTTTTGTAGTCATACCTGTCAAATCATCACTGGCGGACTGGAATTGGGTACCGACCGGCTCGATGAATCCTACGATTCTTGAAGGCGATTTGATCTATGTGGATAAATTAGCATACGATCTTAGGATTCCTCTGACTATGCACCGGATTGCAAAATGGTCGGACCCTGAAAGAGGGGACATAGTTATTTGTTTTTCCCCTGAAGATGGAGTCAGGCTGGTCAAGCGAGTGATTGGCTTGCCGGGCGACACAATCGAAATGAAAAACAACACGCTTTTCCTTAATGGAGAACCTGTTGGTTATACGAAAATTGGTCGGGATTATAAGGAACTTCTATCCGGCAAGCGGAAAGTAAGGTGTATTTTAGCAATAGAGGACCTGGATGGAGTCACTCACAGTGTAATGAGCATTCCCTCGATTAGTGCTATGCGGAATTTCGGGCCGGTGACAGTGCCGCAGGGCAGCTACTTTGTATTGGGCGATAACCGGGATAGTAGCAGAGATTCGAGATATTTCGGATTTGTGGACAGAGAATCAATCGTTGGAAAAGCGAAAGGCATTATTGGATCGTTTGACATAACCGACAGGTATCAGCCGCGTTTCGGAAGGTTCTTCGAGTCTCTGAAGTAACAGGATTTATATCCAGTATATTCTGCACGGCCGCAGAGTGTTAATCATGCCGAAGGGCTACTACCGGATCGACACGTGCAGCTCGCATTGTAGGATATATTCCGGCACCCAGACTTATAAGAATCGAAAAAAGAATTGCTCCCATGCAAAGCCACCAGCGAAAGCTGAAATAGTCCATGTGTGGGGCGCCCTGTTTGACCATAAAGTAGTTTATGATTTGATTGATGAGCATGCTTACGAGCCACCCCAGGGCAAGGCCCAAAACGCCTCCTAAAAAACCAATCGCTCCGGATTCGAAAAGGAATATTTTTTTGACATCGCCGTCACTGGCTCCAACCGCTTTCATTATGCCGATTTCTTTATATCTTTCCAGGATGGACATTACCATAGTGTTAATGATTCCGAGGGCGGCGACCGTGATAGCTATCATTCCAACTGCAAAAAGAAACATGTTCAAGAAGATAAAGCCAGTTTTAATTTCTTCCAGATGATCAACCAGGGCGAATGTCCTGAAACCTCTGTCTTCCATTTTTTCTTTAACGGCTTCAATATACTTTGTCGAAGCCACCTTGATGTTCACCATGGAATAGCCTTTTGCTTGCTGGGATGACTGGAACAGGTCCCAGATGCTCGTCAGTGATAGCTTCTTCATATTTTCCGACTCAGCCGGCATGATAAAAACATCGCTTCGTGCGGGCATCGGGCCGGCGAAGCCCATTTTTTCGGTGACACCAACAATGGTGAACTGATAACTCTCTCTGGAAAACGGCAATCCTTTTCCTCTGAGGAAGGTTACGATATTAGGAATATTGGAAAGGCTAAAATCGACCGTCAATGTCGAGATTTCGATTTGCTGTCCGATGACGGTTTCCGGCTCCTTGACTTTCATACGGCGCAGCAGTGAATCACTTATTATTAAAGCGTTTGCGTCCTCAGGTGTATAGGGCTGTCCCGCTCGTAGTTTCATAAGGCCTGATTGACAGATATCCGCCGGTAGGACCTGAACGAGGCTGAACTTCTCTTCTTCATCAAATCGAACCATAGCTGGAAAGCGTACCTCGGGAAAAGCCGATTCCACACCTTCTATTTCTGTGACGTACTGGATGAAAGCATCATCCAGAATCTGCGAATGAGAGTTGACCTGTTCAGGTGAGTTTGGATCTTCAGAATGGGGGATTCTCTGATTATTTTCAGAGCGTGGATAAACACTGACATAATTAAAGAGCTGCAGCTCGTTGAATGTATTTGTGATATTATCCTGGATTCCCTGCCCGAAGGAAAACATCGAAACAAGTGCTCCGATACCGATCATAACTCCGAAAATGGTCAGAATAGTGCGCAGCTTTTTCTTCCACAGGTTGGAAAAAGATTGCTCAATGTAATCGGAGATTCTCATTGATTTACCTGATTCTCTCTTCCTGGATTACTTTCCCGTCTTGCAGATGAATGATATCATCTGCGAATTCGTCCAGCAAAAATTCCTCGTGGGATATCATGATAACGGTTATTCCCTGCTTTGTATTCAAGTCTGAAAGAGTTTGCACGATCTGGCGCGATGTTTTGCTGTCGAGGTTACCGGTTGGTTCGTCGGCCAGCAGGATTTTCGGGTGATTAATAAGCGCCCGGGCAATCGCTGTTCTCTGCTGTTCACCACCGGAAAGCTCCGAAGGACGATGATCCTTTCGCGGGTAAAGCCCTACTTTTTCCAGCATCTGTTCCGCTCGTTTGTTTCGTTCTTTTTTAGTCACGCCGGCAAAAAGTAACGGAAAAGCAACATTTTCCAGGGCGGTGTAGGAAGACACAAGGTTGAACGACTGGAAAATCATGCCGACCTGATAACGTCGGTAAAGGGCAAGTTCGTCCTTGTCCAATTCGGAGATTAATTTGCCTTGAACTCTGATACTGCCTGAAGAAGGCCGGTCCAGACCGGCCAGAAGATTCATCAAGGTGGATTTACCCGAGCCGGAAGCCCCGGTGATACCAAAGAACTGGCCCTGGTCAAGAGACAAAGTAACATCCTTGATTGCCGTAACCTTAATCGTACCGGACGAGTAGATTCTTGTCAAATTCTCTGTCTTTATAAAAGGATCAGAGATCATGCTTTATCCTGCGCGGCGTCCATGAAAATTGTAAAATGTAATTGTCACTTCTTACTGTCAGCTTTTTTTGTCAGAATCGCTTCAATCTCATCCATAGTGCGATTCATTGCTACCATCGTTTTAGTGAATGGCTCGGCGCTGGTCATATCCACGCCCGCTTTTTTCAGAAGGTCGATCGGGTATTCGGATCCTCCTGCTGAGATGAAATCGATATAATTCTTGACTGCGCCTTTCTCTTTGCTTAATACCTGTTCTGCCAGTGCCGTTGATGCAGTAAAAGATGTCGAATACTGATAGACGTAGAAGTTATAGTAAAAATGGGGGATGTACGCCCATTCGACAGTGTATAGCTCGTCGATATGGCAAATTCCCTTTTCATGTCCGTAATATCTTTTGAGAATGTCGCTGTATAGTTTGGTTAAGGCGTCTCCCGTTAAAGGCTCGCCGCGTTCGGCCATTTCGTGTATACGCAGCTCGAATTCGGCGAATTGTGTCTGTCTGAAAACCGTCCCCTTGATTCCATCTAAGTAATTCATCAGCAGCGACAACCGGGTATCGTCATCTTTGATTTCTTTTAGCATTTTATCAATCAGAAGAGCTTCGTTGAATGTAGATGCCACCTCTGCGACAAAAATCGGATAGTCTGCGGTCGGATACGGTTGAGTTTTGTTGGAGTAATAACTGTGCATCGTATGCCCCAACTCGTGGGCTAATGTACTGACATCTTCGTACTGGTCGTTATAGTTCAAAAGGATATAAGGGTGAACGTCGTATGCGCCGCCGTTGGAATATGCCCCCGAGCGTTTTCCATGCGATGGATATACATCGATCCATCGTTTCTCGAAAGCTTCAGCTACGACCCGGCAGTAATCTTCGCCCAATGGCTTCATGGCATCAAGTACGAGTTTCTTTGCCTCATCATACGTATATTCCAAATCCACTCCTTTGACAACCGGTGCATATACATCCGAGTATTTCAGTGTTTCTACGCCCAGCATTCTTCTTTTCAGTTTCAGATACCGATGGAACGAATCGAGATTATTAGTGACATTCTCTATAAGAGCCATGTAGACTTCAGTCGGAATATTGTTCCTGTCCAGTGCGTTGTGGAGCGACGAATCGTAATTTCGAGTCCGGGCGTAAAACATGTCTTTCTTTACATTAGCATAAAGCTGCGTGCCGAAAGTGGCTTTGAAATTATCAAAAGCGCCCCAGAATGCATCGAACACGGCTTGGCGGTCGTCACGATTCTGAACTGCACGGTAACGGCTATAACCTACTTTGGTCAGTTTGGCCATTGTGCCGTCACTTAATTTGATCTCTGGGTAAGGCAATTCAGCGTTGCTGAAGACCGTATAAATTGAGGATGGGCCATCCGCCAGCAGGCCCGCTTCGGCGATAATTTTTTCCTCGCTTTCCGATAGAGTATGAGGCTTCATTCGCAGGATATCATACAAAGCCATCTTATAGATTTTCAGGCCCGGCTCCTGCTCCAGAAAAGCGTTGATTTGTTGTATGTCGAGTTTTGCAATCTCCGGCGTGATAAACGATGTCTTCGAATTATAGTCAGTGCCGAGCTGCTGCATTTCCTGCTTGAATCCCAGGTACTTTGAGTTGCCCGTGTCCTCATCGGATTTCATGGAAGCATAGCAGTACAACCGACCGAATTCTTTGGAAATCCGGCTGTCGAATTCCAGACACTCCAGCAACGTTGATGCGGAGCTTGTCAATTTTCCTTTATATTTCGTCACATCGTCGAATTGAGCGACAATTTCCTTCTTGGCTTTATTCCATACTTCGTCCGAAGGATATAGGTCTTCCAGCTTCCATTTGTCCTCTATTGTGATTTCTGACCTTTCACGGATTTGGGACAATGCTTCGGTTTGAGAGAACGCCATAAATGCAATTTGTGCCATAATGATTATTCCTGTTATTCTGTTCATCTTGACTCCTTCTATAGAAGTTCCTTAATAGTCTTAACAACCGGAGCATCTTAAGGTTTAAGACCTGTCTTTGTCAATCCTGCAGTTTGTATTTTGCTTTTGCGTTTTGGAGGTGAGGATTTGTTATATGCTATGAATATCAATGGGCTGTGAGTTTATGCCCACAGCCCAATTTTCTTTAAGCTCGTTTTAATATGTCATTAACTTATTGGATCGTCAGTTGCAGTTTTCCCTCTATTATGCCGGCTAACGGGCCTGTGTCCTGTGTAATAGTAACAGTATAACTTCCTTTCTTTACATTTGGTTTTCGCCACGAAAACCCGCATGTGCCGCCTCACCCATATTTGATTTTCGCCGCGGCCACCTCTTTGCCTTTGGAATCGACAATCTTTAATTCAGGCTCGATGTCTTTGTATCCTGAATTCTGCTGTCTTTGAGATAATCGGCCATATAGCTCGCCCTCTTTGCCTTTGATTATTCGCGAAATATATACGTCCGTTCCCTCAGGGTAAACCGTCTGTTCCTCCACATCGCTTTGGTAGCGTTTGTTTTCCTCTACAGCACTGATTGTTAGGACAGGCTTGCCGAGTTCCACTTTACAGGTCTTGTCCGTGTCGATTGTAAATTCAGGCCCATCCTGAAAGTCCAATCGCCACTTATCACTATTCTCTGTACTGTAGGTAAAGTAGCCTCTTTCGAGTTTATAAGATCCTGTTGGTAGTTTGGTCTGTTCGGAACCGAGATTAAACTGGACGTTTGTATCTTTGGTCCCTGCAATGTATGCGCTGCTTAATTCTGCCTCAAGCTTTGTGTTACCTGTAAGTTGAGTTGTCAGGTTGCCTGTATCACCTGTGTACTCAGTGAGAATTGCCCGGACGGTGCTGTTTTTTCCATGCCGTCCGTTAAATTCAATGTTGTAGAACTGGTTGTTATGATTAATGATGCTGCTGAGCATGTCTGTGGGCATGTGGCTGCCGGTCTCTTCCTTGCCGATCTGCAGTGAATATGAGCTTCTTCCGAAGTCTTTGAACGAACCAGTGAAGTCTGTAAAGAGAATCAGTTTTGCCGGCCGGTCATTGATTGTTGATGTCCCTTCAAGGATGCAGGAGGGGCTCCACATAAATTGAGGACGTGACTGCCCATAAAAAGTTGCCTGCAATAGAGCACGAAATGGTACCTGGTGGTTGTCACGTGTTGTCATTACAAAATCTGGTGTCACGAATTCTGAACGGTCATATGAGCTGGGTTCGGAATTCTGGATGGGTAGGATTTTCTAATTATCCGAGGCTTTTCCATCAGCATTGAGGTCGATATATAATGCAACGACTTTGTTGTCTTTCAACTCTGCAGCTGACCACTCCATCCCTCCAAAACATGGATTATATACGGCTTCATAGTTTTTGACTTTCTTTTTCAGGTCCGCAATAAATGGTGTGTTGTGCGCACCCCCGCCGAATCCCCAAAATGAGTTGTATCGCAGTTCGTCTTTTTCGCCGCTTAAACCTCGATACTTCATATCAAAGACAATAGCTCCCGGCGGAGGTACAGGGAAAACCAAGGTTTCTTGGTCATTAGTGTCTATGGTTTCAAGTTGTTGAGCAACTTGCTGTTGTTGGGGCCTGGAGAGTTGCTTCAGGAGAAATATTGCTAATATAACACAGCCCAGTATCAACAATCCGACAATTACCTTTTTCATTTCAAATTTCTCCTTTCTCGGATATAGATACCATATCTATAATAATAAAGACACTATTCAGACGAAAAAGTTACAAGTTTTATAATATTTATGGTAAAAAATGTTTCAGTTCAGGGATCAGCCGTTGCGTTTTAGATGTTGCTGCGCCCATATTGCCATGGCCGAGCCTGCTAATAATACAGCTCCGAAGAGCAATTGAAAAACATTCAGCGTCTCTCCGAAGACGACATAGGAAATCGCAAGAACGATGAACGGCTGGGCTAATACCACGAGCGCCGGGATAGTAGCTCCGACACGCCTCATTGCTGTATAGTACAGCACATGGGCCAGCGCTATGCACATCACTCCCGAAATCACAACAAAAGCCCACTGCCGGACTCCCATCAGCAGGCACTCGCTCAGTTGCCCAAACAAAAGCCCAAGCATACACAGCCCAGCGACCGTGTAGATACTTATCACCGAAAAACCGTGGCGAGAATCAATGTCCTTAAAAGCGATTCTCACAGAAAGCGTATATACAGCCCACATAAAAGCCGTCAAAAGAGCAATAATTATACCCGTCAGAGTTCTGGTCGCGACGAAATCTTCCTTATAATACAACACGCCGGTAACGCCCACCACCGAAAGCACCAGGCCTGACCAGAAGCGATTGCTTTTTACTAATGTCCTTTCCTCGGGAAAAAATATCAGAGAAAAACCGGCTATCCCGATAATAGATGATTTCATTAACATAGCCATAAAAGCCGGGCCGATATAGTAATAACCACTGGCGAACAAACTCTGCATTACGACATTCGCCACAGCAGGAACAGCAGCTCTTCGCCATACTCTTTTATCAAGATTTTTTTTCCTGATGGAAGAAAGAAGAAACGGCAGCCAGAACAGACAGGCCACCGAATATCGCAGCAGGTTTTGTGTCCATGAATCTATATAGCCTGTAAGATAAGATATGAAGATCGGCCCCAACGACCAAAAGGTTAAAGCCCCAATGCAGGCAAAGCTCGCCGAGACATCGACTTTACTAATATTGACATGTCTGCTCACTAAGGATCTCCAAATTAATAATGGGAGTTCCGCGAAAAGTTACTAACGCAAAAAATCAACGTAGCATCTCGACGGCAATATTTGCCACCTCCCGGCAGGCTTTTTTCTCTGCTAACGGTTTCGTCAGTCCGGTCAGTTCCCTACTAAGTTGAGCCAACTTGTTGTTGTCTTGTAGTAGACGGTTGATGCTCGCAACAATCGGTTCTATCGATGTAAAATACGGCATAAATTCCGGCACTAATTCTCTGTCGGCAAGAATGTTGACCAGTGAGAGGTATTTGGTTTTGACGATCCAGCGTCCGAACAGATACCACAAAATCCTATTAGATTGGTACATTATAACCATCGGACAGCCGGCCGCGGCTACTTCCAAAGTTGCACTGCCGCTGGTAACGATTGAGAAATCGACCGCCCCAGCTGTCTTATTAACTGAGTCAACGCTGTATTGACATTCAAAGCCGGAGATTTGTGCTGCTCTTAATATTTCCTCTCGCTTTTTGTCTACTGCTACTGTGACAAATGTTGCTTCAGAATATTTTTCCTTCAGCCGAAGTGCCATCTGCTGCATTGGCAGCCAGAGCGAGTCGATCTCTGCTGCTCGCGAGCCGGGCATAAGTGCGAATCTGGCTTTCTTCGGCTCAAAATCTGCATATTGTTCATCCCTTGAGGAGCCAATCTCCAATTTATCCAGAAGCGGATTTCCCACAAAAACCGCGTCCACACTCTGCCTGCCGAACCAGTCCTGTTCGAATGGAAGTAAGCAGCAGAGCTTGTCACAGCGTTTTCGTAGCTTTCGAATTCGCCAGCCTCCCCATGCCCAAAGTTGTGGAGCAACAAAGAAAAGCGTTTTTATACCAGTTTTTTTCGCAACTTTAGCAACGTGAAAGTTGAATGATGGCGAATCGCAAACAATAACCAGATCGACGTTATTGATTTTTAAATAGCGACTTATGTGTTTTATAATCTTATAGAACCGAGCGACCTGGCTGAAGGCCTTGTAAATCATCGCTGCATTTGAGGTAGTATCATCGAGCAAATCGCAGCCGGCCAGGGCCATTTTCGGTCCACCGACGCCCACGAATTCGATGCCGGGACAGCTCTCCTGCATAGCGGTAATCAGCCCGGCACAATGAGCGTCTGCACTCGGCTCTGCGGCACTTATAAAAATCCGATATTTCTTATCCTTATTCGGCATAAGGATACTTGTTAACAATATTTTGCTAAAACAGCAATACTTATTTTCAAGAAACGGGTGTTGCAAGTTTCATATATTTGATTTTGCCCAATCACGACATGCTGTGAATTAAGTTTGTATTCTTAGTAGAAGCAGGTATCCTATACTGAAATAATATAGCTTTTAAGAATAATTGACAAATGTAAATTGGATGATATCAATTTGTACTTTAATGCAACACATAGAGTAAAAACCGAAACCAAAACTGTAACGCTTTTGATGTTGGTTGTTATTTCTATATCCTGGTTTGTTTCCGCCGGATATGTACAAACTTCTGTAAGACACAACTCTAATCAAAGCACAAAGAAATATCGGATTTATCCATTGCGTAATGGCGTATGTAAAATCGCAGGCAACCATGCTTTTCACGGCGGAAATAATGAGGAGACTTATGATTTCGCTTTGTACATATGGCTTATACTTGGCGGTGACAAACCGATTCTTATAGATGCCGGCATTACCGACCTGGAGGAAATGAATCGGGGCGCCGCTCATGTGTTACGTGAGCCGATTACACAGGACAAGAACGAAAGCAGTCGTGCCCAGTTGCAGAAATTTGGCCTGACTCCAGAGGATATCGGCCATGTATTCATTACCCATCTGCATTTTGACCATGTGGATGATTTATTGCTATATACGAACGCCTGGGTTTACATCGGTAAAAAAGAATGGCAAGGCGCCACGACCATCGCTCCCAGTTGGGGGGACGGCCGTATCATGCACGAATTTCTGAACAATCCAGAGTGCCGACAACGCTTAGTGCTTGTAGAGGATCAGGAAGTCATGCCCGGTATAGAATCGTTCTGGATAGGAGGACATACACCCGGCTCGATGGCGTATTGTGTTAATACAGCCTATGGAAAAACTGTACTTACCGGGGATACTATTTCATTGCTGGCTAATTTCGAACGTAAAATCCCGCCGGGAATCTTTTCCAGTCTGGAGGAATGTCGTGCTGCTATCGAGAAGGTAGGTGCTAAGGCTGATATTGTTTTGCCGAGCCACGATCCTGTTGCTTTGAGAATTTGGCCACCAAATCCTGCAAATGAGCCTAAATACAGCATTCGAGCAATCAAAGTCGGCGAGTGTCGGGTGCGGGATTATATTACCTTCCAGGATAGTGACAGCCAGCAGACGAGTACTTTTTATCTCTATGTCTGGGTAATCGAAGGAGGCCCAAAACCAATTGTGGTTGATACAGGCCCCAAGTATCCCGAGGAATTCAGCAAAGGCACAGCACAATATATATCGGGAGGTGTTAAACAGTCGCCTGATGAGCGAACTCCCGAAGCACTCAAACACCACGGCATCGATCCAGACGAAGTGAGTCATGTGATTATTACGCACATGCACGCAGACCATTATGATTACTTCGATGCTTTCCCAAATGCAAAGTTCGTAGTTAATCGCACTGAGTATGAAGAAAACGCGGATCGGATTGCACCGGATGTGAAGAAAGCTATCACAGAACGGCCGAAGGCATTGCAACTTGTCAAAGACGATACAGTTGTTCCGGGCGTAAAGGTATTTCCACTCGGCTGTCATACGTCCGGTAGCCAGGGTGTGCTGGTGCGAACATATATGGGGCCGGTTGTGCTCACAGGAGACGTCGTTTACAAATATGAGAATATTGAGAAAGACCGGCCAATTAATAGTCCCACTGAAAAATCCTGCCGGGCTGCGATGGCTAAGATTCGTTCTGAAGGCGACATTATTTTGCCGGCTCACGATCCGCTTACCTTGGAGCGTTGGCCCGGCGGAATTATCGGTGGGATTCCTGACGACTCTCAATGAATTGATATAAGGAGATAACAATGAATCGTTTCAATACATATAAACACTCATGTGTCTTTGTTCTGTTGATGATAGTAGTAATTGTTATTTTTAGCTGTGAGTCACTATTTGCTGATGAACAGTTAAAATTTGTATCTATCAGGCCGACTGTCTTTTTTGTGAATCAGGGCGATGTTGTCGTCCAGTTGGGCGAGGCGACGATTGAGAATTTGTCACAGGAGCAAACAGAAGTTGTCCTGCAAACTCAAGTTGCCGGCAGGAATATGAAAGATAACATGGCGACTGTCCCAAAAGGCAAAACTGTAATTAAGTTTTCTATTCCTGAAATCGGCAAATATGAGCAAGTGACTTTTACTCTTACAGTCGATGGCAAAAATTGTGATCGTCACAGCATGACCTGGCAGCCGCAGAGAAAATGGCGCGTGTATTTTATTCCTATTACACATCATGACCTTGGCTACACCGACACAATCGAAAACGTCCTTAACAGATACGCCGGCTTTTACGATGACATCTTGAGATTCTGCCGCGAAACCGACGATTGGCCCGATGAAGCAAAGTATCGCTACACCGCCGAGGGCGCCTGGGGCATGCAGCACTTCATCGAAACCAGAGATAAAGCAAGCATCGACGAGCTAGGCAAATACGTCAAAATGAAACGAATCGAAATCGGTGCTCTGATGGGAAACGAAATCAGCGCCATCTGCAGTCACGAAGAACTTGTTCGCCTGATGTACCCTTCGTTTCGAATGGCCCGTCAATTTGGCGGCGAGATTCTTACCGGCTCGATAACCGATGTGCCGGGCCTGAACTGGGGGCTGCCGACCGTTATGGCGGGCGCGGGTGTAAAGTATTTCTTCGCCGGCCTGCCCACGTATTTCGAATGGGGCAGAAACGACATTCACACCTTCTGGGACGAATCGGCCGTACTCCGCTACGGGAGGCCGGACGCTTTTCGCTGGCAGGGGCCAGACGGCAAATCCGTGCTGGTTTATTATCAGAGCAGCTACGGATTCTTCGGAGACGTCACCGGGCCGCATTCGTATCAGTATGTGATGGACAGGCTCCCCGGCGAGCTTGAGAAGATGCAGCAGCAGGGCACGCCTTTCAGTGTAATGCGGTATATTCATAACGGTGTCGATAATTATCCGCCGGACATGAAGATCAGCGAAATCGTCCGCGAGTGGAACAGCAAATGGGCTTATCCAAAACTGATTGTCGGCACGAACACGATGTTCTTCGAAGAACTGGAGAAACAATGTTCCGGCATTCGCACGTTCCGGGGCGAATTGCCGGATACGGATTATGTCGTCGGCGCGCTCTCGACGGCAAAGGAAACGACAATCAACCGCCTGACGCATGAAGCGCTTGCTCGTGCCGAAAAGCTGGCCGCCATTGCCTCGCTGGCCGCCGAGATACCGTACCCGGCCGACGATATCCGAAAGGCCTATGACGACATGATGCTTTATGATGAGCATACATGGGGCAAGGACTATCCGGCGGGCAAACTGCAGGACTGGGCGTGGAACGAAAAGAGTCACTACGCCTACCGGGCGGCGGGTCTGACGCAGCAAATCACCAATGCGAGTATCGAGCACCTCGTTAACAGGATCGAGCGAAAGGAGGATGGCCAGTACATCGTCGTGTTCAATCCACTTTCATTTGCCAGAACGGACATCGTACGCGTCCCAAAGTTCCGCGGCACAGGTACCGAGGTTTACGATTTAAGTTCACCTGGTATGGAACCTGTAGTATGTCAATACATCGATCTTGTCGGTCCCCAATCGGCCGTTCCATACTCGGCTTATCGGTACGCTCGCGGGCAGTTCGAGCCGCATGAGCTGCACGATTTGGTTTTCTTGGCAAAAGATGTGCCGCCGCTCGGCTACAAAGTCTTCAAACTTGGCGGAGAAGCATCGATAATCCCGTCGAGCAATATAACAGTGGGGCCGAACATGCTGGAAAACCGTTTCTTTAAAATACGGATTGATCCTGAGACAGGCGGAATCAGCAGCATAAACGACAAGCAGTTGAAACGCGAGCTCGTAGATAAGGATGCGCCTCACAAAGTCAACCAGTTCGTTATGCGCTGGATTCAGAGAGGCAAGATTGAAGGCCCTTCTGGCGTGACAGTTCAGAAGGGACAAGCCGGCCCGGTTTGCGGAAGTATTATAATCAAGGCGAACGGGGCAGGTTGTCCGCAGATAACTCAGGAGATAACCATCTACGATCAAGTCAAACGAATCGATTTCGCCAATCGCATATTGAAAGACTCCACGCCGCTTCAAGAAATCTACTTCGCTTTCCCGTTCGAAGTGGACCAGCCTGATTTTCGATACGAGGGCAGCAACTCCGTCATCAAACCTTTCCGCGACCAGTTCCCCGGTTCCAATACGAACTACTATACAGTACAACACTGGGCGGACGTGTCTGGCGGTCAGTTCGGCATCACACTGTCACCGGTCGAATCGCACCTGCTCGAGTTCGGCGGATTATGGTCGAATTATTGCTCACAGGCACATCACGGCATCGATCCGCCTGGCTACGGCGCTGCTTTCGTGACACTCGATCAAGCCACAAAAGGTCACATTTACGCCTTCGTTTTGAGCAGCAATTTCAGAACGAATTTCCAACCTGTTCAGCAGAGCGAGATACTCTTTCGCTACTCGTTGATCACGCACGAAGGTGATTGGCAGCAGGGCGATTGTGCTCGCTTCGGCTGGGCCTCCGCCAATCAGTTCATCGTCGATGATGTCCACGGCAAAAGAGACGGCCCTCTTGCCCCCGATACCATGAGTTTCTGTTCTGTCGATAAGCCCAATGTGCTGCTGACGACTCTCAAGCGTGCTGAGGATGACGAGGGCATTATCATCCGCCTTATCGAAACGCAGGGCAAAGCAACGACTGCGTCGGTGGCATTTCCATATATTTCAGTGGCTGAAGCGATGCTGACGAACCTGGTCGAAGAAAATCAGGGCCGTGCAGTTTTCTCTGAGCATCAAGTCCATGTCGATCTCGAAGCGTTCGGCATAGCAACAATTCGCATCGAGACGGACTCATAATATTGATTACGATTATTTGATGCGCTGATCATATTAAATTAATACCTATATGGTTCATAGTAGTCAATTAAAAGTATCTTTAACTATGGAGGCTATTATGAATCTCGAAAACCATCACACGACACAAGAACTCAAAACACTATACCGCACAGAAAGGGATGTCAGATATTCTCGCAGAATACACGGCATATCTTTAGCTGCTGGGGGGTTGAGCTGCACCCAAATCATGTCTATTACAAGTATATTTTGTGATTCAATCTCCTAATCGGATCACATGGATACTAATTCTCAGCTCCCAAAGAACCTTAAAGATTATTTTTAACACACCACGTGTCAATATCATCTCAATTTTGTGGGATGGAGTTGACAGGATTAACAACGACGAGTGAATATACTAAGCTATTGGTGTTCTTATACCAGTCATCTTCATATCGGAAATCATGTATTACCTAGTCAGCGGCATCGAGCAGCCTGATTCTATCGCCGGAGTTGTCAAGGCTTCCGGTATCTGACCTGCGATGTTAAGGCCCAGTCTGTACTTGCTTTCAAAAGCAGTTATGTTTTTTACGACGATAATATAATTGCCGGCAAGAAGTTTCATATCAAGGAAAGTGAAATTAATACCTTTGTCGAAACTTACCTTATACATCCATGAATATTAATAAAGGTGCTTTTTTAGCCTTTTGAATACTGTACTAATGAACTAACAAACATGGACACAACCACCTCGTCGAATGAACCGGACTTCGGACTGCATTAACCAACAAATACGGTGATATCCTTAGATGTTTACTCATAAACGGCATCTTGCACAGCTAAGGTTTTGATGTACTCACGTTTTTCATTTCGAATGTTTTGCCATTGCGTATTCTGTAGATAAAATGCTGCTAGGTTGTATAGCAACAATCCCCTGAGAATGCTAAGTTCATAATTATTTTTACAGTCTGACTTTAACGATTACGTTAAAGTCGCCGAGTTGATCCAAGAAATCCGCTATGGCTTTTATTCAAATTCTTCTTTAATAGCGTCAAGCACCTCATCTGACATCTTATAGGAGTGCTGCTCATCCGGAAAGACACCTGTTCGCACTTCTTCGGCATACTGTCTAAAGGTTTGCTGCATTAGTTTGTTGAATTCCTGATAACGTTTCGCAAAACTTGGAGTAAATGCATCGAACATTCCCAGCACATCCGGTGTGACCAGCAATTGCCCTGAACAGCCCGGCCCACCACCGATACTCATCGTAGGTACGCGTAGCTTCTTTGTAATATACGCAGAGAGTTTTGCGGGGACAGCTTCAATGATAATCATAAATGCTCCGGCTTCCTGCAGGGCGAGTGCTTCCCGTACTACCTTCCGGGCAGTTTCCACATCCTTGCCCTGGACCTTCATGCCGCCAAGAGCGCCTATCGCCTGAGGGTGTAGTCCGACGTGGCCAACCACAGCAATGCCCATCTCGACGATCGCGCGGGTTTTTTCTATGTGGTTTGGTGTGGCTTCAAACTTGACGCCGTCAACCTTCGCTTCAGTTACGAACCGGGCGGCATTACGCATGGCATCTTCCACGCTGTATTGGAATGATCCGAACGGCATGTCCGCGATAACCATTGTCCGGCTGCATGCCCGTGCAACAGCGGCGCAATGCAAAACCATCATATCCATTGTTGCTCCGAGGGTATTAGGATGTCCGTGAACTACCATCGCGCATGAGTCGCCGACTAAAATCATGTCGATACCTGCATCGTTGACCTGCTTGGCGGTGGGATAGTCATATGCCGTTAACATAGTGATGATTTCATTTTTGTCCTTCATTTCCTGAATGGTTCTAACTGTATGTTTTTTATCACTCATGATCTGCTCCTGCTCAATATCACATTCTTTTTTAATTCGATATTTTAATCACATTTACTTGGTATTTTTTATATGCATATCACTTTCGAGAGCCTTCTCTAAAGAGATAAGATATTGGCCTCGATAAATCTCCAGGTCTTGAGGTAATCACCGCTCGAGATCAGTGATTCAAACTTATCCTTATCTATCGACAAGAGCTTCATCCATATCTTATTCGTCATTCGGGTGTTGGCCTCAAATGTTCCTTTTATATCCCACCTTGTGGGAGATGTGTCGGATGTCAGGTAGTCATTGTAATTATACTTCTGTAAATAGTACAAAAATTCTACGTATTCAAGAAAATTGTGGGAGGCTACCATATAGTCCCAGTCCCATTTGGCGTTGTTGTCATTGATGTGTATGTAGTAGGAGTAGCGGCTGTTGGCAATCAGAGATACAACTTCCGCAGGATTTTCACCACCATATTTTGAATGACCGTAATCAATGGTGATACCCATATGCTCGATATCGATGTCATTAAGCAGGCAGAGTGCCTTTGCACCCGTATCAACGAAGCATCTGCCGCGGGTTTCGCTGGGCTTATATTCGACAAAAAGCGGAATCTCCTTCAAATAACTTCCTGCTTCTGAAAAAGTCTCCACAAGGTACTTCCACATTTGAGCATAGTCGCAATTGAAGTTAAACTCGTAGCCATCACCAAGCGGGCAACAGGTGACCTTATTCGCTCCGACAGCCTTGGCGAAATCCTTGGCCTGCTTCATGATACTCACAGCCTTTTTTCTTATCCCGGGATCAACAGAGGTAAGGCCGCCGTTCCTGAATTCCGGTTCAGCTTTGACATTGACGTTAATGGCCGCGATATCAAGTTGATATTGTTTTAGAAGCTTAAGAAGTTGCTCGGCATTGTTGATTTCGTAGGGAAAGACTACTTCCACGCCGGTCATCCCCTCCATTTCAGAGACCAGCTTCAGTCGCTCAGCGAATGCTTTCTCTATATTATATTCATGAAAACGGTCTTTGGTTTTACTTACAAAGCCTGTTATTAAGGCGCATTTTACAGGATAATCCATTGTTTTTTCCTTATTGTTCTTAAGTTACTAATGAATTAAAGTGATACTACAAATGCAGGACTGACGCCAAACATTAATGACTGTCTCCAGAGCTATCCGAATTGTTATTCTCATTCTGGACTTCAGGAACAGCTTGTTTGCTTTCTTCTTTTGCTTTTTCCTTCCTATAGCTGTTATACATATTGTAGCCGATAATGCCTAATAATATCGTTATAATAGCTGTCATCATTGTTATAAATCGAATACGAATCGCTGCCGGAGAGAGTTTTTTATCCGAGACACGATTAGGATTCATAAAGCACCAGACTATAATTGCTCCAAAATTTATACCCGCTGCTAAGATAAAGAATTTATTAGCACTTCCCGTAACTTCATTCTGAAGGAATGGGAACAGAATAATGCTAATCGCCGCACCAAAATTTCCAACCATGTTCATAGAGCCGGATACAGCTCCCGAATTTCCTCCACCGATATCATTGCAGAACGCCCAGCTTGGACTTAGTGTCATGTCCACACCGAAAGTGGCTAAACTAAAGCAGAAAACAAACCAGTACATATTTTCGGTACGAGTTGCAAGAAGCAATCCGACTACACCTAAAGTAAAACCAACAATTGCCGTGGCGCGTCTTGAACCAACATGGTAGCCTCTTTTAAACAACTGTGTGACCATCGTACCCGCTGTCCAGTTCGCAAAGGCAGCGAAAATAAGAGGCATAGCAGAGAAGTAAATAGCTTTGGGGTCATCAGGCCACTGATTTTTTAGATAGGACGGCAGCCAGGTTAGACTAATGTAGAATGTGACATTGCTGGCAAAGTACTGCAGCATTACCAGCGACATATTCAGGGAAGTAAATACCTCTTCAAAAGAAGATTTAACTGTTGCTGTAAAGTCACTCACTCGCCCCTTCTCGATATACTCAAGTTCTTCCTTATTGACTTTCGGATTGTCTGCTGGATTGTCGCGGAACCAGAAGAGCCAGACTGTTGCCCAGATAATACCAATCACTCCGTTAACCATGAATGTCCATCGCCAGCCGATTCCAGACCAAATTATATAAAGCGGCTTATCCAGAAGTCCCCAAAAAGTAATTTCCCAAGAACATCCATTTATTAGAAAAGGCATTAAAAAGAGTGAAAAAGCAGCTCCTAAACGGCTGCCTGAGAAATTGATGCCGTGGGCGAGGCCACGCTCCTTGACAGGCAACCAGTGGAAAAAAGCCTGTGTAGCTCCCGGAAAGGCACCGGCTTCACCCACCCCAAACAAAAACCGAAGTATCATCATCTGCACAGCATTAGCTGCTGCACCAGTCAGGGCCGTAAAACAACTCCAGACCGAAACGACAATCGTCAAAGCCTTGCGAGCACCAAGGCGATCAGCAATCCATCCGGAAGGTATTTGGAATAATGCATAGCCTACAGCAAAAATACCCAAAATCAGCCCCATCGTAGTACTAGTAATATTTAAATCCCTTTTGATATAATCTACAGCTGAGGCGATACACGCGCGATCCATGTATGTGTTGGCGCTGTGAAAAAACAGAATTGATATCAGGACGTAACGCTGACGGCTCATTCGTCCTTGAGGCTTTTCCATATTTTAGTCCTAATCTTACGCTTTTTCGCGTCTTTCCTTAATCAATTCCAGGGTGCTTTTCCAGGAAGAGATGAACATATTACGGAAATACTCAACCGGGCCGTATTCTTCGTATTCCTCTACCTTTAATCCATCTTCCATATATGCCTGTCTGAACGGGGGTACTTTGGCCAACAGTTCATCCAGCACGTGGTCCTGGACAGGATTGAACAGTCGCGAAACGACGGG
>Ga0209536_100004378_pt1 | contig 22308 bp, 14 predicted proteins | sample DeeMarSeWOR28_12_FD_187461 | JGI IMG/M metagenome (GOLD analysis project Ga0209536, IMG submission 187461) | Marine sediment microbial communities from White Oak River estuary, North Carolina - WOR-2-8_12 (SPAdes) (version 2) | ecosystem: Environmental > Aquatic > Marine > Intertidal zone >... | reverse complement strand
TAGCGGTGAGCACTCCGTGGGGCTCCGCCGATACGGCCATCATATACGTGTTGGGCCAGGTCTTGGTCACTTACGCTCGCTCCAGTGGGAGCGTGGATCTGTATTCGTTCGATCCCGGCCAACCGGGGTTGCTGCATCAGGTCACCGACCAGCCCGGGAGTGAGCTAGAGGCCAGGCTCTCGTTCGACGGAACGCGGCTCGTCTACGTTTCAGACAACAGCGGCAACCGTGACATCTTCGTCGCAGACGCAGATGGTTCCAATCCCGTCCAACTGACTATGACAGTAGCGGTCGAAGGTTCACCGTGCTGGACGCCCGACGGAACGCGAATCGTGTATGAATCGGACGCCGGCGGCGTTCCCCAGATCTGGATCATGAACGCCGATGGCAGCGAACCGCTACAACTCACTCAGGGCGGCGAACCCAATCGCGATCCGGTGGTTTCTCCCAACGGTCAGACGATCGCTTTCACAGCCGTGCGCGACGACAAGAGCGACATCTACTTGATGAACGTGGACGGCTCGAACCAACGCAACTTCACCTCTTCGGACCAGGACGAGGCAAGCGCGGAATGGGCCGCCGATTCCAGCCTGGTTTACATGGTCGCCGAAAGACAGGGCCGTGTCTCGACTCGGAGAGTGGAGCGGATGAACTTCACGCGCGAAGTCTCGCGGCTCTCGCCTGAAGGATTATCAGTGGACGACTATGCAATTGCTGCAGCGGGTGACCTGCTTGCGGTCGTTGTGTCCGCTGAGGGTCCTGCGGGAATCGAAAACCGTCTCTACATCGTGCCTCTGACGGGAGACTCGGTGCCTACCGAAGTCCAGCGTGAGTCGGCAGCAGACAGACTGATGTCGCCGTCGTTCCGACCTTGACCCGCGGGTGGTGCGCGCCACCCGTGGGTAGATTTCACCACAACTGATTCCACCGCACATTCTCACAGATCGGACGCAATGAGGGCAATCGTAATGCGCGCGCACGGTGATCTCTCGCAACTCGAGATCACAGATGTACCGGAGCCGGAGCTGTCGTCCAGTGGCAGCGTGAAGATCCAACTGAAGGCGGCGGCCTTGAACCATCTCGATCTCTGGACGCTCAGAGGCCTGCCGGGTCTGGCTCTGAAGTTGCCTCACATACTTGGCGGTGATGGTGCCGGGTTAGTAGTGGAAACTGGTGGGAGCGTGGCGCGAGTCAAAGAAGGGGATAGGGTGATGATCAATCCCGGCGTATCGTGTCACCGCTGCGAGTACTGTCTGGCTGGTGAGCATTCGTTGTGCGACAGCTACGGACTCCTCGGAGAACACTTGCCTGGGACCCTGACCGAGTACTTGGTCGTGCCGGAACAGAACCTTGAGATCATACCTTCGTTGTCGGCTCCGCATGACGAGCTGACCTGGACTGAAGCTGCGGCTTATTCGCTGGTGACGCTCACGGCTTGGCGCATGCTGGTGACGCGGGCCCACCTCCGGCCAGGAGAGTCGGTCCTCATTTGGGGCGTGGGGGGCGGGGTGTCTAGCGCGGCGCTCAAGATCGCGAGGCTGTTGGGTGCGGCGGTCTTCGTAACGTCGTTCAGCGACGAGAAGCTCGCGGCTGCAAAATCGCTGGGGGCGGATGCAGTCATCAACCACGCCGATGCCGATGTGGTGCAGGAGGTCCGTCGCCTGACCGGCGGACGTGGAGTCGATGTGGTTGTGGAGAACGTCGGTGAAGCAACTTGGGAGCGCTCGCTTCGAGTCCTGGCCAAGAAGGGCAGACTCGTGACCTGTGGAGCCACCACAGGGCCCAAGGCTGTTACCGACGTGCGACGGATGTTCTGGTATCAGTGGACGATCCTGGGATCCACCATGGGTAACGTGTCGGAATACCACGAAATCGTACAGCTGCTTGGCCACGGGCATCTGCGTCCGACCATGGATTCCGTATACTCGTTTGACGATGGCATCGCGGCATTCGAGAGACTGCAAAGCGGGAAGCAGATGGGGAAGGTTGCATTGGAGATCTGAACTTACCGGGCGGCATGGGCGAGAAGAGAGCTGTTGCGGTCACGGGCGTCCACATGGCCAAGAAACCCGCCGCACTACGGAGTTAGCTAGTCCCGTCTCAAGAACACCGTTTCCTTGTTTCTTCCGAGCGGTGGTGAGGTCTCGCGATGACAGATCTTGCCAATCGCATTGCCTTCATCATCGTACAGAGTGTAGCAATCGCCGAATCTGACAACGCGCTTGACCGGTAGCGGAGTCCGGGCCTGCACCGCTCTAGCGATCAGCGCCCGATTCCCTCCTGCGTAGAGCAGACTCCACAGTCCGAATCCGCTGCCGGTCAATTGCATGTTCGATCAGTCCCTGTGCCGTGTCCTCAGACAGTTAGATGCACTGGCACCCCAGAGGGTTGCACCTATTGGGGATCTTGAGACTGTAGGGGAAGGCCTGGGTGGCGAGCAACGCAATAGAACAGGCCGCGCTCGGTGGGGGGCGCGGTGACGCTACCCCGTCCGCTGAAGAACTGTGCTTGCCGTTCGGGCCGGAATACTGCACGCCTCGGCAAAGGCGAGGAATGTCATGTCGAACTCCTGAGCCGGGCCAACGTCACCCATTGATTCGCGGAGCAGGCGCCGCCGGAGCCGACCGATCCTCTGCGTGTCGAGCCCAAAGTCGTGAGCGACTGCCATAGTGGTGCGACGGGACGCGTCTGCCGAGAGAGTCGCGAACAGGAGGGTTACCCAATCGAGCAGCATCTTGGGAGCGGGTAGCCCTGCTGACCCCAGAGAGTGCTGCAGCGTACGGAGTGGCGTGGTCGATCCTGCCACGACTGCTCCAACTGATAGTGGTTGTGACTCACTGGAGTCGGCAATGTGATCGAGAATGTTCTGTACATATCCCCTGGCGCGGCCGGGCATGTCTGGCAGCAGCAGTTGCACTAGGTGTGTCACCCTGGCGGCGTGCACAGCGGCGAGCAGCCATTGTACGTGTACCCGCAGGGCTGCCAGAGAGCGACCAGCATGGCCTTGATGTTCCACGCGTAGTCCCGTCAGGTCAGACTCACGCAGCTGCAGCAGGACGCGCGACACTTCCGGCCGGCTGGGAGCGTATAGCAGGATTGGGAGAGTCGGATGCGTCTGTCGCAGCGTTCCCAATAGTGGTACCACGGATGCATTCCACGGGGCCAGGTCGTAGATCAGGCCGGCGAACTTCTGCCCGTCTGCGAGCTGCGATAGCTGGACCGGCGACAGGTGACGCGGTTTGCCTCCCAGGGCCTCAACGGCAGAATGAGCGTTTACCATGGCGTCGGGGTCGGCGACGCTGACGGCAATTGCCGGTCTGTGGAATCTGCTCGGTGGCCTAGGCGGCAACGGACTACCTCCTGCTAACCAGTGATTTGTACGAGCTGCCTCAAATGTATCATCGAGGTATCCTACGAGCCCCGCAAGGTCTTGATGGCCTCCGCAGGACCGGCTCTAGAATTCTCGGGTACCACCAGCATATTGGACGTGCGCAACCACCGTGGGCGGTCGCGCATCTAACGATTGGCTGTTTCGCATCATTCGTGCCGCAAGTGTGCGGCGATCAGAGGCAGGTGGATTGGCTGCGGTGCGGCAGATAGGTTGCGGCGGAGTTGTCGCCCCCCGCCCCCGAGAATGAAGCCCGTAGGAGGTGGGTGCATTCTCGTGCCCAACCCGGCTCTCAAACGTGAGCAAATGTCTTATGTCCACTTCCAAGTTCGTGATCGGGATGACCGTCGTCGCCATCGTGGGTGCGGGCGGATACGGTGGCTACAAACGAATCACTGGATCCGGTGACTCCGAAGCAGCCGCTGCCGCTGATGATGCGAGCCGTCCTGATGTGTCAGCCAATGCGGCATTCTCGACGGACATTGGGATTCCAGTGGCCGGTGCCGCCGCCGTGCGGGATACCTTGATCATATCCGTATCAGCAGCAGCTCAGGCGGCGGCAATCAAGCAGTCCAGGTTGCTGGCCCAGGTACAAGGGCGGATAACCCGGATTCTGGTAAAGGAGAACGACCGCGTTAACGGCGGTCGAGTCCTGATCGAGATCGATCCTACGGAGTATGAACTGAACCTGGCCGACGCCGAGGCGCGACTCGCGCAGGCCCAAGCGAGCTACCAGGAGTTCACGCTGTTCGACGATCAGATCACCGATCCGGAGGTTCGCGCGGAACGTGATCGAGTGGCGCGCGCTCGGAGCGGGCTGGATCAAGCGCAGGTGGCTGTCGATAGGGCGCGGCTCGAGCTGACGCGAACGAGTATCGTGGCGCCGTTCCCGGGACGAGCTGCGAGTATCCGTGTGGTGGAGGGTGAATTCGCTCGTACCGGTGACGAGCTGCTCACGGTAGTCGACCTGGATCCCATAAAAGTCGAGGTGCAGGTGCTCGAGGGTGAGGTCGGGTACCTAGTCCCGGGACGCAAGGCCTCGGTTTCGTTCTCGGCGTTTCCGGGAGAGTCCTTCATCGGAACGATCGAAACCGTCAATCCCGTAGTGGAGCAGCAAACTCGTACGGCCCGCGTGACGGTCCTGGTCCCGAATCCGGCGGGGCGCGTCCTTCCCGGTATGTATGCCCGAGTCTCGCTGGAAGCCCAGACCTTTGCGGATCGCTTACTGGTGCCGCGATCCGCAATCCTTGAGCGGGATCGTCGCACGATGCTGTTCGTGTTCGAAGGTGAGGGCTCGGAGGGACTAGCCAAGTGGCGCTACGTAACTACCGGGCTCATGAACGACTCGCTGGTTGAGCTGGTACCGAATCCCGACACCGATATGGTGGAACCGGGCGAGGTTGTGCTGGTGGATGGTCACTACACGCTCACTCACGACGCGCCAATCCGGCTGGTGGCAAACGTCAGGGAGGCGGGAGGGAGGCCACAATGAATATCCGGCACAGTGGAAGATGTGGCTTTTGGGGAGGGGGGAGCGGGGAGCGGGGAGCGGTAGTCTGGCGGCTCGCGATCTGCTCACTCGTGCTCACCGCGACTCTGGTCGCGCCAGGATTAGCCGCTATGCAGGACGTGCCAGCCCAGCTCACGTTGGATGATGCGCTGAGGTTGGGTCGCGAGTGGAACCCACAATACAGGCAGGCCGTGGTGCAGGCAGACGCCACGGGTGCGAATGTGAGAGCTGCCGCCGGCGCGTTCTTCCCGGATCTGAGGGTCAGCCTCGGCTTCAGTGGCTCGAGGAGCGTCACATCTGTAGGTCAAGACGATTTCGGTGGCAACATAAACATAGATCAGTCGCGGACCATCGAAAGCAGTAGCTCGTCGCAGGGCCTGAACTCCAGCATCACGTTGTTCGACGGATTACGGAACCTGTACGGTTTCAGAAGTTCTAAAGCGAGCGCAGAGGCTGCCCACTACGCTGTCGGCACCGAGGCCGTCGCGCTCGACGCCCAGATCAAGACCCGTTTCTACCAGGTCATCGCCGCAATGCGATCTATAGAGATCGAAGAGGAGATACTGCGGATCCGCAACGAGGACCTGTTCACCACGGAGCGGCTGTTTCGGGTGGCCGCCAGGGATCAGGCCGACGTGCTGGGTGGTCAGGCGAACGTCGCGAGCCAGGAACAGCAACTGGCTCGCGCACAGGGAGACTACAGAAAAGCCCTGCTGCTTCTCGCGGAGGTGATCGGCTTCGACGAGTCCGCAGAGTTCGAGGTGCAGGGTGATTTTCCCGAAGATTTCGATCCAGCACTGCTCGACACCGGGGGATTAGTCGATTTCGTAATGCGCGAGAACCCGGCCTTGCTGGAGGCGACTGCCAGTGCCGCCCAGGCCGACTACGACGCGAGCGCGGCGCGAGGCGAGTGGTGGCCCACCCTATCTCTCTCTGGCAGCTTCAACCGGAGCAGTAGCCAACAGGGGTACGGTGGACTGTGGGACTTCAATCCGCAAAACCAATATTGGCAAGCGGGCCTCAACCTCTCCTGGCCGATCTTCAACCGGTTCGTAACGTCGAACCGCATTGCCCAGGCTGCTGCCAACCAAGACGTACAACACGAGCAGCTGCGTCAGACGCGGCTCCGGCTGGAGCGCGAGATCCGCAGTGCGCTGATCGACGTAGAGAACAACCACGAGCAGTTGCGGCTTGCGGAGAGATCAGCGCAGTTGGGTCTCCAGCGTGTGGCGATGACCAGGGAACAATACCAACTCGGTATCGCGTCATTCTTCGAGCTGCAGCAGGTTGTAGCGCAGTCCGCCAACGATGCGCGCGCCGCGCTCAACGCTCGACTCACATATACGAACGCCGTGGTCGAACTGGAGCGTCTGGTTGGTCGCCCGGTGCGGCCATGAGTTGGGATAGATAACAGGCATGTCGCTACCCCGCAGCTGTATCAAACGCCCCGTAGCGGTGGCCATGCTGTTCTTGGCCGTCGCGATGCTGGGGATAATTTCTTTCTTCCGACTGCCCATCGACCTGCTGCCCGACGTTGCCTACCCGCGACTGGTCATCTACACCACCTATCCGGATGTCGGTCCCTCGGAAGTCGAGCGCTTCGTTACCGAACCGATCGAGCGTCAGGTGGCACGGGTCCCTCGAGCGGAGCAGATCGAGAGCATCTCGCGCGAGGGTGTGTCATTGGTGACCCTGCGCTTCACCTGGGGCACTGATATGGACTTTGCGGTCCTCAACGTGCGCGAGCAGCTCGACAACATGCGGGGCAGGCTACCGGACAACGCATCCCGTCCGGCGGTACTGCGCACCGATCCCAGTTCAGAACCGATCATGGCGGTGAGCGTGGCGGGCACCGGCGACCTGGCGACACTCAAGGATCTCGCCGAGGTGGTTTTCAAACGGCGCCTGGAACAGGTCGACGGAGTCGCCGAGGCGGCGTTGGTGGGTGGTCTGGAGCGCGAGATCCACGTGGAAGTCGATCCGCGGCTGCTGGAGAGCTACGGATTCACGATCCAGGACATCGGCCAGGTGCTCCAGGCAGCCAACCAGAGCGCACCAGGTGGACGAATCCGACGCGGCCGCTACACCTATGCCCTACGGACCCTTGGTGAGTTCCAGACCGTTGCTGAAATCGCCGACGTTCCCCTGGGCCCCAGCCCCAACGACACCTCCGGGACCGGCAGTCTAGTGCTGCTGCGCGATGTGGCGACCGTCGCGGATGGGTTCCGCGAACGAGAGTCGATCGCGCGGTACAACGGGCACGAGGCAGTGGGCCTGCTCCTGTTCAAGGAGTCCGGGGCCAACACAGTGCGGGTGTCCGATCGGGTGAACGAAGTGCTCGACCAGCTCAGGGCCGAGTTTCCCGAGATCCAGCTCGACGTGGCCATGAGCCAGGCCGGATTCATTACGGACGCGATCTCTAACGTGGTCCAGGCCCTGATCTACGGAGGCATACTAGCGTTCCTGGTCCTGTTCCTGTTTCTACGTCACGCGCGCTACCCCATAGCGGTGGCCCTAGCGATTCCCCTATCGGTCGTGGCCTCGTTTGCACTGCTCGATCTCGCCAACGTCTCGCTCAACATCATGAGTCTAGGTGGACTCGCCCTAGGCGTGGGCATGCTGGTCGACAACTCGATTGTAGTGCTCGAGAACATCTTCCGGCATGGTGAAGCCGGAGTCGATCCCAACGAAGCTGCGAGCCGCGGCGCGGAGGAGGTTCAGGGTGCTATCACGGCATCCACCCTGACCACTATCAGCGTGTTTGGCCCGATCATCTATGTCCAGGGAGTCGCGGGCGAGCTGTTCGGGGCGCTGTCGTTTGCGGTGGCGTTTGCCTTGGGTGCCAGTCTTGTCGTCGCGCTGACGCTGTTGCCCACTCTGGCAGCGCGGTGGGTTGCCCATACGGGCCGCACGGTCCAGCAGTCGTTCGTCAAGCGAGCCGTTCGGTCAGCGGCACAATCCACCGGAACGGCCATCCACCGTCTGTTTCGACCGCTGCTCGACTGGTTCGACCGCAAATTTGCCGTGTTTGCAGAGTGGTACCACAGAGTTCTGGAGCGCGCGTTGGACAACAGGGCTCGGGTGGTAGGCTTCGCGGCCTTCACGCTTTTCGCTGGGATCGCCGTAGCGGGCACGCTGGATCGCGGCGTATTGCCGGACGTTGACCAGGGTTCGTTCCGGGTGCGGCTGGAGTTGCCCCGTGGCACGGCGCTGGAGGAGACGGCTGCTGCAGCGCAGCGCCTGGAACGAACCTTCGCCGACGATGAGGCGGTCGATGCGGTCTTCAGCCGCGTCGGGTTGCAGGAGGCGGTGGCGGGGGTGGAGGTCGAGGAGAGCGGCCTCCACACGGCCGTGGTTGAGGTCCGACTTGAGTCCGGAAAACGCACCGACAGAGTGATCGAGCGGATACGGCCGCAACTCGCCGAGTTCCCCCCGGGGGTGTTGTCGATCGAGACGGGTACCGCCACGGCGCTGGGTAGACTCCTGGGTGGCGGCGAAGCCGACCTGGCGGTGCGAGTCAGAGGTGACGATCTGGAGGCGGCATGGCGACACGCCCGCGGCCTCGAGCAGAGACTCCAGACACTGGGCTCGCTCACCAATGTGCGCATGGCGGTCGAGGAGGGCCAGCCCGAGTTGCTGGTCGAGATCGATCGCGAACGCGCTGCGGCGTTCGGGATCGAGCCGCGGCGCATAGCCGCCACCGTCGAGAACTACATGAGCGGTCTCAGCACTACGGATTTCGTGGATTTCGACGAGAAGGTGCCCATCGTAATCCGGTTACCGGAAGATCAGCGCCGCTCGGCTGCCACACTCGACCTGCTGAGGGTCGACGGCATCCCACTGCGCCAGTTGGTAAACGCGCGGGAGACAGTCGGGCCCGGCGAGGTGCGGCGGTTGGAGCAGGCGCGGACCGTAACGGTATATGCGGATGCGGTCGGCGGCCTGGATGACGCTCTGACAGAAGTGCGCTCCATGCTCTCGGCCAATCCGGCACCGCGGGGACTCCGAGTCGAAGTGGGCGGCGAGAACGAGGAGCGGGATCGCAGTTTCCGGGACCTGGCGTTTGCGTTCGGATTGGCACTGTTGCTGGTATACATGATCCTGGCGGCACAATTCGAATCATTCGTACACCCCTTCACGATCTTGTTGAGCGTCCCGCTGGCTACGGTTGGTGCCGCAGTGGCGCTGTTTGTCGGCGGCGAGGGTCTCAATTCCATGAGCCTCATCGGTCTCGTGATCCTGGTGGGTATCGTGGTGAACGATGCCATCGTCAAGGTCGACTTCATCAATCAGATGCGACGCTCCGGCATGGCTCTGCGCCAGGCAATTCTCGAGGCCGGCAGGGTTAGGCTACGACCCATCGTGATGACGACCGTCACCACGGTGCTGGGACTCACACCAATGGCCCTGGGTATCGGTCGCGGCGCCGATCTCCGGGCCCCGCTGGCCATTGCCGTGATCGGTGGCCTCATCAGTGCCACCGCTCTGACATTGGTGGTCGTACCGGTTGCGTACGATCTGCTCGATGAGGCGCGCGGGAAGATCAGAGCGACTTTCGGACTATCGGCCCTCACGGTAGAGGGCGCGGCGGGGGCTAAGGGAACAGTGGAGCCGGAAGGCGCGGGGGGCGCACAATGATCCGCCTCTCAATTAGACGTCCGGTCGCCATTTCAATGGCGTATTTCGGGATCGCGCTGCTGGGCGTTGCCGCATGGCACAACATCCCGATCGAGCTGTTGCCCGATACGGATCTGCCGCAGCTTTCGGTACAGGCCACTTGGAGGGGTGCATCACCCGAGGTAATGGAAGCATTCGTCACGTCACCGATCGAGGCGGCGATACAGCAGGTGCGCGGCGTTGAGAAGATCACCTCCACGTCGCTCGATCAGTATGGTGCCGCCCTAGCCCAGATCCAGGTCGAGTTCGAGCGTGAAACCGACATGGACTTCGCGCGCCTCGACCTCTCCGAGCGACTGACCGTGCTGGAGGATGAGCTGCCTCTTGGAGTCGACCCCCCCACCGTTACTCCCTACGTACCGAGTGAGCTGCGTGACCAGACCACACCGTTCCTGCGCTACGAGGTCACGGGCCCGTACACCCAAGAAGCGCTCAGGGCCCATGTAGACGACGCCGTCGTACCCGAACTTCTGTTGCTTGAGGGGGTCGCGACGGTAGAGGTCCGCGGTGGTCGCGACCGTGTGCTACAGATCGAACTGGACGAGCGCAGGGTCAATGCACTGGGGCTGAGCTCGTGGATAGTGGCGCAGCGCATCAACGAGCTGGAGTATGTGGCGGAGGCCGGCGCGGTCGAAATGGACGGGCTCCTGCGCACCGTGGCGATCCGGCACAACACGAAGTCGGCGGAAGAGATCAGGAGCACGCCGCTGCTCGCAGACCGGGGTCGCATAGTGCGGGTGGAAGACGTGGCAGTCGTGCACGATACGTACGAGGATCCCACCAGTTACAACCGCATCAACGCGCAGCCCTCCATCTCTTTCGAAGTCTACAAAGAGGTGGGTGTCAACACGGTGGCGGTAGCCGACCGGGTGAAGGCGCGTCTCGACGAGATCGCTGACATCCATCCGGTGGGTGTGCAGCTCATACTCGACCAGGACGAAAGCGAGGACATCAAGACTCAACTGCAGGACCTACGTATCAGGGCTCTAATCGCAGCGGGCGTGATATTCGTGGTCCTGCTCGTGTTCCTGCGGTCGTTCAGGTCGGCCGCCATCGTGTTCCTGACCATCGCGTTCTCGATTCTCATCGCCCTCAACCTGATCTACTTCGGCGGCTTCACGCTCAACGTGCTGACGTTGATGGGTCTGGCCATGGGGTTCGGGCTGATCGTGGACAATGCTATTGTCGTGCTGGAGAACATCTATCGGAAGCGACAGAGGGGAGAGGAGCCGGCCGTGGCGGCCGAGCACGGCGCCAAGGAGGTCGTGCTGCCGATCCTGGCCGCAACTCTCACCACTGTCATCGTGTTCATTCCGTTTGTCTATCTTCAGGGGGAGCTGCGCATCTTTTACGTTCCGTTGGCGATCGTCGTCGGCATGAGCCTGGTTGCCAGCCTGTTCGTGGCGTTTACGTTCATCCCGGGGTTGGCTGCCAAGGTGCTCGGTGATAAGGCGGTGCGACGGCGGGTCACGTTGAGTCCTTCGAGTGCAGCCGGATCGGCCGTGCAACCGTCAGCCGATGCCGCGCTCGAGCGACCGCCTGTGTATGTCCGCTTCTACGCGGCCGTACTGGGCTTCACTCTGCGGCTCACCAAGCAACGCCGCTGGCCGGTGCTACCACTGGCCACGGTTGGCTTGGCCGTCATCGCATTCGGTATATCGTACTATGCGTTCAACAAGTACGTGAACCGCGGGATCGTGTGGGGCCGGTGGGGGGGAAGCGACACCTATATCCAGATCTACATCACGCTGCCCCGAGGTGCGGAGCTTGAGCGGGTCGACGAGCTGACCCGGTTCTTCGAGGACAAGCTCAAGCCGATGCCCGAGATCGAGCGTTTCACCGCATTTGTGCGACCTGAGTATGCCAGTATGCGCGTCACCTTCCCCGATTCGCTCGAGGCGACGATGGTTCCGGTAGCGATCAAGGAGCAGTTGCTCGCGTACAGCTACTTGTTCGGTGGAGCCGAGGTCAGGGTCTACGGATACGGACCGTCGTTCTACGGTGGTGGTGGCGGCTCGCCCAACTACACTATCAAGGTGCTGGGATACAATTACGAGAGAGTGCGGGAGATCGCCGAGGATCTGGGGCGCCGCTTGGAGCGGTTCTCACGGGTGCGCGATGTCGACGTCAACTCGATGGGTTATTTCATAGCATCGCGCGATAAGGTGATCGAATTCGCGTTGGCGATCGACCGGCACCGACTCGGCCTCCACGGGATCACCACGCAGGACGTCGTCTACCAAGTTGCGTCGGCGGTGCCCGGCCAGGGCCAATCCAGTCAGATCCGCATAGATGGCGAGGAAGTGCGGTTCGAGGTGAAGCTGGAGGACTACGAGGAGTTCGACGTGTTGCAGCTCGAGGAACTGCTGATACGGGCTCCGAGCGGAGAGGGTGTGCGGTTGGGGGACGTGGCCGCTCTAACCGAGCGCCAGGTATTGAACCGGGTGGTGCGTGAGGACCAGCAGTATCGCCGCAACGTGAGCTATGAGTTCCGCGGCCCTTCCAAGCTGGGAGACCGAGTGCAGGAAGCCGTGATAGCCGCAAGCGCGATCCCACACGGCTACAAGATCGAGGGACGAGACGAATGGCGCTGGGAGTGGGAGGAGGAAAAACAGATCTGGGCCGTGCTGGCGGTGGCGTTGGTGCTCGTGTTCATGGTGACTGCGGCGCTGTTCGAATCACTGCGGCAACCGCTGTGCGTGCTGCTGACGGTACCCATGGCACTGATCGGTGTGTTCCTGATGTTCTTCTACACCGACGCCAGTTTCACAAGAGAGGCGTATATCGGTGTGATCATGATGGGCGGTATCGTGGTTAACAACGCGATACTCCTGGTGGACCACGTGAATCATCTGCGGCGTAAGGAAGGCCTGGCGCTGCAACAGGCCACACTACGCGGGACGCTGGAGCGTGTGCGGCCCATTCTGATGACCAGCACCACCACGATCTTCGGTCTGCTGCCGCTGGTGCTGTTCAGCGAGTACGCTGATGCCAACATTTGGAATGCGCTGGGTTATGCATTGATCGGTGGGCTGGCCAGCTCTACAATCCTCGTTCTCACGGTGACGCCGGCGCTGTATTTGATGTTCGAACTGCGGCCGGAAAGGCGGCGGCTGATGGCGGCAAACCCGGTGGAAGAGGTCGCCTTGGCTTAGGGGATGGGTGTGTGGGGTACAGGGTATAGGAGGGTGGAGAGCGCAGGGTGCTGGGCGCATAAAGGGTATTGGGTGGATGGGACCGGTAAACCGGGCAGCCGCTAAGCCGCGTTACCGGGGCCTGCCCGTCGCGGTCGGCGGCTCGCGGGCCCGCTCGTCTCCTTCCGGCATCGTTTTGCGGGTGCTATCATCTACCCGCTTTAGGGGTAGAAGTGAACTCGACCTGGAAGATCTCGAGGAGGCCCCGCGTGAGTCGAGCTACGTTTCCTACTGTAGCTGCTCTTGTGCTCGTGTTCGCTGGCTTCGCTGCTGCGCCGCGACAGGCGGCGGCTCAGCGGCTGCTGATCGTGAACAAGAGTTCCAACACCTTATCCATTGTGGACCCGGCCAGCCGGCAAGAACTCGCCACGGTCGGCACCGGATTCGCACCTCATGAGGTTGCCGTCTCCCCCGATGGCGTGTTGGCATACGTGACCGACTATGGAACGGGTGCGGCACCTGGTAACACCATTACAATAATAGACCTGGAGCAAGGCAAGTCGTTGGGTACAATGACGCTGTCTCCGCACTCGCGGCCACATGGAATAGTGGCCGTGTCGGACGGTACGATCTGGGCGACTACGGAAGGATCCAGGCACGTGCTGCATATCGATCCCATTGGGCGTCGCATACTCAAGGAAGTGCAGACCTCGCAGGAAGTCACCCACCAAGTGGCCATATCCGAGGAGCTGAAGCGGGTCTACACCGCCAACATCGGTAGCGGAACCTGTACTGCCATCGATGGCAATACGGGCCGGGTCTTGACACACATCGAGACGGGCGCGGGTGCTGAAGGAATCGATGTATCGCCTGACGGAAGCCGGGTGTATGTGACCAACCGGGTCGCCGGGACGCTGTCAGAGGTTGACGTCGCCAGCAACCAAGTGATCCGCACGCTGGCGGTGGGAGAGTACCCGATCCGCGTCAAGATGCGACCTGACGGCAGGGAACTGCTCGTTTCCAATGCGCGCGGCAGTGAGGTCGTAGCCGTCAGTGTAGTCGGATGGAGAGTCGTGCGGCGGCTGCAGATCGGGACCTTTCCGGTGGGCATCCTGATCACGCCCGATAATGAGACTGCCTACGTGGCGAACACGGCCGACGACAAGGTGTCGGTCATCGATCTGGTCAATTGGACGCTCGCCGGCGAGATCGTGGCCGGCGACGAGCCGGACGGGATGGCGTGGGTGCCGGCCGGCCCCGCACGACCGTAGAGCAGGACTAGCCGGGGTCTCGCACACACAGCGCCGCCCTACTTGTTTCTCACCCAGACCGATCCAGCCGGGCTGCCGCAAGCCCAAGGCCTTGCGGAACTTTCTACGAATTACTAAGTATATAGTAATAACGCTGCCGCGCGGCCGGACGAGATCCGCGTGGCGTGACTTTAAGCGATTGTACAACAACAACTTATCCGAGAGAATCGATGCCCCTTCACCTGACAAACCGCGAACTGGACGTGATGGCGGTTCTGTGGGAGCAGGGATCTGCTACGGTTGCCGAGGTGCTTGAGAGCCTGCCGGAGGAACTAGCCTACACGACCGTGCTAACGGTCCTGAGGGGGCTCGAGGCCAAAGGGCATGTGCGACACGAGTCAGAGGGTAAGGCATTCCGCTACTTCGCCACCGTCGAGCCGTCGACGGCTGGAGAGAAGGTATTGGGGCGGATACTCGACAAGATCTACCAGGGGTCGCGGGAACTACTGGTCGCCCGGCTGCTGTCGGACGAGGCGGTGTCAGAGGACGAGCTGCGCCGGATCCGGCGGATGTTGGACGAGCGGCTGGGGGAGGTAGGGCAATGATAATCCAGCTGATGTTGTACAGTCTGGTGACAGCCACGTTTCTGGCACTCGCGGCGATGGCGGCGGAGGCGGGCCTGCGCACGTACGGGAGATCGGCGCGCTGGGTCTGGATCGCGGCGCTCACGGGATCCATTGCCCTGCCTCTCGTGGGCGTTATTGCCCCGGGCGTGCAGCCGGCCGGCGAAACCGGGTCCCTGGTAGGCGATCTGGTGAGCGGTGCGCAGACATTGGCGCTGCCTCCCATGGTCGAGTTTATCACCGCTGTCCCGTCATGGACTGCTGAGCTGGATGTTCCGCTGCTGGTAGCTTGGGGCACCATGACCGGCGGGCTGGTCATGCTGCTGCTGTGGTCGGTCCGCCGGCTGGCTCGGGAACGGCGTGACTGGCGAAGCGTGAGCGTTGGAGGCGCGCCAGCGTGGCTCAGTGGGGATGTGGGGCCAGCGGTGGTCGGAATTCGTGCCGCCTCGATCGTGGTGCCCGCGTGGGTGCTCGAACTGGAACATGATGTCCAGCGGCTCATCTCACTCCACGAGGAAGAGCACCTGCGTGCCGGCGACCTTCCACTAATGATGAGCGGCCTGCTGCTGGTGCTCCTGGCACCCTGGAACCCGGCTCTGTGGTGGCAGCTGCGGCGGTTGCGTCTGGCGGTCGAGGCCGATTGCGACAACCGAGTGCTCAGGCGCGGCGTGGACGTGCTAGCCTATAGCTGTCTCTTGCTGGAGGTTGGCGGCCGCTCGGTGCGCCAACACCTGCCGGCACTCGCATTCATCAAGCAGACTTCGTCGTTGGCAAGGAGGATTCATCTCATGACCTGGAAACCACGCATGCGCTTGGGTAGGGCGATTGGCGCCGGTGCGCTAGCCGTCACATTTGGCGTGCTCGCCTGTGAGACGCCCACGGTCGATACACTCGAGACGGAGACACACCAGGCTCAGCTCGTGGCCGAGGGCACGGACGGCATGACCGTGACGGTGAGGCAAGGAGGCAGCGATGAGCCGCTGTTTGTGATCGATGGTGTCATAGTACACACTCAGCGTGGCGAGGTTGATGGCCAGGAACACATAGCGTTGGATCTTGGTGACTTTGAGACGATTGACATCGGTGCGGCGAACATTGAGAGTATCGAGGTGATCAAGGGTGAAGTCGCCAGGGGACTCTACGGCGAACGTGGAGCCAACGGCGTTATCATCATCACGACCAAGAAGGGGAACCCCGAAGAGGAAGGCAAGCTAGAGCCGGTTGTGGAGCAGAGGTAATCCGCTCCGTTCGCCCTCTTCGTCTTTCTGTCCTGATTCGTGAGAACCCCGGGCTACCGCCCCGGGGTTTGGCTCCATTAGGAGGTTCCCCTGTGCATTCCGGTACGTGGCGCCGGATCGCGTGATTCCCGTTACGCTGCGATGCGAGCGCAGCCTCGCCCGCCACCTCGACTCCCTCGATTCGCGGAGCGTAACTACCAACCCCACAACATCTTACAGCCCGGCACCAGAATTGCGAAGCGCCCCACCAAGCGGTATATTCCAAAGACCTCCAGGGGTCGGAAAGCGGCCCCTTTTGTCGTAAGCCAACCGGGAAAGCAATGACAGCCCCGAACCAGCGCGAACGGATACTGAGCCGTCTGATCGAAGACGAGCTGAAAGAATCGTTCATCGACTACTCGATGAGCGTCATCGTGCAGCGTGCGCTGCCCGATGTGAGAGACGGCTTGAAGCCGGTGCACCGTCGCATTCTCCACGCAATGAACGAGCTAGGTCTCCAGCCGGGGCGACCCTACAAAAAGAGCGCGACCGTGGTGGGCGATGTGCTCGGCAAATACCACCCGCACGGCGACATGGCCGTTTACGACTCGCTCGTTCGGATGGTGCAGGATTTCTCCCTGCGTTATCCGCTGGTAGACGGCCAGGGGAACTTCGGGTCTGTCGATGGAGACAGTGCGGCGGCTTACCGTTACACCGAAGCGCGGCTCACAGCGCTGGCCGTGGCGATGTTGGAGGACATCGACAAAAACACCGTCGCTTTTGCTCCGAACTTCGACGACCGGCTGCAGGAACCGACGGTTCTGCCGTCGCAGGTCCCCAACCTGTTGGTGAATGGTTCATCCGGCATCGCCGTGGGTATGGCCACCAACATCCCGCCGCACAACCTGGGAGAAGTCGCCGACGCGTTGAAGCATCTGATTGACAACCCGGACAGCGACATCAAGGAGCTGCGCCGTGTCGTCCGGGGTCCTGACTTCCCGACTGGCGGCTTCATCTACGGGAGGGACGGGATCAAGGAATGCTACGAAACGGGTCGCGGGAGGATTTCGGTCAGGGCCAGGGCTCAGATCGAGGAAGCGGAATCCTCCGGCAAGATGAAGATCGTAGTGACGGAGATCCCCTTCCAGGTCAACAAGTCGCGTCTGATCGAGCAGATCGCCGACCTGGTTCGCAACAAGAAGATCGTCGGGATCTCGGATCTGCGGGATGAATCCGATCGGGATGGGATGCGGATCGTGATCGAGCTCAAGCGCGATGCCAATCCGAATGTGGTGCTGAACCAGCTATACAAGCGTACCACCATGCAGACCACTTTCGGGGCGATCATGTTGGCCTTGGTGGATGGCATACCGAAGGTGCTGAACCTGAAGGAGATGCTGCAGCACTTCGTGGACCACCGCCACGAAGTGATCACGCGTCGCACGCAGTTCGATTTGGACCAGGCCCAGGCTAGAGAGCACATCCTCGAGGGCCTGAAGATAGCCGTCGACAACATCGATGAGGTCATCAAGATCATCCGCGGGTCGGCCGACGTGGCAACCGCGGATGCGTCACTGCGCGATCGATTCGGCTTGAGCGAGAAGCAGAGTGAAGCCATCCTCAACATGCGGTTGGCGAAACTCACGTCACTTGAGATCGACAAGCTCGAAGAAGAATTGAAGGAAGTGCAAACCCTGATCAAGGAGCTTGAGGGCATCTTGGCTTCGAAGCCAAAGCGTCTCAAGCTGTTGAAGCAGGAACTCGATTCTGTAGTCAAGCGATTCGGAGATGACCGGCGTACCGAGATCGTCGCAGATCAGGGTGACTTTTCCGTAGAGGATTTGATCGCGGAAGAGGATATGGTGATCACCATATCTCACTCCGGTTACATCAAGCGTATTCCGGTGTCGACATACCGCCGGCAGCGCCGCGGCGGCCGCGGCCTCAACGGTATGGGCACTAAGGAAGACGACTGGGTTGAGCATCTGTTCGTGGCTTCGACCCACGACTACGTTTTGTTCTTCACCCAAACCGGCCGCGTCTATTGGCTCAAGGTGTACGACGTTCCACAGGGGGGGCGAGCGGCGCGTGGCAGACCGATCATCAACCTCGTCGGCATCCAGCCAGAAGAGCGCATAACCGCCTTCGTGGCGGTGCGCGAGTTCGGCGACGATCATTTCCTGATGTTTGCCACGGCGGGCGGCACGGTGAAGAAGACGAGCCTCTCGGCGTATGCGCATCCACGTGCGACGGGTATCAACGCGATCAACATCGACGATGGTGACGAACTGATCGACGTACAGTACACCGACGGATCCAACGATATAGTACTTGCCACGGCGGCCGGCATGAGTATCCGGTTCAGCGAGAAGGACGTGCGCGAGATGGGTCGCACGGCGACCGGAGTTCGTGGGATCCAGCTCGAGGCTGGAGACAAAGTGATCGAGATGGTTGTCGTTCGCCGGGACTCGACGCTGCTCGTGGTGAGCGAGAGAGGGATGGGCAAGCGCTCAGTTCTAGGTGACTACCGCGTGCAGAAGCGTGGTGGCAAGGGTATAATCACCCTCAAGCGGACCGCCAAGACCGGTTCGATCGTGGCACTCAAGGAGGTGCTACCTGGCGATGAGCTGATGATGGTCACACGCAACGGGGTGATCATACGCGTTCCGGTCGAGGGCATCAGAATCAGCGGTCGTAACACACAGGGTGTGCGCGTGATGAACCTGGATACCGGTGATGCTGTGATGGACGTTGCACGCGTCGTCAAGGAGGAAGAGGATGGTGCGGCGGATGCCCCAGACGCGCCGAGCGCAGCCGTAACGGAGGAGTCGTTATAGCGGGCGAAGCGGGCGCCCAGGTCTCGTCTGAGCCCCTGGTCACGATCGAGGCGATTCGGGAAGCAGCCCGAGGGCTGGTGGGTGTCACAGCGCCCACGCCGCTGGTGCCTGTGTCGGCGCTCACAGACCTCGTGGGCGTTCCGGTGTATCTAAAACTCGAGAACACGCACCCGACGGGAGCATTCAAGCTCAGGGGTGCATGGACCGCGGTGCGCCTGTTGCCCGTGGGACACCGCAAGCGCGGGGTACTCACCTATTCGAGTGGCAATCATGGGCAGGCGGTGGCCTTCGCAGCCCAGCGTGTCGGTGTCCGCGCGGTCATCGTAATGCCGGAAACCGCGCCGCCGCTGAAGGTAGCGGGAGTGAGACGTTGGGGCGGAGAGGTGGTTTTCGCCGGCACTACTTCGGAGCACCGTTACACCAAGGCAATGGAATTGGCACAGGCTGAGGGGCTCACGATCATACCGCCGTACGATCACCCAGACATCGTGGCCGGACAAGGTACAGTCGGGCTCGAGATCGTGGAGCAGCTTCCTGATGTGGGGCATGTCGTGGTGCCGGTCGGGGGTGGCGGCCTCGCTGCAGGAGTTGCCACGGCGATAGCACACCTGCGGCCCGGAGCTCGTGTTACCGGGGTGGAGCCTGAGGGGGCGGCTGGTTTCAACTCCGCCTTGGCGGCGGGGCATCCGGTGCGCCTCGAACGCACGAAGAGTATAGCCGATGGATTGCTTCCACTTTCCGTCGGGACAATTACCTTCAGGCATCTGAAGGGCAGGGCTGACGGGGTCGTTGTTACTGATGCCGCAATCGCAGAGGCGACTCTCTGGTTGAGATCGGAACAGGCGGTCATGGCGGAACCCTCTGGTGCCGTGACGACGGCGGCGGTTCGCAGCGGTGTTCTCAGACCGGTGGGGCCGACCGCGTTGGTCGTTAGCGGCGGGAACGCAGATCCTGCAGTGATTTCAGCTCTGGACGAGAACTTGTGACGGTCTGGCAATGACGACCAGAGACGGGGCGACGATTCTCGTCGCGGACGATGACGAAGTGTTGCTGAACACGCTTGTCTGGATTCTGAAGGACAGGGGCCACGATGTAGTCGCTGTATCTGACAGCACCACTCTACTGACTCGCCTGTTGGAAGTATCTCCCGATCTTCTCATGCTCGACATCATGATGCCCAAGGTCGACGGGCTGCAGATTCTCGAGAAGATCAAGAGCGATGATCGATGGTGTGACTTGCCAGTCCTCATGATCTCCTCGATGTCGCCTGAGGACGGTACTGTCAAGTCTCTCGGGTTGGGTGCCTCCGATTTCATCGCCAAGCCGTTTCGGGTCAAGGAGCTCTTGGCCCGCGTCGATGCGCATCTGCGTACGGGAAAGGCCCTACAGCTGGCCCGAGCCGAAGCTCGTGAACGAGCCGCCGAAGCCAAGGCAAGGGCAGAGGAAGCGGCTATTCGTGCTGAGATGGTTGATATCTTGCACGAGGTGACCGACGCGCTCAAGGCTGAGGAGATCTATCACATCTTGGCCCGGCGAGTCGCGCATGTATTGAACATCACCAAATGCTCCCTCGTCATTCCGCAACCGGGTGGCGACACGGGATTAGTAGTGGTGGCCTCCGACAACCCGATGTTACGCAACCTCGAAATACGACTCGATGGATATCCCGAGATCCGCAAAGCCCTGGACACCAACCAGCCGGTATTGGTGGCTGACGTACAGGAAGATCCGTTATATGCCGAGGTTCGCGAACACTGGCTTCGCGACGGTATTGAAGTGCAGACCAAATCGGTGATTGCCATCCCATTCAGTCTCAAGGGGGCACAATCGGGAGTGTTCTTTCTCCGCACTCTCGACCAGGGTGTGACACTGACACAGTCTGACGTGGCATTCGCCGAGCAGGTCATCAAGACGGCGATCAACGCCATCGAGAAAGCCTACGAGTTGGAGACGGTACAGTCGGACAAGGAGAGGTATCGCTGGTTGGCGACCATTGATGCTTTGACGGGCTGTCTCAACCGCCGCGCATTGATGGAACGGCTGGAGCGAGAACTGAACCGCGTCAGCCGCTACCGAACGGAGTTCAGCGTGCTGATGATCGACCTCGACCGGTTCAAGGATGTGAATGACTCTCGTGGCCATCTGGTGGGAGACAGCATGCTACGCCAAGTGGGCGATCTCTTGAGGAGCGAGGTGCGATCAGTGGACTTGGCGGCGCGGTACGGTGGGGAGGAGTTCGTGATTGTGTTGCCGGAAACCGACGCGGACGGGGCATTGGTATTCGCCGAGCGTCTCAGAAAGCGTGTGATGCAGACGAATTTTGCGGAGACGGGCGATCCTCTCAATATTACAGTGTCGATTGGCGTGGCTAGTGCGAAGCCCGAGGGAGAAGTCCCGACACCGGATTCCCTGATCGCTCGGGCGGATGCTGCGTTGTACCGTGCCAAGCACGAAGGCCGAAACAGGGTGCGTCCATGAGTCGTCGTTGTCCGCGGTGTAAGAACGTCTATGAAGGTGATGCCCGCTTCTGTCCCAAAGATGGCAGTCCCTTAGTCGACGTGGGTGACAGCGGGAGGCGCACGGCCGTGAGCCGCGGTGGGGAAAAGACCGTGGCGCGTAATGTTGTTCCACGTCCGTCACCTGCGCCGGATCGCGCCGGATCTCTCACGAACCAGTTACTGGATCACAGATACAAGATTGAGCGCAGGCTGGGTGAAGGCGGCATGTCGTACGTTTATGAAGCCACCGACATGCACAGCGGTAAGAGCCTCGCAATCAAGGTACTGAGCCCCAAGTTGAGTCGCGATCGCAATTCAGTGGAGCGCTTGAGACGCGAGGCAGGGCTGGCGATCCGGCTCGATCATCCCAATATCTGCCGCATCCTGCAATTGGGTGAGACCGAAGACGGGCTCATATACCTGGTCATGCCATACCTGCGCGGTGAGCTTCTTTCCGACCGCGAAGCGGCAGCCGGTGCGATGCCGGTGCCGATGGGTATGGAGTTCATCATCCAGATTTGTTCCGGCCTAAACTTCGCGCATCAGCAGAATATCATCCACCGCGATCTCAAGCCAGAGAACGTCATGTTGGTACCGCATGCGGGTGGTGGTGAGATCGCAGTGATCATGGACTTTGGCCTGGCCAAGCAGAATCGCGCCGACCCGAGCATGGCCAAGCTGACGGCTACCGGAATCATCTTGGGTACGCCCGAGTTCATGAGCCCGGAACAGATTCGGGGCAAGAACATAGATTCACGTAGCGACATCTACGGACTGGGCATAATGGCCTACGAGATGTTCACGACTCGGCTACCCTTCGAAGGGCGCACTCCGCAGGAAATGATGATTGCTCGCCTCCGTGGCAAGCCTACACCACTGAGGTTGTATCGCGCCGATTTCCCGCCGAAACTCGAGGCCGCCCTGATGAAATCACTGGCGTCTGACGCCGACGATCGATATGACACTGCGCGAGATTTCGGCTTGGCGCTGATTGACGCGGCGGACGCTGACGTGGATGCTGGACGACTGCGGCAGATGCTAGGGTGAGCGAAGCGCGGCGTGGGTCTGGGCGGGCCGTTGGGACGCACCGAGCTGTGTAGCCGTAGGCTGGCAAGTCTGTAACGGAGATTGGGTGCAACAGTCTCGCCAAGGACCCACCCGACAGTGAAAAGGT
>Ga0209536_100004377_pt1 | contig 22310 bp, 38 predicted proteins | sample DeeMarSeWOR28_12_FD_187461 | JGI IMG/M metagenome (GOLD analysis project Ga0209536, IMG submission 187461) | Marine sediment microbial communities from White Oak River estuary, North Carolina - WOR-2-8_12 (SPAdes) (version 2) | ecosystem: Environmental > Aquatic > Marine > Intertidal zone >... | reverse complement strand
AAATCACAGAAAAGTTTATAAAGAAAATTTATCTTTAATCAGCATGGCTAAGAAACCATTCTCATCGCTTCTAGGAAAGCTAATCGTAACAAAAGAGGGAAAAAGACTTGGCTTAGTTAAAGATGTTACTTTTGAAGCTAATACAGGCGAATTAATTCAAGTAGTTATAAGAGATGCAACAGCATATACTAAAAATCTAAATCTAGAAAGAACAAAAGAAGAAGAACCTCTAGTGCCTTTCAATTCAATAATTGCAGTCGGTGATTTTGTAGTCATTTCTGAAGAAGACTTAGTATAATTTCTTTTAACTTTTCTAATACAATTAAATTTAAAAACCAAAAATCAATAACAATATTACAATGCAAGTAATAGGATTTAATTTTAATAAGATATCAGCTACAAAGACAGACAATCCAAAAGGAAAGATGAACATAAAGATGGGCATCACTTTTGAAAAGCTGACTAAAGAAGCTGTTAAATCAGTTAATCAAGACGTAATAAAAGCTGATTTTGATTTTTCCGTAGATTATGTAAAAATAGCTAATCTTGGATTTAAAGGATCTGTTTATTTTACAGCTACTCCAGATAAAATCAAGGAAATAATCAAACACTGGGATAAAAACAAACAGCTTACAGAGGAACTAAAAGTGCCTTTAATGAACTTTGTGTTAAACAAGTGTAATGTTAAATCTTTGCAATTAGAAGAGGAATTTAATCTTCCTCCACACATAAAACTGCCTAAAATAGCAATTCCAGTTGAAGATCCAAACAAAAAAGATACAAAATATGTTTAGTTCTTTAAAATAACAAACCTTAAATAATCTTATTTTAACTGATTTTTATGGCTCTTAGCAAAAAACAAAGAAGAGAACAAATAAGAAAAAAACAAGAAGCTACTGTGAGATTCAAAAAAAGAGCAAAATTAACTACAATAGTCGCTATCCCTGTTTTAGCTTCAGCTGCCCTTATATCTAGTATGGCAGCTAGTTTTGCTAGAAATTCCCTTCCAGATAAACCAAGAACTAGTCAAACACAAACACAAGAAAAACAAGCAAGATCATGGGAAGAAGAAGTTAATTTATGGCATGAACATGAGCTTTCAGACCCAGTAACTTATCAAAAAGTAGTGAGGTCACAAACATATAAAGAGTGGGGAAAAGACAAACCTTTTGTAATTTTTAGTGATGCTAGAAGAAGATTTGTTGAAAATCCTTCATATACAAATTATCAGACAGAGTATTTCGTAGGATTAAAAGATAGATTAGATTTTTTCTTTAATGTTTATCACGATATATACTCTGATTTTTTTCTTAAACAAAAAAATCTAGGAGAAATAGCATTATTTGCAAGAAATTTTTCAGATCTCGACGATTCTCAAGCTTTACCTAAAATACTAAACTTAGCTTATTTTTTAACACGATCTAATATTAGAGCAAAACAATTGAACACTCCTTCTGAAAACAAAGAAGATATGAAACAAATATTTACACAAAAATTAGAACAAGGTTATGGAGAATGTACTTCTAATTCTTTTGTATTTGCTTTGAATTTTCAAAGAATAGCAAATCAAGCTAAAAAACAAAGATTAATGGAAAAAATAAGAATAACTCGAGGATTTCAGCCTTCTCAAATAAGATTACAAAAGATTGACCATGGTTGGATAGAGTATTTTCATAAAGGAGAATGGTATCTTTTAGAGTGCAACGGAACAAACGGACCAAATGGAAATCAACTTTTTGGCCAATCTTTTGACCCTCGACAAAACTGCCTACAAGGAGTTACTGCTCCTATCTCTCACGAAGGTGTAAGAGATTATGTAAGACTTTGTTCAATGGTCTTTGATTATCAACATAAAAAAACAATAAAATACAATCTTGTCTATCACACCATCCCTCAAGATTTCGAAGACGAATTAGTGGCAAAATCACAATAATTCTTATAAATCTCTTTATTTTTAAGTAGAGATGACCTATCATCATTCTGGATTTAATTGGATGGATATTTCTATAAGAGCAGCCGGTATTGCATTAAGACTTAATAGGTTTGCAGAAAGAAGAGAATGTCCTTCTGATGCAGAAGCTATAAGAGAATTGGGAGAGCATCTGGAAAGATTATGTGAACAAGGTTTTAAATATACTGATCAAGAAGATCGTCATCCAATACTTGCTGGATTAGTAAGTGATGGGCCTTATCTAGCTTTAAGAATAGAAAAAGAATATCTTCAAGGAAAAGAATTTCCTGAAAAATTAGATCCAATAAGAAAATTAGGAGTAACTACTCTTGATAAATTAGCAAAAGTCCTTCAACAAGCAGGCACCCCTGATTTTGAAAGATATGCAAAGCCTTTAGATGAACTTTTTACAGCATGGCAAGCATATGCAGAAGAATTAAGTATTCCCAAAACATCTTATGGTTTTGTAGGTGGAGGAGGTATGGCCCCTGCAGAAATAATTGGTGAATTAATGTATAGATTTCCAAGTAAATAATTATACTTTACTATATAATTCTTTAAAAATATTGAAGATATTTCTTCCTTATGAATCTTTTAGATATAGTTGACAGAGGATTAGAATTTATAAAAACAGAAGTAGCTCAAGCCTATTATTCTTTAAGAGAATTTAAAGATAATTATATGAGATTTGGAAAAATTGTAAAATCAAGAACAAAAAGATTTCTCTTAGACAGAAAATATATAGCCGATGTCCACACAACAGTTGGATTTTTTCCACCAAGAACTAGAGTAAGACATTATATTTGGACAAAAAAAGGATGGGATAGATATAAATTACTTAGTAAATTAAAACCAATTCTAGCAAAATGATGAAAATAGGTATTATAGGTGGCTCTGGTTTAGAAGATCCAGACATTTTAAAGGATGTTCAAGAGCTACAGATAGACACTCCATATGGAAAACCAAGCTCGTCGCTAAAAGTAGGAAAGATCAATGAAATACCAGTAGTTCTACTGTCTAGACATGGCAGAAAGCATGAAATTCCACCTACACAAGTAAATTACAGAGCTAACTTACATGTATTAAAACAGCAAAATTGCACTCATATACTAGCTACAACAGCTTGCGGCAGCCTCCGCGCGCAGATTGGCAGAGGTGATTTTGTAATTCTCGATCAATTCATTGATTTTACAAGACATAGACATACAAGTTTTCATGAAAAATTTCAGCCAGGTGATGCAAAACACACTCCAATGGCCATGCCTTTTGATGAAAAACTAAGGCAAGTTCTCGTCGAATCTTGTAATGAACTAGGCAAGAAATACCATGAAAAAGGAACTGTGATTACAATTGAAGGCCCTCGCTTTTCCACCAAAGCAGAAAGTCATATGTTTAGATCATGGGGAGCAGATGTAATCAACATGTCAGTAGCTCCAGAAGTTACTCTTGCGAACGAGGTAGGCATTCCATATGCTGCAATTGCAATGTCAACTGATTATGACTGCTGGAAAGATGATGAAGAACCAGTAACTTGGGAGCAAATTTTAACAATTTTTAAGCAAAATGCATCAAATGTTAAAGAAATTTTAATAAAAACAATAGAAAAACTATCAAGATATGAAATAAAACATCAAACAGTGACGGAAAATTCTAGCTTGCAGGATTATCAAAAATCTAAGCAAGAAGACATAAATTTCATTAAAAATAAGATCAGAACAGTGCCAAATTGGCCAAAACCAGGCATAATGTTCCGTGATATAACTACTTTATTAAAAGATGCAGAAGGATTCCAAAGAGTTTTGAAAGTCTTAGAGCAAAGATATAAAGACAAAAACATAGATCTTATTGCAGGAATCGAATCTCGCGGCTTTATTTTAGCGTCGGCATTAGCTACTAGATTGAACAAAGGCCTCGTTCTTATAAGAAAACCAAACAAATTGCCAGCAGAGACAATGAGAGAAGAGTATGAACTTGAGTATGGAAAAGATGCAGTAGAGGTTCATAAAGATGCAATCATGCCTGGACAGAAGATTTTATTGCTGGACGATCTAATTGCTACTGGCGGAACATGCCAAGCAGCAGGAAATTTAATAGAAAAATTAGGCGGAAAAGTGGTTGAATGTGGTTTTATCGTCGAACTTCCAGAATTAAAAGGAAGATCAAAAATTCGCTGGCCAATATTCAAAATTGTTGATTTTGAAGGAGAATAATGTCACAAAATTATACAGATCCTATGTCCTTTATTGTTAAAATCAGAGATTTTCTAAAACAAAGAGGCCATGAACCAAGTGAATTAGAGAAAGCTCTTCTTATGCATATAGCAAACCTTCAATTAAAAGCAAACAAATCAACTGCTGTTGCTCTTCATTACAATGCTACACATCCAGGCAAAAGTCCTGCAGACCATCTTGATGAGGTTTATTCTTTCTTAAGAGAAGAAGGAGAAATTAAAGAAGACATAGAGTATTATGATGCAGAAGAAGTATTAACAATCCTTGAACAGTTTGTGAAGTCTATAAAATAAAACTATTCCAAAACACCAATATCTCTGACCTTCCCTAATTTCAACACCTTGCTTTCCTCTGGAACTGGCACATAGGCATCAAACTTGCTAAGATCTAGATCAAAACAAAGATTAGTGTCTTCTAAATTATCAAGGTTCACTTCAACACCTTCTGTAAGCGGAAAAAAACTAGGCAAAATAATTATCTCTTTTCCTTTAAACTTGCCGACGAGAAAGCACTTGTAAACCTCTCTTTTTACATCTTCTTGAATAGAGATTGCAGCATGTTTATGTCCCATGATTATTCTTTTCACATCCCTAGAAAAGCAATCATCATATTTCTTATCACCATGAACAAAACAATTTTCATTTTTAATATAATAATCCATCACCTCAAGACCTTTTTTTTCAGCAATTGGTCCAAGAACCCTGTCATGATTGCCTTTTATTAGTATTATTTTATCACAATGATCAGATAAAAAACTCAAAAAATCCATAACATCACTCCATTCTTGGCTAGAAATCTCTCCAAATTCATGTTTTAAGTCCCCTAAAATCACAATTTCATCAACTTTTCCACTTTTGTCGACGATCTTTTTTATATCATTTTTTATGATTTTATACTGGTTTCTTGGCAAAAAAACACCTGATTTTGTCAAAGATTCTTCAAAACCAATATGAATATCAGCTATAACTAGCACTTTTTCTTTCTTAAAAAACAAGCTTTTGCCAATAAATTCTATGTCTTTCATGTTTTTAGAAACAATCTATAGATTATAAAACTAATTTCTTTCCCTTCCTCTTATTCCTTTATATCCAACAGCCCTCATACAATGTCTTGTTGGCTGTGCTCCTTGACCGCCAGTCATTTCTATCATAAAAACCCTCGCTGCTTCTCTATATGCCTCAAGTTTTTTCCCTTCCACTTCATTGAATTGCAGAACTTCATAAGCCTGTCTTTCATTATCAAAATCAAGCCTAATACTATTTGATCCTCGTGTCGTTCCGTCAAATACCCTGCAGTTATATCCTGTTTCCCAGAATTTTTCAGGATTAAATCCCCTCGTGCTAAGCCTTACTTCAACCTTTTTCTTTCTTAAAACATCTAAAGCTCTTTCAACACCCTTTACAAGTCTTGCGTCGTTACGATTAATTTCTCTTACTCCGCGCGTCACACATGCCGGCATTATTCTCTTAAGAAACTCAGCATATCTTTCTTTCTCATCATCTCGTGCCATTTTCACTTTTCTCCTTCTCAACAAATTTAACTAATCTTTGAAGCTCTTTTCTAACATTCTCATATCCTTCATGAACCATACATTGCACATCTTTTCCATTCCTATAATGCACATAAAGCTTAAATTTATCACATAAAGAATCAGGAACTCTGCATCTAACGTGGCCAAGCAACATTCCAAGATATCCTCTTAATTCTTGTCTTTGTATTATACTAGATTCTCTATCTTCAAAATAAGTTACTTTTCTTCGTATTATTGGGGTTGTTTGTTGCTGAGTTTGTGGATTTGCCATTTTTCTACTATAGAAAATAGGTTTTTAAGCATTGTTATAGAATAAGACTATCTTCTATATTGCTCTCTATGATTCTGATATTCAGAATGCAATTCTGGATCATGATAAAATTCTCTTAATACTCTTGCTGCATTCATAAAACCATTAATATCTCTCTTTATATGGCTGTATTTCTTCAACAAATCGATTGCAGAATCCTCATCTACCAAGATATTTAAAAAAGAAACACTGCCAGGAGCCAGCTTAATAAGTGCAGAATCATATAATGCGCTCCTGAATATATCTGAACTTAAGAATTGAAACCCTGTCCTTATTTTTTCTTTTTTCGCAGAATTAAAAGCTTCTTTTAAAGCCATATCAAACTCATCACAATCTTCAAAACCCTCTGCCCCTAAAAATCTATACGCAAGCGCAAGATTTCTGCAAAATCCGCGAATATGATATGTCTTCCTTGCCTTGCTTTTCTTCTTTTTTCTCGGCATTTTATTTAATATCTTTCAAGTTATTTAAGAATTATTGCTTTTTTATCCCTATATTTGCAAGCTGAAAACTAGCTACTTGAAATCCACAATCTCCCTGCCTATGAACCTCTCTGCCAAGCTCTATAGCCTCGTCAAGACTTCTAAAAGTGGTGAATCCAGTATCAATAATCATAGCACCAGGTGTAGGCAGTATATCAGGTCTTCCTTTGACCCTTGGTCCAAGAAGACGCCACATAACAACCCCTCCTTTAACATCTCTTTCTAACCTTATGACGACTAAAGATCTATTGTCCTTTAATCTCTCTAATTCATTTTCTCTTTCAGCAATCCACATTCTAAGATTTTTTACATCTATTCTACAATACCCATTTTTCCTTTCTAGATCATGACTAGCTAAAATAGCCTCTCCAAGAGTATCATAAGCCTTAATCCCATTAGTCTCTAAGTTTTCATATCTCTTGCCTTTTTCATATACTCGTTTTCCAAATAACACTTCTTTAATATAACTAGCATTTTCTACTCCTGCAACACATACATAACCATTTTCTATTCTCATTTTTCCTGTTTTTTCTTTAAAGCTTTGTAAACACGCTTTAAAAATTCTATCTTATTTTCAATTTTTATATAGTCTTGATGCGACTGACTTATCAAATTCAAGGAAAAAGGACTTGGTAAATCAGTCAAAACATGTTTGATTTTGATTTTATCGTCTTTAATTAGATCAATAATTTTCTTGGCATTTTCTATGTCCATAACATCTTCCAACACTTCTCTTTTAGCTTCTTTTAGGATTGGAAACTCCCCACTTATCTTTTTTATAGAACTAAGAAGCAGTCCAGAACTTACTTGTTGCCTTCCAACACTCTTTGTCCTGCCTTTATAACTCCTTAAAATCATCAAAGATCTAGTAGCACAATGCCTAAACCTTCTTTTCAATATCTCTGTTTTTTCAATAGCTTCCTTTAAAACCTCGTTGATATTATCAGAATTTAAGAACTTCAAAGCCTTGTCAACCTTTTGCTTATCAAGCTTCTCGCCAATCAATAAAAATCCATTGTCATTTATCCCAATTTCTATATCCCTGGCTCCTTGTCTAGCCACTAAAAACCCAATACTTCTTGATAGGGCATCATTAACACGCCTTCCATACAGGCTATGGAACACAAAATAATTCTTTTCACCTTTATAATTTTCAACAATTAGTTCTTTTAGCGACGGAATCCCAATATACTCAAATTGCATCTTAAAATACTCTAAAATCTCTTTTGCAACCCTATCATCAACATAAACATGGTTTTTAATAAACAAAATTATCTCTTTTTTAGATCTTTTTGCTTTTAATTTATCTTTAATCAGTTCCCTAAATCTAGAGATTTCAACAGCAAGATCAAAAGACAAAGGCAGCATCTCTGAAAACCACATTGGAATGGTAGGTGGTAGCATCACACTTCCTCTAACATAGATGTTCATGCCCCTGGTATAAAGGAATTGATATCTCTCTCCACCAAGCACAAATACATCACCTTTCTTTAACCTTTCCACGAAGTTCTCGTCGACTTTTCCGACTTTATGCCCTTTTCTGTCTCCACCAGCTATAACTACATTAACATAGCTTTCATCGGGTATTGTTCCAACATTAGTCATATATATCACCCTAGCTAATTTTCCTCTTTTGCCTATCTTTTTAGTTTCTTCATCATACCAGATTTTGCCATAAACATTTCTAGCTTCTAAAGCATAGTCTCCTCTTAGATAGCTAAGAACTCCAAGAAAGTCCTCTCTACTTAGATCTTTGTAACAATAAGTGCTCTTTATTGTATCAAAAAGCTCTTTAAAATCCCAAATTCTACTGATTGCATAAAAAAATATCTGCTGACTAAGCACATCTAAGCAGTTCCTAGGTATCTGAATCTTATCAATTTTCCTCTCGATAATTTCCTTTTTCATTACAGAACACTCAACCAAATCATCCCTATCAAGTATTACAAACCTTCCTTTTGCAGTTTCGTGCATTTTATGGCCTGCTCTGCCCACTCTTTGAATAGCCCTAGCAACAGATTTTGGACTTCCTAACAAGACTACTAAGTCCACAAAACCAATATCAATACCAAGTTCAAGGCTTGTACTAGTAACAACAACCTTTAATTCGCCTTTTCTAAGTCTTTCTTCTAACTTAAACCTAATCTCTCTTCCCAGCGACGAGTGATGAGCCCCAATATTCTCAGAATAGTTCTTTGGAAACCTTTCTTTCAAATGATGAACAACCCTTTCAGTAGCCCCTCTTGTGTTTGTAAAGATCAAAGTGGTCTTATGCTCTTGAATAAGCTTATCTAAAAACCCATAAAGCTTGAAATACATGTCACTTCCATCCACTTCAACCAGGTCTTCAACAGGACTTAATACCTCAACATTGACTTTTTTCTTAAAATTTACATCAACAATCAAGCACTCTTTTATCGAGCCTGTAAGGAACTTTGCCATCTCTTCAAGCGGTGAAATAGTAGCACTTAGCCCAATTCTGACTGGTGTGATCACACTAATTTTCTGTAAAAGCTCTAAACTAAGTGATAAATGCACCCCTCTTTTGTTAGCAAGAGCATGCAATTCATCAACAATCACAAATTCAACACCTTGTAATTTCTCTGAAAATTTCTTAGCTAGTAAGACAATAGATAAAGATTCAGGAGTAGTTACTAGGATATGTGGAGCCCTTCGCGTCATCTTTTGTCTATCACTAGTGCTTGTATCTCCAGTACGCAATCCAACATGTATCTTCTGCATCTTGATCTTCTTTTTCTTTGCTATTTCCTCTATCTCAGCAAGCGGATTAGTCAAATTAACAAATATATCATTAGAAAGCGCCTTAAGAGGGCTAGCATAAACAGCATAAACCTTGTCTTCAAGCTCATTTTTACAAGCTAATCGAACTAGGTAATTTAATATCGATAAAAATGCAGTAAGAGTCTTTGTTCCTCCTGTAGGCGCTGAAATCAGTATATTTTTCCTTTCATATATAGGCAAAACACCATAAAGCTGAGGCAGACTAAAATCTTCAAATCTAGAATAAAACCATTCTTTTACAATAGGATGCAAAGTTTCATCTATATCTTCTTTTTTCCTTGGCTTTGCTTCATTCAAATCATATTCTTGTTTCATCTTTACTTACTAATTAGAACCATTTATATGCATATAGCAACATATATAAACTTTAATACCGAATAACTTTTATGAAGATCAGCAAACAAAAGAGGGAAAAGATATCTGAACAGATATTATCATTTCTTTATCACTCACATCCTAATTCAAAATTTACAGCCGATATAGCCAGGGAAATTGCTAGAGACGAGGAATTCATTAAATCTCTAATGCTTGAGCTGCATGGAAAAGGCCTTGTAATAGATATAAGAAAAAATAAAGATGGTATAAAGTACATAAGAAGAATCCGCTGGAGACTCAGTAATAATGCTTATTCTGCATATAAATCTTTATAAAAATTCTAAACAAGAATAATCAATGGACGAATCAATTAGACAAGCTTTTCAAAAAGTCAAAGAAGATATTATGTTTCTAGTTTCTGAATTAAATTCTACTAGGGCTGAAATCTTGCAAACCCATGCAAAACTGCAAGAACTAAGATCAGAATTACAAGATCTAAAAAACACTCACAAATCACCAAAAAATCCCATTCCAACACATAAACAAGAGATTCCAACACATCCAACACATAATCAGACACAAAACCCTATTCCAACACATGACATGCCTTCAGAAGGCCTAAAAAGCCCAAATTTAAGGGTTTCCACAGGAAATGAAGGGGTTCCAACAGACAGACAGACAAACAGACAGACAGTCAACAGACACATATTTAGCACAGATTCCAACACACCAACAGATAAAAACAATGAGATAAATCACCTCGATAAAGCAAGAGAAATCCTTGACTCCTTAGACAGCCTAAAGAAAGAAGTTCGCATTAAATTTAAGAAACTAACAGAACAAGAAATGCACATATTTGCATTACTCTATCAATTAGAAGAAGAAGGTGAACTAGTTGATTATGCAATGCTGGCTGACAAAACAAAATTATCTGAAAGTTCAATCCGAGATTATATAAGAAAGATCACAAAAAAAGGAATACCTATAACAAAGGAAAGATTAAACAACAAAAGGATCCTTCTCCATATCTCACAAGACCTTAAGAAAATAGCAAATCTAGATACAATCTTAAGACTCAGAGCCATCTAATTCTTCAATCATTTAATCAATTTCCAAGCCCTAGAATCAATAAAAACCTTTGAATCTCATCTAATTACCTAATTATTAAGTCCTAAACAAGAAATTCGTTGAAGCGAATAGCTACCTCTATCTACATTTAGTTACAGTTTCTTTTACTGTTTCCTCAACTTCCCTTGGATCCAAGGTGCACACAACAAAGTTCGTCTTAATACGAACTTAATTTCCCGTTAATTTTGATATTTTTCGTCGGGAAACTGATATCCTCTTTTGTTGAGCATAATTTTTAACTCTCTCTTTTGGTTGATCTTTAATTTTTTCTCACTCTTTTCCTACCCTCACTTTCTACTTTTCTAATGTTTTTCTCACTTTTCACTCACTTTTCTACAATTTTTATCAAATTTCTCAGGTTTTCTGTATTTGCTAACTCTCACTTTTCCACTTTTTTGGGTTTTCAGGTTCGCATTAACCCTCACTATCACCTTTTTTATCGTTTTTCTTAGGTTTTCAGCCTTTCTCAGCCACTTTTTAGGCATTATTGGTATATTTCTATGTCTTTTTTCTGGTTTTTCTCAAGTTTTTACCTATATTATACTATTCTTCTACTATAAACCCTCACTAATCCACTTTTCTGACTTTTTTCTTATTTTTAATTTCCTTTTCTAGTTATTTTCTTCTGATCCATTTTTTATAACATCATGTTTCAATCAATCTCTAATTTTCTTAATTCTTTCTTCACCTTCTTTTATCTTTTGCTTTCACTTTTACGTTTTTCAACATCTTATCTTTTAGATCTTCAGGTATGTACACTCTTTTCTTTCCATTCCTTTCAACTTGCTCTAAAACCAATCCCTCATTTTTTTGTTTGATTGAGTTTATTTGTCCGCGCACTGTTGCTCTGCTTTTTCCCATCATTGCAGCTAGATCATCATAGCTTAATTTTAAATCTGAATTTAACAAAATGTAAACTAGCGCTCTTTCCATTACTGAAAAACTGGACAAATCAGCTGTTTGAACAGCTGTTTGAACAGGTGTTTGAACACCCTCAACAGCTGTTTGTTTGGGATTAACACGTGTTGATGTTTTAAACAGCTGTTTAAATATCATAGGATCACTCATTGAATTAGTATTTTGCAGCTCTTTTCGCAATTCATAAAGGTCTTTTTTGATCATGTCAATATCACGTTTCAACGTCGCTAAATCGTTTTTATGAGAACCATCTTGTGTGTGCAAGTGTTTAATCCACTCACCAATCTTATCAATATCCTGTTTTACAGCAGAAAAACTATGAGAAACATCACGTTTTAGGCCATCAACCACCTTTCTACCAAATAACCACCCAAACATACTTATCCAAAACCCCAATACTTTATAAATATTTCCCTTTTTCAACATTATTATCACTTACCGTCGAAAAAAATGTGTTGGAATTTTCCAACAGATGAGCATTTTTGAGGGTGTTTAAACCAACAAACAGCTGTTTAAAAGTTGGTTTTTGAAACAAACAGCTGTTCAAACACCTTTAAACACCTTTAAACAGCCATATATCGACGATAAAGAAAAAACATAAAAAAATTTCAAAAAATGTAAAAAAATCCAGAAAAAACGATCTAATCAAACAAAAAAGTAGCAATTTTTTAGCAAAAACAGCAAAAAACAGATCAAAAATAAATGAAAATTTTCAGCAAGAAAAAAGCCCGGATAAAACGACGTGAACCCATCGAGAAAAGATTTAAAAATTCAAGTATGTTAGTAATTTCAATAAAACTAAAATGGAAAGGAGGTTTAAAAAATGGCAAAAGTAACTGCTTGGGCCTTCACATTAGTGGGAGTGCTTTACTTATTACCTTTACTAGGTATTACTGCACTTGCAGGCAATGTGACAAGTTGGCTCGTTGCATTAGCTTTCTTAGCTGTAGGTGTAACAAAACTATCAAGAAACTACGGCTGGATGGCAGGCGCTAAAAAAAGAAGATAAACCTGGTTCTTACTTCTTATTTTTCTTTTTTATTTTTATTAAATTCAAGTTAAGTTTATTAACCAGCCCAGGCTAAGATTAACATGCTTTCTAAATTTAGGAAGGAATTGAAAAGACAGGTGAGAATGGCCCTTACAGCAGCAATAGGATTTATCATCGCATTTTCTTGGAGAGATTATTTAATGTCAGTTACCCAAGGCTGGCTCTCTAGCTTAGGAACAATGGCTGACAGCGTCGTCTTATTTTCAGCAATATTCATAACTTTCGTCGGTGTTATCCTTATACTCCTCACATCAAAATTACTTCAATAAAACAGATTAAAGCGAACTTATATTCAAAAATAAACTAAAAAAGAGGGGAAAAATGGCAAAAACATTGACAAAACCAGAAGAAAAACACATCGAAAAACATGTGGAAAAACACCTTATTGCTAACCTTCCAGCGTACTTTAGTGCTCAGTTTAAACAACATGTATCGACGGCAATAATAGCTGCCTTTTCTTTCTTAATAGCATTAGCTTGGAAAGATCTGATTGTAAACCTAGTGAGTAAAATGACTGGGACAGAACTGCTAGGAAAATACCCTTACTTAGTAAGTTTATATTCAGCAATAATTGTAACATTGATTGCAGTGATTGGTATAGCTCTCGTCACAAACTGGGCAAAAAAACCAGAAGTGTTGACTAGCGAATCGACGACAAAATAGATAAAAAATAAAAACAAACAAAATCCGCAGAAACTTTTTAGCAAAAAACACAATATTTAGCATAGAGTTAACCCGAACTTCTGAACCAAAAAATCTAAGATTTTCATTATAATAATATATAAAAACTCCAAAAAACTCAAGAAACAATGCCAGAAATATCAGAATTTGGAGAAAAAAGACTAAAATGTTTAAACGATTATTACATTTAGACGAAGAACTAGATGAAATGGAAGGAGTTTATGAACCTAGGACTACTTGCTGCATATGTACGAGACCTCCAATAGACCCAAGAGCTCTGCCAGCAGCAGAAGCAAGAAAAAGATATAACACAATAATAAGAAAAAGAACAAGACCAGACGATTTTCTCGATTCTTTTATGTTTTGGGCAGGTATGCTTTTAGATAGTGTTTATGACATATTTAGACCGCAATAATATTCAATCAAAAATCAAAACTTTTAGCATAGGTTAAAAGTGCGCATTAATCAATAAAAATGTATGATACACAATCTCAAAAATCAATAGAACACACAGAACCTATACAATATTTTCCTAGACTTTATGCTAATGGATTTTCTTCTTTTCCTCAACGCATGCAAATGGAAGTAGCTTGGAGAGAAGTTTTTAAAAAAAACTTGCCAAGAGATTACTGGCATCCAAAAGATTTTCATACAAGATTTCTAGAAGCAGTTCCAGTAGGTCAAAGATCAAAATATAGAATTAGTAAACCAATAGATTTTCCAGAAGATGAAGGTATGCCAATTGCAATGGGGATTTTTTTCTTATTGTTTGGGAAATTATTAGGAATTTAGCTATTTTTACCGTCAAAATACCCCAAAACTACGCTTAATACTGATTAAGTGAACTCGTAAAAATCTGAGAAAATCACAGGTTTTTGGGCTTATAATATTGTACAGCTGTAGCATACCTAGCTTCAGAAGTAACTCCTCTTAATGACATTCCCAAATCAAAAGCAACAGATCCTGTCGGAGCACATCTTTCAAGATTTCCTGATTTCTTTTGAAGTTCTCGACTTTGCCAACCTTCAAAATAAACAATTTTCGGACCCCCATTTCTTGTTAATTTTGCAAACTCTTCTTCACTCATTTCAGAAATATCTTGTAGTTTAGATTCCTGTCTTAATCTTTCTCCTAACTCAATCTCAAGTCTTTCTCCACCAGGTTTACCTTCAGAAATTCTTGGTGGACTTGGATCACTTTCGCCGATTCCCATCATCTTTTTACTCTTTTAACCTTTAAAAACCTTTCTCCGAGGTTCGCATTAGTATCGCAGTAATGTTCTATCAAAACTTAAATCTTTTAGCATAGAGAAGAAGTTCGCTTTAACTATAAATTTTCAAGATTAGATTGTTCTAATCTTCTTCTTTCTTCTTTTTTCCAACTTCTAGCACCAATATAAACACCAGAAATCCATCCAAGACTTCCAATACCCAAACCAGTCAAAGCACCAACTTTTCCATCACCACCAAGAGCAAGATCTAAAATTCCTCCAACAACTGTAGTTAATACAGTAAAGAAAAATCCATTTTCTAAACAATTTCCAACACTTTGACCAAATGTTAAATCTTGATAATTTCTTCTTCTAGAAATCTTATAAGCTTCTTGATTATATCTTGTTACCATATTTCATAATAAAAATTTAATCTTTTTAAACCTTTTCAGAAGTTCGCTTTAACCAACAATTCCTTTTAACTTTCCATTATTCTTACTGTTTTTCTTGTTATTTCCTACTTTTTCATTTGTAGATCTGTCATAAGCTCTATTTTCTTCTTCTTTCTCTCCAACCTTTTTTTCAGGAATAAAATATACAAACCAGATCAACCATAACAACCAGGCAGCACCCATCCAATTTCCATCGATGATTTCCATAACACCATATATAGAAAAAAGACCTAGCAACCCTAACCACCAATTTTTTCTCATGTGTTTAAACACCTGTTCAAAATATAAACACCTAACCATTTATATAATTTTTCCTTACTAAGAATATCTCATTTATCAACGACAAATCATCCAATCAAATTAAGAACTTCATAAAGATTTTTAATAACCAAATGAGGACTGCAAGTTACTGGTTTGCCGTTTCTATTCAATAAAACACTTCTAACACCAGCATTTCTCGACGCTAAAACATCACTGACAGCATCTCCAACATAACAAGTTTCATGAGGCTCAACCCCCAATCTTTCCATACAAACCTCTAATCCTTGAGGATCTGGTTTTGGCCTTAAACCTTCAGTAAGAGTAGCACAGATAATTGAATTAAACTTTTCTCTGCCCAGCAAACCGATTTCATCTTCAGCAGCTTTACGGTTTGAACTAGTCACAATACCAACCTTAATTCCACGATCTTTCAATATATCCACCACATCTGAGTCATTATATATAACCACATTTTCTCGTCGGTGTTGAATATCATATTCAACAAAAATCTTCCAAAAATCCAGCGGATTCTTGAGACCAAATCTTCTTGTAATATAACCTTCTCTGTCGCTTCCATACCACAATTCATTGATATCTTGTAGGGTATAACTTAATCCAAAATGCCTTAAAGTATGGCCTAAACTCTCTTCAAGATATCCATCATCAACGTCGACGAGAGTCCCATCAAGATCAAACATTACAGCTTTCATTTTGACATATCTATTCTTATATTTTTAAATAAGATTATCCAAGAATATATAAATAAAAATAAAAATTTATATAATGAATACTTCTCTTTAAGAGATATGGTAGCAAAAAAAGAGGATCACAATTTTCTTTCTACAAAAAATAAGATCCTTTTATTTATCCTTATATCCTCGATAACTATAGTGATACTCAATCCTTTTAATCCAACTGCATTGGTTATAAAAGTCGGGGACGAATATATTGAATGGTCACAAACTCATTGGATGACAGATATAGAATTTGCACACGGCTCTTCTATAAAAATTGGTGCAACTGAAAGAATCAGAATGTGGATATTCGACGACAATCATTACATAGGGATTCTTAACAAAACAAATACTTACGCAACTTTTGTCAGCTCAAATTCATTGTTTGACCCTGTTATTATTCATCCAGGAGAAGAAGAATATTTTGAAGTTACCGACGATAATCGTTATGATATTTATGTTAAGTTCAATAATTTTGATTATGTTAACAATAAAATAAATATAACCATAAGAGCAACCAATCAGCAGGTAATAAATGAAACACTTCAAGAGCAGCAGACTAGCGCTCCTCCACCACAGCCAAAACGAAACACTATTCCTAAGAAAACCCCTATAGATTGGGCCAATGTCTTGATAATCATTCTTTTATCAATCATCAGTATAATACTGATAGGCGTTGTTGTTTTTCATGTTTGGAGGCATTTCAAACCAAAAACAGAATAAAAATAATAAATAAAAATAAAAACCAGAAATTAAAAATCAAGAAAAGATTTTATCTTTCTTCTCTTGCTTGAGCTTCATTCACCTTGATTTGTCTGCCTTCAATTTCTTTGCTATTCATCTCTTGCATAGCTTTCTTAGCAGCTTCGTCGTCGGTAAATGTTACAAATCCAAATCCTTTTGATCGTCCAGAAAACTTATCTTTTATGATAACAGCTTCAGTCACTTCACCATATTCAGAAAACATTTCTTTCAATTTTCCATCATCAATGCTCCATGGTAAATTTCCAACATAAAGTTTCATTTTTATCCTCCCATAATTTATTTTTTCTCTTTAACTTCGAGTATTTTTATCTTAAAGATTAATTTCTTGCCAGCAAGCGGGTGATTTAAATCTAAAGTTACTAGGTCTTTTGTAACCTTAGCAATCTTTGCAGGAATCTGTCCTTGGGGTGTTCCAATAACAACCATCATCCCTTCTTTAGGCTCTTTGTCTTGCGGCAAAGCGCTTCTTGGGATCTCTTTCATTAATTCTTTTCTTGGTTCTCCATAAGCATCCTTAGATTCAATAGAAAATTCTTTTTCCTGTCCTTTTTTCATTCCAGTTACTGCTTTATCAAATCCAGGAATAACCATACCAGAACCAACCTCAAACTCTAATGGTTTATCATGATTTTTAGAACTGTCAAATACTGTTCCGTCCTCTAACTTACCTTCATATTCAATTGTTACAATATTTCCTTTTTTTACTTGGCTTTCTTTTTTAACTGCCATATCTTGCCCTATTAAACATCACTTTTAAACTTATGTATTAACTATTCTTAGAATTATTTAATCTGTTTTTCTTTTACCACCAATTCTTTGATTATCTATTGGCTTTGGTTTTTTACCTGGATTAAGACCTTTATAGGATTTCATATGTCGTTTTGCTCTTTCTCTAATATGCTTTTGTTTTTCTGTTTCCTTTCCAAATTCTGTTTGGTCTTCTACTTCTACTGTCCATCTGCCTTCGCTTGCACCCCTTAATAATTTAACAACTTCCATTAATTTTCCATGCAATCTTCTTTCCACCTTTTTAACACATTCTTCATTATCTTTTATATCCTCAATCCCAAAAAATTCCTGATGATTTTTATCCCAATAATGAACCCAACGATCATGATAAAATAAAGCATAATGGCCATCTTGAACTAGTGCTCTTGCAGATGCACCAGTTTCTCCGCATCTTTGTCCTGGAAGAGGTTCTTCATCTAAGTAAAATCTTCTTGCAGGAGTTGGTTCAGCACCAACATCTTTTTTTGCCTTTAAAATATATTTCATTTTAAACAAAATAATTTCTCATAGCTTCTCTTACTTTATCAGTATTTCTAAAAGGCTTTTCAAAAACAGCGTCGGCATTTTGTATCAATTTAATAATGTCTGGATCATGCATTTCTGTCGCCTCACTCATTACAATGACAGGAAGCCCTTTTTCTTTAGCCATATTTACAATATCAATTCCATTGCCCATATTGTATAAATCTAATTTTGAAGCTCTTGTTGCACCGGTTCTTACCATTAATGTTTCAAGAAAAACACCCCTATACCTTTCTGGATGTTTTAATGCAGTTTCTACTTGTGCTCTTGATTCAACCCTCATACCTGGTCTTAGTAAATCTTCATAAAGATCGTCATAAGTATTTGTTTGTTCTGATTGATTTGGATGAACAATACGCAAAATAGCTTTTTCCTTAGCCATTTTGTCTCCTATTTCTTACATAGCTCATTGTTGCATCAACAAAATTAAGAAATGCCACTGCCCCTCCTGCTACAAGACCAGTAACAGCTCCTGCTCTCCATCCATAATCAAGGCAATGTCCTATTACTGCACAAGCTGTTCCCATTGCAGGTATTGCAGTACAACCATACATTAAACTTTTTAGATAATTTCTTTTTAATTTATCATGTCTTGGATCTCTTACTTCAGGAATCTCTAATATAGGTTCTTCATTATCCTCATCACTTGAATTTCTTTCAGATACCATTGTTTTCCAATATCTCCAGGATTTATAAAAGTTCGCATTAACGTCTTTCTCTAATAAACCTTCTAGCTAACCTATATACTGTAAGACCAGATATTAATCCGCCAAGAACCAAACCTTTAACAGCTCCTTGTTCCCAGTCACATTCATACATTTGATTTAACAAAGCTCCAACACCACTAGTTGCAAATGGAACAGTAGTAGTTGCTATTAAAGAATATGCTACAAGCTCTCCAGTTGACAGTTTTTCTCCATCATCAACAATGCTTGCTAACTGAGATTGTGTTTGTGTATTTCTTATTGTCATTTTTATAATTTAAAACCCTCCTTTGCTAATTTTTCAAGCTCTAAAGGACTAAGATTTGCACTAGAATCTATTCTTCTTAATTCATCTGTTTCACAGTTATCAGCACCAACCCAAGGAGACAATCTTTTTGCATCAACAACGCCTATCTCTCTTGATTCATGATCAACAGATAAGATAACTTGATATGTTCTTCCGCCTTCTCTAAACTTATATCTATATGCATCTTTCATTGAAATATTATTATTATTATAGAGTATTTAAATCTTTCGATTTGTCACCACACACAAGTAACAAATTATTTCTTTTCAAATGAACTTTATTTAAAAGTTCGCTTTAACAAAAACCTTTAAATAGTAAAAATTTTATCTATTTTGTATGACATCAATACGAGACGATATTGCAAAAGCACTTTCTTTTGAATTTTATGAAGTCAATGGTAGAAGATTTCAAGTTTCTGGGTGGGTTCATGATGAAGAAGATCCAGAAACAGGACAAAAAGATTTGTTCATGGATGTAAGGTATTTAGATACTGGTGAACATGAAAGAGTTTCATTAAGGCAAATCTTGCAAAATTCAAGAAATATTACTCTGCAGGTAAGAAGTGCAGCTGCAAGAAAAGAAAATGACAGAGATGTAGAATTTGCATTAGGCCATAATCCTTATGATTAAAATGCCCAGAATAAGATTAGACGAGTTGGGAAATTTTCAAGAACATTATCATCCCATTTCCCATCATGTTAAATTTGAAGGCCATGTTCAAGGATGGGAGGTTAATCCAACTCTTGTTTTAAAACTTTATAGCTTGTTTGTAGGTCAGCCATTTACTGAAAAAAGAACAGAAAACATTAAAAGATTATTGTATAATCATATTTCTTGTGCTAAAATAGATCCATTTTCTGGCTTGGGCTTTGCAGTACATTCAGAAGATACTTTAAATATTGCTAGATGGGATACAGATATCCCCCATTTATTAAGAAATAATGTTCATCATCTCAAAGGTAAAGACAGGGATGAACCTACAATTCATAAGGCAGACATGAACACTGAGGGGGCTTTTTGTGCCTGGGAACTTTTCATAGCACAACATGAAAGAGATACCTGGCTTAAGTTTCTTAATTCTCAAAGATCAGACGATGATAAAAGAACATATTTACATGATGTTATCCAAGGACAATTAAGGCCAAGACTTTAAAGTTACAGTCAAGGCGCGGCTCCGTTGACTTGAATTCTTTTTGTCTCTTGTCTTAGTCAACTTCCGCCGCTTTTAAACATTTATTATTCTAAGAAGTATATTTTCAAGACAGATTATTCATCAAGATCTTGCAATTCTATTAGTTTAACACCAGAACCTTGTTCAAGTTTTGCAACATCTCTTGTTATATCATCTAAAGAAGTGCCTCTGATATCAATTATAACTCCTGGTTGACCATTTGCTTTTGGTATAGTTATCCCAAGATCTTCATAAGCATACACAGGCCCAATATCCCTATCCCTTAAATAATCCTTTTCAAGAAATTTACTAACTTTGACAGCCCCTTCATTTGAAACCCAGTAATGTCTGTCTACAAAATCTATTCTCCTGCTTGAAGGTACAGGAGTCTTTCTGTTTTTTGGAACAACTCTTGCTTTATCCCAATGCGCCATTCTCATCCATTTATTTCAAAGTTTTTAAGAATTATTATGGTCTATAATAAGTCAGAAATATCCTTCCCTCTTCTTAATCTATCTTTTATTTCTGCAACTTTGGCTTTTGCTATGCCAAGCATAAACAGCATTGTTGTTGCTCCTAAAGCTAATCCTGCATAGGCACCTGTCTTTCCTCCTATCCATGCTCCCATAGCAGCATATCCAACTGTTAAACCAGCCCCAAATAATCCTGCATTACTGTATATTCTTCTGTAATTAATTTCTTCCATCTGAGAACACTATTTCTTGCCCTTTTTATTTTTTTCTCTTCTTTTTCATAGCCTGTTTTTTAAAAAATTCTGCAACAGGACAGCATATAGAACATTGCTTGCAATTAGGACAAATTAACTCACCATAAAGCTGAGGATTTACAACAAACCAAACAAAAACAGGCCAAATAGTTAAAACAACAATAAACCAGTTAAAACTAGTAACTAGAAGATAGATTCCAGCAATTATAGGAATAATACTAACTAACATATGCGGTAAAAAATCTTTCATACTAACTGACTTTTCACAAAACTTTTTTGGATTTCCTTTTTTCAACAACATCTTAGCAATTAAACCTCTTCCAAAACCACATCTTTTTCCATAATAATAACAATTTACACATCCTTCACGATAAACACTAGATTCCATATAAAGAGCATAAACAGCAAAAGCAATTGCAAGCCAAAAATTAATTAAGTAAAGCAAGTAGAAACCAGCAGCTAAGACAGAGATAGTGATTAAATTACTTAACAAAACAATCCATCCAGGATAGCTTTCATAACCTTTTAGCTTTTTCATTTTCAATACTTTGCCCACCACTTTTTTGCTTGAGCATACCATATTATCATTCCTATTACTGCACCAATTCCAAAAAATGTCAATAAATATAAAACTACCCATTCAAAAGGCGGCAAAGATCCTAGTAATGTTGCATCTGTTATTGTAACAGGATATTCAAGTCCTGCAACAGAAGATCTATAATTATAAAAAAGAAAAAGATATCCAGCAATTCCACCCAATAATCCACTTAATCCTCCAACAAGAGCATAACTCTCTTTTTTATTCATAACCAACTAAAAACTCAGGGATTTAAATATATTTTCAAGAAGAACATTTAATCTTTATTATATGAACTCTAAAACCCAATACCTATGTTACTTACAAGTAGTGACAAAACGAAAGGTTTAAATAGTACCTATTTTTAATAAAAACATGAAAAAACAAGGCTTAAAAGAGTTTGAAGCAAGAGTGGAGAAAATGAATCCAAGAAAAAGGAGAGCATTTTTACATTCATTATATACAGATCTAATGGGATATAATCATTCAGAAAATATGGATGCTACTGTAGCAAATAGCCCACATTTAAGAAAAGCTCATGATGTTTCTTTAAAAGCAGAAAGAGAATACATTGAATGCGGAGCAGAGATTTTAAAAAGATTTGGTTTTACTTCACATGCTAAAAAATTACTAGACTCATACACTAATGCTCATTTATCAATTGATGCTTCTGAAGGATATACTGTTGAAA
>Ga0209536_100004376_pt1 | contig 22313 bp, 11 predicted proteins | sample DeeMarSeWOR28_12_FD_187461 | JGI IMG/M metagenome (GOLD analysis project Ga0209536, IMG submission 187461) | Marine sediment microbial communities from White Oak River estuary, North Carolina - WOR-2-8_12 (SPAdes) (version 2) | ecosystem: Environmental > Aquatic > Marine > Intertidal zone >... | reverse complement strand
AATGATCATGGATTTATAAATGGTCAGAAAGTATACTATGATTCTACAGATTCTGTTGCAGGTGGTCTTACTACAGGTTACTATTATATTTTAAGGCTTGATGACGATACATTTAAACTTTCGGAAACATATAAAGACACTCAAAATCAGATTCCAAGAACAATAACAATAACCAGTTCTGGTGGTAGTGGTCAAACTCTATCAAGAATAAATCCAAAAATTTCTATTGTTAGGAACAATGACATTATCTTTGATTTATCAGACTCTTCATTATTTGGATATGAATTTAAATTATTCTATGATAATCAATATTATAGAGAATTTACAACAATAGAGACTCAGGAGGATTATAGTTTAATTGGCTTTGGGACACCAGGAATTACTCCAGGTGCAAATTTAATATTAAAATATTCTGATAATTTGCCAGAGAAATTATTCTATAATATAACAAAGTCCAATTTTATTAATACTTCCGACATATCAACATTAGATTATACTGAAATTTCATATGTTGATAGTGTTTATAATGGAGAATTTCCTGCATATAATGCTTACGGAGTTGGATCTACTACATTTAATCTTTCCTTAAATAGAAAACCAGAATCACTATCTTATTCAGATACTGATTGTGATTTTATTGGATATTATACAAATTCTACTAATACTGATGGGGAAATTTATAGAATTAAAATATTATCTAAAGGTAGCAGTATAGACACTTTACCAATTTTCAGCGGATTTTCATCATCAAGTTCTGGTGTTGGTGCATATATTATTCCAGTCTCTAATGATATTGGAAATCCAAACCAAATAAAGTTATTTACAAATGGTTTTGATTATCCATCAGATAATACTTTAAGACCAAGCGCAGCAATTCCAGTAATACTCACTATAAAAAATAATTATATAATAAACAGCATTGATGTTATTAGTGGTGGAAACAAATACTTAACTACACCAACATTAATAATATTAGATTCATCTACCAATCAAGTTATCAATAATGGTATAATCAAGGCTGAATTATCCGGTCTTAGTGTGGGTTCTGTTAAAGTAGAAGTTTCTCCAAAGGGACTTTCTCCAACACCAGTGACAATTAAGGCAATAGATAATACTAATGGATTGGCAATATCAGAAGTTAGATCTTCTAGTAGCGGAATTGTTACATGTATATTAACAACTCCAATTGCAGGATTTTCCACCGATCCATTTAAATTTGGTGATAAGATTTTTGTTGAGGGTATACAAAAATATAGTTCTGGTGGGGATGGATTTAATTCTTCCGATTATAATTACCAGTTTTTTGATGTTCTTTCATATGAACCAGCATCAAATCCTGGAACTTTAACTTATAGCCTTTCTGGACTCACTACAAATCCAGGAATCGCTAAAACAATTCAGGATTCTTTTGCAACTGTTGTAAATTCTATAGATTATCCAACATTTGCAGTAAATCAAAATGTTGGATTGTTTGTTGAAGGTGAATCTATATCTTCAGATAATGGGTTTGGATTTGAGAAAAGAGATCTTATTGTAAAGCAACCTACAGAAAATTCAATAAGAGTTTATGGAACATATACTTTATCTGAAGGTGAAGTATTACGAGGAAATGATTCTTTAAATGAAGCAACAATAGATTTAATAAAGACATCTAGTGGTACATTTAAAATTAGTGCTTATAGCAGTAAAGATATTGGATGGGCAAATGAAACAGGCAAACTAAGTGAAGATTTCCAAGTAATTGAAGACAATGATTATTATCAAAATCTATCATACACTATAAAGAGTGATAAGGGGTGGGATGAAATTGTATCCACTGTAAATGATCTCCTACATACAAGTGGATTAAAAAATTTCGCAGATACTCAGTTCATAACTTCTGTCAAAGCGAACCCCTATGCTGGAATAGGAACGGCATTGGAATCAAATATTTTGTTGCTAAATGATAATATATCTGAGAGAAGAGTTGATATTATCAATAATTTTGACCTATCTGTTGATGTAGACATACTAAGTTAAAAATCACATTTGTAAAATGGCAAAATCAAAGTTTTTAAAGTTACAAAATACTAAACTTTCTGACTATATTGAAGTAAGAACTAATAGGGTCTTACAAATAGATGATATTAGTGGAAATTTTTCTAGTTCCGATGATAACAGGGACAATTTTAGTAATGTCTTAACAATAGATCCAAATAATAATTTCAATAGATTTTTAGTACAAGTTACATCAAATGATGGCGAGCACTCACAATTAACTGAAATTGTAACTTTAAATGATGATTCTGACATTATAAATCTTGTAAAAAACACTATATCACCAACTGGTTCTGAAGAAATTATTTCAAATCTTGAGGCAATTACTGATTCTGTTGGTAATTTTTACCTTCAATTTGACCCTTTGGACCCGAATGATAAAGATTATTATATAAAAGTAATTCAGAACAGATTTTTAACAAAATCTACTGGAATTAATACTGTTTCAGTTGGATTTGTTGACTTACTATCATATACAAATTTGGTATCTAGTGGATCTTCAGTTTCTTTCTTCTCCTTTGATAAAAATCAATACAGTTCAGTATATGCAACTGTTAATTTGATAGATTCGTCTTTGGATTTTAAAAATTATGTAGAATTGCATGTTACTCATGATGGAACTAACTCCTATATAACTGAGTGGAATTTTGATGATGTTCCTCAATATAATGGAAGATTTATTGGAACATTTACTTCTTATATTCAAGGTGATACTCTTCGTATCGATTATATTAATGATATAGAGAATCCAGTTTATATTAGATGTAAAAATATTGGGTTTGGATCAACATCTGTTGGTGTTGGTACATATAGATTTAAATCCTTAGGACAACCAGATGAATCTGAGAGAACTTGTATCTATGAATCTGAATTTTATTCTGGGAGTTCATCTTCTCCAGTACAGGTCTTTTCCATGCGTAAAGATCTCTTTACTTCATGTAAATCTTTAGTTACTGTAGATTGCGCATCAGAGACCTCAAAAAGTTTACATGAACTCTCAGTAATACATGATGGGACAAATATTAATGTCAGTCAATTTCCATTTGTGTCTGTGGGTAGTACATCGGGAATAGGGACTTTTGGTGGAGAATATTCTGGAAATCAATTAGTTGTTAAATTTTATCCAGATTCTGGATTATCTGGAATTACAACAGTACTTTCATATAATGAAAAAATATATAAAAATTTTGATGAAAATATTCCTGAACCATTAAATTACTTGCCCAGTGAGGAATTTTTAACTCAAACAACATTTTTTGGTAAAAACCTGGATACAATAAATCGAAAAGAATTTGGTATGTATTATAATGGAATACCGATTTTTAGTAAAACATTTAATCCCAGCAATACTTCAATTTTAGATAAAGAGACTGGAATATTTAAAATAGATAATCATTTTTTCAGCAATTTAGAAAGATTAATTTATACTCCAAAATCAACTTTTGAGGGAATTGATGCAAGTCCAATAGGTATTGGAGAAACTTTAAATTCTGTTGGGGTTTTAACTACAAAATTACCCGAAGAAGTTTATGTAATTAAATTAAATACTGACCAGTTTAAACTTTCCACAAGAAAAGATTATGCTGAAGTTGGAATATATGTAACATTTACTGATAGTGGGAGTGGAAATGCTCACGAATTGGAAATGTATAAAAAGAATGAAAAATCTTTAGTTGCAGTTAATGATATTATTCAATACCCACTTTCATATTCATCTTTGGAATTTAATTTGTTCAATAATATTGGTGGACAAATTGGAGCTGGAACAACTATCTTTTCCTTAAGTGGAATTAGCAGTATAAATCCAAAAGATTTACTAAAGATTGAAGATGAATATGTATTTGTAAATAATGTCGGTTTAGGAACTACTAGTTCTGGTCCAATAACATATTCTGGAAACTTTTTCTTGATAGATGGTGTTAGGGGTGCAGTTGGAACGTCTGCAACTTCACACTTAGATGGCACTTCAGCAAGAATTTATAGGGGATCATACAATATTGTTGGGAATGAAATTAACTTTGCAGAACCTCCCAGAGGAAGTGCGTTTTTTATTGAAGAGGAAGATTTTTCAAATCTAACCAGAGCTAAAGCAACTTTCAATGGTAGAGTTTTCTTAAGAAAAAATTATGAAAGTAATCAGATATATGATGATATTTCAGAAAGATTTGATGGTTTAAGTACAGATTATGAGATAACCGTTCAAGGAATTAGTACTGTTGGATTGGGTTCTGATGGGGGGAATGGAATTTTATTAATAAATGGATTTTTCCAAACTCCAACAACAGAAACAAATCCTGGCAATAACTTTTTTATTATTGAAGATGAGGTTTCTGGAGTAAGTACAGTATCATTTACTGGAATAATTACATCAACTGGAGAGATTGAGATATCATTAGATGATGTAAACAAAAACTCTCTTCCAAGAGGTGGTTTAATTGTATCTCTGGGTTCAACATCTGGACTTGGATATGCACCTCTAGTTGGAGCATCTGTTACTGCTGTGGTCAGTTCTGGATCGATTGTTGGCATAACTACTAATATTGAATTTGGTTCTTATGGATCTGGATATAGGAGTCCTGTTACATTTTCAATTGAGGAAGATGGACACAGTGGCTCGGTAGCAGATATAGATGTTGTTGTTGGGGTAGGAGGAACTCTATCATTTATAATTAATAATGGAGGAACTGGATATTCAAATCCAAAAATTATTATTGAACCCCCAAATTATGAAAACTTAGAAGTTATTGGTGTTTCCAGATTAGGGATTGGGCAAACTACCGAAACTGGAATTGGATTGCGTCTTAATGTTGATGTGCAACCATCAGCAGTTAAAATAACTGGTGTTGGGGCTGATGTAAATGTTCTTGGAATTCCAACAACTACTGGTGGAAGATTTGCAGATGCAGCATCTTTGATTGATAGAAACAAAAGATTTATTGCAAATGAAGCAGTAAATAGAATGATTGTAAATTATGGCGGATATCCTGGACCAGGAACTTCTACCGATTGTGAAGATGATGTTGTTGGTGTATTAACAACTATTAATTATAATTTGCAGTATGGTGGTAATGATTTAGTTTATGAAGCGGCTAAAATTTATATTGACAATCCATATCTGCAAGGAGAAGAAGTTGAATCAATTTATACCTTTGAGCAAGCAAGAGATATTGCTATTCAAGTAATGAGAAATGAGAGTGTTACTGTAAGTGCAGCAACAACTCAATACTCACAAATTTTTGATACTACAATTATTGTTGATCCCGAAGGTCCCCCATACTGTTCAGATGTTGCCTCCGCAATAACACAATTTGTTGGAATAGTCACCGTTGCAATTGGACAAAGTACTCTCCCAAATAAGGTTATAAGTTCTCCAACATTATTTGAAGTTAAAAATTTTAAAATTGTAAAGAATGGATATGCATTTAGAAGAGGTGATGTGTTTAAACCAGTTGGATTAGTTACTGCTGCTGAATTAAATTCCCCTAGAAATGAATTTGAACTTACAGTGGTTGATGTATATAACGATTCTTTTGCTCTATGGAATTTTGGAAGCTTAAATTTCATCGATTCAGTTAAAAATTATCAGGATGGAAGCAGAGTAAGATTTCCACTATTTTACAATTCCCAATTATTAAGTTTTGAAAAAAATTCTGAATCTGCAGAATCGCAATTGATTGATATGAATTCACTTTTAGTTATTTTTATCAATGGAGTTCTCCAAAATCCAGGAGAAGCATATGAATTTTTGGGAGGAACATCTTTTACTTTTACTACAGCACCAAAACCAGAAGATAGGATAGATATATTCTTCTATATTGGTACTGAAAATGAAGATTCTGTATTGGTTGATGTTGTTGAGACCTTAAAGGTTGGAGATAGTGTTGAAGTTTTGGGTATTACTGATCCTCCAGTAAAACCACAATCATCAAGATATATTTTGGACCTTTCTGGATCGGATAAATTACAAACATCCTTATATCTTGGAAATGGAATAGATGATGTTAATTATCGCCCATTTAATTGGATAAAGCAAAAAAGAGATTTGATTATTAATAATACTGAGGTTTCAAAATCCAGAGATTCTTTAGAAGCACAGATTTATCCAACTGCTAGAATTATTAAAAATTTCTCATCTTCAGATAGTGAAGTATTTGTAGAGAGTATTGATTTATTTAAATATGATAATACATCTATACCAGTAAATGATATAAATTTAGCAGTTTATGATGAAAGTGTAGAAAAAGTATCTGCAGCTGCTACAGTGCTAATAGGTTCAAATGGACAATTTAGTTCATTAATTTTAAGCAATGTTGGTCAGGGATACATCGGAACTGTTGCATCATTCAGTTGCCCAAAACCATACTCATATTTGAATAATGGTATATTTGCAATAAACCCAGGAATTACTTCATTATCAACATCAGAAGAAGTGCAAAACGCATTAGATTCAGTAACTATTTCAGGTACTATCGAAATTTCCAATGGTGAAATTGTTGAACCAGCATCTTTTATAGATTTAAATGTTGGTTCTGGTTATACATTTACAAATCCACCGAAAGTAATTATTGAACCACCAGAACAATATTATAATTTAACATCAAATTCATCTGCAATAAATGGTTTAGATGTTGGAATAACTTCCATAAAATTAGTAAATGGTATTGGTGTTCCCAAAGCAATAGAATTTACAGTTGATGATGCTGTTTTAAATGATTTAACAATTCAGGGGTTCAGTGTTGGATATCCAATATATGTCTATGGAACCACTGCTGGTAATGGAATAACATCTATCGATACATCGGATTCTGATATAATTGGAATAAGTACAGTTTCAGTCGATAACATATATTATGTACATTCTTGGAACGCTTCCACTGGAATTGTTACTTGCAATGTATTGTCAACAACTTCGATTTCTGGATTACCAACATCAATACAAAATAATGTTGGTCCTGGTTTTGGATTGACTAGTAGATACTATCCAGTTGGAAGATTTTCTTGGGGAAAAATTTCAGGTATTACAAGAACTTCTGATACCCCATTAGCGTTTAATGTTAAAGGAAGTATTATAAGTGGATTATCAACATTTCCAATTATTCAAAGAAGAGGTTATGGATTGAGGAACAATGGTTCCATCAAAAAATCGATTTTATAAAATACATTCTCCAATATAAATAAAAGAAAAATCAATGAATAATGCCTGCAATAGTAACCGATAAATTTAGAATTAATAATACTAATAATTTTATTAGTTCTGTAGAGGATAATTCTAATTCTTATTATATATTTTTGGGATTAGCAAACCCAGATGTAGATTTATTTGGCAGAGATTCTGAATGGGAAACTCCTTTAGGTGGAACTGTTGTTCCAAATCCAGTAGATAATAATTCATATATTAGTCACTATAAAGATACGATTCTTTTTGGAAAAAGAGTAACATCTTCAAATATAAGAAGAGTTGTTCGTCGAGTTGATTGGTCTAGAGGTTCAAAATACGATCTCTATAGACATGATTATAGTATTAATAATTTGAGTCCTGTGACCAAGAAATCAAGATTATATGATGCAAATTATTATGTTATTAATTCGGAGTATAAGGTTTATATTTGTTTAGATAATGGTTCTTCTGGATCAAACCCAAATGGAAACACTTCTCAGGATGAACCAACATTTACCGATTTAGAACCATCAAAGGCTGGAGAAAGTGGTGATGGATATATTTGGAAGTATCTATTTACAGTAAATCCTGCAGATATTGTCAAATTTGATTCAACTGAATATATAACACTACCAAATTCTTGGGAAACATCTACAGATTCTCAGATTTCATCGGTAAGAGAAAATGGAGATTCTAGAGTAAATACAAACCAAATAAAAAAAATCTATATTGATTCTGCTGGTGCAGGATATACATCAGGTGAAGTTAATATAATCGGTGATGGGGTAGGTGCCAAAGCCTTTATCGAAGTAAATGCTTCTGGAAGTATTATTAATGCTATTGTTACTGCTGGAGGAAGTGGATATACTTATGGATTAGTTGATTTGGGTTCTTTACAACCAGCAAATAGTATTCCAAATCCTGCAAGATTAATACCGATAATTCCACCATCTTATGGTCATGGATACAACATCTATCAAGAATTGGGTGCAGATAGAGCATTACTATATGCTAGATTTGATGACTCTACAAGGGATTTTCCATCTAATACTAATTTTTCACAAATTGGTATAATAAAAAATCCTTCAAAATTTTTATCTGCAGAAACATTTATTGAAAATGAATTTTCAAGTTTATATTCTATCAAATTTTCTACTGTAGAAACCGTACAAGTTCCCAATCCTGGAGACACAATACGCCAAGTTTTGAGTAGTGGTTTTGTTGCAACTGGTTATGTTGCAGCATACGATCCAACGACTAAAGTTTTAAAGTATTTTAAAGATAGATCTTTATATTTTGGTGATGGATTAGATGAAACTGATTATATTGGAATTTCCACATCTGGAAATCAGAATATAGAATTTGAATTCGATGGTGGTTCAGTAATATCTCCAGAAACTGGATTTAAAGGGACAATTGATAGTGCTTTTACCGGAATTAGTACAACTGTCAATGACCAAATAATAAATCTGGGTTCACAGTTTACTAAAGGTCTTTCAAATCCTGAGATAAATAATAATAGTGGGGATGTTATTTACATAGATAATAGACCTCTGGTAGGAAGAAGTTCCCGACAAAAAGAAGACGTAAAAATTATCTTGGAATTCTAACAAATGGCCCAAAAAACTAATTTAAATGTAAGTCCATATTTTGATGATTTTGACTCATCTAAAGAGTATTATAAAGTTCTTTTTAGTCCAGGGAGACCTATTCAAGCTAGAGAACTGAATAATATTCAGTCACAAATTCAAAATCAAATTGAAAAGTTTGGTAGTCATATATTTAAAGATGGATCTATGGTAATTCCTGGGGGAGTTACTTATGATTCTAGATTTTATGCAGTAAAGTTAGAACCAAGACAATTTGGAATAGATATTAACATTTATATTGATAGTTTTATTGGGAAAAGAATATACGGAAAAACATCTGGAGTAGGTGCAGAAGTAGATTATATTGCATATCCAAGTGATAGTGATGAAGTAGAATATATAACACTTTATGTAAAATACATTAAATCTGATAATGATAATGCAATTGCACAATTTTCTGATGGCGAATCTTTATATTGTGACGAAGATATTTTGTATGGTAATACCTTAATTTCATCAGAGACTCCATTTGCTACAACTATTGCTATAAATTCTACTGCAATAGGTTCTGCAGCTCATGTCAGTAGAGGAGTTTATTTCGTAAGGGGATACTTTGTTGAAGTACTCCCACAAACAATAATTTTAGATTACTACAACAATGTTCCATCATATAAAGTTGGATTTACTGTAAATGAAACTATAGTAAATGCTAAAGAAGACAATTCATTATATGATAATGCAAAGGGATTTACAAATTTTGCAGCTCCTGGGGCAGATAGATTTTCAATTTCGCTGAAGTTAGATAAAAGACCATTAGATGATTTGGGAGATCCAAACTTTATTGAGTATTTGAGAACAGATGAAGGTGAACTCAAGAAGGAGGAAACTACTACACAATATAGTTTAATTAGAGACTATTTGGCAAAAAGAACATATGATGAATCTGGAGACTATAGTGTAGACCCATTTATTATTAATCTCAAAGAATCATTAAATGACTATGAGGGAAATGATGGTTTATTTTTTCCCGGAGATACTACAGATGATGGAAATATTCCTTCAGAAGATATCGCTTGCATTAAATTATCGCCCGGAATAGCATATGTTTCGGGTTATGATATTGTTAAGCAAAATTCAACAGTAGTAGATATTCAAAAACCAAGAACTACTGAAAAAATTGATAGAATTTCATCACAAGTAAAACTTGGTAATTTTATAAGGGTAAATAATGTCAATGGTTCTCCAAATTTTAGAGAAACTATCGGACTGTATGATTCCAGAAAAACTTCAAATACCGCTGCTTCTGGAACAAAAATTGGAGATGCTAGATTATATAACTGCAATTTAACCGATGCTGCATATGGTTCTGCAGCGTCATCATGGGATTTATATCTATATGATATACAAACTTATACAAAAATAACACTTAACTCCGCAGTGAGTAATACCGAATTACCAAAATCATCTTTTGTAAAAGGAGTAAGTAGTGGTGCTTCTGGATATGCCGTTTCCGCTGGAGGTGATTCTACAACAGTATATCTTAGACAAACTTCTGGAACATTTCAGGAAGGTGAAAAAATTAGCATTAATGGTGTTGATGAGTATTCAAGAACTATAACTAATGTTATAGCATATTCATTAAAAGATGTTAAATCTTTATTTAAAGCAACTGCGGGGGGTTTATTATCTTTTACTGCCGACACAATTTTGTATAGAAGAGTTCTACCAGGATTTACTTCTTCAGATGAGTTTATTTTAACTAGCGGTGGAGTAGTTACTTGCCCCGGAAAATTCTTCAGTAATCAGATAAAAGTGGGTGATGTGATATCTTATATTGGAGATGGAACTGTTCCACATTATAATGTTGTATCTTCAATTGCAGCAGATTTATCCTCTATAACACTTGGCACCAGTACAACTGTATCTGGAGTTTCTGATGGAACAATTGGAGTTAGTGCAGACACTAAGTTAAAATTATACCTAAGAACTGCGAAAATAGTTGATTATAACAATGGTTCATTCTATGTTAACTTACCAAAATCAAATATATCTTCAGTAGATTTATCATCTTCATCACTTTCTTTTAAAGCACAAACTATAAATGAGTTTTCCACTGGAGCAGGGACATTTACAGTAGATTCTAGCAATTTTAGTTTATCTGCAGGAATTTCTACAGCTTTCTTTGAATCTTTTGACCAGGAAAGATATAGTTTACATTATACAACTAGAGCTATAGAAACTTTATCTGCAGATAAAGTTTCTTTGGATACTACACAGAATCAGGTAACATTTAATAATATTACCGCTTCCAGAACAGTAGATACTTTAATAGCAACTCTAACAAAAACTGGTATTCAAAGTAAGGTCAAAAACTATAATAGAAATACTATAGTCAATTACTCACTATCAAAATATAAAAAATCTGGCACAGATTCGGATGCAACTATTTCTGATGGATTGACATATTCTTCTGTTTATGGAATTAGAGTCCAGGATGATGCAATATGTCTTGGATATCCAGATGTTTCAAAAATTATTAAAATATATGAGTCATTAGATTCAGATTTTCCGGAGTTGGATCAATTAACATTTAGTTCCTTAGTTAATGTAGCGAACAATGCTATTATTGGCGAAAAGATTATTGGGTCTGTTTCTGGAGCTGCTTGTAGAGTTATTAGAAAACCAACAAGTCTCCCAAATAATCTAGAAGTTGTATATTTAAACGCTGAAAGATTTACAACTGGAGAAGTTGTCACTTTTGAAGAATCTGAAATTATCACTCCCATTGATACGATAATTGATGGTGAATACAAAGATATTACTAATAGATACATACTCGACCAGGGACAAAATAATCAATATTATGATTATTCAAAACTCATCAGAAAGAGTGGCGAAGTAGAACCAAGTAAGAAAGTAACTGTTATTTTTGATCATTATACAGTTCCTACTAATGACAATGGGCAAGTTTTTACAGCACTAAGTTATTCAAAGAATCAATACCAAAAACTCATACCAAGAATAGGTAAAGAAAATGTTCTAGCATCAAATACTCTGGACTTTAGACCAAGAGTTTCTGCTATTACAAATTTATCTTCACTAACTGAATCTCCATTTGATTTTGATTCAAGAGCATTATCATCTTATGAAATTATTGCTCCAGATGAAGTTCTAATTCTGGGAATTGAATACTATATTGGAAGAATTGATAAATTATATTTAAACAGAAATGGACAATTTATAGTTAAAAATGGAACACCTGCATTGAGTCCAACTGCACCAGTAGATGAGGGTGAAGGAATGTTACTTGCAACATTGTTCTTACCTCCATATTTAAGTGAGACTAGTCATGCAATAATAAGTCTTGAGTCAAATAGACGATATACTATGAAAGATATTGGTAAGATAGACACAAGACTTAAAAATTTGGAAAGAACTACTACACTATCTCTATTAGAAGTAAATACTGAGGCTTTACAAATTAAAGATGCTGATGGATTAGATCAATTTAAAACTGGATTTTTTGTAGATAACTTCCAAAACAATTCTTATATTGATGGATATTTAAGCACTATCGAAGTTGACAAGGGAATTAGTGCATTTAAGAATCAAAATACTCTTCCAAATATTCCGGAAACAAAAAGAGTTAATGGTGTTTACTACAGTAAAGATGGAAACATTAGATTTGTATCTAGAGGTTCAAATCTTGAATCACTAACATTAAATTATGAAGAAGTTGGTTGGATTGAGCAACCAATAGCTACTAGAGTTGAAAATGTAAACCCATTCCATGTTGTGGAATATGTTGGTACGCTTTCTTTAAGTCCTTCTGAAGATAGATGGGTCAGAACTTTTATTAAAGAACCTGCAAAAGTAATAAACAAAACAATAAATTTAAATAACCAAGTATTTGACACACAAACTGTTGTAGTACAAGCAACTGGCGATCCTATAACTATAGATGAAGTTACAAGAATTAGGGCATCTGCTTTCGATGAAATGTTTGGAAGGCAACCAAATGGTGATAGGTGGCCAAATGGAACACAAAGAACTACATCAAGATCATCATCAACATCAGTTAGCGTAGATACAGTTCCTGGAACTCCATCAGATGAAACATTTACAACATCGGATACAGCTTCTTCTACAGTAAGAAGACTCATTTCTGTTGATGATGAAAAATTCATGCGATCAAGAAATGTTGAATTTAATGCATCAAACCTAATGCCTTTTGCAAGGCATTATCAATTCTTAGATAGTCAATCAAAATTAAAATATATTCCAAAAATTATTGCAGTACAAAAAAATGCTTCAGGAAGTTCATTCATAACTGGTGAAGTTGTTGATGGATATCAAGTAGTATCTGTATCAGAAGGTAACCTTACAGGCCCAACTGAAGCAAATCCAACTATATCTTTTAGTCTTTGTAGGCCAAATCACAAGTATGGAGATTTTAATAATCCAACTGATGCTTATATAACAAACCCATACAACCAAAATACAACTCTTCCTTCACAGTACAGTTCTGGTCTTGGTTATTTGAACATAGATACAAACTCTTTAGCAAACAATATTAATTTTGGTGGATATTTAACCAGATATATGAAGTTCGTTGGAAGAACTAGTGGAGCAGTTGCTTGGTTATCTAGAAGTGCTCTTATAAGTGATGCAAATGGAGACCTTCAAGGTTGCTTCTTTATTGAAGATCCATTTTCTATTCCTGCACCAGTAGTTAAATTTAATACTGGAACAAAAACATATAAATTGACAAGTAGTAAAACTAATGAGGAACCTTTACCGGGGTCCACTGATATTTCTAGAGCAGAGACAAATTATACTGCAACTGGAAGACTCAATACATTCCAAGATGAAACTACCAATATAACAACAAACTTAAATACAACAGTAACAACAACTGTAAATACAACTACAATAACTACTACCACTACAAGAAGAAGAACTGTTCTTGAAAGATATGATCCTTTGGCTCAATCTTTTGAAGTTGGAAGAACTTCTCAGGCACCACAAAATACATCAACTAAACTAGATAAAATTTCCGATAGTGATGGTGCATTTTTAACTGCAGTTGACATTTATTTTAGAAAGGTTGATAGTGGAAATTCTCCTGTAACTATTCAGGTTAGAAGTATGGAACTTGGAACTCCAACGTTGGTGCAAATTGGAGAATCTGTTACATTGCGACCAAATTCTATTGTTCCTGGAAATGGTGGTAAAAAGTTAAAACAATTAGTTTCTGAAGATGCTTCTATTCCTTGTCGCATTACTTTCCCGTATCCAATATATCTTCCACCAGATGATGAGTATGCAATTGTATTATTAGCACCACAAAGTATTGGATATGAAGTCTTTATTGCAGAAATGAATGAGAAGTCTCTAAATGAGAAGTCTTTGACTGGTCTTCCAGAAGCAGAGGCATCAAAATACTCTAAACAATTTGCAATTGGAAGTCTATTCAAATCTCAAAATGGTTCAATTTGGACAGCTGATCAAAATCAAGATTTGAAATTTAAATTATATAAAGCCAAGTTTACTTCTTCAGTTGGTACAGCAGTATTCAATAATCCCCCATTAATTGCACAAGCAACAAAGAATTATTTTGGGCCTTTAAGTAAAGACCCTATTGAAATATTCCCAAGAAAACTTGCAGTTGGAGTTACAACAACATCAAAAGATGATGCAATATTCACTAGTTTGACACTTGGAAGAAAAGTAACATCAAGTTCAAAGCAATATAATTATGGATTTATCGATGAACTAGGTGGACCAGCAGATTCAACTATAGGTATAACAACAGGTGGATTTAATTATGCCAATACTTCTGCTGTAGATACATATAATGTTTCAGGAAAAGGTTCTGGATTAAAATTGGACATTACAGTAACTGGCAGTACTATTACCTCAGTTTCAGTAAGTGCTGGTAGTAGTGGAAGTGGATATGTTTCTGGTGATGTTGTAGGTATTGTAACATCTTCCGTATCAAATTCTACTGGGTATGGTGCATTGCTTACAATATCAGATGTAAATTATTACGATACTTTATATCTGACGAATGTTCAGGGAGAAAACTTCCCAATAACATCAACCGTACAATATTATGATTCTGGAATTCAATCTTCAGGATTAACTGTTTTGTCCTGCCCAGAACCAACTGGAATCAATGCGGGAAATATTATGAAAGTTAATCAGTTCTCTCATGGAATGTATTCCACCGCAAATAAAGTAACTTTAGCAAAGATTTATAGTGATAAAAAGTCTACTAAACTTACATCTCAACTTCTTAGCAATTCAACATTAATTAATGTTGAAGATACTTCAAATCTAACTACATTTGAGGGAATTGCTGTTAGTGGTTCAAATCCAGGATATATTATTATCGAAAATGAAATAATACAGTACACTGGAGTAACTGCAAACTCACTTACAAATATAACTAGAGGTGTTGATTCCAGTCGCACATCTTCATATGAGGTTGGACAAAAAGTTTACAAATATGAAGTTGGGGGTGTTTCTTTAAGAAGAATTAACGAAGTTGGATTAGATGTATATCAAACCTTACTTGAAGTTGCAGATATTAAATCTGATCTTGATAGTTATTATGTAGAATTCAGTAGAACTACCAATGGTGTCAATAGATCTAGTGATAATACACCAACAGACGCTCCACAATTATCATTTAATGCTGGTGCAAGAGTTGGTGGAAATATTGTGGCTGCTGGCACTAACCTATTATACAATGAAATAACTCCATCATATGATGTATATGCTCCAGGTGGTGGACAAGTTTCTGTTAAAGCATTTGCTAGAATGGTTAGTGGAACTAGTGTTGATGGGACGGAAACATCCTTCTTAGATCTTGGTTATTCTCCAATTCAATTAAATAGACCAAATAAATTTAATGATGTTAGAATGGTTGCTTCTAGAGCAAATGAGACTTCATATTTAACTGAACTCCCCGATTCCAGGTCTTTTACAACTGCATTAAATCTTCAAACTAAGAACCCCAATCTTTCTCCACAAATTTTTATAGATAATAGTGTTACTGATTTTGGATTCTATAGATTAAATAGTCCAGTTTCTGATTATATAACTGATGGTAGAGTTAATAATATTATAGACGGTTCTCATAGCGCAACATATGTCTCATCTATAATCGCATTGGAGCAACCATCCACTTCATTGAAGGTTTTAATTAGTGCTTATAGAGATTCTTCATCTGACTTCAGAGTTCTTTACAATTTAGTTTCTGCAGATTCTTTTGCAGTTGACCAAGGATTTGTTTTATTCCCAGGATATAATAATTTAACAATAGACAATAACCAGGATGGATTCTTGGATGTTGTCAATCCTTCATTGAATAGTGGACTTCCAGATAAATTGGTTAGACCAAGTTTAGATAATGAATTTTTGGAATATGAGTACACTGCATCCAGTTTACCTGAATTTGTTGGATTCTCTATTAAAGTTGTTATGTCTGGAACCAATCAAGCGAAACCACCAATCATTAAAAATATAAGGGTAATTGCACTTGCTTAATATAAATTATGGATAAAATAAGAGTTGAGGGATACACAAATCTTTATAGAGACGATAACACTGGTGCTATAATTAATACTGATGATATTGCATACGAGATGTATGTATCCTCTAAAAAAAGAAGATCGGAGTATAAAAAAAATCAAAGAGAAGAAATTGAATCTTTAAAAAATGAAGTGGGTGAAATTAAATCTCTACTAATGGAGTTACTAAATGAATCCAGACGAAATAGAACTGAGTAGTATTGATAAAATGTTTGAATATGAAAAACATTCAAGATTTATTGATGAAATGAGTTTTAGTGAGTTGAAAAATTTTTCTAAAGTTTATTGTAAATTATATCTTAAGCAGCAGGAGGTTTTGTCTCTCTTCTCTGACGACGATATATAAATAAAATTGAACCATTATATAATTAAGATTAATACTGCAGGAGTAACCAATAATGGCAAAACCATCTAGTAGGCAAGGATTAATAGATTATTGTCTAAGACGCCTAGGTGCTCCTGTACTGGAAATTAATGTTGCAGAAGAACAGATTGATGATTTAGTTGATGATGCCCTTCAATACTTTCACGAAAGGCATTTTGATGGTGTGGAAAGAATGTACTTGAAATACAAGATTTCACAGGAAGATATTGACCGTGGTAAAGCAAACGGTACTTCTGGTGTAGGAATAGTTACAACCTCAGGTACTTCAATTATTGATGGGCAGTCAACCACGTTTAATTTTTACGAAACATCTAATTACCTTCAGGTTCCAGATTCTGTAATTGGAATTGAAAAGATATTTAAATTTGATACTAGTTCTATTTCTGGAGGAATGTTTAGTATCAAGTATCAGTTATTTTTAAATGATTTATATTATTTTAACTCTGTAGAATTATTGCAATATGCTATGACTAAGAGTTACTTGGAGGATATTGATTTTCTTTTGACAACTGATAAGCAAGTAAGATTTAATAAAAGACAAGATAGATTATATTTAGATATAGATTGGGGTTCTCAGAGTACAGATACATTTATAGTATTAGATTGCTATAGAATCTTGGACCCGAATGATTTTACTCAAGTTTATAACGATTCATTCCTAAAGATGTATCTTACTGCTCTTATAAAGAGACAGTGGGGTCAGAATTTAATTAAATTTAATGGAGTTAAGCTTCCTGGTGGAATAGAAATGAATGGTAGGCAAATATATGATGATGCTGAGAGAGAATTGCAGGCGATTAAGCAAAGAATGGCATCTGAGTATGAATTACCACCTTACGACTTTATTGGATAATGGCATTAAATCCCTTTTTTCTACATGGGTCCAAAGGAGAACAAGGACTCGTTCAAAATTTAATCAATGAACAGATAAGAATGTATGGACTAGAAGTCACATACATTCCTAGAAGATATATTCGCACAGATAACATTATAAGAGAGGTTCAGTCTTCATCATTTAAAGAATCTTTCCCAATTGAAGCATATATGAATAATTATGAGGGATATGGTTCTGGAATGGATATAATGACTAAATTTGGAATCCAACTAAAAAATGAAGTTTCTTTAGTAATTTCCAGAGAGAGGTTTGAATCATACATTGCACCATTGATGCAGGGTATCATTTCTGCAGGCAATACTTCTAGTGGTGATTTACTGTTTTCAACAAGACCAAAGGAGGGAGATTTAATTTATTTCCCATTGGGAGAAAGACTTTTTGAAATTAAACATGTTGAATTTGAAAATCCTTTTTATCAACTTGGAAAAAATTATGTCTATGAATTGAAATGTGAACTCTTTGAATATGAGGATGAGGAGATTGATACTAATATTCCAGAACTGCAAGAAAAACTTGCGGATAAGGGATATATAACAACATTAACTCTAGTTAGTCTTGGTTCAACTGCAACTGCAGAGGCATTGGCATTTACGGAAACAGTTAGAAAAGTTGTCAACAAAATAATACTTAATAATGATGGATACGGATATACCTCAGCACCAACTATTACTATTGACGAACCACCTCCTGGAGGACTTAGAGCAACTGCAGTAGCAATTACTACAGCAATTTCAGGTTCTTTTAGAGCTATAAAAGAAATAGTATTAACCAACGCTGGTTATGGTTATTCTGTAGCACCGAATATTATAATAAGTGGTGGTGGTGGAGCTGGAGCTGCTGCAACTTGTTCTGTTGGAACTAGTGCTGTTTATAAAGTTAATATTACTGATGGTGGGGAGCATTATTATACGACCCCATCCGTAACTATTGACCCACCGATTGGTAGTGGAAGAACGGCAACAGCAATAGCAAGAATATCTGCTGGAGGAACAGTTTCAGATATTTACATTACGGATTCTGGTTCTGGATATACCGATCCACCATTAGTAACTATATCCGATCCACCTTTAGTTGGATTTGGCACATTCCAAATTGGTGAGATTGTTGTTGGAGAAAAATCAAATGCGAATGGTATTGTAAGGAAATGGGTCAATACGACAGCAAATTCTGAAAAAACTCTTGAGATTAGTATTACTAATGGTGAATTTTTACCTGGGGAAGTTATTGTTGGAACAGCTTCATCTGCACAATATTCGGTCAAGATATATGATGATAATTATAAAGATGCTAAATACAATCAAAACGAAGATTTCCAACTTGAGGGAGAGGAAATCTTAGATACGACAGAAAGTAACCCATTTGGATTCTACTGATGCTAGGAACATATTTTTACCACCAAATAATTAGAAAAACTATAATTGGATTTGGCACATTATTCAATGATATTCATATCAAGCATAAAAATTCCAGTGATGGTGTTATATCTGATTTAAAGGTTCCTGTTGCATATGGCCCTATTCAAAAATTTCTTGCTAAAGTTCAGCAGCAAGAAGAATTAAATCAACCGATTGCAATCACTTTGCCAAGAATGTCATTTGAGATGACTTCAATATCGTATGATGGTTCCAGGAAATCTGGAATAACTCAGGCATTTAAGACCTTAGACAATGGTGGAAAGATAAATAAAGTTTATCTTCCAGTTCCATACAACATTGGATTTCAACTAAGCGTACTTGCAAAATTGAATGATGATGCTTTGCAAATCGTTGAGCAGGTATTGCCATTTTTTCAACCATCATTTAATCTAACAATAGATTTATTAGATTCTATTGGTGAGAAAAGAGATATTCCAATCGTTTTGGATAATATCCAGTTTCAGGATGATTATGAAGGCGATTTTTCATCAAGAAGAAATTTAATTTATACTTTTAATTTTACTGCAAAAACATATCTGTTTGGTCCTCTTGAGGATTCTACCGATTCACTCATCCGTAAGGCACAGGTTGATATGTATACTACAACAGATATCAATACTGCTAAGAGAGAATTAAGATATACAGTAACACCAGACCCAATTGATGCAGAACCATATGAAGACTATGGATTCAATGAATCAATAGAGCAATTCTTTGATGGAAGAGAATATAGCCCAACACAACAACAAGATATCTAATAAATTATGTCAAAGAATTTTGATTCCATTGATAAGGCACTCAACATAGAGAGTTCTATTGTTGAGGTGGAGAGTTCTCCCACACAAATAGAAAAAGTAGAACCATCTCAGATTGAAATTGATATAAAAAAAGATTATGAATATACAAGAGCAAATTTATATTCTCTTATTGAAAAAGGACAAGAAGCAGTTAATGGAATTTTAGAACTTGCTGGAGAAGGTGATAGTCCTAGGGCATATGAAGTTGCTGGACAGTTGATTAAAAATATTGGCGATGTTACTGATAAACTAGTTGACCTTCAGAAAAAAATGAAAGATTTAGATGAGGACAGGGCACCAAAGGGTCCAAATTCTGTCACTAATAATGCTGTTTTTATTGGTTCAACATCAGAACTTCTTAAAACTATCAAAACAAATTTTCTAAATAATAAAGAGCAAAAGTAGTTTCGACTGTGGCGAAGATGATTACTGAGGGGAAGAAAAAAGGTTTGTGGGATAATATTCATGCAAAAAGAAAGCGTGGAGAAAGAGCTGCCCGTCCAGGAGAAAAAGGATATCCAAAGACATTAGATATTGGAGAAGGACTTGCACAAGCTAAAAAAAATGTTGGCGCTAGTAAATGTTGGGATGGTAAAAAAATTGGAAATCCACCTACAAAAATAAAAGGTGGAAAGGAAGTCCCAAACTGTGTCGATGAATCTTTAGATATAAGAGGAAAAAAAGAACCTGTAAGATACTGTCCCAAATGCGGTAAAGATGAAACACGTTCGGAATGCAAATATGGTGGAAACTACTGGGATATGTTTTCATTGCCCTCATCATTAACACCAAATAGTTTAAAATTTGATATTGCTCAAGTACATCCAACAAATGAAGAAAAGGATCATGAGCACTCAATGGCAAGAGCAGAAATTTCAAAGATTATTTCTGCAGCAAAAAGACTGAGAGGAAAGGTTAAAGGAGAAGGTAATCTTCCTGCTTGGGTCCAATCAAAGATTACAAGAGCAGCAGATTATATTGATACTGCAGCAGATTATGCTGATAGTGGCGAAATGCATGAAGAAAATATTCAAGAGGCATTGCCTGCTATTGGTATGCTTCTGGGTAGATTATTAGGTGGTGCTGCTGGTCGTGCTGTTGCACCTGCAGTTACTGCAAGAATTGCTGGGCCTGCAGCACAAGGAAGTCTCAGAGCATTAGTCGGTCAAAAAGCAGGTGAAATGGCAGGTGCCGCAACTCAACAACACATTCAAAAAAGAATCGAAGATAAATTTAAAAAGAAAGAACCTGTTGAGCAGGGTGTGGAAGAGGGTATTAGTTTTGAAATAGGACATACTTCTGCAGATACTAGACGTGCTTTAAGGCAAGATAAAATTATTAAGAGAGCACAATCTGGACAACAAGGTGCTGATGCTGCTAAGAAAAAAATTACAGGAATTCAACTTCCTCTTGCAAATTCAACTGATTTGAAAACTTTTGGACAATTTATGCAGGAAGCGATTGATAAGTCCTCAATGAAATGCAATTCACCAAAAGCACAAGCACACGGTTCTGGTGAACAGGGAAAGTCCCATGTAGTCAAAGCATGTGAAGGTGGAAAGGAAAATATTATTCGTTTCGGGCAGGTTGGTGTGAAGGGTTCTCCTAAAAAGGAAGGAGAATCTGAAGCATATGCAAATAGAAGAGAAAGGTTTAAGGCAAGACACGCTAAGAATATTGCTAAGGGCAAAATGTCTGCAGCATACTGGGCTAACAAAGTTAAGTGGTGATTAAAATGAAATCCTTCAAAGAGTTTTTATCCGAGTCAGTAAATATACAAGGAGATTTCAACGGAAATCTTTATATCAATAGTTCTGAACCACCACAGCAACATCAAGTTGGTGAGAGTTATGTTGCAGATATAACTTGGATGGGAAGTATTTACAGACTTGAACTAGTTTCTGAGGGAATTCCTTCAAAACAAGGTCTTGCAGAGCAATTGCAGGGGGAATATCCTGGAGCAATTGTCCATAACATATATCCAGCAACTCCATCATCTGGTTTAAATATTTCCAATACAAAAAGATATCATCCCGCAAAATTAGAGTGGATTTAAATTATGGCACAATGGAATAAGAATGAACAAGATTATTTAAATCAAGAGAGAAGTCTCTTTGAAGTCTTTAATGTAGCAACAATTGATGGACAGCAAGTAACTTTTGATAATCCATTTCCAGTATCTCTTGGAAGTTCAACCATTACCATTAATGGTGATGTTGTTATTCCTGGAACAATTGAAATCAGTAATGACGAGGGAAATCCAATTCCAACTCATACACATCTATATGATGAGAATGAAGATGAATACACAGCATCAAATCCATTCACAATAGATGGAACAGTTAATATTGGTGCTGGTAATACAGTAGATGTAAATGTCCTCAATCCAGTCACAGAGGTTTCCGTAACAGGTATTGGTTCTACTGTATCAGTTTCGGG
>Ga0209536_100004375_pt1 | contig 22324 bp, 16 predicted proteins | sample DeeMarSeWOR28_12_FD_187461 | JGI IMG/M metagenome (GOLD analysis project Ga0209536, IMG submission 187461) | Marine sediment microbial communities from White Oak River estuary, North Carolina - WOR-2-8_12 (SPAdes) (version 2) | ecosystem: Environmental > Aquatic > Marine > Intertidal zone >... | reverse complement strand
TTATTAATAAAATTAAGAATTATTTCTATAGCCTAAAAATAAGCTATTGAAATTGTGATTATCAGGGATTAACCCCTCGTGTAACCAGTTGAATATAAACGAGATATATAATGTCAATATTCCATTTTATAAAAAAACGCATGAATAATTGGGGTTAACAATCCCATTGCCAGTGCGGAGGTAAACGAATCTCCCTCACCCGTTGTATCCATAATGTCCACTTTTACTTATTCCATAAAAGATTCATCATGTTTATCAAGAATGAAGCTTCCTTCTTCACCTTTGGTTAGAGCTGAAACGCGCAAATCGAACCGGTCCATCAATTCTTTACAGACCTCCATCTCCCCTTCCGGTAGATTTAAGAATTTCCTTAAAAAAGTTATCCCATCATTATTCAACTTCAATACGTTGGTAAATTTTAATGATTTTTCAACTGTATTCCGGTCAAAGAAATTCTGTCTCAGATTAATATCGATAACCGTAATTTTTACTTTTCAATAATCTTCGTATTTAAAAAAATGATGATTTATTTTCAAAACAGGATGATTTACCAGATGGATTCGATATCCAATATTTTAAGATAGTTGAAATTAGTTTCTTCTTCCGGAATAATATGGATCTGTGAATATTCCTCCGATGGAAAGAATATATCGGTCATGACCGTTAATCCCTGGTCGGCAAATAATTCGATGGAAGCTACGTCGAAGATCAATTTCATTTCCAGTTCCTTATTCCTTGAAATCCTGGGGGCATAATGAATCGCTGAAAATTGATCATTAAAATTCGTTTTCCCGGATTTCGTCCGATCTATATAATATTTCTGCTCTTCTCTTAAATACCCGATCACGATTTTTTCTCCCAGTTTATTGCCTACTTCAATCTTAACATCCGACGGTGAATCGATCCTCATATCTATCTCAAATAATCCATCTTCCAATCCGGAAATAGCATTAACAATCAAAGGTTCTTTGATCTTCTTTTCTTTAATATCATATATCCCTGATCTGATGTTTTCATATTCCTTTACAGGAGTGAAAGCAAGGTAATAAGCACCGGATTCGTGTAACAATTTCAATTCCCTGGGTAATGTCATGGCACTTCGCCATTTCCCCGTGGGCACAACCGTTGCATACAGCCAATTGCTCATCCAACCTAAAAACACTTTCCGATCCTGGATATTGGCCCAGGTAACCCCCGCGTAATTATCTGCGCCATAATCTACCCATCGCTGGATAGAATCCAGAGGAAGGAAGGAATTCCCATTAAACTCTCCTACAAAATATTGGGTGGCGGACCCTCCGTTTGGCCCCCCCGGATTGATGCTTACCAGTAACAACCATTTATCCGTTCCTGCCGGATCGTCTATCCGGATCAGGTCCGGGCATTCCCATACACCGCCATGAGCGCCAAACGAATCGCCAAAATCACTTTCAAATTTCCAGTTTATCAAGTCATCGGAGGAATAAAAACTGACGTGATCCGATACGGCCAACACCATGATCCAGTTATCTCCGGGTTCATAGCGAATCACCTTGGGATCCCTGAAATCCCGTATGCCGGGGTTATCCAGAACCGGATTCTTTTCGTATTTTTTCCAGGTATCCCCCCCATCAAGGCTATAGGCGATGCCCTGCGTCTGAAAATCATTCCGGTCTGCTTTATTACCTTCCGGATCATGATACGTAAATATGGCCACTAAGGGTGGATTATCCGAACTTCCCAGACCGGACGTATTGTTCACATCCGCCACGGCACTGCCGGAAAAAATATACCCATGTTCGTCGGGAAACAGGGCGATGGGTTTATGTTCCCAGTGAATCAGATCCCGGCTGACCGCATGTCCCCAATGCATCGGGCCCCAGACATTGCTGTCCGGATAATGTTGATAAAACAGGTGATAGATTCCCTGATGAAATACCATTCCATTGGGATCGTTCATCCATTGAGTCGGGGGCGAAAAATGAAATTGAGGACGATGAGTTTCATTGAATATTTCATTCTCATATACCCTACTTGGTTGTTCACTTTCTTTTTTAGATTCACAGGACTGTATAAGGATAATAATCAGAGGAATGAAAATAATTTCAGTTATAATATGTTTTTTCATATTCAGTATTTTATAGTATTTAGTGAGATGCTTTTAATTTGAGAAATAAGCTTTGTACTAAAATTGTAGTGCGATAAATTCGATAAAGCAGACTATGGATATCAATATTTTCAGTTATCGCAACCATTCCAATTTAAAAATAATCTGATTTTTGAATCTTTATTAAGTACGAAAGAATAATATTCAAAGCGGATTGTGGCGCGCTGGCGGTTCCACCAATCTTGTCACAATATTCAAATATATTTGCTGGGTTTTCCTTGAATAATATGTCGAATGATTGATTCGTGATAACAGAATTCGGATGAATTATTATTAAACAGGATGTGTATGTTTTATATCCAGATTGACAAAAAGCAACGTTGAACCGTTACCTAAATTTTTTATCCTTTCCGGGATTCATACCATCCTGCCGTCTCCCGGATTCCTTTCCCGTAACTTACTTTTTCAAACGAAAAGGCCTGATCAAATTTGGAGCTGTCAAAAAGATAATCCGAATCATTCTGGTAAAGCATTTCAATGTTCTCTTTTAAGGGTTGATTGACTAATCCCATAAGTCTGATAAGCCATTTTTTAGCCACCATATATCTGGGTTTGGTCTGAAAAGCAGCCGCGGTTTGTTGGATGAATTCTACGCCGGTTAAAACGTTCCGGTCCGTGGGCAGGTGCCAGACCTGATTATAGGCCTTCCCGGTATTGCCCAGCAGCGCAGTAGCCCTTCCGGCATCAGGGGTATATGTAAAGGAGTGCTTCACTTTATCATTCACCAGCCACTGGGCAGATTTTCCATTGGCCAATCTTTCAAAAACAGTTACTGAAACAACACTTAAGGGAGTATCCGGTCCATAAAAATCGGCGGACCGGGCAATCTGTGCTTCCAGGTTTTTGCTGGCTACTTCTTCCATCAGCATTTCGGCAATCTTAGCCCTTACTTCTCCTTTTTTACTGCTCGGATTTACGGGAGTTTCTTCTGTCATCCATCCATCCACCTTGCCATAGAGGTATACATTGTCAAAAAAGACCAGTCTGGCCTGATTTTCTTTACAGGCATCGATCACATTCCGCATGATCACAGGCCACGTTGATTGCCATACCTCCAGACTATAAGGCAATCCAACTGTTAAATAAACCACTTCGGAACCTTTCACCGCCTTGAAAACCTGGTCTTTTAAAGTAAGATCTGCCGCGATCAATTCATCATGTTCATTTACTTTTTGAGGATTCCGGCTCACCAGTCTGATTTTGTCGGTGTACTGCGCAAGATTCTTAGCCGTTTCTTTTCCAATGATTCCGGAAGCTCCAAGGATGGTCTGCATTTTTTTAATCAGTTTAGAGTAATACTTAATTAATTACATGATCTCCTCCCATTCCGGTGCAATGAGTTCACCGGTAGGTTCATAGATAAAGATGACCGGCTTATCGGCAATTTTCTGTATCAAAGGACGAAGGATCGATTCGGCATTGTTCTTGGTCTCTTCAAGGATGCCTCCTTTAAGTGCACTTATACGTATCTGCCGTTCGGCTTCCCGGAACGCATTTTCAATGACTCCTTTCATTTCCTGTTCGTCGGAAAAAATCCGGCTCCACCAGCTCAATTTCTGAAAATCATATACCCGGGTATCTTCCAGATCCAGCTTATAATAACATATTTCAGGATCCGGCATATGAATGATCAATGTATCGTTCCGATAAATTATATCGTTGAGTTTCATCTTTGTGAGATCGATACATCCCACGGCCTCTCCCCGTGTAATCAGAACTGCTTTCAGGTCCGGATTGTAATCAAACTGTCTCAGGGAGGCAGATCCCCTTATTTTCCCTTCGCTTAGCTGCTGATAATCAAATATTTCATGATAATTGTATTTAATTAACTCGATCTTGCCCAGATCTTCCACTCTTTCCAGTATTAACCGCGTATTTATCACCTCCACCTTATTTTTGCCGCCTTTACCTGGAAATTCAAAGCCCATAAACCATAATAAAAGAAGGATGATAAGAAGGAGCCATGGAAATACGTATAAAAGTAACTTTATCTGTTTCATCTATATCTTTTCACTGCTATGAAAATATACATCTTATTCCGTTAAAATGAAATCTTGTCATACCCAGGAACACCCTATTTGTTTATATCTGATTCATCAGATTAAATAATTAATCTTTAATTGCTAAAAACAACATCGTAGATTAAATCATCCATTTACTTAATTTTCCTTATCCCAGATAACAATAGGCCTGGATGAAAGCCGGGTCGGATTCAGCACTACATGTTTGATTTTTTTCCTGTTCCATGTATATACCACGTGGACGCGGCCTTCCAGGTCCTGAATAATGGATGGATAGGAATATTCACCCGGCATGTCCTCCAGAACGAGGGAAGCGGACCACTTTTGTCCATCATTACTGATTGCGATATTTAATGGATACCTTGCCCCTCCCCATTCTTTTTCCGGCTTAATACTATGATTGTAAGCTAATATGTGGGTTCCGTTCGACAGGGTCACCGCATCGATCCCGGAGTTCGGATTGGGAAGCTCAATCGGCTCAAGCACACTCCAGGATTGGCCCTGATCGGTGGATAATGAACTGATGATCACGCCCTCTTTACTCCTGCACAATATCCGCAGCCATCCATTTTTTAATTGAAGGATGGTTGGCTGGATTACTTCATACCTTGATATTGGATCAACCGGTACCCTTGGTTCCCAGGAAATGCCGAAATCATCCGTAAATTCCATATGAACTCTCCAGCCATTTTTTTCGGTGCTTGAGGGACATATTAACCGTCCGTTTTTTAAAAGAACGGGTTTGTTTTTTACCGGCCCAAGATTCCCTTCCGGCAATTTTTCGGGATCCGACCAGCTCTTTCCCCCATCATAAGATCGTTTGATCATGCCCCACCACGATTCCGGATCCGGCCCCACCTTATAAAACAGTAACATCGGTCCACCGGGCACCTGGTATAATACGGGATTCCAGCAGGGATAACGGGCACCATTGAATATTCCGTCGGCTATGGAATAAGGTTTATTCCAAATCCCCGATTCCTTTCTGGTCGACCAGATTTCAACATCTTCGTGTTTTTCGTGGGTGCCGGCAAAAAAGGCAGCTACCAATCCGTTCTCCCCTTCCGCCAGGGTACTTGCGTGACAGGATTCAAATGGTGCCTGGTCAAAAATAAATTCTTCAATCAGAATGGGATTATTTTGTGAATATACCGGAGAGATGACGATCATAAATTGTATGAATATAAACAGAACAGACCGGGTGTTAAATTCCATATCGGTATTAAATTGGAAAATATATATCGAATCGGGTGAAATCTTCTTTCTTACTTTCTAATTGGATCGTTCCATTCAGTTTTTCCACTCCACATTTAACCACATAAAGGCCAAGCCCGTTTCCTTTTGATAATTCCGTTCCTCTGAAATACATTTCGAAGATACGATTAAAATAATTTTCATCGATCCCGATCCCCCTGTCTTCAAAATGTATCTCAATGCTCCGGTCATATTCCACTATGTTTACTTTAATATCCGCCATATTCCCTTTGGCATAATGGATCGCATTTTCAACCAGATTTTCGAGAATGATGCTGACAATCCTGTTCCTCGAATCCAGATCCTTGTAATGTATCAGGTTGATCTGAAAGTCAATCCGATGCCCTTTTTTCTGAACTGAATCTTTCATATCATACATAATCTGGTTTAGAGATATTTTATAGCCGTTGTGTTGAAAACTACTGATCTCATACAGCATGTAGAACTTTTTAAGCATCATGTCCATGAGGTTCACTGTGTTTACCATCAGATGCATTAATTCCATGCCCTCGGAGTCTATCCTGGTGAGTCTGGCTACTTCATTAAGTCCCTTCAGGGTGGTCAGCGGCCTTCTGAAATCATGTGAACTTCGATAAAAAAGCAGATCAAGTTCGCGATTCAATTTTTGAAGTTCCTCGGTTCTTTCTTCTACCTTTAGTTCAAGATACAGGTTATTCTGAATAATTTCCTCGTTGATCTTCAATAATTCTTCAGAAAGTTTTTCATATTTGGATTTCAGGAATACAACCAGGTATCCTCCAACTACAAACAAGGCGATTTTAAAAGCATATGCATAGGAGGGCTCACTGCCACTTGGTTCCCGAATGATCCAATACGCGGGGAAATAGCGCTGGATGATCAGAAGCAGCATCAGATTTATGGAAGTGACGATAATCAGTACGTTGCGGTCCCGGGCCCCCACAATGATAAGCGAAATGATGAAAATTAGAAAAAAGATAATTGAATTCGCGAAGTTAAATCCACCTCCATCGATCACTAATGCGACATTGATCATAATATACAGGGCAGGGATCAGCAGTTTCCCCAGCCATCGGATTTCCTGCCATTCCCTGGCTTTTCTGTTTACAAACACAAAAAGGAAGAACGCTAGTGATTCAATAGCGACGGAATAATAATTTTGGGTATATAAAAGATCAAAAAAGAATAAAATGATGGTGCTTATGGCACCAAAGGAGCATATGGATATGAAAAACTGATACTCTAGCTGTTTTGCCTTATCAATTTGGAATATCACGCGGCTGAATAATTTTATTATGTTAATTAAGATAGCATATAGAAAAACTATTTCAAAACGATCGGTAGGATATCCCTGATTTCAGTTTATTTTCATCCAAGTTAATTTTTCTTTAACGGGATTCCCTATTCAAGATACTATCAATACGTTTTCGCATATAGTTAAAATGAGAACGGGAAGGGAGATCATCCGGATACGGCATTAACCGAATCAGATCTTTTTGAAGTTGTTCCAATTGTTCTATAGCTATTCTGCCAAGATCGGAAGACCGGTATTTCCAATTCCCATCTGCCGACTCAGACCTTACATAAAGGAGCTCCTCCAGATGATCCAGATAGGCGTGTTGCAGGTTTCTGCGGTATGGATCCACAGCTTCGGCCCGGTACAATTCTCCCCAGATGCCTTTCCTCAGATCAGCCATCATCCCGGTACAGGAATAGGATTCCTCCGGATGAAAAGACTCCATTTCAAGCACCCGTTCAAGACGGTTTGTATTTAATAAATAAGTCAAATACCCTGCCTGCAAATTGCGTATCCTCTCAAGTTCGCCGGAATTTTCAAATCTTCTAAGAATCTCCTGGTCGATCAACCAGGTGGGAGTTGTAAAAGCATGTTTGTTGAGGAATTCCATAGATGATCGCTGAATGTTTGCAGGAACCATGAGATAGACTATCCCTTCCTGGTTGGCTTCTTTTCTGGTTTCATACATGCCCCCGATATTGGTGATTACATGTCTTACATACCGGTTCCATACGCCCAGCAATTCTTCATAAATTTCTTTTAATTCTTCGTATCCGTTATCGTCTGTTGTGGTCCATTCAATCAGGTTGGGAACAATTTTTTGGAGGTTGGATAAACCGTATTCCGATGCCATAACCGGATCATTACCTATATCCTCAGTTTGGGCGGTAGGATCGTAGCGAGGATTCCCGGACCCATACAGATAAACAGGATCCCCGTATTTTTCTTCAATCCATTGATCGAGCAGGGGTAATTCCTCTTCTGGACTTTTAACATCCGGGATCCAGCGGTATCCCCAGTTGATAGCGTAATGATCGTAGGGGCCGATCCGACGGATAAAACGCACATCCTGGTCACCGGGCTGGGCAACATAATTGTACCGGGCATAATCCATGATGGAGGCGGCAATGCCGAATTTTTGTGTAAATGAACCTGACCGGAGCGAATCCACGGGATAGGCGGAGGAAGCTTTCATATTATGAGGCAATCCAAGCGCGTGTCCTACTTCATGTGCAATAACCATTTTAATCATCTCGCCTATTTCCTCCCGGTCCGTATTCAATGTTCTGGCAGAAGGATTGGCAGCACCCGTCTCAATCAGATACCGGTTCCGGTATGACCTGAAGTGATTATGATACCATATGATGTCGCTCTCAATGATTTCACCAGATCTTGGATCGATAACACTCGGTCCCATCGCATTCCTTGTGGTGCTGGCAACATATCTTATTACGGAAAAGCGAATATCTTCCGATGTGAATTCAGGATATTCCTCAGAAGTGGGTGGATCCCTTGCTGCTATTGCATTTTTAAATCCTGCGGATTCAAACACCTTGTCCCATTCTTCCACACCCGCCTTGAAATAAGGACGCCATTGTTCCGGGGTTGCCGGATCAAGATAATAAATAATGGGTTTCACCGGTTCCACGAGTTCTCCTCTTGCATAAGCTTCCGGATCGGATGGTTCCAAGCGCCAACGTCTGATGTATTTCTTTATATCCGATTTCAACGCGGGAGAACCGTAGTCAATTTTATTCAGGGTAAACCAACCGACCCTGTCATCATAATAGCGAGGCATCATGGGTTTCTCGGGAAGTAATATCATGGACTGGTTCATGAACATGGTTATGGTGCCGGAATGTGCCTGTGATGGGGGTTCCGAAGCTTTATAGGTAAGTTCCTGCCTGATTTCCACATTCTGCGGATAACTGCTGATCCCGGCAATAAAACTCCTTTTGCTATCCAGACCATTAACTTTGTAATTTTTCCTCATTTCAACACTTAATCCGCTTATGGCCTGAATATCGCTTGTGAAAAAATCGGTAACATCAATCAGGATGGCCGTAGAATCGGGCGTGTATGTCTCAATATCAAATGAATATAAGATCGGTTCGTAGTTATTGGCCTTGACCGATAAACTGATCGGAAGGGAATCTCCCGCGAAATTCATATCCGAAAGGATCCGGATCAGAATTTTATTGTATTTCAGTTCCCACCGGATCATCTGTTCATGAATTTTTGAACCGGCATTTAGGTAGGCTCCTCCCAATCCGGACGGAATACGTGCAATCCGGCTTACGAGGAGCATATCCTTATTCAATCCTGAGTAAGGTATTTCAAAGTAAAATTTCTCTTTCACACGATGTACTGTGAATAATCCCGGATCGCTAACAGCCTCTTTGGTAATGATATCGGTATACGATTTTTTATCGGGTATTATTTCCTCTTCTTTTACCGACTCTTTTTTAGTGGCATTTTTACCTTTCTGTGCCTGAACAGGATGGTCTGTCACCAGGCTGGCTAGCAAAGAAAGAAGGACCAAAAGATATATCCTGTTCATGATTCAAAAAAAATAATTTAAGATCAAAATAGGAAATTCTAATTTAATCAAGGAAATTTATTCGATGTAAATAAGCGGGCATCAGATCCAATAAATCCGTCGTATTCATCCTGAAAGATATGCGAAATAACGGTATTGATACGTAGTGGAATTCTGATCTGCGGATGTGTTAAAAATAAAAAGTCCTTATGCGCCAGGTGTCTGAGATGATTTCAAGGGTTTGTCGAAAGGAGAGTGAAGTCACCTGAGCGCATAAGAACTTTGGAATTCACTGATTGAAAACACAATCAGTTAAATACTTTTTTCCATTAAACATTACATCAATAAATGCAAAGAACAAAGGACTTTCGAATCAGCACGTTAACTATATCTTTGCCTGATGCTAATATAGGGCTATTTGATTTTTAATAAATTTGAAAATATGGCTATTCCTTACGTCAGTAATAAAAGAAGTAAGATAATTCTCCCATCACAGGAACATGAAAATTGCTCTTATGTAAAAAGATTCTCAGGCCACATAAAACAAGATAAAAAATTGATTCACCAAACTCAATGAATGTAATATTTACATCAATTAATTTAATATTCGGGTTCAATAGGGCAGGAATGAGATATTGGATGCTTATTCTCACCTTATCGGATTAGCCTGATTTTTTCAATCAGCGTATTATTTATCGAAATTAGAAAAGCATATTAAATATCGTTTAAGTAATTTATGTTATCTGGTTCAGCGGAATTTAATTTTTTTTCGATGTTAATAACACTATTTTCGTACCTACTGATAATTGTCATTTAATTCCTATTTTTATTTTCATTTGATCAAAATCTACCTTCTTTAAGGAAACATGAAATTTTTAAGATTTTTACTTTCTTTTATTATTTCAGCAGGATTGATCCTTTTTCTAAACCAACCCGCTTATCTCCCGGGTATTGGAGATATTCCACCCACCGGGAAAGTACTGGATCCCTTTCATGGCTTCTGGCAAAATGCAGAGAAGGATCCGCTTGATCTGGAGATCACCCTGAACCATCCGGAATTATCGGAAGAAGTTCAGATTTTGTATGAAAAAAATCTAATTCCCCACATTTTCGCAAACAATGATTACGATCTATATTTCGCTCAGGGGTATGCAACTGCCTATCACAGACTCTGGCAAATGGAATTCCTATCCTACGTGGCTGCCGGCCGGATTTCTGAAATTCTGGGGGAAGTTGCACTAAACTTCGATCGAAGACAACGCCGTAAAGGGCTTGCATATGGAGCGGAGAATTCGTTGAAAAAACTGGAAGAAGATGAAATTAATATTCGTTTTTTAGAAGCTTATGCGGATGGAGTAAATGCCTATGTCAGTCGATTAAAATATAAAGATTATCCTGTTGAATATAAATTATTAAATTACCGGCCTGAAAAATGGACCCCTTTTAAAACCATTTTGCTTCTCAAATACATGGCTGATGATCTGTCGGGCAGTGATTATGATCTTCAGAACACGAACATGGTAACCCTTTTCGGCAAGGAAAGATTTGACTTTCTTTTCCCGGATATACCTGAAGGCATTGATCCGATTATTCCATCTGATACCAAATGGAATTTTGATCCGGTGGAGGTAAAAACACCGCAGAAATTTTCCATCAGGACTAAATTTTCCCCGGTAGCACCGGAAAGTCCCGAAGAGGGAATGGGAAGTAACAACTGGGCTGTATCCCCCGGCAAAACCAGGAATGGATATGCCATACTCTGTAATGATCCCCACCTTAGATTCGCCATGCCCTCCATTTGGTATGCACAGCAGTTAAAGGCACCTGGTATCAATACGTATGGAGTTACAATTCCAGGCTTACCTGGTGTTCTGTTAGGATTTAATGATTCCATTGCCTGGGGTTTAACCAACGCGCCCCGGGACCTAAGGGATTGGTACCAGATCACATTCAAATCCGGGGAAAAGGAAGAATATCTATATGATGGGAAATGGCTCAAAACACAAAAAAGGGTAGAAGACATAAAAATCAAAGGAAACAATACATATACCGATACCGTGATTTATACACATTATGGCCCGGTTATGTACGACGACACCTATGCAATAGATTCTTCCAGAATGAATTTTTCACTTCGCTGGACAGCTCATAACGGTTCAAGAGAGATCCTGATGATATATCACCTGAACCGGGTAAATAACATCTTCGAAATCGGGGATATGATCAACGATTTTGAATGTCCGCCGCAGAATATTGCGGTAGCCACCCGACAGGGCGATATTGGCATGTTTATCGAAGGAAAATTCCCGCTTAGATGGAAGGAACAAGGTAAATTTCTGATGGACGGGAGCGACCCTATCTATGAGTGGCAGGGTTATATTCCTGATGCACACGACGCCAAAGTGATCAATCCAAGCAGGGGATTCGTGAGTTCAGCTAATCAACATCCTTTTACGGAAGATTATCCTTATTATTATTATAACAACACCGCAGAATATTTTCGAAACAGGAGGATAAACGAGAAACTATCCACCTTGACTGATATCACAATTGAGGAAATGATGCTGCTGCAGAACGATACGTACCACCTATTGGCCTCGGAGGCTTTACCCTTGATCCTGGATGGCCTCGACACGACGCTTCTTCAGCCAGATCAATTTGAAATTTACGATAATCTGCGGAACTGGAATTACCTTACTGAACCCAACCAGGTGAGTCCTTCCTACTTTGAAGTCTGGTGGAATAAATTATACGAATTTTTATGGGATGAATTTGATCGGGAAATCCCCCTGGTAAAACCAAACGATTTTATAACCATTAAAATTCTAAGAGACCATCCGCAGGATTCTGCATTTGATCGCGTAGATACGCCTGAGAAGGAAAATATCGCGGATGTGCTGTTCGGCTCGTATCTTGCCACCATTGACAGTATACAAAACTGGAGAGATAAACATCCGGAAACGGAACCGGTCTGGTACCAGTTTAAAAATACGAGGCTGATGCATTTGACAAACCTCAGTCCTTTCAGTTTAACGCGGATACAAACCGGGGGTAATAAACATATCGTGAACGCAAATGGACCTACATGGGGTACATCCTGGAGATTAATTGTTGAGATGGGAGACCGGATCCGTGCCTTTGGAATCTATCCTGGCGGACAGAGTGGAAATCCGGGAAATCCAGCTTACGATTCCTTTGTGGACGATTGGGCTTCCGGCAGGTATTTTAAAATTAATTTCTGGTATGAACCTGTGCTTGATCAGGATGATGTTATAACTTTCAGATTATCTCCGTTGAACGAATAATTTTTCGATGATTGATGAAAGAAGGCTTAATTGAAATTGATGTATAAATGAAATTTCTATTGAAATTTATTGTAATCGGTATTCTTACTTATCTTTTTGAGCAATTTTTCCCCTGGTGGTCCATTGCCATTGCCGCCTTTCTGGGAGGAATGATTTTCAAAACACGGGGATTAAATTCATTTCTTGCCGGTGCGTTAGGAGTTGGATTGGTATGGTTGTGGTTTGTATGGCGTATCGATTATGAAACGGATTCGATCCTTACAGCCAAGATTGCCATGCTCTTTCAACTTGAAAATAAAAATTTTTTAATTGCATTCACTGTATTGCTTGGAAGTCTGATTGGTGCTCTTTCTGCCTGGTCAGGCTATAATTTCAGAAGTTTATTTGAAAAGAAAAAACGGGGAGGATATTACAGCTGAGAATTTCTACAATTACCAAAACCGATTCCAATAAATAAATCCTTATTACTTTTATATCCCCTGGGTTATTTGCTTATAATACATTGTCTGTGATCAGGTACTCAGGGAAGTTATCTATATACGGATTGATCACCGTTCTTAATCCCGATTATTCATGCATTATCAAATGACTGGAAATCATGCAGTATAAAACTCATTTAACTTCCATTAGATATATCATGGTCCCGATAATAGTAGTTAACCTATCCAAATTTCTAATCATTACTATCTGGACGGTCCTTAAGGACGCCTGCCGGCTACGTTTTCGCATAGCTTCGTCCGACGCCAAAGGCTTTTGCCGACGGCTGTCAGCGGAGCAAAGCCGGTAGGCAGGAGAAATTTATGAATTTTTCGGTCTAAATTATTCTTTATTAGATATATATACTTGATGCTTGATAATTTAATTGGTGATTTCTTCGTGATCTTGGTGTCGCTGTGGGAAAATTATCATTATTTTAAAAGGCCACTAAGACACTTACCTAATGATGCCTAGGTGCATAAAACACCTAGAAAAAACCTGACCAATGATTCTTGAATACACTCAACGGGTTAGTTTATATTTTTCTTATCCGGAAAGAGATATGATCCAATTGTGAGGCAAAGTGGAGCGAGTAAAAAGCTGAGCAAACCAGCATAGGTTGTACTGATTTCAGGAATGACCAGGGAGACGATGGGTGGGATTGCACTGGCCAGGAAAGCCATGTAAGCACCTCCAGCACTGGCTTTCTTCCAATAGATCCCGCCAACCACAGCGGTAAGTGTCCCCGCAAATGCAAGTGAACCGGTGAGCGCAATGTAACGGAAGACCGTTTCTGAGAATTCATAATAAATACCCCAATAATAAATAAATACACCGATGATGATGATGCCGATACGCATCATCACCATTCTTTTTTTATCATTGAATGATTTTTTACGAAAGGGGGCAGCTATGTCCTGTACAAGTATTGCGCTGAATGATAACAGGTAACTATCATAGGTTGACATCGAGGCAGAAAGAAATCCAACCATTACAAAGCCGATCAGGCCTGCAGGTAGAATCCTGACCATCATCTGCGGGAGGGCAGACTGTGATTCCGGGATTATACCAAGTACAGCAAGCGCAGCAATACCCCATAACATGGGAAGTGAGGCACGGAAAAACATGAAGATACTACTGATCCTGTAAAGTTTTTTAGCCGTGTTAATATCATTCATACTGAATACCCGCTGGACTACAGGTTGCCAGGAAGACCACCCACTGGTATAATAGAGTGTTGTCCATAAAATGAACAACAGGCCATACCTCGGAGCATCTTTAAGATTGAATCCGGTTTCACCATAATGTTCTCTTACTGCCATCGCCATGCCTTTTAACCCACCGGCATGTGAAAACGCAAAATAACTGATTATTATAATGCCAGCAAGTAATATTAGAAACTGAAATACATCGGTTATGACTACTGAGTGCATTCCTCCCAGCATAGTGTAGGTAATTACGACAAGAAGAATAATTCCCATGACCAATGGAAGGGAACTGGTAGGTAATCCCATGGCAATTGTCAGGAATTTACCTTCGACTTGGAGAAAAATTCCCATATTAAGGATACCTGTAAGGAAAATAAGAACACCAGCGATCCATCTGACGCCTGGCCGGAATCGTATTTCAAAATATTCAGGTACGGTTCTTATCTCCAGGGAACGCAAATGTTTAATTACAAATCCGGTTTGACCGATCACCCACATGGTAACCGCTGCAATGATACCGGCAATAATTGCAACAAATCCATTTGAATAGGCTTCTTCGGAGAAGTAAATGATTGTTACCAGTCCCATCTCGGTACTGGCTAGTGTTGCTATACCTCGGAATGCACGGAGTTTCCGGCCCACCAGGAGAAAATCATCAACCGAGGAAATACGTTTTCTCGCAACCAGGCCGATTAAAAGGCTAACAGCCAGAAATCCGAAAATAAAAATCCAGTCGATAAAAGTGAAGGTATTCGCCATTTAATCCTTGTCGTATTGATATAATTAAAGATTAATTGGCTGTCCTGATTTCGCTGATTTTTCAATTGCCTGAATCACCCTCGTCGCTTCCAGGCCGTCCTCTCCCGTAACGATGGGATCCGTGTTTTTGGCAAGGCATTCTATAAAATGTTCAATGGGGGCTGTACAGAATCCAGCAGGCTTTCCATACATATCAACAACACCCAATACATCGGGATATCCGCTTCCATCTTTTGTGTATTTCTCTATCACACGATGATGGCTGGCATTGACATATGTGCTTCCTTTCGAACCGATAAATTCTCCTTTAAAATCAAATAGGTTTGGGGCGCTTTCTGCCACGATCCAACAGTTTTCAACATAAGCTGTTGCTCCATTGGATAACTCAAGAATAGACTGATAAAAATCCGGCGTTGGTATACCTGCTTTTTTAAGAACCACTGACCTGCTGACTGAATACACTTTTTTAATTTCTGATCCTGAAATCCAGCGAATTAGATCAACCACATGACTTCCTAAAAAATGGACTGGAGATGATTTACCCGCCCAATCCAGCATCTTTGTCGGCACATAAATGGTATCATTTAATTTTACATTGATCATCATCAGGTCTCCCAGTTCTCCCATATTTACCATTTCTCTTACCTGCATAAATGGAATATTCCAGTGATTGTGAAAATCGACCATCAATTTAACTCCATTCTTATCCCTTACTGCAAGGATCTTTTCACATTCTTCAACAGTCAGGGCTAACGGCTTTTCAACCAGGACATGTTTACCTGCTTCCAGCGCTTTCAACAAGATTGCCGAATGTGTGTGATCCGGAGTTGTTACTGAGACTGCTGTAATAGCCGGATTAGAGAGTAATTCCTCCAAGTCGGATGTATACGAGTTGAATCCATATTTTTCTGCGAACTGCCGCGCACGATCCCTGTTCTGATCACACACGGCCACCCGTTTAACCAGAGGTGATGCATAATAGGTACGAGCATGAATAGAGCCCCAAAGACCGCATCCTATCAATCCAATACCAATAGTATCCATATGAAAAAGTGTAAGGTTGGCGAATTATATAGTTTGTTAAACTTAAAAATTTAAATGAAGCAATCAAAAAGATATTCCTATTTGATTCTGAACGACCTGACGTTAAAGCGATCATCCCCTCAAAGGATGTCATCGCTTATCTACGAACTAATCCTTTTTATTGATGAGATAAATCTCTATTTTCTAACAAGATAATTTTACTTTATGAAAATACATCTTATGAATTATATTATCAATTTGTTTGCGGTACCAACTTGTGTTTACTTTTTTCATGCAGTAACTGGCGTGAGGCATTGAGAAAGAAGAGGAAGAACAAAAGTCAAAGGCAGGATAGATCTATGAATGGTCAGAGCAGGTAGGCAAGGAATTTCTCAGAAAAATGAGAGAAACCTATACGAGTATCGAAACCTGGAAACTACAAGCTGCATGGATCAGATTACAAATAGTACGCGGTACAGGATTGGATCCATTACCTGAGAAATGTTCGCTTATTACAATAACCGGCGATAAACAAATATAAGATGGTTATCAGGAACAGAATGTTGTATTTGAGAGTCTGCCTGGCGTTTATATTACAGGAAGTGAGTGCACTCTCACGGATGCCGAAGGGGGGTTTCCGGGCATTTTAAGTCCCCATGGGCATCGGCTCACTAAAAAAGATTATGGCCGTTATCGTCCGGATGTTCAAAAACGGTGCGCCGTAACGGCAGGAATGGGTACCATTGTTTTTACATATGATCTGGTAGGTTATGGACAGCTCAATGAATATCGCTGGCGACATAACCATTCAGAAACTATGAAACTGAAAATAAGGAATAGCATCCGCGCGCTTGATTTTCTTTTTTCATTAGGTGATGATCCGAATTGGATTGCCTTTACTAGAGCATCCGGTGGAAGCACGCAAACATTCCATCTTACTGCAATGGATCCCAGGATTTCGTTTCAGTTCCGGTGGTGATGGTTTCACACCGGCACTTAGGTGGTTGCATATGTGAACTTGGCATGAAGTATCACAAATATAACTCATTTATATTCAGTTAGATATATTATGGTCCCGATTCATCGGGATAACCCTCGATAAGCACCATTTCAATAGTCCATTTTTAAGCTATAGAGATAATATTTAAATTTTTTAGTGATTTATTATCCTGCTGATAACCAGGAAATTGTAATTCATCTCCCGATGAATGCCGGTGCAGCCGCAGGCAGGCAGGAAAAAATTGTGGATCTTTCGGGTTAAGATCCAGCCGATAGATCGAAATCATTAAATATGAACATGTTTCTCCGCATGATAACTCGACCTTACCAGCGGGCTTGATTCCACATATTTGATCCCCCGTTTTAATCCTTCTTCCCTGTAGAAAGCGAATTTATCCGGATGAATAAATTCGGCTACTTCGATGTGCATTCGTGTGGGCTGTAAATATTGTCCTATCGTCATGATATCACATCCATGAATGGCGAGATCATCCATAACCCTGAAGACATCTTCATCCGTTTCTCCGAGTCCGATCATGATTCCCGATTTAGTGCGTTTACCAAATTCTTTAGTCTTAAGGATCTGTTCAAGACTGCGATGATATTTGGCCTGGGGTCTCACCCTTCTGTACAATCGTTCGACCGTTTCCATGTTATGGGAAACCACCTCCTGTCCGGCACTGATCATGCGATATAATGCATCCCAGGTACCTTTCACATCGGGGATCAGCGTTTCGATGGTGGTTGATGGACTTAGGGCCTTGGTCAGCTTAACGGTTTGAAACCAGATTTCTGCTCCCCGGTCCTTTAATTCATCGCGGTTGACCGAGGTGATTACAGCATGTCTTACGCCCATCGTCTGAATTGCCTCCGCCACTCTTCTCGGTTCGTCCTTGTCATATTCGGGCGGTCTGCCGGTTGCCACAGCGCAGAAGGTGCAACTCCGGGTACAAACATTCCCAAGTATCATGAATGTGGCGGTTCCAGCTCCCCAGCATTCACCCATATTTGGACAGTTGCCGCTTTCACAAATTGTATGCAGTTTGTTTTTGTCAACAATGTGCCTGACACGTGCATACTCTTTCCCAACCGGAAGTTTAACCCTGAGCCAGTCAGGTTTTTTACGTTTGTTCGTTTTATTTTCTTTTCCGATAACAGGTAATTCGATCATACTAATCTTTCCGTTTCCTGCAAAATTAACAAATAAATCAGGATTTTGTTAGGATCCGGCTTACCGGCGGGATCCATAGTAAAGGGTTACAAATGAATTTGGGAATATCTGGTCCTGTTCCGCTGTGGGAATAATCGGTATCTTCTTGGTGAATGCCTCCACCATAAATCCCACTTCCAACCCGAAAACATTGTATTTCAGACTGCCAAATTCAAATGCCAAACCAAATTTGGAATTCACACCAAATACAAGATCGGATTCCCCGAGACCCTGGAATAAATTTCCCGTGCCTAAAATATTGTTCTGATCAAAATGTATTTCCGGATTATATTGTTCCCTAACCACATTTCCATCCGTCCGCAGATATTCTATATAATAGGGAGCTATGATTCCAAGAGAAGGACCTATTGCTACGATGCCGTCAATCTGGACGCCTTGTTGTGGGGCCTTTTTAAAAAATGTCCATGATCTTCCTCCATGGACACGTAAACTATACAGATAATTGGATTTCCCGTAAATATAAGTATTGCCGGTAAATGAATAATACCTTTCTTCCTTAGGATGCTTGACGTTTACGATTTCCAATCCAAAATAATGAAAAGCATCTTTCCGGTGCCGAATGGAATACTTCATCACACCTCCCCCGATTAAGCCGCTATTGGTGGCTTTCGTGATTCCCCACGAAATTTCCCTGGCGTATTCATTGATAGCGGAAGGTTGCGTCATTCCCGGATTTATGATGAATAACAGGGCCAGAAATGGAAACCATCGAATGTTTCTTGTAAATATTTTTTTATCCTCCAACCTAACTGAATTTAGAAAGTAATAAAAATAACGAAAAAAATAATTTGATTGTTATGAAGCTACGTAAATATCGTGAAATGTCGCCTAATCTACCGGGTATGGTATGTAAATGAAACTGGTGAGTTTTTCATCTACCACAAACAAACAGCAATATTCATCCGCATTTTTATATGATCTTTTAAAGGATTCTTCCTCCTCGATAAGTTTTCGCTGTACAAACTCATCAAGAAAGGATGCATAATAATTCCATTCAAGATCCAGGTCGGTTTTGTCGATCAATAATTCGCCAATGGGTAATTCGTCTTTGGAAATGGCAAATATGGGAAAATCTGAAAATCCTCTTTTACGGATCAGGTAGGAGGCTTCTTTGAGATGATCGGCAACTTTAACAAAATCCCGCGATATTGTTCCCAGGTATTTCCCGTTGAGTTCGGGATCGTTTGCAATGATATCATTATTTTCCAAGCCCCTTTAATTTAAGTAATACGACATTTTCAATGTGTTGAGTATGTGGGAACATGTCTACAGGTTGGGCCTTGACGATCCTGTAATTCTCCATCAGTAAATGAACATCCCGGGCCTGGGTAGCCGGATTACAGCTTACGTATACAATCCGGTCTGGTTTGCTTATAAGGATACCACGGATCACTTCCGGATGCATACCTGCCCGCGGAGGATCGGTAATTACTACGTCCGGACGACCATAACCGGATAAAAGATCACTTTTTAGAATTTCCTTAATATCCCCTACAATAAATTCAATATTATGAATGCGATTTACTTCTGAGTTGATTCTCGCATCCGCTATGGCTTCTTCAATACATTCAATTCCAATTACCTTATTGGCTTTCCTGGCTATAAAAAGTGCAATACTGCCTGTCCCCGTATACAGATCATATACTGTTTCATGTGGTTGGACACCTGCAAAATCCCTGATAACAGAATATAACCGGTAAGCCTGGTCGGAGTTAGTCTGAAAAAATGATTTGGGTCCGATTATAAAGGAAAGATCCTCCATTCTTTCCGTAATGAATTTTTTACCGGAAAAATGAATGGCTTCCAGATCCTGATAGGATTCATTTCTCTTGGGGTTGATAATGTAGAAAGCACTTGTAATTTCAGGAATGGTTCCGGTCAGGTAATTCAAAATCCTGGCGATGAGATCTTGGTCCATATATTTTACCTGGAGAATCACCATAATCTCACCGCAATTGCTGCTTCGAACAATCAGATTTCTTAAAAAACCGACATGTTCCTTCAGGTCGTAGAAGGGGATATCATTTGATCTGGCAAATTTCTTCAGCGTATTCCGGATCGTATTTGAAAGTTCATTCTGAAGATAGCACTTATCAATATCCAGCACCTTGTCAAAGCGGCCTGGTTTATGAAATCCCAGCCCATTTCGATCCAGTTCTTCATCCGATTCGATTTCATATTGCGTGAGCCAACGCTGATTTGAAAAAGTGAATTCCAGTTTATTCCTGTAGAATTCAGTGTCTTCGGCACCCATAACGGGAAGCAATTCAAAATCAGCAATCTTTCCGATCCGTTCAAATTGATCTTTTACCTGCTTATACTTAAAGTTCAATTGATACGTGTATTGAATATGTTGCCATCTGCACCCGCCACAGGTACCATAATGTGAACAAAAAGCTTCCTGTCTCATATCGGAGTACCTGTAAAAATGAATGGGTATGGCTTCCAGGTAATTTTTCTTCTTTCTGGTTATTCTTAGATCCACCTCATCTCCGGGAGCTGAATTTTCGACAAATATCACCTTTCCGTTTGTCCTTGCAATGCATTTGGCTTCTGCCGCAAAATCATCAATTACGACCTGTTCAACGATATTTTTCTGCTTTGTCATCCTTGTGACAAAGGTAATCCGAAATTATCATAATTAATTCATTGAATAGAAGTTATTGGAATAATCAACTTGTTGATATTCAAATTGATACAGTATCGAATGAAGCTTATCCAGCTCACCTGCAATAATTCAGTTTCTATCAAGAACGATAAATCCTATCCGCCGTAGAAATCATTTATTTTTCTAATTATCAACGAATTGCATAAATATCCAATCAAATTCACAATGGGAAAAAAAGACTGACCAGGGCAGCAGCGTGGCTAAAAATTTATGGGATAAACCATTATGATTTGGCCGAGGTATTAATTTCGTTTAAATTAGTTACCGGGGTGATGTATGGTAATATGAGGTACAAGCTGTTGATTTTATTTTTTCTTATTGCTGTTCGGGTTCAATCCACACATATTGTTGGAGGAGAGATCGAATTGATCCATATTGATTCCACGCGCTATCAACTCAACCTGATCCAGTATTTTGACGATGTAAACGGACTCCCGGATGCAGAGGATTTCAATATCACCTTGTATATTTTTCGAAAAAGAGATGATGTAGTCATGCGAAGCATCGTATTGTTCAATAAGGGTTCCACCTTCGTACCCTACACGAATATCGATTGCACCATTGAAGAATTGGTAACACGCAGGATATTTTATTCACAGGAAGTCATCCTTGATCCGGAGGATTTCAGCGATCCGCTTGGTTATTATGTGGTCTGGGAACGATGTTGCAGAAATGAGGTGATCACAAATATTCTGAATCCGGGTGCAGTGGGACAGGCGTTTTATCTGGAATTCCCTGCCATCGTAAAAGATAATAAGCCTTTTTTCAATACTTCTCCCATTCTGTTCCCTCCTCTTAGCGATTATGCTTGTGTCAATAACTATTACTATGTTGATTTTGCCGGCTGGGATCCCGATGGAGATTCGCTGGTTTATTCGATGGCACAGCCACTTAGTGGTTACAGCAGCCCCGCTCCGGATAATATAGTCCCTCCTCCCAGGCCAGCTCCTTATCCGGTTGTTCAATGGATATCCGGAATTACAACAAAAAATTCCGTACCGGGAAATCCTCCACTTTCCATCACCAGGGATGGATTATTGACTGTGGTTCCTTCAGAAACCGGCCTTTTTGTATTTTCTGTGAAATGTGAGGAGTTCAGAAACGGAATTAAAATCGGTGAGGTACGAAGAGATTTTCAAATGCTGGTAATCGAATGTCCGGATCCGGGAACTCAACCGGATTTATTGGTTAAGGCTCCCGGATCAGCTGTTTACACGAAAACTCCCGACACGGTCGTCTTTAGAAGCAATGAAGCAAAATGCTATGAATTTGTGGTCAAGGACAGGGACGGGGCTGAAAACCTGAATTTCAGGGTTAATCCGGTTAATTTTTCGGCTGATCTCGACGGTTCCCTATCCGTTACAAATGCCGGTCTGGAAGGCCCGGCAGATTCTGTCACCTTTGAATTTTGCTTTCCC
>Ga0209536_100004374_pt1 | contig 22329 bp, 18 predicted proteins | sample DeeMarSeWOR28_12_FD_187461 | JGI IMG/M metagenome (GOLD analysis project Ga0209536, IMG submission 187461) | Marine sediment microbial communities from White Oak River estuary, North Carolina - WOR-2-8_12 (SPAdes) (version 2) | ecosystem: Environmental > Aquatic > Marine > Intertidal zone >... | reverse complement strand
TCGGCGTCGTCGATTCGCAGGAGGTCCAGCAGGTATATCGCTACTTGTACTTCGACCGCCTCATCGCTCGTCTGCTGTGCGGGCTGTTGATCGAGCGTCGCGGCCGACGCCGACAAAGGTGCTGTGGCGACGAGCAGGAAGAGACTGGCAAAGCAGGCGAGGTGCTTCATCTGGCGTCTACCTCAGACGATCGTGAGTGCTCGGTTCCGCGATTGTCGTCAAACCTAAGAGAAGAGAAGAAGGACAGGCGTTCAGGTCAAGACGTCGTCTGCGAATGATCCGGCGGCGGATGCACGCGGATTGTCAGGGGTGGTTGCGGTAAGGGCCTCTAAGCGCGGTGTCGCGTTTGGCGATGGCCTGCGGCATACATGGGGCAAACGCGTCCGCTTTGAGAGTATCTGTTGTCGAGTTCCGCCGGATCCCACTCCATCCGAATATCCTCCAGTCGCTCACCCACGACATCGATCCGATTCTCTAGGATTTCCCCGAGGCCCAGGTCGTAGCCGATTTGCAGCTGAACGAGCGATCCGACGTCGTGGCTCATTATGCGGGCAGCCGTGGCATCCGCGGCCATGATGTCGGTGCTGGCCAGAAGCAGCCAGGAGCCAAGCCGGTCCTTGACGTCCACGGTTCGACCGCCATGCCCGATCGCCGGTCCGTCTCCCTCCAACCCGATGGAGAAATCGACGATAGCCAGATCGGGCTTCACGCCGGCGACGACGTCGAGGTAGATGTCTGCGATGGATCGAGGCGTGCTGTGGTCGAGACCTTTACCACGATCCCAGGAACCGCCTGTCCACTCCGCGTAGCGGTCCATGGAGGTGACGCCGACGAAGTTCTTCGATGACAGAGTCAGCTGCGCCCAGGAATGGGTCTTGGCCACGGGCACGGTGATAACGCGGTCGGCCCGGGTGACCAGGCTCGAGACGGCGATGGTCTCCAGGTAACCACGCGAGGGAACCTCGTCCCATGCGGGCGAGTCGGCCTCGAGACAGGCGACGCGCGCGGTTCCGGAGTACTGGTTGCTCAGCCTTTCGGCCGCGGCGACCAGGTTGGTCGAACCGTCCAGAGTGGTGGCATAGCTCCAATCGAACGATTTCATCTGCGATCCATCGCCGATGACCACCTCGCGCGCGCCAACGCGCAGGCACTCTTCGGCAACCGCGATGCAGATTTCGGGCTTCGTGCACTCGCCGTTGGTGAATCTGTTGGCGGCGTTTGCCCAAGGCAGCGTCACCATGTTCGGCTTGATGAGGACTGACTCGCCTTCGTGGACGATGTTCTCGATGCCCCCGAGGCTTTGTAGGGCCTCGCGGGTCATGCCGAAGAGATCGTCCCCGCGCACTGCCGCGACCCGTGCTGTCGGGTTCACCGGGGCCGTCGGAGCCTCCTTGCAGGCACCGAGCGCAACGCTTCCAGCGGCGAGGGCGGACACGCGCACGAAATCTCTGCGGCTGATCCCCGGGTTTCTCTGGGGAAGATGCTGGGCCTCGTCCTCCATTCTTGGCCTCCGTATCGCCATGAGGGCTCGGCTGTGGTGAGGAAGGAGACACGTATCCTTACGATGGGGGCTACGCCGTCGTTTCGCTGTGTTGAGGCTTACGGTGCCTGGACGTGCTGGCTCACCTACTGGTGGGCGGGCAGCAGACTCTAATCTCGACGCCGTCTTGGCCGGGCAGGACCACGGCGCCCCGAGGTGCCGGGGTGAGTATCTCGTAGGCTATGGGAGGGCCGGCATCGAACGCGACCTCGTCGACCGGAAGGCGAGAGAGGTTGGTGACCAGCAGGCCGGCGTGTGGGTGGATGACGTGCATCTCCTCGACAACGGACAAACCCTCCTGTCGCCGTTGGGCTTCGAGAGTTTCGAGGGACCGCCGGACGTACGCGGCGTTTGCCGCGGCGACGTTCGCCCTCACCGCCAGCGCCAGGTCCACGAGGGAAGCGTCCACCAGGCGCCCGTACTCGAGGGTCGTAGTCGCCAGGGAAACGGCACACCCGAAGTAGTTCGGGGCGAACGGCTTCAGGATGCGACGGAAGTCTACGGGGCAGCTGATGTATGTCGTGTCATCTCCGTTCAGAGACTCCCACTTGCCGAGGTAGTCCTTCCAGAGGGATGCGGTGATCACATCGTTGTGCGACAGCCGCAAATCGCTGTCCTTCTGAGCCTCGGCCAGCAACGCATTCATCGCTTCGCGCGAGATGGTGCGTGTCTCCCAGACGAGTTGATCTCGAGCGATGGCTTCGCGCCGGGATTCCCAGAACAGGCCGGCCTCATCGAGGACGTCCGCACGGGTAATCGTCGTCGAGGTGTCGCGTTGGAGTTCGGCTGGGATCAGCACTTCCCGATTGTGAACCGGGTCGAGCACGCGGCTGCCGTTGAAGATCCTGGCCCAGGTCGAGAGGAAGTAGAAGTAGCTGAAGCCGTCGACTACCGCGTGCGACATGCTGACGCCGAGGACCGAACCTTTCGGGGTTCGCGTCAGTCTGATGCGCGTGAGCGGCTCGTCTTCGACCGAGTCGACGGGGTCGATGTAGGTGTGGCGGTACTCTTGGTCGTCGAAATTGATCGAGGACGAGACGGTCTCGAAGTGTATGCCTTCGTCGGAGACTTCGAAGCCGTAGGCGTGTTCGGATGTTCTGACCAGTTTGCTCCGCGCCGGCGGGAACAAGCACAGCGTTTCGTTCAGGGTATCGCGCAGCCGCTCCTCTTCGATGACGCCGTCGTACGCGAACACGAACTCGATGGGGTACGAGCCTACGCCTGTGAAGATGTGGTCTATCGGTGACAGCGGATAAGTGCTCATGCAACCCTCAGTACCTTTGCGCCCCGAATCCTTCGCGTCTTGAGTTCGATAAGCGCCCGGTTCGCATCTTCGAGGGGATACTCCTGAAACTCGGGCGCAATTCTCATCTCGTCGGCGACCTGGAGGAACTCGCTGACATCGCGCCGGGCGACGTTGGCGACACTCTTGATCTCTTTCTCCCACCAGAGGTGGCTGGGGTAGTCGAGGCCCAGCAAGTATTCCTTGTCGATCTCTTCTTTGCGGATGGCGTTGATGACCAGCCTGCCCTCGGGCTCGAGATTGCCCATCGCTTCGACGAGGGGCTTCCACACAGGCGTCGTATCGATGATCGCTGCGAGCCGCTCCGGGGCCCTGTCCTCGGTAGCGCCGGCCCAGGTCGCGCCGAGCTCGAGGGCGAAGGCCTGTTCCTTCTCGCTTCTGGCGAAGACGAAGACCTTGCTGCTGGGGTAACGGTGCCGGGCCATCTTGAGCACCAGGTGCGCCGAAGCGCCGAAGCCGGTCAGGCCCAGGTTCTGCCCGTCTTCGATGGCGGTCAGGCGCAGTGAACGGTAACCGATGGCGCCGGCGCACAGGAGCGGCGCCGCCTCCGAGTCGCTGAAGCGGTCCGGGATGCGGAAGGCGTAATCTTCGGGCACCGTCATGAGCTCCGCGTAACCACCGTTCGCGTCGCGGCCCGTGGCCTGGAACTCGGAGCAGAGGTTCTCGTTGCCTTCGCGGCAGAACCGGCAGGTTCCGCAGGACGAGAAGATCCAGGCGATTCCGACCCGGTCGCCGATGGAGAAGTGGGATGCCTCGGGTCCCAACGCTTCCACGCGGCCCACGGCCTGGTGGCCGAGTATGACCGGTAGTTCCGGAGGCGGCGTCCGCCCTTCGATTTCGTCCAGCTCTGTATGACAGACGCCGCAGGCGCCGACTCGAACGAGAACTTCGTTGGTGCCGGGCGTTGGATCGGCAAGCTCCTCTCGCGTCAGCGGTTCGGCGGTCTCGTCGAGCCGACAGAGCTTGTGTAGGACCATCGCCTTCATTCGGCCTCCTCCCTAGCCGGCGCCCGTCACCGGGTCCGACAGTCCGAACACGTAGATCGCTACGAGGCCCAAAGTCCCAACGACCAGCAGGTAGTATAGCGTCGGAAGGATCGTCTTTCGAAGCGTGGCCCCCTCCTGACCCAGCAATCCAACGGTGGCTGACGCGGCAACCACGTTGTGGATTGCGATCATATTTCCGGCAGCCGCGCCCACGGCCTGTAACGCCACGATCATTGCGCCGCTGATCACCAACTGCTCGGCCACTCCGTGTTGGAACAGACTGAACATCAGGTTGCTGACGGTGTTGCTGCCGGCGATGAATGCGCCCAGCGCGCCCACCTCTGGCGCGAAGAACGGCCACACGCCGCCGACGTTTTCGGCTACCCAGGCCGCCATGGCGATGGGCATCGACGGCAAGTCGCTGACATTCACGCCGGAGTTTATGTAGACGCGTACCATGGGAACCGTGAACAGCAGGACGAAGCCAGCTCCCAGGATGACGCGTGAGGAATCGTGCAGCGCGCCCGCGATCTGCCGCCCGTTCATACGGTGAAGCAGCCAGGTTGCCATCACCGCGACCATCAGCATTGTTGCCGGCAGGTAGAGCGGAGTGGTCGTCGCCGAGATGTCGGTGGCGAAGATGCTCGCCCAGGTGATCTTGGCTGTTCGCAAAAAGTCGCCGACGGGGAGTTGGCGGAGCCGCGTCAGCACCAGCAGGCCGGCAAGAAGCGCGTAGGGCGCCCAAGCGAGGCTGATGGGAATGCGGCGTCCTGCGGTCGGTTCTTCAGACACTTCTTCCATCCCGCGCCAATCGGCCGGCCAGGTGCTACTGGCTTCGAAGTCCCAGCTGTCTTTCGGAAGCAGGAAACCGCGTTGTGCGGCGAAGGTGACGACGGCCAATCCCACCGCTGCTCCCAACAGGGATGGGAATTCGGGTCCCAGAAAGACGCCCGTGAAGAAGTAGGGAACCGTGAACGCCAGGCCGCCGAAGACCGCAAACGGCACGATGGACAAGCCCTCGGTCCACGATTTGTTCTTTCCGAAGAACCGAGTCGTCATCATCACCATCAGCGTCGGCATGAGGATGCCGGCGACGGCATGGAGCCCGACGACGTACATCGTGATGGTCTGTCTGTAGGTCTCGAAACTCAGGCCTACCCGGTCGAGCGTCGCCGTTAGCTCGGGGCTGGCCAGGCCGTCCGTCACGCCGATGAGGATGGGCGTGCCTACGGCGCCGAAGGTGACAGCGGTGCTCTGGATCATCATGCCGATCATCACCGCCGCCGCCGCGGGAAAGCCCAGGGCGACCATGAGGGGAGCGGCGACGGCTGCAGGCGTGCCGAAACCGGCGGCGCCTTCGATGAACGAGCCGAACAGCCACCCGACGATGACGATCTGGACGCGGCGGTCATCGCTGATCGCGTGGAAGCTGCGGCGAATGGCGGCAACGCCGCCGGAGTGCTCGAGGGTCTTCAGCAGCAGAATCGCACCGAAGATGATGAACAGCAGGTCGAAGGTGATGAAGAGACCCTGCACCGACGACGCGGCGATGTAGCGAGCATCCACCTTCCACACGCTCCAGGCGAGGACGGCGGCAGCAACGTAGACGAGGGGCATGGCCCACTTCGCGGGCACGCGGAAGCCGACCAGCAGAATGCCGGCGATGAGAATCGGAGAGACCGCCACGAGGGCTTGCAGGCTCAGGGCCATCGCACGTCGCTCGTCGTTTGGATCATGGTCTCTGACTGTCGAACAGGACGGCGTGGACCTGTTTCGGCCCGTGTACGCCGAGCGTGAGGTTGAGTTCTATGTCGGCCGACTTGCTCGGTCCCGTGATGAAAGCGAGCTGTGCGCTGTCTCGGACGAGATCGGCGAGCTGTCCAGAGCTTCGAAGGGAAGCGAGCCAGGACTCGATGGTGGGGTGAATGGCTGCGATGGGCACCAGAACGATATGCCGGTACGGTAGCAGGCTCGCCGCGCGGCTTTTCCCCTCAGCCGGAGCGAGGACGATGGTACCTGTGCTGGCAAACGCTGCCTCTACTCCAGTCAAACCAGTCGCCGCGGCGGCCGCCCGCTGGCGATCCTCGTCGTCGAGTAAGTCGTCGGGCACGACCCATTCGATCCCGGCCTCGGCGAGAGGCTTGCGGATACCTGGCAGGGGCAGTTTTCCAGGATCCCATCCCAAAACCTGCAGGGGTCGCGGGTCTTTTCCGTCCATCGCGTCCGATTCGGATTCCCACGAGCGAATCTGCTCGATGACCCGTGCCGGGACATCCGAGAGGTCATCGACGATCTCGTAGCTGCCCTTCACCGCTTCCAGTTCCGATGCGAAGCGTTTCGCCAGGGCCAGAGAATCACCCTCGGCCAGCGTCACGTGCATCGGTACCTCGGGTCGGCGCACCTCTTCATAAGATCGAAACATCCGGCCGGGCTCGTCGACGACGCGCCGCAGGCGGTCGAGAATCTCGGTCCGTGCGTCGGCCATCGAGCTAGCCACGTGGCTCACCTCTGCCGTCCCTGTCGCGTCGCTTCCGGCTTTCCAGGAAGCCACTTCTCGGCACTGGAGGCAAGGCACGGGTTCGGGCCCATCTGTTGAGGGGCGGTGGACGTACCGGCAGTCGTGACGCCAGGCGTGCCAGGCCTCGAAGGCGTCGGAATCGCGCCGGCGCCTCCGCAGACCTCGCGAATGCTTTCATCGCGAGCCGCTCGGACCTGGGTGTGGCTCCGCTTTCCACGATGTCGGACCGCAAGTCCAACAGGAGTCTCGGCAAGTCGATCTTCACTGGACATACGTCGCGGCAGACCCCGCACAGCGAGCTGGCGAACGGCAGCTCCTTGTGAGATGCCGGTTCGTCGGCCAACAGCGGTGTGATGACGGCGCCTATGGGACCATTGTACGGTGTTCGGCCATAGGCGTGGCCGCCGATCTCGCGATAGACCGGGCAGGCGTTGATGCACGCGCCGCAGCGAATGCAGAGGGTAGCGTCTCCGTAGCCGCGTTCGAGCATTCGCGTGCGACCGTTGTCGAGCAGCACGACGTGCATCTCGTCCGGCCCATCCGCGTGGCCGTGCCGGCGCGGCCCGCTGCTCATGGAGAAGTAGACGGAGACGTTCTGGCCGGTAGCGTTTCGAGACGCGGCCTGCCAGAGCAACGCGGCGTCCTCGACCGAGTGCACGACCTTCTCGATCCCGGCAACGGCCACGTACACGCGGGGCATGCTGGTCACCATGCGACCGTTACCTTCGTTGGTGATGATGCAGATGGTGCCGGTCTCGGCGATTGCGAAGTTGCATCCACTGATACCCATGTCGGCGTTCAGGAATTCCTGCCGCAAGCGCTTCCGGGCGGCAGCGCACATCACCGCGGGGTCGTCCGTAGGTGGCATGCCCAACTCGCGTTGGAGCAGCTCGCTGATGTCTTCGACTCGCTTGTGGATGACCGGGGCGATGATATGACTGGGCGGTTCGCCGGCGAGCTGAATGATGTACTCGCCGAGATCGGTTTCGACGACATCGATTCCAAGCGCTTCGAGTGCGTGGTTGAGACCGATCTCTTCGGTGACCATCGATTTTGACTTTACGACCCGGCGTGTACGGCTCTTCTCGGCGATTCCGCACACGATTCTCGTCGCCTCGTCGGCATCGCGGGCCCAGTGGACCTGACAGCCATTCGTCAACAGGTTGGCTTCCAGCTGTTCGAGCAGCTTTGGCAAATCTTGGATGGCAGATTGGCGGATTGCCCGCGCGTTCTGGCGAAGGCGTGGGTTATCCACCGCCGCCAGGGCTTGTGCTCGTTGTGCGCTGAGGCGCGCTGTCGCTCGGTCCAGGGCCGTTCGCTGGGCTTCGTCGTCGAGGGCCTGACGCAGGCGTCTTCGGTAGGGGGCGCCCACTTCAACCGGCATCTCTGTCGCCCCCGGCGTTCAACAATTCGGCGATGTGCACCGCACGGCAGCTGCAACGTTCTCGCTCGAGTAGCCCGTTCATGTGGGTCATGCAGCTGACGTCGTTCACGGCCACGGCGTCGGCGCCGGACTCGCGAATATTGCGCACCTTACGCCGTCCCATCGCGGTGCTCAGCTCGGAGTTCTTGACGGCGAACAGGCCGCCAAAGCCGCAGCATTCGTCTGCGCCAGCAAGGTCGACGATCTCGGAGCCCTCAACGGCGGCCAGCAGGCTTCGAGGCTGCGCGTCAATGCCCAACTCGCGGAGCAGGTGGCAGCAGGCGTGGTACGTCAGGTGCCCGGGGAAGCGGGAATCGACGGTCGTGACACCCAGGACATCGACCAGGTACTGAGTGAGCTCGAAGGTTACCGATTCCAAGCTCGCGGCCCGACGTCTGTCGTGGGGGTGCTTCGTTTCATCGAATAGGATCTCGTAGAAGCGCGTCACCATCGCCACGCAACTTCCGCTCGGCACAACGATGGCGTCGACCTCGCCGTTCTCGATCAGTGGTGTGAAGACATCGAGGAAGTGTCGCGCCATCCTGCGCGCTTCATCTCGATAGCCGTTATTGAAGGCCGGTTGCCCGCAGCAGGTCTGGTGCTCCGGAATGAGTACCGTTGCGCCGTGATGCTCGAGAAGCTCGACGGCGGCGTTGCCGACCCCCGGGTAAAGGGCGTCGACCATGCAGGTGACAAAGAGCGCGACTCTTGGCCGGACCGGTTCAGAGGTTTCGCTCATGGGTCGCGCCGTGACCATCGAATCAGTTCGGCGACGGCGGCTCGATCTCGTACTCCCGCGGCGGTTCCATGTGCAGGAGATGTTCGACGAAGTAGTCCCAGGTGCGCCGGATCACGTAGGGCTCGTAGAAGAACCGGTGGTTCCGGTTCGGCAGCACGATGAGGTCGAAGTCCTTGTTGTGCTCGATGAGCTCGTCGACCAGCAGCAGCGTCGCGTTGGGATGCACGTTGTCGTCTAGGGAGCCGTACATCAAAAGCAGCTTGCCTTGCAGGTTTGCCGCCATGTTGTGGTTGGCCTGGGAGTCGTAGTTGTCGGTCCCGTCTTCGGTCTTGACGAGTTGGCCCTGGTAGCGCTCGGCCCATGCGTAGAAGTAGGCGCGGTTGTCGTGGTTGCCGGCGGACGAGACCGCGACCTTGAAGAATTCGGGGTAGCGCAGGATCGCGTCGGTGGACGAGAAGCCGCCACCGGAATGGCCGAAGATCGCGATGCGATCGAGGTCGATGGGATATTTCGCGGCCAATTGCTTGATGGCGGTGATGTGCTCGGGGATTCCGTTGTCACCCATGTCGCCGTACCAGCGGTCGTGGAAGGCCTTCGAGCGGAACGGCGTGCCCATGGCGTCGAGGGTCACCACGATGAAGCCGAGCTCGGCCAGGGCCTGCGCCTGACCGGACGGGTCGGCTCGGAAGCCGCGCCAGCCGATGGGCCCGACCTGGGGGCCGGGATAGATGTAGTCGACGATGGGGTAGCTCTTTGTCGCGTCGAAATCGGACGGCAGGTAGAGGAAGCCGTGGATATCGGTGACGCCGTCCCGCGCCTTCACGACGAAGTGCTCGGGAAAGCGCCACCCCGCTTCCAGCAGGCGATCGATGCTCGCCTCCTGCAAGGTCTGGAGAACGCGTCCGTCCCGGCCGCGGAGTACGGTCACGGGCGCCTGACTGCGCGTCGAGTACGTGTCGACGAAATAGTCGCCGGATGGCGACATGCGGACGTTGTGGTCCGCGTCCTCCGGGGTGAGGAGACGGAGGCCCGAGCCGTTCAGCTTCACCCTGTACAGGTGGCGATGGTAGATGTCGCGCTCGGGCTCGCGGCCGGCAGCAGTGAAGTATACCCAGCCGTTCGATTCATCGACGAGCAGCAGCGTCACCACGACCCAGGGCCCTGAAGTGATCTGATTCTTCAGCGCTCCGGTGTTCGCGTCGTATAGATAAAGGTGCCCCCAGCCGTCCCGCTCGGAGAACCAGATCACTTCGGCGCCGCCTGAAATAGCGCGCCAGTTCGGTACCTCGCCCAGATCGAGGTTGAGCTCGACGAAAGTTGGGCCGTCCTCCTCGATGATCGCGCGTGCCTCACCGCTGCTTGCCTCCGCGACCATCAGCGTGACCGCGTTTCGCTCGCGGCCCGCGTGGGTGAAGTAGAGTTGGTCGCTAGCCGTGCCCCAACGTGCCACCGTCCAAATCGAGTCCTGGGCCATGGCTCCGAAGTCCATCGGCTGGGGATCGACGTCCACACGTATCTGGCTTCGCGCTTCCACATCGAAGATGTAGATGTCGAACATCGGGATGATGGAGTCGCCGGGCAAAGCGTACTTGTAGGAGTGGAGCTTGGCTCGACCGGGAGCCGTCTCGAGCAGATGGAACAAATCGACGTCTCGTTCGTCCAGTCGCAGCGTGGCGATCTTCTTCGAATCGGGCGACCACTTGAGTACCGGCCGTTGCTTCGTGTCGGCTCGCCGGCCGGTGACCACGTAGCAGCAACCTTCCGGGTTCACTGCGTAGCCGTGATGTTCCGCGCCGTCGTCGCTCAATTGGATCGAGTCACCCGTGGCCGCTTCCCGCACCCAGAGGTTTTCTTCGTGCTCGAAGGCGATCCAGCGACCGTCCGGGGATTTAACTTCTGTGATGGGGTCGGCGGACGTGGAGTCCGGTCCGGTGCAAGAGTAGCCGGTGATGTCGCAGGTCCAGCGTACCTTCGGCTTCACCTGGAAGCGAATTGCCCGTTGGTCATCCACGAACTCGAACTCGCTGAAAGGCAGCTTGTTCGGCTCGTACGAAGTGTCGGCGGCCACCGAGAGAGCGGCGGCCAGGCGAACGTGATCGAAAGCCGCCCGCTGCGTACGGGCTCCGGGATCCACGACGAGGAATTCGAAGCCGTCGATGCTACGGTTCCGATACCAAAAGAGGTCGCCGGCCAGCCACTGAGGGGTGACGGTGGTCCCCGAGACCAACCGCTGGGCATTCCAGCTGAGGAATCTCTCGGCGCGAGCGTAGTCGGCGGCGGTCATCTGGGCTTGAAGGTCGCTTTCCGCGACGGCCGGCCAGAAGAAGAGGGCGGAGACTCCTAGAAGGAACACTCGGGCGCGTAATTGGATCATGATCTGTCCCCGAATATCGCTGGGCCAAACAAGGTGGGCCGCCAGGTGCAACGAGGCGGCGGCTGTATGTGTCAACGGTATCAAGCACGATAGTCTGGGTAGTTGAAGGCCGCCAGACCGCCAGCATACTGGCAGGCCTCGATCGTTTATGGTAAATGTTGATCGTCAACTCTGAACGGGATGCAAGGCGATATGCTGGAAGCGGTTGTCATCGGGTCGGGTATCGCAGGGTTTGCTACCGCACTGGCGCTGTGGGAGCGGGGCGCTGCAGTCACGGTGGTTGATCGAAGTCGGCCGGGCGCCCGGGCCACGGGGGCATCCGCCGGGATGCTGGTGGCTCAGTACGAGGCCAGTCCGGGCGACCTGTTCCAGCTGGACCTGGAGAGCCGTCTCCGCTACCCGGAGTTCACTGCCAGGGTCGAGGAGTTGGCCGGTCGTAGCCTCCATATGCGATGGGACGGCATGCTCGTGGCCAATCTTTCCCAGGTAGAGCACGGGGAAGCGGAGCTGGCGGTGCGTTGGCAGCGCGAGGCAGGCGCGGAAGCGGAGTTGCTGGATCCGAGCCAGGCGAAGGAGTTGCAGCCTGGGGTAAGTCCGAATGTCGTCTCCTACCTTTGGTTCCCGGGTGAGGGCCAGTTGGACACCCAGCTTCTAGCCGAGGTCATGGGTGAGGCGCTGTCGCATACGGAGATTCGCCTGATCCACGATAACGCCGCGGCCGAAGTCCTCTCGAGTCCCGGGGCGGTGACAGGAGTCGGCATGTCCGATGGCCGGCGCCTGGACGCCGACGCCGTCGTTCTGGCAGCGGGCGCCTGGTGTTCTGAGATCGGTGGCCTGCCACGCACCATCCCTGTCCGACCCGTGAAGGGGCAGATCTTGCGATTCGCGGCGAGGGACATCGGCCTGGACCGAATGGTCGCCAGCCATGCGGGCCGATACCTGGTGCCGCGGGACGATGGTACGATCTTGGCCGGCAGCACCATGGAAGAAGTGGGATTCGACCGATCGATCACCGAAGAAGGGATGCAGGCGATCCATGAGTCCGTGACCGAGTTAGTGCCGGCGCTCGAAGGTTTGAGGCCGACGGAACGTTGGGCAGGTCTTCGTCCGATCAGCGCTGATCGACTGCCGATCATAGGACCGGATCCCGATCTGAACGGCCTGTTCTACGCCACCGGATACGGGCGCGACGGCATTCTCCTGTCTCCGTCGGCCGGCTCCGTCGTCGCCGATCTGGCGGTGGGGAAAGAGCCGGAGTTCGACTGGAGGCCGTTCCGGCCGGACCGATTCGATGCCGGCTAGAATTGAACGTCTGCGAGCTGCGGGATATCATTCGCGGCCTGCGACGCTCAGCGGGCCTCACGCATCTAGCTAGAGTAGACTGTAACCACTAACAGGGGTGTGAAGTTATGGGTCTTGGACGCATCGGCCTGTTGGGGCTTTCCTTGATCGCCACCGTTGGCGTGGGTTCGCTCCAGGCTCAGACGGAGGAGCATCTCACCAAACCCGACGCGACGTACCCGGAGGGGCTTGCCCTCGTTCAGACGGTGAGAGAGTTGCCCGATGGCCGGGTCATGGTGGCGGATCCGCTCGGTCAGATTCTCATCATCGCCGACATGAACGCCGGGACCGCGGACACGCTGGGTGGGGTCGGACAGGGCCCCGAGGAGTATCGGCAGCCCGACGCCGTTTATGCGCTGCCCGGCGGCGCGACTCTTCTGGTGGACCTGGGCAACGCGAGGCTCACAACGGTCGGACCGGACGGAAGCTTCGGTGAGACGATGTCGATTACGCAGGGCGAACCCGGCCCCAGCGGCGGCCTGGTGATGATCATTCCTCGCGGTGCTGACTCCGAGGGCCGTCTGTACTTCCGGCCCTTTGGCGGGATGCGACGTGGAGTACCGGATTCGACGGCTATCGCGCGCTACGATCGCGCCAGCGGTGTCATCGACACGGTCGCGAAGGTGAAGCTTCCTGACATGAAGCAATCCACGTCCGGTGGAGCCGGCAACCAGAACGTGATGATCCGACCGGTGCCGTTGAGTGCCGAGGATGCTTGGGCCGTAGGTTGGAATGGCCGCGTCGCGATCGCCAGGGCCAGCGACTACCACCTCGAGTGGATCGAGCCCGATGGACAGGTCGTGATGGGCTCGCCGGTCGATTACGAGCCCGTGAGCATCAAGACGGCTGACAAGGAAGAGTGGGCTGAGGGCCTGGCCAACGGGTTGAGTGTCTCGATGGCGATCGAAAACGGACAACGGCGCATCCAGTTCGGGCGCGGCGGCGGGGGCAGCAACCCGGACCTGGACAGCTTCGAGTGGCCCGAAGCGAAGCCGGCGTTCGTCAGCAACAGCGTGTTCGTCACGCCGGAAGGCGACGCTTGGGTCCAGCGCAGCGTGCCGGCGGGTGAGCCGGTTCGCTTCGATGTATTCGGGTCCGATGCGGAGCTGAAGGGCTTCGTTACGATCCCAGCCGGCAGTGACGTCGTCGGTTTCGGCGCGGGTTCCGTGTATGTGGTGAGAACAGATGACATGGGCCTGCAGTGGCTGCAGCGCTACAAGAGGTCGACGACCTAGTATTTCGGTAAGAACATTCAGATCCGACAAGGGGCAACCATTAGGTTGCCCCTTTTGCCGCGTGCCTTTATTCGTCGAGTCGTCAGTCGATCTTGAAAGAGAGAGTCACGCGGGCGCGGAAGCGCACCACGTTCCCGTCTTCCATGGTCATGTCCAGCTTGCTGACCTCGGCAATCCGCAGGTTCTTCAGGCTCTCGCCAGCCTTGTTGACAGCGGCCTTAGCCGCCTCTTCCCAGCCGTTTGTGCTGGTCCCGACCAGCTCGATGACCTTGTAGACGCTGTCGGCCATGGTGTCTCCTCCTGATGGGGGTGTTCGCTGAAGGAACGGAGTCTGAGCGGAATCTGTGGCCGCGCGCCTGGGGTCGCTAGGGGTGGTGTCGAAGCCGGGTCGGGCAGACCCGGCTACTGGAGTTTCTTCAGAAGCCTCAGCGCACCGTCGCGGCCTTCACGCGTCAGCGCGATCTTCCCGCCGGCCCCCGTCTCATACAGGTGATGATCGGCCTCCACTTGGGACGAGATGTTCTTGGCCGTTGGAGAGGTCTTCGGTGCATAGTCCAGCCGGCGGAACACTTTCGTCACATCCTTGGCGGCGACGGCCTTTCGGTGGTGGGCCATCACCAGCAGCAGTTCTTCGCCGAACGTACTCGTGCGCGGAAGGATCTCGTGAGTGAAATCCTCTTCGTCGAGGGTCTCGAAAGAAAGGGGCTCCTTCGGGTCTTCAGATGGCGCGCTGGGCTCCGTGGTCTGCTGGACGAAATCGAGATCCACAGTCTCGTCTTCATCGACCTCGGTCGCAGGTTGAGGAGCGGACCCGGGCCCGAACGGCTCGATCAACTCCTCACCGGCCTCTACCAGCTCGATGTACTCTCGCAGCAAAGCCATCCGCTTCTCGATGGTCGTCGTGTGCGTCTCGAGCTTAGAGATGTGGGTCTCCGTCTGTTCGATCTGAACCTTCACGTCCTCGATCTGCTGACGCAGCGATTCGATGTGGCGCCGCGCCGCTTCGATCTGGTCACGGGTCCCGGAAAGTGTGGCTTCCTCGTGGGCCAGCCGGCCTTGTAGGTTCTCGAGGTCTCCCATGGCGTATTCTGGTGGTAGAGTGTCAGGTGTGCGTTTCTGTAAGGGCAGGAACAGCGGGGGGTTACGTGAAATCTGTCAGAAAGGCCGGGTTGGGGCAAGGGCAGCCCGGGTTGGGCCTCAACCCAATGCCTCCGGCCTCCGTGGAAGCCGGGGAATTCGTAGGTTGTTGTCCCGCTTGTGATTGCCTGCATGTCGTGGTAATTTTAGTCACCCCTTCCCCCTTAACTGTCATAATGCCGGCAGGCCCCGCCTCAGAACGATATCCAGGAGTAGGCCGTGTCGCTGATAGTCGGTATTCGTTGCGCCGACAGTGTGGTGCTCGCCGCCAGTGGTCCCGAGACCATGCCGTCCGAGGACGGGCTGGCGCCTGCGCGACAGTGGGCGAAGAAGGTACGCGTCATAGGAGGGCGCGCGGTGCTGGGCGTGTCGGGTCACGATGGCCTGGCCCAGGAGATGGCGTTGTCGTTGGAGCGCTCGCTGGACGAGATCGTCCCCAGCGATACGCCTGAAGACCTTCTGCGTTCGACGATCCGCGATGCTCTAGCGGCCCCGATTCAGCGTACGGTAGCGATACACCGGACGTTGCAGGGGTTGCCTGGCTACGGCATCACATCGAACGAGTATGTACTGAGCCAATCGATGGTGGCAATCCCGGTGGGAGATTCTCTCCGACTCTACGTGCAGGACCCTGAGTGTTCGCTCACCGAGGTCACCGATGAATTGTCTTTCGCCGCCATCGGCTCGGGACGAGCGGTCGCCGACCCGTTTCTCTCCTTCCTTCGTGAGGTCACGTGGGCGGATCGACCGCCGAACCAAGCCCGCGGTGAGCTGGCCGCCTACTGGACGGTGCGACACGCGATCGATAACAACCCAACTCACCTGACGTACCCCATCCAGCTGATCGTCATGGCGCAACGCTCCGATGGAACGATCGATGTCATCGAGCGCGGCGACCGCGAAATGGCTGCCATCGCACAGGTGATGGAGTCGAATCTCGATTCGATCAGAAAGAACTTCCTGGCCGAGCCGCGGCGCGGGAGCGGCGGCGGGGGAGGCTCCGGCGGCAGCAGCGCGACCACCCAGAAGCCCAGTGCGCCATCGGACAAGCCGCCTCGTAAGCGAGTACCGGAAGTCCGACTCAAGCTCGAGCCACCCGACCCGAGCCGCGGCCCGTCCAGCTGGTAGGCAGACGCCCCGGTCTCCACTCTTATCCGGTAATCCGACCTGCTTTTGCAACCGTGCGGCCCGTCGGACTCTCTAAGTAGGTAAGAGAGGGGGCTGCGCTTGCTACGGCCCCGCTGCTGGGGCATCTTGCTTCGCGCAGTAATCGAGCTACACGGGTCTTACGAGGGCTGACCAAGCAGGGCTATGAGCGATAGCGAGTCGAGGCTTCGGGTCTTTCTATCGGAGCTACGGCGCCGGCGCGTGTTCCGCGTCGCCGTTGTGTACGCCATTGTGTCCTTTGCCCTCCTACAGCTCGGCGAGATCGTCTTCCCCGCGCTGAAGCTGCCCGATTGGAGCCTCACCCTTCTGGTCGCCATCATCATCCTGGCGTTCCCCGTGGCCATGGTGCTGGCTTGGGCCTTCGACGTTACCCCCGAGGGGGTCGTCCGCACCGAGGCTTTGCCTGACGAGACCGCACCGTTCCGCGCGAGATCGAGGGTGCCGGCCCTGATCGCGGTGGGAGTCGTATCCTTGGCAACAGCCGGTGTCGGCCTGTACGTCTTGCCCAAGCTGCCCGGTTGGTGGGGTGCCGAGTCCGCGCCGGCGGCAGAGTCGCGAGATTCGAGGCGAACGCTGGTCGTGTTGCCGTTCGTGAATCTCGGGTCGCCGGTGGACAAGTATTTTGCCGACGGCATCACGGAGGAGATTACCGCCCAGCTCGCAAGCATTCAGGGGCTGGGCGTCATCGCCCGGACCACCGCCATCCAGTACAAGAACACGGAAAAGACCGTATCGGAAATCGGGGATGATCTGGGCGTTGACTACGTGCTCGAGGGAACGATCCGGTGGGAAACGCTTCCCGACGGGACGAGCCGGGTGCGAGTGACGCCACAGCTGATCCGCGTCGAAGATGCCACTCACGTTTGGGCCCATATATATGAAGAGCCCATCGAGAGCGTGTTTCAGGTTCAGTCCGAGATCGCCGAGCGCGTCGTTGACGAGCTTGGCGTCACACTCGTCGAGTCCGAGCGCCTGGCGCTCAGGACCGAAAGCACACAGAACGTAGACGCCTACCAGTTCTATCTGCTGGGCAACCAGTACTTGCAGAGCGCCTCGGCGACGGGATCGCAGCAGGCCCTCGAGATGTTCGAGAAAGCGCTCGAGTTGGATCCGAACTTCGAGCTCGCTCAGAGGAAACTGGCCGAGGCGTACGCGAATCTCTACTGGGGTCGCTTCAAGCTGCTGATCGGTGTCGAGGAGGCCGACTACGCCGAGGCCGCGGAGGATCTGTACGTGGAGTCGTTCGGAGCCGACACCGCGGCATACTATCTGGCCAAAGGAATTCTCTTGGGTCGAGCGGGCCAGGAGGCTGATGCTCGAGCCCAATACGATACGGCGCGTGCGGTGCTGGAGCCGATGATCGAGACCCTACCTAGGGATGCGAGGCTACACGCGCAGTTGGGGTTGGCCTATGCCGGGCTGGGGCTCAAGGACGAGGCGATCCGGGAGGGCCGGCGCGCGAAGGAACTGATACCGGTCGCCGAGGATGCGTACAGCGGTGCGGCCATGGCTGACAATCTGGCCCACATCTATACGATCGTCGGCGAACACTCACAGGCCATCGACGAGATCCGGGCGATTCTGGTGATCGACGCGCCGGTCTCCGCGCCGTGGCTCAGCGTAGACCCCACTTGGGATCCGTTGCGGGACGAGACAGATTTCCGCAGCCTCCTGGAAGGTGGCGCGTAGTCCAACCTCGAGCGGTTGCGACACCGGCCCCGACCGGCTTTCTTCTCTGACACAACGAAGCAGCTCAACTGCGGAAGCAACGGTCCGGAAGGAGATCCGAATGCGTCCAACAGCGACCTTCACTGGGGTCTGGCTCGTCCTCGCCGCGGCGCAAGTCGCGTGTTCGCCGGAAGGCGCTCATGAGGTGGACGACGATCTCATCGCGCAGGCGCGCGAGATACACGAGAGCGTCATCACCATCGACACGCACGACGACATACCGCCGAATTTTGCCACCGCCGAGGTCGACCCGGGAGTGCGAGGCGATCGGCAAGTCGACATCCCGAAGATGCAGGAGGGCGGATTGGATGTCGGCTTCTTCGTCGTCTACATGGGCCAGACCGAGCGGACGCCGGAGAACTACGAGGCCGCCAAGGCCGGAGCGTTGATGAAGTTCGAGGCCATCCATCGCATGACGAAGATGTACCCGGACAAGATCGAGCTGGCCTACAGCCCTGACGACGTCGAGCGCATTCACGCGGAAGGCAAGCTGGTCGCCTGCATCGGGATCGAAAACGGATACGTGATTGGAAAGGACCTGGGTCTCCTGAGGAAGTATCACGAGCTTGGCGCCAGCTACATCACCCTCGCTCACGGCGGGCACAACGATATCGCCGATTCGTCCACTCCGCGGGAGCGCTTGGGAGATGCGGAAAGCGAGCATGGCGGTGTCAGCGAGTTCGGCGAAGCGGTCATCGAGGAGATGAATCGCCTGGGTATTCTCGTTGATGTGTCGCATGTCTCCAAGCAAGCTTCCATCGATGCGGCCCGGCTCTCGCGAGCCCCCATCATAGCCTCTCACTCCGCGACGACTGCGCTGGCCGACCATCCCCGCAATATGGATGATGAACAGCTCATGGCGCTGAAGGAAAACGGCGGGGTGATCCAAGTGGTGGGACTGGACTCCTTCGTCAAAGTCGTTCCGGAGAAAGAGGCGGCGATTGATGCCTTGCGGCAGGAGATGGGCATCACCAACTGGGAGGCCTACCGCGCCCTAACCGACGACGAGTTGGCTGCCTACGAGGCCCGCGTGGCCGAGCTGGATGTGCGGTGGCCGCCCGCCACCGTCGCCGACTTCGTGGACCATATCGATCACGCCGTCGAGCTGATCGGGATCGACCATGTCGGGATCAGCTCCGACTTCGATGGCGGGGGCGGCGTGGTCGGTTGGAACGATGCCAGCGAGACCTTCAACGTTACTGTCGAGTTGGTCCGCCGCGGCTACAGCGAGGAGGACATCCGCCAGCTTTGGGGGGGGAACCTGCTTCGCGTCTGGCGGGAGGCCGAGCGCGTAGCAACCGAGATGCAGGGAGCGAAGGGCACCGAGTAGGGGGCCGACGGGGCACCTGGAGCCGCGGCAGTCCCAAGTAGGAGTGCCTCTCGATAGCCTGGGCCGGGATGGGACACATCGTCCCGCCCGGCCCTGATTCTGTCTGCTCGGCAGCCGTTCGCCGGGGCGGTCCGCCTCGGTCTAAGGCGTTGCCTGCCGCTACGCTACGTCGCAATCTGGTGACCTGGCTCGAGCCGCCTTGACGGGCATGGAAACTGCTTGTTGATTGTCGGCCAGTCCAGCGACATAAGTGCCGTGGTCGGCGTTGTTAGACGGTACGGCCGGCCCCGGGAAACGAGGAGTGATGAGCGATCATCCGCTGGCTGCCAGCGCGCCCACACCGGAACAGCGAGAGAAGGCCACGGCCGAGCTCTGCGAGCATTTCGCGGCCGGGAACATCGAGCTGGACGTGCTGGAACACAGGCTGGTCTTGGTGGACGAAGCCAAGAGTACGCCCGAGCTGACGGAGCTGACGAGCGACTTGCCGGCGCTGGCGGTTGCGGCGCCGGTGGTGGCCGAGCCGAAACGTGGGTGGGGCTGGGCGCTGGCGCTGATGGGCGCCAACTCGCGCAAGGGCGAGTGGTCGCCGCCGCGGCAGCTGAACGCGGTGGCGGTGATGGGCGGTGTCGAGCTCGATTTTCGTGATGCTCGACTGCCGGCCGGCGAGACCCACGTGACGGCCGTGGCGGTGATGGGAGGGATCGAGGTCGTCGTCCCCCCCGGCCTGCCGGTGACCGTCCGAGGTTTGGGAATCTTGGGCGGGATCGACCAGGTGGAGCAGGGCGGAGGTGAACCGGACCCGAACGCTCCTCACCTGAAGATCACGGCTCTGGCGTTGATGGGTGGCGTCGAGGTCAAGACGCGCGCGAGCAAGAAGGCTGAGTTGGTCGTATCCAAGCGAAAGAGATGAGAAGATGAAGATTGGTGTTCCGAAGGAGATTCTTCAGGGCGAGCGTCGAGTTGCCCTGGTGCCAAAGGAAGTGAAGAAGCTCGTCGATGCCGGGTTCGAGGTTCAGCTAGAAGCCGGAGCGGGAATCGAATCCTATTTCACTGACGAAGCTTATGAAGAGGCCGGTGCTACGGTCGTCGACGGGCCCAAAGCCGCGTACGACGCCGATGTCGTCTTCAAGGTCCGGAAGCCCGAGGCCGCCGAAGTCGACCTGATGAAGGAAGGCACGGTCTTCGTCGGCTTCCTCGAGCCGCTGACCAGCCCGGACCTGGTGAAGAAGCTTGCGGGCGCCAAGGTCAGCGCCTTCGCCATGGAGATGGTCCCCCGTATCAGTCGTGCGCAGAAGATGGACGCGCTGTCCTCGCAGGCCAACATCGCCGGTTACAAGGCGGGACTGATCGCGGCGGAGGCGCTGCCCAAGTTCTTGCCCATGTCGATGACGGCGGCGGGCATGATACCGCCGGCCAAGGCGTTAATCCTGGGTGTGGGTGTGGCGGGGCTGCAGGCCATCGCGACGTGCCGGCGCCTGGGAGCCTCGGTGGAAGCCTACGACATTCGTCCGGCGACGAAAGAAGAGGTCCAGAGCTTGGGGGCCAAGTTCATCGAGATCGAATTGGAAGAGGCGGAGCTCGAGGATGCAGGCGGATACGGCAAAGAGGTGTCCGACGCGTCGGCGCAGAAACAGAAGCAGGTTCTCGCCGAGCACATCGCCGCCGCGGATATCGTCATCACCACGGCCGCTGTGCCGGGGAAGAAGGCTCCGATCCTGGTAGAAGAGGACGCGGTCAAGGGAATGAAAGAAGGCTCGGTGATCGTGGACCTGGCGGCTGAGGGCGGAGGCAACTGCGCGCTCACCGAGGTTGGCGAGGTCGTGGTAAAGTACGGAGTAAGTATTCACGGGCCGAAAGATCTCGTGAGCACGATGCCGATCGATGCCAGCACGCTCTACGCGAGAAATATTACGGCCCTATTCGGTGATTTCGTCAAAGAAGGCGAACTTGACCTCGATTTCGAGGATGAGGTCGTCAGCGGTAGCTGTGTCACGCACAACGGAGAAGTTGTGAACGAGCGCGTCAAAGCGCAGCTGTGAGGTTCTGACAATGCCTGAAGCACTACTCAACAATCTGTACATCTTCGTGCTGGCCATGTTCACCGGCTTCGAGGTCATCACGAAGGTGCCCCCGTTGCTGCACACGCCGCTGATGTCGGGATCGAACGCGATCTCGGGTATCTCGGTCGTCGGCGCGATCATCATCGTAGCGGCCGCCACACAAGCGGCGCTCCCGGGGATATGGGGAGGCAATACGCTGATCCTCGTTCTCGGAGTCATCGCCGTTGCGATGGGAATGATCAACGTGGCGGGCGGCTTCCTGGTGACCGACCGGATGCTGGAGATGTTCAAGAAGAAGCCCGAGTCGGAGTAACCCGACATCGTGCCCGATAATGGAATTCGAACGTTAGCATAGCGGATCTGCAATCATGGATTTCTTTACACTTGCGAACCTGAGCTACCTGGTCTCGGCGGCGCTCTTCATCTTCGGATTGAAACGCTTGCAGTCACCAGCGACGGCCAGGTCGGGCAACTTCATGGCCGCGACCGGTATGGCGATCGCCATCATCGTGACGCTGCTGGAAACGAACTTTGCCAACTGGCAGATGATCCTGGTGGGCGGCATCATCGGCGCGCTCATCGGTTCCATCTCGGCCCGCGCCGTCGAGATGACGGCCATGCCGCAGATGGTGGGCATCTTCAATGGCTTCGGTGGTGGCGCGTCGGCGCTCGTCGCGATATCGGAGTTTCTCCGGTATCTGGGCGACCCCGGCAGCATGATGCCCGCCGAGTCCGGGGTCAGCATCATCCTCGGGACACTGATCGGTGCTGTGACTTTCTCGGGCAGTATGATCGCCTTTGCAAAGTTGCAGAACTTGATGACCGGGGCGCCGATCACCTGGCCGCTTCAGAAGACGATCAACTCGCTTCTGGTGCTGTCGATTCTCACCTTGGGCGCCTACGTCGTCTACTTCGACATGAACCTGACGGTCTTCCTGGTTCTGTTGGGGTTGGCCCTGGTGCTCGGTGTGACCTCTGTGATCCCTATCGGCGGCGCGGACATGCCGGTGGTGATCTCGCTGCTCAACTCCTACTCGGGCCTGGCAGCGGCGGCGGCAGGATTCGTCGTCAATAACAACGTCCTGATCATCAGTGGCTCGCTGGTCGGTGCGTCCGGCCTCATTCTCACCAACATCATGTGCGTGGGGATGAACCGCTCGCTGGCCAACGTCCTGTTCGGCGCGGTGGGAACCGCCGATGTGGTCGCCGGCAGCGTCGGCGCCGGCGATGCGGCGGGTACCGTGCGCGACGTGTCCGCCGAAGAGGCGGGAATGATCCTGGCCTACGCGAAGTCGGTGATCTTCGTGCCCGGCTACGGCATGGCGGTGGCACAGGCCCAGCACGCGGTGCGCGAGCTGGCCGACGTGCTCAAGAACCGCGGCGTTGATGTGAAGTACGCTATCCACCCGGTGGCGGGACGCATGCCCGGCCACATGAACGTGCTCCTC
>Ga0209536_100004373_pt1 | contig 22330 bp, 16 predicted proteins | sample DeeMarSeWOR28_12_FD_187461 | JGI IMG/M metagenome (GOLD analysis project Ga0209536, IMG submission 187461) | Marine sediment microbial communities from White Oak River estuary, North Carolina - WOR-2-8_12 (SPAdes) (version 2) | ecosystem: Environmental > Aquatic > Marine > Intertidal zone >... | reverse complement strand
TGTATTATGCCCTTAAAGATTTTAAGGGCTCGTAGCTTAGACTGGCGGAGCGTCTGGCTCATAACCAGATGGTCGCAGGTTCAAATCCTGCCGGGCCCACTTGTTCCCAACCATTTTTTCTTAAGTTTTTTAAAAGAACCCTCATCAATTGCACATCGGATTTCTCTCATCAACTCAAGCATGAAAAACAGATTGTGATAACTGATTAGGTTATATCCAACTAGTTCATTTGTTTTAAAAAGATGATTGATATATGCCCTTGAATAACTCTTACATATTTTGCATTTACAGTTAGGATCAAGAGGTAGTTGATCAGTTGTATAATTTATTGATGATATTTTGATACGAAACTTGTTTTTCTTTGTTCCAAGAGGTGGTGTGATATGAGAGTATCCACTTCTAGCAATTCTTGTGGGTGAAACACAATCAAAAAGATCAACTCCCCTTTCAACTGATGAAAAAATATCTTCAACTACACCAATTCCTAGCAGATGACGAGGTTTATCTTCAGGAAGAATTGGTATTATCCAATCAATTACATTATGCATGTCCTTCTTTGATTTCCCAAGTGAGCCCCCTATTGCATAACCATCAAACTCCAAAGAAGCGAGATGCTTTGCACTTCTTTTTCTGAGATCTTCCCAGTGTCCTCCTTGAACTATCCCGACAATGGCTTGATCAGTATTGTGAACTTCGAGGCATCTTATAGCCCATTCATGAGTACGTTCAAGGCTTTTTTTGGTATAATCTTTATTTGACAATGGTGAAGTACATTCATCTAAAACAAGTATCATATCTGCTCCTAGTTTTTCTTGTATCTCAATTGATTTTTCAGGAGAGAGGAACTGACGGGAATTATCATAAATTGAACGGAAATGAATTCCTTTATCATTGATACTTGTTATTGATTTCCCCTGTGGTTTGCTCTGTTTATAACCCTCACCGGGGAAAAACATCTTACCAACAGCATGTTCTTTTCCAAGACCCAAAGAAAAAGCCTGAAAACCACCACTATCAGTAACAATTGGTCTATCCCAATTCATAAATCTATGGAGTCCACCAAGCTTTGATATCACATCGGCATTTGGCTGAAGCATGAGATGATAAGTATTGCAAATAAGGATTTGGGCACCTAATTTTATTAAATCATCAGATGTAACAGCTTTAACTGTGGCCTTTGTTGCAACAGGCATTAGCTCAGGGGTTTTTACAGTTCCATGTTTAAGTTTTAACACACCTGTTCTTGCCTTATTTTCTTGTGATTTTACCTGAAAGTGTAAAAAACCCATATAATATCGAAAAATTATAAGTGGATTAAATAATTTCTTGTTTTGTATGATTAATGAATTATTGTGGATTGGATTATTATTAACTAGCTTTTTAATGGTCATTCTTGCATATAAGTTGTTTGGAAAAACAGGTTTGTATATATGGACTGCAGTAGGAGTGATACTTGCAAACATACAAGTGATGAAAACAATACAAGTCTTTGGACTTGTAACTGCGATGGGAAACGTGATTTATTCATCATTGTTTTTAGTTACAGATATCATAAATGAGAACCATTCAAAAAAAGATGCTCAAAAAGCTGTATGGATTGGTTTTTTTGTTTTAATTGCAACTACAGTTATAATGCAGATCTCTATTCAATTTATCCCTGATGAGTCAGATTTTTTAAGCCAGCATATTACTGCAATTTTTTCCTTTCTTCCCAGAATTGCATTAGCAAGTCTTACAGCTTATTTGATATCTCAAAGTCATGATGTATGGATTTATGCAAAACTTAAAAAAAGACATAAAAAAAAGTTTTTATGGTTAAGAAACAATCTATCCACAGTTACAAGTCAACTGATTGATAATACTGTTTTTACATTAATTGCATTTGTTGGTGTATTTTCTTGGGATGTTATCGCTCAAATCTTCATAACATCATATATTCTTAAAGTAATAGTAGCAGCTTGCGACACTCCATTTATATATATGGCTAGAAAGATAAATAAAAAAAAGAATTAATACATATTTTAATGTTGTTCAAAAAAAAGTATGATGATAAAGAAATTGAATGCCGATTTTGTCATAAAAAAGCTAAACCAATTATTGAAAGAAACAAGATGGATATCGGATTTGGCATGGTCCCGGGTCCATTTTTTGGCAGAGCAGGATCTAGTTCAGCTAATAAACCCTATAGATTTATTTTGATTTGCCCTAATTGTAAAGCTATAATCGGGGCTAAAAAATAAATAATCTAATGGGAAAATATTATATTATTTATATAGGAATGAATCTTGTTTTATTTTATATTTGTTTTTGGAATGTTAATCTAAATTATCTAATTATAAAGAAATTTACCTTGAAACAGCAGTTGAGATATCACCTTTAATATTAGTGCAAATATCGGATGGTTATCGATTATTCTTTTCAACAGTTTATAAAATATGTTTGATCTAACATCTCTAGGGCAAAAGATCAGCAACTGGCCATTCTTCTGACAATGGTTTCCATTTATGTCCTTTGCATAAACGATTATCATATATGCAGTCATCGGCTCTATCCAACTGTGTGAAAATATAACCGGCTCACCTGATTCAAATGGACCCATCCAGCTTGTCATATTATCACCCCAGAATATCCTGTAATAAATATCTTCACCCTCAGGGTCATTTGATTGAACTGTGTAATCATATATTTTATTTGGATTGACAATTAACTTACCCGCAATGGTTGGTGTTGCTGGTGGGTCGTTATCTTCTCCTTTAATTGTTGTAAAGGACCAGACAGGACCTTCAGTTTCTGCCCCATGGTTATCTTTTGAAACAATTTTCCAGTAATAAGTCGTAAGATGGCTCATCCCGGTTAGGTCATAGCAGTTTCCTGTAAGATCATGTTTGAATATACCTGGAGGGGTAACAGTATCAAAAAATAATTCATAGGTACAGGGATCACCATCAGGATCCCCACCTTCCCAGCAAAGTGAAATATCTACTGCAATATCAACAGCACCATCCGGTGGAGTTGGACTGCTTGGTGGATATGGTGGGTCATTTGCACCAGTTGTAAAAGACCATATAGGTCCTTCTGTTTCTGCACCATGTATATCCTTCGCTGTAATTTTCCAATAATATGTTGTTTCCAATTGCATTGTTCCAGGGTCCCAAATGGTATCTTCATAGTCCTGAACCTTTAATGGAGGTGGAGTAACAGTTCCGAAATATATCTTATAAGTTAAATCATCTCCATTTGGATCACTACATGTCCAAGAGATATCTGCATTTATATCGACCCCCATCTCACCATTGGATGGATCTGGATTGCTAGGAGTGTTTGGAGGATCATTACCAATTGTAGTAAAGCTCCAAACAGGTCCAGAGGTGGAGGCATCATAAATATCCCAAGCAACAATTTTCCAATAGTAAGTGGTACCCATATTTAGGGTTCCTGGATCATAAGTTGTTGCAGATTGATTCCAAGATACTTGATTTGGAGGATTTACTGATGAAAAATACACATCATAAGATAAAGAGTCTCCATCAGGGTCACTACAGGTCCAAGAAATATCTGAATTAACATCAACATCAGTTGCTCCATTAGCAGGATTAGGGTTACTGGGAGCATTAGGTGGGTTGTTGCTCCAAGTAGTAAAGCTCCAAATTGGACCAGACGTAGAAGCACCGTGACTATCAAATGCAACAATTTTCCAATAGTAAGTGGTTCCAAAGTTTAAAACTCCTGGTTCATAAGTGTTTTGACTTTGTCCTGATGATACAAGAGGCGGTGGATTACTGGTACCAAAGTATACATCATATGTTAATGTATCACCATCAGGATCACTACATGTCCAAGATAGATCAGAGTTAACATCAACATCTGTCTCACCATCATATGGATCTGGATTACTAGGTGTATTAGGAGGATTGTTTTCTATCCAACTGACGCTCCAATAATCTACTTTTGGTGTTGATGCTGGTGAAGACCTAGCAAAAGTTGCCATTATCCTTAATGAAGAGGCAGTGATACCTGAAAGACTATCACCAGAATCGATATCTGCAATAATTATACTTCCAGAATCCCCGTCTAAAATGCTATAGGTTAAACCAGCTCCATCATCAATAGCATTAAACTCATCCCAAAAATCAGTTGATGGTTTTTGGATTTCAATTGATGTAACATGAGCAAGCAAAATCTTGTCTTTCTCGCTGCCGACAGAATAAGATACAGATAGACCTGTTTGGGTTTGAAGTTCCCAGAGGTTCCCAAAGACATCTGGATAGAAATCATATTGTGAAGGATAATTTACTCGTTTATCCTCCCAGGCAACAAAGATTTTCCCATCACCAATATCCATATTTGCCCAATCAGCCTGTATATCAGGATCAGTTCCTATACAGAGTTGAATTTCATCAGTTGAAGCCTCTCCGTCAGCTGTAACTATCTTACCATAGATTCTATCGTTATCATCATATGTTACAAAATATGGATCGTCAAAACCAGAAACAGGGTAGGTTGCAATATCTGTTCTTACAAAATTTCCAGAACTTATTGTAAAGGTATCAACAACGGTATTTCCAGATGAGTCAAGTATCGTTCCGTAAACATCACCCCACCAATCATTATCACTTATATCTCCAGAGTTCCAAGTTACTAGATATTCTTCAGTTTCTGAGTTGAAATAAACACAAGGAAAATTATAATCTATATCTGAACTGCCATCTGCAAGTTTTTGAGGTGAGCTATATTCAGATAAATCCGAATTAAAAAGACCAGCCCATATGTCAAAAGGACCATCAGATGAAGACACACCTTCCTCCCAAACAATCATATATCGCTCATTAATTGGGTCAAAAGCAATCCATGGTTCACACTGACTATATGATTCATCAGAAATTACAATTTCACTAGTATAAGCGGTACCGTCAGAATTATAAATTCTCCCATAGAGATCATAATTGCTCATACCATTCCGAGCGTCTTCCCAGACAACACAAAACTTATTATTAACAGAATCAAACTCAACATTAGGATCGGCCTGGCAGTTAGATACAGTACATACATCTCTTACTGTACCAAGAGTTAAGCTAGTGCCACTTCTCTGAACTGTTCTTGCTTTAATATCCATTGTTGATGCAGTCGGATTTGCTACAGTATCAAAATTTTCCCATGCAACAAACCATTTACCTGCGCCATATGCAATAGAGGGATCTTCATTTCTATAAAAAAGAGTCCCATCATTAAATATCAATTTGTCATTAACTAACTTACTTCCGGAAGAATCATAAATCGATGCACGAATCTCCTGTTTGAAGCCAAATGTATAAGGGGGATAATAGGCCTGTCCTTCCTCCCAAGCTACAATAAATTCATCAGTTCCATCAAAACAAACATCAGGATCCCAAGTACCTTCATTATCTGCATGATTTGTTATTTTTTCATCACTGGACCAGTATTCATTCCAATCAGAAAAAACACTACCAAAACTGCTCTCACTACTTGCACTAGGATTTCCATAAAACATATAAACCTCACTTGTTCCGATTTGAAGTGAAGGTATGTTTATCCAAACATCAACATTTGTTGAATCATAACTTTCTATCCAATAACCTAGATAGGTATCAGGATCATCCTCGTGTTTGAATCTTAAATCATCATAATCAGATTGCATGTCAGAATCATATGAAATTGACATTTCAAGTGCATACCCATTTAGATTTTGGCCAGCATTATTTGTAATGCTGATTATTCTCATTTTGCTCCAATCTGAATCAGTCCATGCAGGGTAAGTATTAATCATACCTAATTTACCGCCAGAAACCTCATAGTTATCAGATATACCTGAACCAGGCGGACTTGGATCGATTTTTGATTCGTCATTAAAATTATCTTCCCAAATTCCACGAGAGTTGTCCTCAGCGCCTTTAACATTTTCAATTTTGATGTTAGTATTACCTACCGAGGCAACAAGTAAGAAAGAAATGATTGCTACAGTAGATAATCTAACAGTAAGACCTCTTCCGTTCATTTTACCCCCTTTTATTACATAATATATTGTAATATTTTATATTTAAATATTATGATAGGAAAATTTAACATAATGATAATTATATTAGTAATAAATCTTTTTTTGACAAAAAAATCTAAGATAATTTAGTATTTTGGTATTTAAGTAATTAAAAATTTTGTAAATATTTGAGACAAAGCCAATTAATACTTTCAATGACCTTGGTTCGAGGTATATAAACTAAGATAACCTATACATCCTTAGATTGACGTGAGATACGGGGGAAATGCCAGCAAAGCTGGCATCTCTGCCATATAATTTAGATTTAATCCATTCCTTCCCATCCCCTCTCCCCCCTTATTTTTAATTTAAGATATAAAATAGATGATTTATATCTTTAATATCTGAAATGTTACAAGATTTTGTTACGAAGTTTTATATAGTTATATTATATTATTTTACTATAAATCCGGGGGAGGTACAAATGAAGAAAAAAATAATAGCAATAGTTGTTTTTACGCTGATGATTACAATGATGATTCCTGCTATAGGAATAGTCAATGAAGAAGAATTAGAACAAAATCTTTCATCAAGAGAATTACTTGAATATGGTGATGCTCCTGAAGGGCAAACTGCAATAGCTTATCCAGGTTTAGGAGTAGCTGGTAACTTTCCAACGTGTATAACTGTTGGGCCAGCTGGATGGGTTCAGCATTTCAATTTTGGTGCATGGTTTGGACCAAGTTTTGATATGGAACTAGATGGTAATGGAGGATTATGTCCTCAATGTTTCCCACCTTATGACCAGGATGAATGCTTCAATGATGGAGACGCAGGTTTAATATTTCCTGAGGCTTTTACAATAGACAACTCCATAAATGTTGTACCCTGCCCAGGTTGTACCGGAACTCCACTTGGTATACCAGGACAAACTGCAATTTGGGGAGTTGATATTGATATTGAAGTGCATAACCATATGCCATCAAATTGGGAAGGATATTTCAATCTAATAATAGATTGGAATCAGAATGGTGCTTGGGGAGATCCAGGTGAGCATGTTGTTGTAAATTTCTGGCCAATACCCAATCCTTTCGATGGGCCAATATCAATTTTAGGCCCTCCAAGTTTTGTAATAGGTCCAAATCAAGGATATGTATGGTCTAGATTCTCAATAACGGAAGCTCCAGTTCCTCAAGATTGGAATGGAGAAGGATTTTTCGAAGATGGTGAATCTGAGGATTACCTACTCTTTATTGATTACGTTCCAAAACCAAATCTAGATTGCAAGGGCACAATTACATGGCAACAAATAGAAGGTAACATCCAACCTCAAGGTACAAGAACAGCTACCTTTCAAGTTGGAAACATTGGTGACCCTGGTTCATTTCTTGATTGGTCTGTTGTAAGTTATCCTACTTGGGGTACATGGACATTTTCACCCTCAAGTGGAACTGGACTTGCACAAGGAAGTTGGACCACAGTAACAGCAACTTGTATCACACCAACACAACCAAATAACTACACTGGTGATATAACAGTATGCAATGATTTTGACCCAACAGATTGCTGTGATATACCAGTAACTTTGCAATCATCAAAAACAAAGACTTTGGTAAATATTTGGTTCCCAATATTTTTGGAAAAACTTGTTGAGATGTTTCCATTTTTAGGCAAAATAATCTACGCTTAAAAATTGAATCTCTCTCCTTTTTTCTTTTTTTTTATAAATTTGATTTATTGTTAAGTAATAAGATAACAGAAATTATTAGAACAACAATAATAATAGCAAAAATATTAACCTATCGATATCTTACCTAATTTTATCAGAATATTCACTAATATATTAAAGAGTTCCCTGGAGAAATTCAATGAAGGTTTCAATTATTGTTCCAACTTATAAAGAAAAAGAAAATATTTCCAAGCTTTTTAATAGAATATTAAATGTTTTTAAAACAAACAAAATCAATGGAGAGATAATAGTTGTTGATGATAACTCTCAAGATGAAACAGAAGAAATTGTAAATAGGTTTATTAAAGAAAAATATCCTGTAAAACTCATTGTAAGAAAAGACGAACGCGGACTTGCCTCAGCTTGCATACAGGGCTTTAAAAAAGCTGAAGGAAGAATTTTGCTTGTAATGGATGCAGATCTACAACATCCTCCTGAAAAAATACCTGAATTGATTAATTCAATTGATGATGGGGCAGATATTGCTATTGCAAGTAGATTTGTCAAAGGTGGAAGTACAGGTGAGTTTAGCCGTGGAAGAAATCTTGTTTCAAAAGGAGCAACTTTTCTTGCAAATATACTGTTTAGGGAAATTAAAAACATTAAAGACAAAGAATCAGGTTTTTTTGCATTTAAAAAAGAAGTCATTGACGGTGTCAATCTAAAACCCAAGGGTTACAAGATCCTTCTTGAGATACTAGTTTTAGGAAATTATGATAAAACTGTTGAAATAGGATATGAATTTGGAAAGAGAAACGCTGGGAAAAGCAAACTAGGAGCAAATATCATCCTATCATATATTTCTCATTTGATAAGTCTGTTGTGGATTTCTGGGAAACTTAAAAAATTCTTTAAATTTTGCATGGTTGGTTTAGTTGGAGTCGGTGTAAACCTTGGTGTTTTATATTTTTTAACAAATGAAGGTCTAAATCATAGGATCTCTGGTGCAATCTCAATAGAGTTATCAGTATTAGCAAACTTTTTTTTCAATAGAGCTTGGACCTTTAAAAAAGAAGCAAAAGATACAAAACTTGGAAAAGCTATATTAAAGGACCATGCTACAAGATTTGCAGGAGCCCTTATCAACTATGCATGTTTTTTAGTTTTTACAGAAATATTTAATGTTCCAGATATACGTTCGATGCTTATTGGTATCATTTTTGCTACAATTTGGAACTTTTCAGGTAATACCTTATGGGTTTGGAAAAATGGAAAATAGCTGCTTAATTTTTAGTAGATAAAACCGGTCGGTTTAATATCTAGTTTAGATATTTATGAACTGAAAGCTGGTAGTTCATAATGTTTAATTTGAATCTAGTAAAATCATATTCTCGTTCAGAAATAATCTTCATTATCCTTTTTACAGTTCTAATTTTCATCGTTCCAATTTTTTATATTAATTCCATTGGTATGTCAGATGATGAAGCTGCATATTTGGTAATTGGAAATCGCATCAGCAATGGATCTGTCTTATATCGTGATGTTTCTGATGTGAAGTTTCCTGGGACATATTATTTGGCAGCATTTATTAATTCTATTTTTGGAAAATCCTTAATAGCAGCAAGAATTTTTGTATCCATTTTCCATGCTGCATCAGCTATAGTGATCTATTTTTTAGGAACAAAGATTAAAGACAAAAAGGTGGGGATGATAGCATCAATCTTTTTTTTGATAGCAGCATATATCCCTATATTTCAGGGTTATTTTTTTAAAGCAGAGCCTTTTGCAGTGTTTTTCCTATTAGCTTCAGCATTATGTTTTTTAAAAAAAGGTCATCGTAATAATTTGTTAGCTGGAGTCTTTCTTGGAATCGGAGTATTATTTAAGCAAACCGCAATCTTACTATTTGGCGTATATTTTTTATATTATCTTCTTCAGCTTAGATTTAAAGATAATCAAACAAAGCAATATTTTTTAGATTCAGCAAAAAATTTAGTTTTAATTTTCTTAGGAGTAACCTTATCAATAATACCTGTTTTTCTTTATTTTTTCTTAGTAGGTGCAATGAATGAATTCCTATATTATTCAGTTTATTTTTTATCTTTTTACAACCTGCCTTTCCAATTTTTATTTAAATTAAACCTATGGATAAATGGATTTTTCTCATATCTTCCCATTTGGTTGTTATTTCTAGGTATGCTTTCATTTATTTTTTATGAATATTTGAAAGGAAAAAAAACTGATACTAAAAATTTGCTTTTAGGCCTTTCGGCAATAATCCTACTTTACCCCGCGGTTACAATCATTCTTAATCAACGCGTTCTTTTTGCAATACCTGCAATATCAATACTTGCAGCTATTATGTTTCAGAGGATATATAAAAATTTAAAAAAGCCAAATTTCTCAAAAAAGTATAAACTGTTTTTTATTACAATCCTTATATCAACTGCAGTTATTTCAGCAGGGTTAAACACATTTTTGTATACATCATTTATTGAGGCTTCAAATATTGATGATCAGATTAAAAATTTCGATGAAATCAAACAATATATAGATGGTAAAGTCCACATTTTTCCAAATGACAATGTGTTATTTTTCTTTTCAAATTTTACCCCTGCTGTGAAATATCTTGGACTTGTCTTTAATGATGATATGGCACAACAAGTTGTTAAAGATTTAAAAGCAAACAATGTAAGTTTTATTGTTGGTGAAAAAAATTTTATTAATAGAATGGAGAAAAAAGAAATTGAATTATCAAATCCAAGATATATTATCTTTGATTACATACAAATAAATTATAAAGTGATCGCAGTCACAAATATTTCATATATTTATAAATTAAAAGAGGAAACATAGAACATAATAATTCAATTAACTAGAAATTTTTAATCATTTAAAACATAACAGTATTTTTAATAATAAAGGCGATATAACTAACATAAATGCAAAGGAAACTTACATCATTTGATATCTATGTAATTGTATCAGAATTACAAGAATTAAAAGATAATTTCATAGAAAAAATTTATCAGCTTAATCGTAACGATTTCTTGATTAGGGTTAAAAATATCAAAACAAAACAAAAAGAGAATTTATTTATTAGAAACGGTGAGCTCATATGTATTTCTGATAAACAATTCGAAACTCCTTTAAAACCCTCGATTTTTTCAATGACTCTTAGAAAATATCTTCTAAATGGAAAAATTGCAGAAATATCACAACATGAGTTTGATAGAATAATAAAACTAAAAATAAGCAGAAAAGAGGGAGACTATAGCCTTATCGTTGAATTTTTTTCAGAAGGAAATATAATTCTTGTAAATCCTAACGGAGAGATCATCCTCCCATTGATAAAACAACATTGGGCTCATAGATCAATAAGAGGAAGGGAACAATATTTACCACCTCCTGTCCAAACAAATCCATTTCATTTAACAAAAGAAAAATTCATTGAACTACTTACTGAGAGTAAAGCAGACCTTGTTAGAACCCTTGCTGTCAATGTTAATCTGAGTGGAATTATTGCAGAAGAAATTTGTAAGATTGCTGGTGTTGACAAATCACTTAATATCAAAGATATTAATCAAGATGAAGTTGACAGGATTTTTAATTCTTTAACGGTTTTTTTAAAGGTGTTTAAAAATTATAAATTTGACCCTGTTTTTGTAAAAAAGAATGATCAGATAATCGATATCTTACCATTTGAATTCAAAAGCTATGAAAAAACTATTTTTGAAAAAACAAAGAGTTTTACAAAAGGTCTTGGAAATCTTATTGATGTTAAAAAACCTGAGATAACAAAAATTTCTGAAATTGAGAAAAAAATAAGCAAGCTAGACAGACAGCTGCAGCAACAGCAAGATACAATAATTAAATTAAACAAAGAAATTGAACAAAAGAAGTTTGAAGGTGACTTGATTTATCTTAATTATCAATCTTTAGAAGGTGTTCTTACAGAAATTTCTGAAATTTTAGAGATGAAAGATAAAGAAAGTAAAATTTCTGAGATCAATAAAAACGAAATTGTAAAAGAATTTAATCCAACAGAGAATCTTTTGATTGTAAGTTTAAAGGATACGTCTGGTAAAAAATATGAAATAAAAATAAATTTTAGGAAAAGCGTTGCTGAAAATGCAGAAGCAGCGTATGATCACAACAAAAAATTAAGAAATAAACTGAAGGGTGCAGAAAAATCAATCAATATAACCAAAGAAAAGACTGAGTCAGTAAAAAAGATGAAAAAAACCGAAAAGAAAATTGAAGATATTGATGTAAAAAAAGAAAAAATTTTTTGGTTTGAGCGTTTCAGATGGTTTATCTCAAGTAATGGAAATATCATTGTCGGCGGAAAGGATGCAAAGAGTAATGAGATAGTTGTGAAAAAATATCTGAAAGAAGGGGATAGGTATGCCCATGCTGATATACAAGGTGCTCCAAGTATTGTTATAAAAAGCAAAGGTGTGATAGATGAACCACTAGAAATTTCCAATGAAACTTTAAACGAAGCATGCATCTTTGCAGCTTCTTATTCAAAAGCTTGGAAACAATTTGCTGAAGCACAGTCCTACTGGGTCTTACCAGAGCAGGTAAGTAAAACAGCACAGAGCGGTGAGTTTGTTCCAAAAGGTGCCTTCATAATAAGAGGAAAACGAAATTATCAAAGATGTAAACTTGAAATCGCAGTTGGGGAAATTATAATTGATAACGAAAGAAAGATAATGGCAGGTCCAATCAGTTCAGTCAAAAAAAGAGCTGAAAGATATATCATACTTGAACCTGGTGCAATTAAAAAAAGTGAGATTTCAAAAAAATTAGCTAAAGCATTTAATGTAAATGTTGACAAAATTGATAGAGTTCTTCCTTCAGGTGGAGTTACTATTATTGAAAGTATTGGAGTTGATCTATGAAAATAACATTCAAGGACCTAAAACACGGCGAGATTTCTTTAATTCCTGAAAACCTTGATGATATCTGGCATTTGTACAATATCGTTGATGAAGGTGACCTGGTAAGAGCTGTCACATATAGAACAGACGAACAAAAAGATGATAAAAAAAGATCAAAGAAAGCTGAAAAAAAACGTATGAAAATCGGACTTAGGGTTACAGAGATTAAATTCCATGAGTTTTCAGATAGGCTCCGCATACATGGTAGAATTGAAGAGGCTCCGCAGGACTTAGGTTCCTTTCACACATTAAACATCGATGCAGAAAAAATGGATAAAATAATAATAATTAAAGAGCAGTGGAAGGACCATCAGTTAAAACGTATCGATGAAGCCGTAAAACAAAGTCAAGAAGCAATTCTTACCTTTGTTTCCCTTGATGAAGATACTGCAACAATTGCCATTTTAAGACATAGCGGTATACAATGGATTGCAGATATTGATTCCAAACGCTCAGGAAAAATGTATGAAAGTATTGATACTTCAAAAGAGTATTTTGGCGAAATCTTATTTGTTGTAAAAACAAATAAATCAATAGATACGATGCTTGTGGTTGTTGGTCCTGGTTTTACTAAAGATCATTTTGTTAAATATGGCAAAGAAAAAGAACCTCAACTTTTTGAAAAGTTAATCTCCCAGGGGACTGGCCAGTCTGGTATGAATGGTATTCATGAAGCAATAAAAACTGGTGTTGTAAAGCAAATAACAAAAGAAAACAGGGTGGTTTTTGAAACAACTCTTATTGAAAAGCTTTTTGAAGAGATAAAAAAGAACGGTCTTGCAACATATGGGGAAAAAGAAGTAAAAAATGCAATTGTTAATGGTGCAGTTGAAAGACTTCTCATAACAGATATTTTAGTAAGAAAGATAGAGGGCGAGGAGTTGCTTAAACTAGCAAAGCAGGCAAACAGTGAATTTACAATTATAAACACTCAGCATGAAGCCGGTAAAAAAATGGAAGCAATAGGGGGCGTTGCCGCCTTTTTGAGATATAAAATTTAAAGTTTTGTCAGTCCAAAATTAGTTGCACTATATACTCCAAAACCTAAGTTACTTCCAAGTGGAGGATAGTCGTCATCTGGTTCATCAGGAGTTTCATCATTCATTCCTACTAGGCTGTATTCGTAACAGATGTAAGATATTTCAAGTTTAAATGTGTCTTTTTTTAATATTTCCCTAAATTTTCCCCAGATGCCTGTTTTTAAGGATACTGTTATTTTGTATGTTTCCTCGGTATTTATGTATCTTTTTTCCAATTGTTGGTTTGCATCTGTCGTATCCTTTGCTTCTATAGGTTCAAGTGAAATCATTGAGCTGAATTCTATGGTTTCATTTACCATTAATGACCCTTTTCCGCTTTTTGAGAAAATTACATTTTCCTCGCTATCCTTGACATTGACAGTGAGGGTATCTGCTCCAATACCTCCAAGAAGTCTCCCACCTAAAAATCCTTTTACATTATCATTATATTTTAGGTAGAATGTCACAGATTTTAAATTCTTTTGTGAAATAACTACATTACCTACATAAGGTTTAATTCCCCTATTGAATAATTTAGGTTTAATAGAATAGGCTTGGTTATCTGGTTCTATTGGCATAGAGGCACTTTCTATAAAAGAAATGTCAAACATGGTTTTATCATCATTTTTATAAATTGGAGTATCATTTTCGCCATCTGAAGATGAATATAACACAATTCCAATTCCTGCAACTATAAGTATTAACACTCCAACTAAAGCAATAATTTTGTCACTTTTTTTCAAACTCATTATTTCACCCAGGTTTTTATTTAATAAATTCTATTTTTGTATAAATATAAGTATATTTTCTTCTTTATTAAGTTTTTCCTTTTTATAAATTATTATTAAATAATTTATCAAAGATATAAAGTAAATCTCCTATTAAAATTTTTGTTTTTTATATTTATTAAAAATTATTGGTAGGATATGTCCACATTTTTTACATTTATTATCAACCAAATCATTGGTACTAACATGAAAACCACTTCTTTTAATACAAACATTTCCACATTTTGGACAAAAAGTGTTTTCGTAATCACCAGGATATACATTTCCAAGATATGGAAAAAGAAGACCAATTTTTTTTGCAGTATCATAAATTTTCAAGAGTGTATCCATCGGTGTGTTTGGCTTATCAATCAAATTATGGTCAGGATGAAAACGTGAAAAATGAACAGGGGTATCTGTACCAAGCTTATCAACTATCCATTTACAAAAATCATTGATTTCATTAATTGAATCATTTAAAGTAGGAATTACAAGATATGTTAGTTCAATGTGAATATCTAGTTCTTTTGCTAGAATGCATGTATTAAGAACTGGTTCTAAGCTTGCTTTACAAATATTTTTATAAAATTTTTCATTGAAAGACTTTACATCAATGTTCATTGCGTCCAGAAATTTTGATAGTTCCTTTAAGGGATCTTCTTTAATATAACCGTTTGTGACATAGCAGGTATACAAGCCTTCTTTCTTGACATATTTCGCAGAATCAATACAGAATTCATGCCATATAGTAGGTTCATTATATGTGTAAGAGACTCCCTGACAACCGTGTTGCTTTGCAAGCTTGATTACCTCCTCCGGATTTAGTTCTCTTGAATATGAAAATTCTGAGGTAGCTGTTGATATAGAATAATTTTGACAATGATCACATTTAAAATTACATCCCACTGTACCAATTGAGAAAGCATTTGTCCCAGGAAAAAAATGATAAAGAGGTTTCTTTTCTATTGGATCGACAGCAATAGAGGAACATGACCCATATATCATTGAATATAATTTGCCCTCCTCGTTTTTTCTAACACCACAAATACCCTTTTTGTTTACATCTATTTTACAATTATGATTACAAAGACTGCATTGAACCTTTTTATCACTAATTTTTTCCCAAAAACTTGCCTCTCGCTTCATTATAGTAATGTAAATACAAAAATGGTATATATAACATTAATTACCAAGTATTAAACCCTTAAAACTACCAAACAATCCCCATCTTGGATATCTATCATTTATCTGTGGTTCCATTTTATCGTATTTTTCATAAATTTTCTCAGTTCTTAAAATGTATCTTGCGTAATAGAATGCTTCCTCTACTGAAACTTTTCCATCTTTAAAGAATTTAAGAATCGTTGGTCTTCCAATTTTGAATATAAATGGTCTGAAACCATCTGCTTTACCTGTAATAATTCCTTTAAACCAAAGTTGAGAGAACAATGGCCCTTGAGTAGTACTAGCATAACCAAGTCTATATTTGCTAGCTCCGCTCATCACAACTCTTCCTGAGCCGGGAATTCCAGATTTAAAAATGATAGATTCGCGTTTGTTAAATATTGTTTTATCGGCAAATCCTCCACTATAGCAAGCATCAACAATAACGCAGGTTTTATGAGATTTTAAATTGGATAATATATTTCCCAACTCCCTGTCAGTAAAAGTATCATCCCAAAGATAAATTGCACTTCTCTCAAACAGCTTTCCACCAAAAAATTTTCTCTTTTCATTACCGCAACCATGACTTGCAATCCATATGAAAACTTCACTATCATCAAATTTATTTGATTTTTCAACAATATAATTCATAACCGATCTAACTGTTTCTTTATTAGTTCCAGCATATGTTATATCATATTCATGAGTCCTTTCTTGAAGAGTTTCATATGGCTCACCATATCCATTATCCTGTCTTATCCAACCGTCATCAAACAAAATAAAAATATTGTTTGTCGAGTAACTTAAATCTTGAATAAAGTATGCAGCCATTTGTTCTGCTAAATTAAGTGCACCATTTCCAAGTTTACTTTCATTGTCATTTGGAAAGTTTGATGCAGCTATAAAAACTGCCCATTTATGGGCATCTGATTCAACAATATCAGGATTATAAACATTCACATTTAACTGTTTTATATCTGAATAATGTTTTCCATCCCAGGATCGTACCTGTATAGAATAATAACCATCTTCCATATCATAAGTTATCCATTCATAACTCCATCTTGTATTACCTTTGGTAAGAATCCATCTATCATAAATCATTATTTCAACGGATAATAGATTATCATCACCATCCGGATCAGTTGCTGTACCGCTAATCATAACGATATTTGAAACAGTAGCATTATCTTGCGGATAGATTATCTCAACAATGGGTTTTTTATTTTTATCATCAGTAGTTTCATCATCTTTATTAAAATAAATCAAGTATACAGGCACTACTATTATAACTACAAGGATTACTGCAATTATCGCTTTAATGTTCATTGTATATCTGCATATAAATATATCTCTCATTATTTAAAACTTTTATTTAACAAACATTATCTTAATTTAACTTTTTATTAATTAAAATAAAATACATGTCAAAATCAATTCAAAAAGTTTATTTCAATAATTTTGTTTCGTCTAAATTGTAAATGGGGCGATAATTTGAAGAAAATGACCTATGCTGATAGTGGTGTTGATATACTTAAGGAAGAAAAAGCAATAAAAGATTTACTCTCAAGTATAAAAACCCAAAGAAAAGACATAGGTAGACCACTTGGTGGTCATTATGCAGGTTTAATTGAATTTGGAAAATATGCATTGGTTTTATGCACAGATGGTGTTGGAAGTAAGGTAAAAATTGCTACTGAAATAAAGAAGTGGGATACAGTAGGTATAGATTGCATAGCAATGAATGTCAACGATGCCATTTGTGTAGGTGCCGAGCCTCTTGCCTTTGTAGACTATTTAGCAATAGATAATCCAAATCCTGAGATAACAAAGGAAATTGGAAAAGGACTTGAAAAAGGAGCAAAGTTATCAAACATTTCTATTATTGGTGGAGAAACTGCATCCCTACCAGAGGTAATTACTGGTTTTGATCTTGCAGGAACCTGTCTTGCATATGTTGAAAAAGATAAAATCATCATTGGTGAAAAAATCAAACCCGGTGATGTGATAATTGGGCTAAGCAGTAGTGGTCTACATTCAAATGGTTATACGCTTGCAAGAAAAGTAGTTGAATATGTAAAAATGAAATATTCAGATAAATTCCCAGATGGATTATATCCAGGAAAAACAATAGGTGAGGTTTTACTTATACCAACTAATATTTATGTAAAAGAAATAGTTGAACTGTTTAAAAAAGTAAAAGTTCATGGTCTTGCTCATATAACTGGTGGGGGGCTAAGAAATCTCCCAAGATTAAATAAAAATGTCAAATTTGTAATTGACAATCCATTTGAACCTCAGCCAATTTATAATTTTTTACAAAAATATGGAAATATAGAAGATGAAGAGATGTATCAAACATTTAATATGGGAATGGGATTTGCAATAATTCTTTCAAAAAAAGATGCAAATAATGCAATAAATATTCTAAAAAAACATACAAAATCTGATGTGAAAATAGTTGGAAGAATTGAAAAAGGTAAAGGTGTGGGATTTCAAAAGTTAGGATTGAAATATTAAGGTTTATACATTTTTTAAACAAATTTTTAAGTAAAAATGATATTTGTATTTTTTTTAATAAAAATAGCGGGGAGTGGATTTGAACCACTGGTCTACGGGTTATGGGCCCGTCGGGATCTCCTGGCTACCCCACCCTTATAGGCACCATAATATGTCATGGGTACTCGCTATGATGGGTAGTCGTATTTCCCCGCGATAGTTTTGGTGAATACTGTTACTATTACTTAAATCTAATACCTTTTAAGAAAAAATATTATGGAACTAATACTTATTTATTAAAATCAGTAGTTAATAGAATAATTATATTCTATTAAGTGCAAGTCTTTTCACCCAAAGGTTCTATTTTACAAGATTCAGCAGTCTATTCAGCAGTGGGAAACGTTCTAAAAACCTAAACAAAGGTGAACTTGAAATTGTTTTGTTTCTTGGTCTTCCTTCTTTATCAGTCTTTATCAACCAAACATCCGATTTGCCAGCACCGAATGAACGTGTTCCTCCTGTTAGTATGTATCCTCCATCTGTGGTCTGCTGTACACATTTACCATAATCAAATTCTGTTCCTCCAAATGTCTTATTCCACATCCTATAACCATTGTCATCTGTCTTTATTAACCAAACATCACCATTACCTGCTCCAAATGAAAGTGTTTTGCCTGTTAAGATGTACCCTCCATCTGTGGTCTGCTGAACATAATAACCCCAGTCACTTTTTGCCCCTCCAAAAGTTTTATCCCACATCGGTTTACCATTACTATCGGTTTTAATAAAACAAACATCAATACCTTTTACACCTGTTATAATATATCCCCCGTTATTTGTCTGCTGAACACAATTACCCATACCTATTCCGAAGGTTCCATCCCACAACTTATTACCACCGTTATCTGTCTTAATCAACCAAATATCACCACCACCTCCACCAAATGAAAATGTTAACCCTGTTATGATATATCCACTATCATTGGTCTGCTGAACACAATAACCTTCATCCCTCTTTGTTCCTCCGAAGGTCTTATTCCATTCCATATTACCAGTGCTATCGGTCTTAATCAACCAAACATTACCTTCATCAATAGAATAAGCATCTCTTGTTCCTGTAATGATATACCCGCTATCAGTAGTTTGCTGAACATAATAACCACCATCATGCTTTGTTCCTCCGAAGGTCTTATTCCATTCCATATTACCAGTGCTATCGGTCTTAATCAACCAAACATCAGCATTACCAGCACCAAATGAACTTGTCCCTCCTGTTATTATGTATCCTCCATCACTTGTTTGCTGAACACACCTACCCTCGTCACTATTTGTTCCTCCAAAGGTCCTATACCATACCATATTTCCATATTTATTGGTCTTAATCAACCAAACATCATAATTACCTGTACCAAATGAACCAGTTGCTCCTGTTATTATGTATCCTCCATCAGTGGTTTGCTGAACAGAACAACCACTATCATCCTTTGTTCCTCCGAAGGTTTTCATAAAAGTTACATTAGTTGGATTTACTGGATTAGTTTTAATGATAGGTCTGTTATCTATTTGAATACCAATATTACTATATGCTGAATTAATAGGAACAAGTAACATAACAGATACGAGAAGACCTGCTACCAGTATTTTCTTATTCAAGATAATTATCCTCCCTTTAACACTTTAATAATCAGATATATGGTATATAAATCTATAACACCCTTTGGGGTATCTATATATCATATGGCTCTGATGCTGGATGCCTATCAAATTCTATTACAAAAGCAAAAATAGGTAAATCTACAAATATAATAATCAAATCTCCAAAAATTATTTTTGGTAATACTCGTGGTTTATTCCAATAATTTCCATCCCATATATTTTTATCTTTATGATAATTATTTATAAATTCCCAAACTGAATTATACATTTTTAAAAAGAAAGCATTCATCTTATTTTTAAGAAAGTTGTTGTTAATAATTTTATTTCTAAATGAACAAATCTCAATACCTCTATCATTATTTTTAATATCATTATTATCAATAGTATTATCACTAGAATTAGCTATATCTATACCTATTGAGTTGCTTTGGATTTTATTTTCAGTTATCATATTTTTATCAGAACTATATAGACCAATACCTTTATCATTATTTGATATATTATTACCTAAAATATTATTATTACAGGAACGAGAAATATATAATCCAAAATATCTACTTGAGCTAATTGTATTACTATTTATAAAACAATTATCCGAATTAAACAAGGTGATACCCCAAGTCGTATCTAATATCTCTTGATTTCGGACAGTGATATTATCACAATTAATCAATATAATCTGTCCTGCATGAGATTCAAAAACCATATCAGATTTATTTTCTAAATAGATAAGAGGCTTGTCATTAACAGTATTATTAGAAACAATTTTTTGATATAAGTTAGAGATACCAAGACCAGCATTGAAAAATGAATTTTCTGAAATAGTATTACCAATTGAACCAAGGTTAATGTCAGCATTATAGAAATTGTTTCCAACTATAATGTTATAACAAGAATCAAAGATGATGACAATAGGATTATTTGTGAAATTATTTCCTCTTATGATATTATTATAAGAATACCAACGGTCTGAAAATATGCTACACCAGCGATTATTTATTATGTCATTATCTGTTATTATATTGTTTTTTGAATCTATATGAATCCCATAATAATCAGCATTTTGTATAGTAAAACCACTAATATTTATCCAATCAGCAGATAAATTAACACAATTTCCAATATTATTCCCATCTATAATCACAGTTTCTCTATCTTCCCCTATCAAATTAATTGATTTATCAACTTCGACATTCTCATAATATATTCCAGAATAAACAAAAACAGTATCACCATCACTAGCATTATCTATAGCATCCTGTATTTTAGTATAATTATTGGGTCCGCTTCCACCGACATAGAGAGTATCACCCCTATTAGAAGGGATAACAGGTTTGTTATCTTTTTTAGCTCCTATAGAAGATTTTGTTGATTGTTGGATATTTATATTTTCAGGGTCTATTACTTCATCCCATTCCATATTTCCTGCATTATCATAAGCTTCTGCCTTATAAGAATACCATGGATTAAAAGCGGCAGTCCAACTATATATTGGACCTTGACCTACAACCGTGTCTTGAAGAACATCATTAATATAGAATTCTACACGGTTCATTTTACTTGTTTCATCAATTGCTGTAGCATTAAATATTAGTAACCATCCTCCAGAAGGTGTTTTTTTAAACCCATATTGAAGGTCGACAACTGGGTCTGTTCGGTCAACATCAATAACAAAATTGTGGTGTGTTTCTTCATTACAAGCTTTATCAACTGCCCAGTATTCAACAGAGATATTCTCTTTATCAAAGTCTATATTAAATGTTCCATAATCACCAGGTATTGTCCATATTGGTCCATTATCAATTCTATATTGGATTTTCATTACTCCCGATATATCATCAGTAGCATTCAACGTTACAGTGACATCAGATACATACCAACCATTATCACCATCAGGCGTTGGTGGATTTAAAGAATGAGTTGTGACTGGTGGTGTAGTATCATCATTAGAATTAAAAACAGCTATAGTAGGATTTATAGATATACCTGCTAATAGGAATATTATTCCTAATATGAGGATGGTTTTTTTCATAAAGTCCTCCCTCGACTCCATAAACTAATCAGATTAGAAGTATATAAATCTTTAATTTGTCATTTTTATTGAAAAAAAATTACCACGGCAGTAGATGTGTTAGAATCCACAGGATGCAATAAATTAAACCTACCAAAGCCCCTACTAGGATTAAAATCTGCATCATACTTAGCGTCCTCATAATGATTCCCTCCGGTTTGTCTCCCTTATGTTTGCATTGTTAAAAAAATTGAAAATAAAAAAGATAGTAGTGGTAAATATATTGCTATGTAAATTTTTGAATAGAGTATAAGAAAAAATAATATAAACAGCCTTTTTAATTGATAAGTTGGGGATAAGGAATGATACAAATAGAAACCCATCTTGTAAAAAAAATAGCAAGAGAAAATATAGTTTGTATTAATTGTAATAAGGACATAACAAAGGGCAAGGTGTATCATCATGAACAAGGTGTTAAAGAACATCTTCATTCTCTTTTAGCTCGTAATTTCTGTTCAGACTGCTATTCTAAATATGGTGAAAAGAAGCTGCTAATTGGTAAAAATTTATAAAAATAAAAAAAATAATTTTTTCAAAAAAGTTTTTC
>Ga0209536_100004372_pt1 | contig 22331 bp, 17 predicted proteins | sample DeeMarSeWOR28_12_FD_187461 | JGI IMG/M metagenome (GOLD analysis project Ga0209536, IMG submission 187461) | Marine sediment microbial communities from White Oak River estuary, North Carolina - WOR-2-8_12 (SPAdes) (version 2) | ecosystem: Environmental > Aquatic > Marine > Intertidal zone >... | reverse complement strand
GCCCGGGCATGGGTTGTGGACAATCCGGACGCCCTGTTCATTGCCAGCTTCCTGATCGACATCTACCGGGAGAGCGGCGATACAGAGGCTGCACAGGCCCTGTACGAGTCCGCAACTCGATATAACCTGAACGGCGCCTGGGGCGGCGAAGGCTCCTGGTGGGACAACTACCTGCAGGCCTGGGTGGAAGGCGCCATCGGTAACGTGGAGGCCATGAAGATGCGGCTGGAGAAAGCCGCGAACAAGGGCGGGCAATCAATCTACTCGCAACCCTGGGCCGTCATGTTGCTGCGCCACGCCGATGACCCTGAAGTGGCCGGACAATTGCAGCGGCTCGACGCCAGGCGCAGGGAAATCGCCCAGGCCCTGGCCGCCGACGGCCTGATCGGCGAATCGGCCAGCGAGCCGGCAGGTTGAACCACTCTCCGTTTGAGGCATCGCGCCTCGTACTCGCGGCCGAATCCGGCCGTCCGATGATCGGGAATCCTGTTGTCCTGACCCAAGCATCCTGTCGCGGACAGCGGCCGGGGTAGGTTAAGGTGTCGGTATCGCAGGTAGCGAACGGCTCGGGGGAGTCAGCGAGAAGATGAGCTCATTTTTCGCGGAACTGAAACGCCGCAACGTGGTTCGAGTCGCGGTGCTCTACGGCGTCGTCAGCTGGCTGATCCTGCAGGTCTCCGACGTGGCCATGCCGGCGCTGGGACTGCCGGAGTGGAGTATCACCCTGGTGCTCTATTTCCTGGCCATCGGCTTCCCCATCGCCCTGATTTTCGCCTGGGCCTTCGAGCTGACGCCCGACGGACTCAAGCGCACGAAGGAAGTCGATCCCCGGAGCTCGGTCACGCCGGCCACGGGGCAGAAGATCAATACCCTGATTATCGGCGTTCTGAGCGCGGCCCTTATTTTCGTGGTCATCGACAGCTATGTGCTCGACCGCGACCGTGACACCGCTGCAGGACAAGCCAATGACGAGTCGGAGCAAGAGACAAGCCCGCGGACTATAGAACCCACCGGGGCCCCGGCGTTGACCTCCATCGCGGTGCTGCCCTTCGTTGACATGAGCCCCAACAAGGACCAGGAGTACTTCACCGACGGCATCTCGGAGGAACTCCTGAATCTCCTGGCCAAGATCCAGGACTTCAAGGTGGCCGGCCGGACCTCGTCTTTCGCCTTCAAGGGCCAGAACCAGGACCTGCGGGTCATCGGCGACAAGCTCGGGGTATCCACCATCCTGGAAGGCAGCGTCCGCAAACAGGAGGACCGCATCCGGGTCACCGCCCAGCTGGTGAAGGTGGACGACGGCTATCACCTGTGGTCCGACACCTACGACCGGCAGCTGGACGATGTTTTTGCGATCCAGGACGAGATCGCCACCGAGGTGGTGGCAGCCCTCAAGCAGACCCTGCTTGGCGAGAACGACAGGATCGTCATCGCATCCGCCCGGTCCACCGAGAACACAGAGGCCTACACGGCGTATCTGCGCGGCAAGCACATGATGCAGGACCGCACCGCCGACGGACTGTACAAGGCGCTGAGGGAGTTCCGTCACGCGACCCAGGTAGACCCGGATTTCGCCCCGGCCTGGGCCGGCGTAGCCAACGCCTATAGCCTGCTGAACTCCTACGGCCTGCGCACGGCCGACGAGGTACTGCCTCTGGCATCCGACGCCGCGGAGAAGGCGATGACGCTGGCCCCCGACGAGGGCGACGCCTGGGCGGCGCGGGGGTTGTTGCTGATGCAAGAGGGTGCTCCTCTGGAGGAGCGCATCCCCGTGCTCGAAAAAGCTGTAGCGCTCAACCCCAGCGACGCTACCGCCATGATGTGGCTGTCGTCTCAACTGAAGCAGTTCGGCCGGGAGGAAGAAGGCGAGGAAGTCATCCTTCGAGCCTACGCGGTGGATCCACTCAATCCGACCCTGTTGTTCAACCTGGCGGTGAACAACGCGTTCGAGGGTGATCTCGAGGCGGCGGATCGCTACTCGACGGAGCTTGAGGAAATCAAGCCCGACTGGGACGGGACCTACCGCCTGAAACAGCAGATCGCGAACGCAAAGGGTCGCAGGGACGAGCAGCTGCGCTGGGCGCTGAAAGCGCTCGAATACAACCCGCAGGGCGTCGACACGCTAGTGGCCCTGGCGGAGCTCTACATGGACTTCGGCGATATGGAGCGAGCCCGGGACTACACGGACCGGGTCCGCGAGATCAATCCCCTGCACGGCGGAGCCATTGCCCTGCAGGCGGACATCCGCCTCCTCGGCGGCGATCCGGGCGGCGCGTGGGCCATGCTGAACCGGACGCTGGAAAAGCAGCCCGACGACCCTGTTCTCCTGGCTCAGGCAGGGTATATGGCGCTGCTCGAGAGCCGCACCGACGCCGCCCGGGGCTTTTATGAGCGGTTCATCCGACCGGATCCGAACGAGCAGCGCTGGCTGTTCCCGGACTTCCAGTTTGTCTTCAACGCACCGGGCCTCATCCTGGCGTACCGGCTGCAGGGAGACCAGGACCGGGCAGAGGCGCTGCGACGACAGTGCATCGAGGCGCTGGGTCCCTATGACAACGACAGTTTATGGTTCGCCCCTTTTCTCAAGGCGCGTCTTGCAGGGGCAGCCGGTGACCGGCAGGGCACGATCGACAATCTGCGCAAGAGCGTCGAGGCGGGAGCAGCCGGCAACTACACTACCGATCTTCTCCCGGAATTCGCCGAATACCGGGATGACCCGGAGGTCGCCCCGCTGCTGGAAACCATGGCGCAGCGAAGACAGGAATTCGCCCGGGCGATCGCCGACGGCTCCTAGATACAGGACCTGAGGGTCGCGGAACCCGATCCTGCCAATTGATCTGGCGCAACTCCGGCGCTCCCGCCATCTGCTACGTTTCTCGTATTGGAGGGTAAGGGAGGATGCGTCATGAAACTGCTCGTGGCGACGGATTTTTCTCCCCAGACGAAAAAAGTCCTCAAGGTGGCGAGAAGACTCGCCCAGGCGCTGGGGGCAAAGCTCTGGATCTTGCACGTGGCCACACAGCCGGCCTTCAAGACCTACGGGGTCGGTGAGCGACAGGACAGACTGGAGACGGCAGCCGAGCTGCGCGAGGAACACAGACTGGTGCAGGAAGCCGCCCAGAGCATGAGGGACTCGGGCATCCAGGCGACCGGCCTGATGGTGCCGGGCCCACCTGCAAAAGCGATCGTCGGCGAGGCGGCGCGACTGGATGCCGACCTGATCATCCTCGGCTCCCACGGTTTCGGCGCCGTGTTCAAGATGCTGCTCGGAAGCGTGAGCTCCGCGGTGCTGAGGAAATCCGGCCGACCGGTGCTGATCGTGCCAGCCGACCGGAGTGAGGAGTGAGGATCAGGCCAGAGGCTCGAAGTCGCGCTTGGGAACAATGCCGCAGTCGGGGCAGAAAAAATCTTCCTCGACGTCGCTCCAGGGCGTGCCGGGAGGATAACCCTCGTCCTCATCGCCGTACTGCTCGTCGTAGACGTAACTGCACTCGGGACACTGGTAACGATCCATGACGCAACACCTCTCGCTGCCGCATCTCGCTGAGAATCCAGTTTATGGCAAAAGCCACCGGCAACGCACCCGACCGCGTCACGAATTCGGGGATCGATATTCATGAGCACCCGGCGCCAGGATCTGACCCGCCCGGCGGATCTCCATCACGAGTCCTTCTCCGGACCCCTGCGTCGCCGCAGGCCGGAATATTTGGATTACCTGCCACCCTGCAACGACCGGTGTCCGGCGGGAGAGAACATCCAGGCGTGGCTCGCCGCCGCCCTGGCGGGCCGGTTTCGTGAAGCGTGGGAAATCCTGACCCAGGACAATCCCCTCCCCGCCATCCATGGACGAGTCTGTTACCACCCCTGTGAAACTGCCTGCAACCGGGCGGTCCTGGACGTCCCCGTCAGCATCCATGCGGTGGAGCGATTCCTGGGTGACCGGGCCATCGAGGAAAGCTGGCCGCTGGTCGGCCCGTCACAGGAGAGCGGCAGAAAAATCCTGGTGGTGGGGGCGGGACCCAGCGGCCTCTCGGTGGCCTACCACCTGCGCCGCAGGGGACACGAAGTGGAGATCCGCGAGGCGGGCCCGGTGGCCGGCGGCATGATGCATTTCGGTATCCCCGCCTACCGACTTCCACGAAAGATCCTGGACGCCGAGGTCAAGCGGATCGAGGACCTGGGCGTACGCATCGTGCTGAATCACAAGGTAGAAGAGCTGCTTCAGGAAAAAGAAGCGGACGGATTCGATGCGGTATTCGTGGCCATCGGCGCGCACCTCTCGAAAAGGGTGGACATCCCGGCCCGGGACGCGGGAAAAATCCTCGACGCCGTCGGGTTCCTGAAGAGCGTCGAAGCCGGAGAGACGCCGAAACTGGGCCGTCGAGTGGCCATTTACGGTGGCGGCAACACGGCAATGGATGCGGCCAGGGTCGCAAAGCGGCTCGGCGCAAGTGAGGCGATGATTATCTACCGCCGCGACCGGGAGCACATGCCCGCCCATCCCTTCGAAGCCGACGAGGCCATCGAGGAAGGCGTCAAGATCAACTGGCTCAGGACCATCCGCGACATCGACCAGAGCCGTTTCACGGTGGAAGTGATGGAGGTGGACGAGAACGGCAGGCCCCAGCCCACCGGCCGCTACGAGACCCTGGAGGCCGACTCGCTGATTCTCGCCCTGGGTCAGGACGCGGATTCCGGTTTTCTCCGCCGCGTGCCGGGCGTCGAGGTCGAACGGGACGGGACGGTGATCGTAGGGCCCAATATGATGACCGGGCATCCGGGATTGTTCGCCGGCGGCGACATGGTGCCGTCGGAGCGCACCGTGACCACCGGTGTCGGCCATGGCAAACAGGCGGCCCGCCACATCGACGCCTGGCTCAGGGGCGAGACCTATGAAGCGCCGCCCCGACACGACCTGGTCACGGCCGACATGCTGAGACCCTGGTTCGCCACCGACGCGAAGCGGCGGGACGAACGGACTATCACGGAAGATCGTCGCCGACGGGGCTTCGAGGAGGTGAAGCTGGGCCTCGATGAAGAGGAAGCCGTCTACGAAGCCCGGCGCTGCCTGTCCTGCGGGAACTGTTTCGAGTGCGACGGCTGCTACGGTGCCTGTCCGGAGGATGCGGTGATCAAGCTCGGACCGGGCCGGCGTTACCGCTTCGACTACGATCTCTGCACCGGTTGCGCAGTCTGCTTCGAGCAGTGCCCATGCCACGCCATACGCATGAGGCCCGAACCCGGCGCCTCTTCCGCAGAGGGAAGGTCATGACGGAGCCACGCTTTGCCACCATCGAGGGCAACGAGGCGGCGGCCCACGTGGCCTATCGTCTCAGCGAGATTTGCGCCATCTACCCCATTACCCCTTCATCCCCCATGGGAGAGATGGCGGACCAGTGGGCCAATCAGGGCGTCCCCAACGTCTGGGGCCATGTGCCGGTCATCACCCAGATGCAGAGCGAGGGCGGCGTGGCCGGCGCCTTCCACGGGGCGGTGCAGAGCGGCGGCCTGACCACCACCTTTACGGCCTCCCAGGGCCTGCTGCTCATGATCCCCAACATGTACAAGATCGCCGGCGAGCTCAATCCGGCGGTGTTCCACGTGGCCGCCCGATCGCTGGCGGCCCAGGGTTTGTCCATTTTCGGCGATCATCAGGACGTCATGGCGGTCCGGCCCACCGGCTTCGCCATGCTCTGCTCATCCAGCCCCCAGGAAGCCCACGATCTGGCCATGGTGGCCCACATGGCTACCCTGGAAAGCCGGGTTCCCTTTCTGCACTTTTTCGACGGCTTCCGGACATCCCACGAGATCAACCGGGTCGAGCTTCTCTCCGACGAGACGATCCACCGGCTGGTGCCGGACGAGCTGGTTCTTGCGCACCGGCGTCGGGGACTCAGTCCCGAACGGCCTTTCATCCGGGGCACCAGCCAGAACCCGGATGTCTATTTCCAGGCCCGGGAGACCGTCAATCCGTACTACTCCGCGTTACCCGATATTGTCCAGCAATGCATGAACCGGCTGGGGGAAGCCAGCGGGCGCCAATACCGGCTGTTCGACTACTACGGCGATCCCCAGGCGGAACGAGTGCTGATCATGATGGGATCCGGCACCGAGACGGCCCGGGAAACCATCGACTATCTCACGGGCACCGGCGAAAAGGTCGGTGTCCTCCAGATCCGCCTGTTCCGGCCATTCTCCGGTGCCGATTTCATTGCGGCGATTCCCGACACGGTTACCGCCATGGCGGTGCTTGACCGGACCAAGGAGCCCGGCGCCTCCGGCGAACCCCTGTATCAGGAAGTTCTGACCTGCCTTGCCGAGGAGACTTCCGGGCGCCCCCGGCGTCCTCTCCGCGTCATCGGCGGCCGCTACGGCTTGTCGTCGAAGGAATTCACGCCCGCCATGGTCAGCGCTATTTTCCGGGAGCTCGGGAAACAGACGCCGAAGAACCACTTTACGGTCGGCATCCACGATGACGTGAGCGACACAAGCCTGGAGTACGACCCGGAATTCGTTATCGAGAAGGACGAAATCTACCGGGCCATGTTCTTCGGACTGGGTGCCGACGGGACCGTGGGGGCCAACAAGAACTCCATCAAAATTATCGGTGAGGAGCCGGGCATTCATGCCCAGGGCTATTTCGTATACGACTCGAAAAAGTCCGGCTCCCAGACCGTTTCTCATCTGCGCTTCGGTCCGGAGCCGATACGATCCACCTATCTGATCCAGTCGGCCAATTTTGTCGGCTGTCACCAGTTCAGTTTTGTCGAGAACACCGACGTCCTCCGGCACGCGGCCCCCGGCGCCGTTTTCCTTCTCAACACGACCCACGCGGCCGACGAGGTCTGGGACGCGCTGCCCGGCGTGGTGCAGCAGCAGATCATTGAAAGAAAACTTCGTTTTTATGTCATCGATGCCTACAAGGTCGCAGAGCAGGCCGGGCTGGGCCGACGGATCAACACCGTCATGCAGGTGGCATTTTTCGCGCTCTCCGGCGTCCTTCCGAAAGACACCGCGATCGAACGCATCAAGGCCTCCATCGCGAAGACCTACCACCGCAAGGGTGAGTCTGTCGTCAAGAGAAACTTCGCCGCCGTGGACCGGTCACTGGACGCGCTGAACGAGGTAAAAGTACCGGCAGCCGCGACCCGCAGCGATGCCCTTTCCCTGCCAGTGCCGGAAGCGGCCCCGGACTTCGTGCGCTACGTCACCGGCGCCATGATCGCCGGGCGCGGCGACGACCTGCCCGTCAGCGCGCTGCCGAACGACGGCACGTGGCCAAGCGGAACGACGGCCTGGGAACGACGTGACCTTTCACGGCAGATACCCCTTTGGCGACCGGATTTGTGTATCCAGTGCGGCAACTGTGCCCTGGTCTGTCCGCACAGCGTGATCCGCGCCAAGTTCTATCAGGAATCACTGCTGGACGACGCGCCGGAAGGTTTTCGGTCCGCCCCTCTACGAGGCCGGGGATATCCGGATATCCGTTACACGCTGCAGGTACACATTGGTCACTGCACGGGCTGCACCCTGTGCGTGGACGCCTGTCCCGCGCGCAGCCCGGACGAACCGGAGGTGCGCGCCATCAACATGGCCGAGAAAGAGCCGCTCATTGATATCGAGCGGAAGAACCTGGAGTTCTTCCGTAATCTGCCTGAGGCAGACCGCGGCCGGGTGGACTTCAGCACCGTGCGAGGGGTCCAGCATCTCACGCCCCTGTTCGAATTCCCTGGCGCCTGTGCTGGCTGCGGCGAAACCCCTTATCTCAGGCTGGTGTCCCAGCTGTTCGGGGACCGCGCCATTGTCGCCAACGCCACGGGTTGCTCGTCCATCTACGGGGGCAATCTGCCAACCACGCCCTGGGCGCAGAATTCGGAAGGCCGGGGGCCGGCATGGTCGAATTCGCTGTTCGAGGACAACGCGGAATTCGGTTTCGGGTTCCGGCTGACCGCGGATACGCAGAGGACCGAGGCGGAGACTCTCCTGCGCAAGCTCGAGGACCGGCTGGATGCGGGCCTGGTAGCGGATCTCCTGGCATCGACCCAGGACGAAGAGACCGAAATCCGCGAGCAGCGCAAGCGACTGGAAAAGCTGCAGGAGATGCTGGCGTCGATCGACAGTTCGGAGGCCCGGCACCTGGAATCTGTCGCCGAGCAGCTCGTCCGACGCAGCGTGTGGATCGTGGGCGGCGACGGATGGGCCTACGACATCGGCTACGGAGGCCTCGATCACGTGCTATCCCTGGGACGGAACGTCAATATTCTCGTTCTCGACACGGAGGTGTACTCGAATACCGGCGGCCAGGTGTCCAAGGCCACGCCTCTGGCGGCGGTGGCCAAGTTCGCCGTCGGCGGCAAAAGCACGCCGAAGAAGGACCTGGCCCTGCAGGCAATCTCCTATGGCAACGTATACGTGGCCCGGGTGGCCATGGGCGCCAATCCGCAACAGACGCTCCTGGCGTTCCGGGAGGCGGAACGGTACCCCGGCCCGTCGCTGATCCTGGCGTATAGCCACTGCATCGCCCACGGCATCGACATGCGTTTCGGGATGCGGCAGCAGAAGCTCGCGGTCACCAGCGGGCACTGGCCACTGATACGGTACAACCCCGTGCTCAGGGACGAAGGCCGCAATCCCTTCATGCTGGATTCCCAGCGTCCCCGTTCATCGCTGAGTGAATACGCGGAGCGGGAGATCCGGTATCGCGTGCTGTCCAGCACAAACCCGGAGCACGCCGAGGAACTGATGGCCCTGGCGCAGGAGGATATCGTGGTCCGCTGGGGAGTCTACGAGGAGCTGGCTACCCGGGGCGATGCAGCGTTTCACTTTGCGGGAGCAGCCAGGGAAACGAGAACGAGAGCCTGAAAGAAAGGGTAAGAAAATGGATCTGCGCACCGAGTATCTGGGTCTGGAACTGAGACACCCGATCGTCGCTTCCCCATCCCCCCTGACCGGCGAGTTGGACAACATCCTCAGGCTGGAAGAGGCGGGCGCCTCGGCCATCGTCATGCCCTCCCTGTTCGAAGAGCAGCTGAAGAAAGAAGCGGAAGCCACGGATCGTCTCATGTCGGCGGGGGAGCAGAGTTTTCCCGAGGCGCTGTCCTACTTTCCGGAGATCTCCGGCCGTCACGGCGGGCTGGACCGTTACCTCGACGTGCTTCGACGCGCAAACGAGTCCACCGATATCCCGATCATCGGCAGCCTCAACGGAACCACAGGCGACGGCTGGGTGGGTTACGCCACAGGCCTCGAGCAGGCCGGCGCCAGCGCCATCGAGCTCAACATCTATTACATTCCGGCGGATCTGGCGGAGACGGGACGGGACGTGGAGGAACGTTATCTCGAGGTCGTGCGCGCCGTTAAGGCCGCCGTCTCGATACCGGTCGCAGTGAAACTGGGCCCGTGTTTCAGCGCCATCGGTCAGATGGCGCGCGAGATCGTCCTGGCCGGAGCCGACGGACTGGTCCTGTTCAACCGGTTTTACCAGCCGGATTTCGACATAGACAAGATCGGGATCACCAGAACGCTGGATCTGAGCGTCCCGGCGGAAATCCGGCCCGGCCTTTTGTGGCTGGCGGTCCTTTATGGTCGGGTCGGCGCCTCCCTGGCGGCGACCACCGGCGTGGAAACCTATCGGGAAGTCGTCAAGTACCTGATGGCAGGCGCAGACGTCGTCATGACCACCTCCAGCCTCCTCCGGCATGGCCCTGAACACCTCGAGCGACTGCTGGAGGGATTGACGGACTGGCTCCTGGAGCACGACTACAGCTCCCTGGACGACCTGCGGGGATGTATGGGCCTGAACCGGGTACCGGACGCCACGGCCTATGAGCGGGCTAACTACATCCGCATCCTGGAGGAGTTCGAGGCCCCCGAGTTCGCTTAATCCAGTCCTCTCCTGCGCCGCCGCTCCTGCTGTGTCCTGAGTCCGCGCCGCCGCAGGACCCGGGTGAGCAGTCGGCTGACTGCGGGAAATGCACCCGCCAGTCGGGCCAGGAACGATCGCCCCGGGGGAATGCCGACCTCCACCGGTCTGTCCTTGAGAACCCGTCCGAAAACCACCCGCGAGATGTCCTTGACCGTGAGGGGCGCGGAACCCGAAAAGGTCATCGCCGCCTCTTCGAAATCTTCCTGAAGGACCAGCATGGGCGTCTCGATCGCGTCAGGGCAGATCACCGTCACAGCCACGCCGCTGTCCCGCAATTCCTCGGCCAGGACAAGAGAGTAGGCGCGTACAGCGTGCTTCGACGCGCTGTACAGGCCGATCCCCGGTATGGCCGCCACGCCGGCCAGGGAGCTGAGATTGACGATATGACCCCTTCCCTGGGCCCGCATATGGCGGGCCGCCACCTGACAGCCGTTTACCAGGCCCTTGAAATTGATATCGAAATGCAGCTGAAGGTCCTCCTCCGCTGCCTCGGCCAGACGTCCCGGGTGGATGATGCCCGCAACGTTGAACAGCAGGTCCAGGCGGCCCCACGCGCCCATCAATTCGGTGTAGAGGCCGTCCCAGGCGGACCGATCCCGGACGTCGAGACGCCGTAAAAGCACTCGGCCCGCATCCCAGTTATTGGCGCGAGCAGCGTGCCGGAGCCCGTCAAGATCCACGTCCGTCACCACCACCCGGGCGCCCCGGGCCAGAAAAACATCCGCCAGATGAAGCCCGACGCCGCTCGCACATCCCGTCAGCCACACGACCTGTCCGTTCACAATTGTTCTCCAGCCGTTCCCCGGGAATCATAAGCGATCACGCGGCAGGAACACTCATTGCGCTGAGCGTGGACAATTGATTTGAGTCATTGCCTCTCGCGCGATTCTGGTATTAAATACCTTTTTAAATGAGAATGATTCTCAAACTTCTTTGGAACAGAACAGCCCCGTGATCACACTGGATAAACTTTCGGAGGGCGCCGAAGCAACGCTGCTGGCGGTGGAGGGTCTTCCCGCCCTGCGCCGCCGGCTAATGGAAATGGGGCTGCTTCCGGGCACGCCTCTCCGGCTGATTCGACGAATGTCCCTGGGAGGCGTGGTCGAGCTCGAAGTCAGGCGTTCAAGGGTGTCGATCCGGCACGGTGAAGCCACCCAGCTCCTCGTCTCTCCTATCTGAGCACCGTGACCGCTCCGAACCGCTCCGAGATGCCCTCGGTCGTGATCGGGGGCAACCCCAACACGGGAAAATCCACGGTCTTCAATCAGCTTACCGGCGGCAGGGCCCGCATCGGCAACTATCCCGGTATCACCGTCGAGCGCAGTATCGGAAGCACCCGGCTGCCGGGCGGACGGATGGTTCGCGTGCTGGACTCGCCGGGCACTTACAGTCTCGTGGCGCGCAGCGCAGAGGAACAGCTTGCCATCGAGGCACTGGCGGGGCTGCCGCCCATGGACGCTCCCGATGTTGCCGTTATCACGGTGGACGCGACCCAGCTGAGCCGCAATCTCTACCTGGTGCTGCAGGTCATCGAACTCGGCGTACCGGTCATTGTCGCCCTCAACATGACCGACGCCCTGGAGGAATCCGGGCAAACGGTAGACGAGCGCGCTCTCGCCAAGACGCTGGGCGTGCCGGTGGTGCCCATGGTGGCCCGCCAGGGACGCGGAATAGCGGAACTGGTGTCGGCCATTGTCCGGGTTCTTGACGATCCGGATCTCGGCCGCCCGGGATGGCGATGGGAACCCTCGGCTGCCGAACTGCGGGCAGACATGGAGAAAGTGGCTGCCGCATTGCCTGAGCGCTGGCACGGGGGCGATCGGGGCCGCCGGGAGGCCCTGGCTCTCTGGGCGCTGTTGTCGATCGAGCCGGGTCACGAACTGCGGGGGCTACCGCCGGATCTGGAGCACCTGGTGACGGAGATACGGGCCGCGGCTCGCGACTCGGGACGCGACCTGGACCGGGAGATCATTCAGGGCCGTTATACCTGGATTGACGATCACCTCAGCGAGGTTGTCCGGGACCGTAAACATCCGACCGAACTCACCGATCGCGTGGACCGCGTTCTGCTGCACCCGGCCCTGGGATTCGCCCTGTTTCTCGTGCTTATGACCGTAGTCTTTCAGGCCCTATTCACCTGGGCCGACCCGGTGATTGGTCTCATCGAGAACATCGTGGGATGGACCGGCATCCAGGTGGGCGCTGCCCTCGGTCCCGGACTGTTCACCGATTTCGTGGTCAACGGCGTCATCGAGGGCGTCGGCGCGTTCGTGGTTTTCCTGCCGCAGATCCTGATGCTTTTCTTCTTTATCGGATTGATGGAAGACACGGGCTACATGGCGCGGGTGGCGGTACTCATGGACAGGCTCATGCGAAGCGTCGGTCTTCACGGACGGGCCTTCGTACCGATGCTCTCCGGTTATGCCTGCGCGGTACCGGCAATCATGGCGACCCGCACCATGGAGCGCCGTCGGGATCGCCTGCTGACCATGATGGCCCTCCCGCTGATGACGTGCTCAGCCAGACTGCCGGTTTACGGCCTCCTCATCGCGGCCATCGTGCCGCCCTGGCAGAAGGCGGGATTTACCCAGGGGCTCCTGATGGCCGCCATGTACCTTTTCGGAACCGCCATGGCGCTTATCGTCGCCTGGGTTTTGAGCCGCACAATTCTTCGGGCTTCCTACGTGCCGCTGGTTATCGAGATGCCGCCGTACCGTGTGCCGCACTGGCCCTCGATTGTCCGTACCGTTCTCCGCCGGGGCGGTGATTTCATGAAGACCGCGGGCACCATCATCCTGATCTGCTCCATGGTCATGTGGGTGCTGCTGAGCTTCCCCAAGGACCCGAGCCTGGAAGGGCGTTACGAAGCCCGTCTGCAGGAACTGGAACAGCAACTGTCGGAAACATCCTCGGAAGGGGCTCGAACAGAAGTCGAAGAGCAGATAGCCGAACTGGAGGCCACCCACGCCTCCTCCACGACCCGCCACAGCTACGCCGGCCGACTGGGACGCGCCATCGAGCCCATCATCGAGCCATTGGGATTCGACTGGAAGATCGGGGTCGGGATCATCAGCGCCTTTGCAGCCAGGGAGGTTTTCGTCAGCACCATGGGCGTGGTCTTCGGTGTCGGAGAGGACGTGGACGAGCAGAGCCGGGATCTGCGCGAGAAGATCTGGTCCGACACCTGGCCCGACGGTCGCCGCGTATTCACGCCCCTGGTGTGCCTGTCCCTCATGGTTTTCTTCGCGCTGGCCTGCCAGTGCATGAGCACCCTGGCCGTGGTCCGCCGGGAGACCGGCGGCTGGGGCTGGCCGGCCCTGATGTTCGTTTACATGTCCGTGCTGGCCTGGGTGGCCAGCCTGCTGGTCTACCAGGGCGGCAGGCTGCTGGGCTTCAGCTAGACGTCCGACGGATCCGGGTTTCGGACCAGTCCGTACTTCCGGATCAGCGCCTCCCGTCGTTCCGGAACCATATTGATCCGGTCGGCCCGCCTGCCGGCATGGTCGATAACTTTAGGATCCATGAGCCGGAACCAGAGCGGCGGAAAAAAGGCGACCAGGAACATTCCGAAGTACCCCGACGGCAGCTGCGGCGCTTCTTCAAAATGCCTCAGAGCCTGGTACCTGCGGGTGGGATGGGCATGGTGATCCGAATGTCGCTGCAGCTGGTACAAGAGGATGTTCGACAAAAGGTGATTGCTGTTCCATGAATGCTTCGGCTGCGGCCGTTCGTAACGCCCGCTGGCCGTGCGTTGTCTCAGCAGGCCGTAGTGCTCGACGTAATTGGCTGACGTCAGCAGGCTGTAGCCGAAGCCGGCCTGAATCAGAAGGAAGGGAATCACGGCCGCGCCGAGCCAGACGATGAGAACGCCCCAGAGAACCAGGGTCATCAGAGCGGTTTGCAGAATCTGGTTGCGCCAAGTGATCGGGCCGGTCCCGAGCCGCTCGAGGCGCTCGCGCTCCAGCCGCCACGCCCGGCGGAAGGCGCCCGGAACTTCCCGGCCCATGAATCGATAGTAGCTTTCGCCGAACCTGGACGAGGCGGAGTCCTCCGGCGTGGCCACGTCCCGGTGATGCCCCCGGTTGTGCTCGATATTGAAATGACCGTAACCGGTGGGCGCCAGAGCGAATCTCGCCAGCTGCCTGTCCAACCCGGACTTCTTGTGGCCGAGCTCGTGGCCGGCATTGACGCCGACGCCGCCGGTCCAGCCGGCGGCGATCGCCAGAGCCAGGTAGCCGTACCAGCTCAGTTCTGCCGCGACCGCGTACCAGGCGCAAAACACCAGGGTGGCGTACATCAGCGGCAGGGTCAGCGTCACGATCCACCGGTAATAACCATCGTCCTCCAGAGCCGGTACGTCGGCTTCGTCCGGATTGTTTGAGTCCTCGCCAATCAGCCAGTCCAGCACCGGCACGATCCCGTACAGGATGATGGTCGGCAGAAAGAGCCACAGGTCGGAGCCGCCGAGCTCCCTGAAGGCGATCCCCACGAAGGGGAGCAGCGGCAGCAACGATGCCAGAAGCCACCCGGTTCGCCGGCGGTCGATATAACGTGCGGTCTCGTGCGTGAACGTCGTTGTCGCCATTGTCAGCAACCTCCCCTGATGGATTTCCCGGGATTGCGCCTCGCGGCTCGCCGGGAGCCGATTAACAGACTACCCATCGCCCTGGTGACGGTCCCTGTGCATTAAGGCACAATAAATTGTGATTTTCGGCCAGAGCCATGCCATGAACGATCAAGGCCCCCTGAGACTCGCCCAGCGGGAACACCCGGCCATCGGGGTGGTTCTGCTCAGCGAACTGGTCCGGGATCTCGGCTACGACCCGGTGCCAGCGCTTCGGGCCGAGGGCCTGCCCGCCGGTGACGAGCTCAGGCCCACGAACCTCATCGAGGCGTCCAGGGAGCTCGGCTACATCCTCAGGATCCTCGGGGACGTCCCGATACCCGAACTGGGACTGCTGGCCGGCCGGCGCCACCATTTCTCCGTGTTCGGGATGTGGGGATTCGCCATGATCAGCAGCTCGACATTACGGAGCGCGATCCAGGTAGGACTGCGGTTCATCGACCTGACTCACACGTTTCTCCGGTGGCACTTCATCGGCAAGACCGGCGCGCCCCGAATGCGTCTTGAAGAGCCGGTGGATCTGGGTCCGGCTCGCCGTTTCCTCATCGAGCGGGACCTGACTGCGGCAGTGACGCTCCTGGAGGACCTCCTGGGCCACCGACGCGGACTGGTGCGTCTGTCCCTGCCCTACGAGTCCCCGTCCTACCGCGAGTCTTATTCAGAAATTTTTAGCTGCGAACTGGAGTTCGGCGCCGACCGCACCGAGGTGCTACTCGCACCCGACACGCTGGATGCCACTCCGCTGCAGGCCAACCCCACCGCCGCAGCTCTCGCCGAGCAGCAATGCAACGAGCTCGCCTCGCGCATGGCCGGGCCGGGAAGCACTACAAGAGCCGTGCGGCACGAACTACTCGCCGTCCCGGGGGAATTCCCACCGCTTGCGGAGGTCGCCCGGAGGCTTCATGTGTCGGAGCGGGGCCTGAGACGACGGCTGGCGGCCGAGAAGGCCAGCTTCCGGATGGTACTGGACCAGGTTCGGGAAACGCTGGCTCGCGCCTATCTTCGGGACACGCGGCTCCAGATCGAAGAGATCGCTGAGCGGCTCGGATATTCCGACGCCGCCAACTTTACCCACGCTTTCCGTCGCTGGACCGGCTCCGCGCCGGGCAGATTTCGAGCCGATACCGCCTATCTCAGCGAACGTACACGGTCTTGATGTTGACGAATTCGCGGATCCCGAAGGGACCGAGCTCACGTCCGTAACCCGATTCCTTCACGCCGCCGAAAGGCAGCCGCGGATCGGATCGAACGAAATCGTTGACGAAACAGCAGCCGGCTTCCAGATCCCATCGGGCGATGTGTTCTCCCCGGCTCGCGTTCCCCGTGAATACGGCGGCCCCGAGCCCGAAGGGCGTGTCATTGGCCACCCGGATCGCTTCGGCCTCGTCGGCGACCCGGATCAGGCTTGCCACGGGACCAAACATCTCCTCGTCATAGGCCGGCATCCCCGGGACCACGTCGGCCAGCACCGTGGCAGGATAAAAGGCGCCGGGACCGTCGGGAATCTTCCCTCCCGTCAGGCAGGTGGCGCCGGCTTCGATGCTTCGGGCGACCTGGTCGTGAAGTTCGTCGCGAAGGTCCGCCCGGGCCATGGCTCCCATATCGACGTCTTCTGCCATGGGGTCCCCGAAACGCTTTGAGGACATGACCTCGGTAACGGCCTCGCAGAATTCCTGGTAGACCCGTTTGACGACGATCCATCGTTTTGCGGCGATACAGCTCTGGCCCGTATTCAACAGCCGGCCGGTCACGCATGCAGACACCGCCTGGTCCAGATCGGCGTCTTCAAGCACAAGGTAGGGATCACTTCCCCCAAGCTCCAGGACCGTTTTCTTCAGCGCCTGCCCGGCCGCCGCGGCAACCGCCTTGCCGGCCGGAGTGCTGCCGGTCAAAGTCACGGCGGCGACGCGATTGTCGGCGATGACCCGGGAGACCTTGCCGCTGCCGATGACGAGGGTTCGGAAGATATTCTCCGGAAAGCCGGCGTCACGGAATACCTCCTCGATGGCGAGGGCGCAGCCGTAGACATTGCTTGCATGCTTGAGAAGTCCGCCGTTGCCGGCCATCAGGGCAGGCGCCGCGAACCTGAAGACCTGCCACAGGGGGAAATTCCAGGGCATCACGGCCAACACTACGCCGAGGGGCTGATAGGCCACATAGCTGTAGGACGCGTCGGAAGAAACCGTCTCCGGGGCAAGGAATTTCGGCGCCTCGTCAGCATAAAACCGACAGACCCACGCGCACTTGTCGATTTCCGAGCGGGCCTGGACGATAGGCTTGCCCATCTCGGCAGTCATCAATTCGGCATATTTCTCCTTGCGCTCCTCCAGCAGAGCGCCGGCCTTGCGCATCAGGGCCGACCGGTCGTCCATGGACCGGGACCGCCAGTCGCGCCAGGCGTCATGAGTTCGCCCGAGAACCTCACCCACCTTTTCGGAGGACATTTCCTCGTACTGCCGGATCTTTTTTCCCGTCGCCGGATTGATACTTTCGATTGCCATGTTCGTGTCCCTCTTGTCTTGCCGGACAGCGGCAGCGGCGTGCCCGGCCTCATGGGAGTAGGGTACGGCGTCACGCAGGCCAACTGAAGGGGACGGACTCATCGAGGGCCGTTTTCCTTGATTTGTCCGGGAGGATACCGGTACTTTCCGAAAGACCGGCGGCGAAAACAAAAAAAGACGATGCCGCATCCGGCAAGAAAGTGGGAATCATTCTGTACGAACAGGGGATGGGTCTGATGAACAAACCAGGAACAGGCGGGGTATCCCGTCGCGCATTTCTCGCAAGCATGGGCGCCGTGGCCGCCGGACTCAAATTCGCCCCGGGATCCGTTTTTGCGGCCGAAGAAAAAAAACTCAATTTCTATAACTGGGACACCTATATCGGGGAGGACACCCTCAGCGATTTCAAGGACGCCACCGGCATCGACGTCACCATGGACCTGTTTGCCGATAATGACGAGCTGTTCGCCAAGCTGAAGGGAGGCAATCCTGGATATGACGTGATCGTGCCTACGAACGACTTCGTGGAGCGGATGATTACCGCCGGCATGCTCATGCCGCTGGATCACGGCAAGATTCCCAATATCGCCAACGTGGACCCCACCTTCAGGGACGCGGCCTTCGATCCGGGCCGCAAATACAGCCTTCCCTACATGTGGGGCACCATCGGTATCGGCTACCGGAAATCGAAAGTGGACGGCACCCCGGACGACTGGAAATGGATCCTGGACTCCGATCGCCATAGCGGCCAGATTGCGCTCATGGGCGACGGAACCACGATGATCCAGATGACCATGAAGTATCTGGGCTATCCCCTCAACGAGTCCGATCCGGCCCGCATCAAGGAAGCGGAAGCGCTTCTCATCAAGCAGAAGCCGAACGTGAAAGTTTTCGCCGAGGACAACGGCCAGGATCTGCTGCTGTCCGGGGAGGTGGACATCTGCATGGAGTGGAACGGTGACATCCTCCAGATCATGGAAGAGGACGACGATATCGGTTACGTGGTGCCCCGCCAGGGGGGACTGTTGTGGCAGGATTGCCTCTGCGTGCCCGTGGGGGCACCGCACCCGGAAAATGCCCACGCCTTCATCAATTTTATTCTGGACGGCGAGGTGGGCGCAGAGATTGCCGATTTCATCCAGTACGCCACGCCCAACATGGCGGCCCGCAAGCTGCTGCCGGCAGAGTACAACAGCAATCCGGCGATCTTCCCGCCCCAGGAAGTCATCGAGCGCTGCGAGGTGGCCACCTACAACGGCACCGAGTACACCCGGACCGTGGACGAGGCCTGGACCCGAATCATGGCCTCCTGACGTTTTTTGACTGACCACAGGGCGGTCAGGGACCGCCCTGTGTCCCGAGGAAGTCGCTTCCGGTGGAAAGCTGGCGTCGCAATCCGCGGACCTTCTGGGTGTTCGCCCTGCCCCCCAGCCTGTGGCTGGTGCTCTTTTTCCTGGTTCCCCTGGCCATGGTCTGGGTGATGAGCTTCGGCGAGAAGGTCGGCCTGATCGATATTGTCATCACCTGGCGGCCGGACAATTACATGCGGGCGCTTGACCCGCTGTATCTGCAGATCTTTCTTAAATCGTTCTGGTTTGCCGGGCTGACCACGCTCGTCTGTCTGATAGCGGGTTTTATGGTGGCGGTCGCCATTTCCTTCGCCCCGCCTCGCCGGCGTCCGCTGCTGCTGCTCCTGGTGATGCTGCCCTTCTGGACCAATCTGCTGATACGGACTTACGCCCTCATCGCGGTGTTCCGCACCAAGGGTTTCGTCAATGACGGCCTGGAGAGCCTGTGGGGCTGGGGTAATTCACTCCTGCATTGGATCGGACTGGGTCATCTCAATCTTCTCGGCGCAGAGTTCGAGCCGTTGCGGCTGCTGTACAACAACTTCGCCGTGGTCGCCGGCCTGGTCTACGTTCACCTGCCTTTCATGGTGCTTCCGCTGTACGCGTCGCTGGAGCGCATGGACTGGTCCTATATCGAGGCAAGTCTGGATCTCGGCGCCGGTCATCTCCGGACGTTCGTCTCGGTGGTCATCCCGCTGGCCATGCCGGGCATCGTTACGGGCATCATCATTACATTCGTCCCCGCCCTCGGCTCATTCCTCACGCCGGACCTGCTCGGCGGCACCGACAGCCAGATGATCGCCAATGTCATCGAACGACAATTCAAGTCGGCCAACGACTGGCCGTTCGGCGCCGCCCTCTCGTTCCTCCTGATGTACGTGACCTTCTTCGCCATCGCTCTCCGTGCCCTCTGGGCGGGTCGCCGACAATCGGGGGCGGCTGCATGATCCGCCGCCGTCGCCGTGAGCCGATCGGACCGCTGGACTACGGCAGGCGGCTGTGGCTGCGGGCCAGTCTGTGGGTGACCTTTATTTTCCTGTACGCGCCGATCGTGATCCTGGTGGCATTCAGCTTCAATGACAGCCGCCGAAACATTGTCTGGCGGGGCTTCACTTTCAAGTACTACGAGAAAGCCTGGAACAACGACAGCCTGATCGAGGCCTTCACCAACAGCCTGACCATCGCCCTGATCAGCACCGCGGTCAGCGTCATCCTGGGCATGATGACGGCCGTGATGCTGTGGCGATTCCGGTTCCCGGGCAAGGCACCCTACGAAGGCACCGTCTCTCTGCCTATCATCATTCCCGAGATCTGCATGGGCGTTGCCATGATGGCCTTTTTCTCCAGGATCGGCTGGCCATCCGGCCTGCCCTGGCCGATCAATCTCGGGGCCATCACCATCGCGCATATTTCCTTCAGCTTCCCCTTCGTGGCCATGGTGGTGCGAGCCCGGCTGGCGCGCTTCAATCCGGAACTCGAGGAGGCGGCCCGCGATCTCGGAGCGACTCAGTGGCAGAGCTTCCGCGATATCCTGCTGCCCTACATGCGGCCGGGGCTGATTGCCGGCGCCCTGCTGGCATTTACGCTGTCGCTGGATGACTTCGTGATCACCTTTTTCACGGCCGGTCCCGAGACCGTGACTTTCCCGGTCAAGGTTTATTCAATGATCCGGTTCTCGGTAACGCCCGAGGTCAATGCCGCCTCAACCGTCCTGATCGCCATCACGCTGGTGCTGACAACCATTGCCCTGTGGCTGCAGAATCGCACCCAAACACGCCCGGGGGAATCGAGCCCTTGACGGAAACAGCGCCCATTATCTCTGTCAACGGGGTCAGCAAAACCTTTCCCGGAGGCGTGCAGGCGCTGTCCGACGTGTCGCTGGAAATTGCCGAGGGCGAGTTCTTCGCCCTCCTGGGACCTTCCGGCTGCGGCAAGACCACCCTGCTGAGAATCCTGGCCGGGTTCGAGACACCCACCGAGGGCGACGTCTTCATCGACAGTCGGGACATGAGCCGGGTCGCGCCCAACCACCGGCCCGTCAACATGGTTTTCCAGTCCTACGCTGTCTTCCCGCACATGAGCGTGGCGGAAAACGTCGCTTATGGTCTCAAGGTAGGCCGCGCCGATCGCGCCGGCATTCCGGCACGGGTGGAAAAAGCGCTGGAACTGGTCAGGCTGGCGGGATACGGGGACCGACAGCCGGACCAGCTGTCCGGAGGTCAGAAGCAGCGCGTGGCGCTGGCCCGGGCTCTGGTCAAGCAGCCTCGGGTGCTGCTGCTGGACGAACCCCTGTCTGCCCTGGACGCCAAGCTTCGCGAAGCCATGCAGCTCGAGCTGGTCAGGCTGCAGGAGACGGTGGGCATTACTTTCGTCATCGTCACTCACGATCAAAACGAGGCCCTGTCCGTGGCCGACAGGATTGCCGTGATCGAACAGGGCAAGCTCCTCCAGGTGGCCACCCCGATGGAGCTTTACGAGTATCCGACAAACCGCTTCGTAGCCGATTTCATCGGCAAGATGAATCTGTTCGAGGCCACCACCGTGGGCTGCGAGAACGGCACCCTCAGCGTCATTGTTAACGGCCTGGGACGCATGGACATTCCATGTCAGGACAATATAAGGGCCGATGTGGGCCTGGCAGTGCGGCCGGAAAAAATGCTGCTGTTCGACGTTTCCCCCGGAAAGGACTATCTCGCATTCCAGGCCTCGGTGGACAAGGTGTCATACCAGGGCAGCGAAACCCGGGTGTTTCTATCCAACGACGTGGGCATCGCCTTCGAGGTCAGTGTCCGCAACGCCAGCCGGGAGTCCGCCGCCGCTCCTATCGAAGGAGTCCAGTGGGTGGGATGGAAGCCAGCGGACACGCTCGTTCTCGGCACCTGACCTGCATGAGCGGGCGCCCGGCGGCAGTGGTGGAGGCCGCCAGCGGCCCTTGACACGGAGACAGCCAGGCCAGATAAGAACGGACCATGACGACCTTCGATCAGCTCATCACCGGCGCCGCCCTGCTCGGATTGGCCGTTTCTACCATCATCTCGTACCTGAAGGTGAACAAGCTGTGGGCCCGCAGACATATCAAGGAGGTGACCGAGAGTATCTCCGTGGCGGCAGCCCTCCTTAGCCTGCTCACGACCGTGCCGTTCATGATCAAGTTCCTGGTCATCGACCAGGACTACGTGGCCGCCGGCAAATTCCTGCTGAGCCTGGCCGTTTTCGTGGTTTTTTTCCTCGTTGGCATCGGCGTCTGGGTGAAACGTGAGGAAAAGATCGGCTTGTGGAAAATGCTTCGCCGGGCGCTGGCCACGGAGCGCGGAGAACTGGCCTACCTCATTCACTCGTTCGCCCGGCCCAGAGAGGCGCCGGCGATCCTGGAGATCCTCCGGCTCGTGTCCATGGTGGACAACGATTTCGATGAGCGTGAAAGAGAGTTGCTGGAATCCGTGGCGCTGCCCTGGGGAATTCACCCGGACGACATGAAAACAACCGGCCCGGAGGCAAAATCCGACATCTCGTCAGTGCAGAGAGCGTTTGCCGACTATCTGGGCCTCAAGCCGCCCGCGAGCCAGGTGGAAAAAGTCTTCGATCTCGTCAGGTTCATGGTCCACGCCGATCGGAAGGTGACCCGCGACGAACGCCTGATACTGACGGAGGTCGAGGGCGCCGTCGGCGCCTACCTGACGGACGGCAGCAAGTCTCCCGACGTCTTCGAAGTCCTGCTGGTTCCACAAAACGACCAACAGTTCGAGAAGATGCGGGAAGAAGTCACGGATCCGTCCCTGCAGGAGCGAGCCGGCGGCCAGGCGGTGGTGGCGGGCAGCTATTTCTCCGAACCATTCGCCCGGGCCATCTGCCTCCGGTTTCGGCAGAAGCATTTCTTCTGCACCGTGGAGCGGCTGACCTCCGAGGGCGAGCGCTTTCAGCTGGCGGGGTGA
>Ga0209536_100004371_pt1 | contig 22334 bp, 25 predicted proteins | sample DeeMarSeWOR28_12_FD_187461 | JGI IMG/M metagenome (GOLD analysis project Ga0209536, IMG submission 187461) | Marine sediment microbial communities from White Oak River estuary, North Carolina - WOR-2-8_12 (SPAdes) (version 2) | ecosystem: Environmental > Aquatic > Marine > Intertidal zone >... | reverse complement strand
CCCAAAGATCTACGAGCTATTACACATTTCGCGCGGCATAATGACCTAGACTTACCAGTGCTAAATGCCATCCTGGACAGCAATCGAGGGCACATCCAGCACGCCTTGGACTGTATTTGCAGGAAAGGAAAAAGGAAAATAGGTATTCTAGGGTTTGCCTTTAAAGCTGGAACAGACGACCTCAGGGAATCACCAGTGGTTACCATCATTGAGACATTGCTGGGCCAGGGTTATGAAATCAAAATTTTTGACAGATACGTATCAACTGCATTCTTAAGGGGATCTAATCAAAAGTATATAGAGGAAAGGGTACCTCATTTTCCTGCGCTTATGGCAAATAGTATTGGAGAAATTCTATCATTGTATGAAAAACTCTGATCAAGTGATATTGTATTACTGCTGAAGCCAATAGAGCAATACGGTTTAAGCCAGCCCAGATTAAATATATCGGCTCGGTATGATGCATAAATTATTACACTAGTGAAATCAGGTTCGGACTCACCTGGTGTATAACCAGCGTTTAGTGCAAGCGAAGCATTTTCAGTTATCTGCAGTTTTAGTATGAACCATAAATACACAGAAGTAGTGATTTCAAATTCATTGTGCTTTACAGAATATCCAGCATTCCTAAATCTATCTTCTATTGAAAGTAGAACATTATTGATTTCATTTGCCGATAATGGAGTTGACGATCCTAGCCCAACTCCTAGCTTTGGGTAATAATCTAGTGTTAAATCTATTTTATCTTCAGAAAGATTTAGTCTACCATAATTCTTATAATCGTCTGTTTTATAAGTAGTGGCTTTTTTAGTTTTTGTCACTACATTTTGAGAATCACTGGCAGTAAGACTCGGCATATAAATTTGAGTTATTAGGTTACTGGTGTCTTTTATGGTAGTAAACTCAGACTTAGTTCTTTTAAATTCGTAGCCGCCGGCGGCAACGCTCTCAAAATTGTCAATTAACTCAGAAGTTCTAATCAAATATGCTTCGTTATACAAAATAACCGTATCTATAATTGCTTCATTCTTTGTTAAGCTTACATTTGCATAAAAATTGTTACTCGCATCCATAAAAAAGAATGCTTGTTCAAATCCATCCAAAGATTGAAACAAATGGTAATATTCCTTTTCTGTTTTATCTATTATTTCTCCAACGCGCGCACTTATAATAACAATACTATAATCAGCTTGACAAAAAGCTTGTCCACAATGAATAATCAGACAGGTTAGAATGTTTATGGTTAAAAACTTGATTTTCATATTTTAGCTCCATCTATAAGGCAATAAAAATATACTGTTCAACTATCTGCGAATTGTCAACAACTTGTCATTTGATTGTAAATACTTTGTAGTTATTGCTAAATCAATTTATGATCAAATTGCAATCTATAATGGGAGAGTGTTCGATGTGTATGCTTCAGGAAATTATTCTGTAACCTTTCTCTGGAAATTAAACTCTCTCAGAGTAGTGAATAATTACTGATATAAATGAGCACAAATTTTTTCAAATAGTCAAGCACTATCGATTTGTAATTAGCAACTATCCACCGCTTTTCTTACATATCTTTTACAATTCATTGACAATTCAATCTCACTTTTTTACTACAATTAAGTAGAAAACTTGCTGAGGTTTAAAATGAAAAATACATTTTACATAGTGCTGACACTACTTTTAATATTCTGCTTAAAAGGTTTATTAGCACAGAATAGTAGACCAATAGTTTTAAATCCATCTATTGGTGACACTCTCTCATTCTCTGAACGAAACTACTATCAACTATTCCCGAAGTATGAAGGATTCCAATTTGCTGTATTCTATCTTCATCCTGACAGCACAGTAAATGCAGAAGTACATTATTTAAATAATGGAATTTCAACAGATACCTTGATTCAAAATTATAAACAGTTTCTCCTTCCACTTTCTCTAAAGAAAGATTTTCCATTAATTCTTTAGTTAACTTCTCTTCTTCCTCAGCATTATAACCAGCTACTTTTATCTGTTGTAAATGCTCTTTTATCATTTTATTTTCTATCTCTTCAACAGAAGAAGCCTGTACTTTAATCTCTTCAAACTCTTTTGTCTCTAATGAATTTGTATTCTTCATTACAAAATAAGCTGATTTATCATAAAGCATTTGGAAAATATCTTTCCAATTTATATCAGAAGTTCTTCCAGAAGCAAGTATCCCTTTTACTCTTATTGTTATAATAGTATTATTGAATTCTTTTCCTTTTATCTTTTCTAATAACTCATCTTCAACCTGTTCAGGTGTTTTATGCTCTGCATCAATATTGATTTTGAAAACATTATGAATCTGTATTGGTTCATACTCTATTTTTGTCTTTCCATCTTTAACTTCAGCAATATAAAATCCACCCCTTTCTAAATCTTCAAGTTCCTTAAAATTATTTGGAAATAAAGGCCCTGGAAATGCAATTAATCCATAATCTTTTTCTTCTTTGTCAAAAATATAATGAACATGTCCTCCAGCATAATAATTAAATTTCTTTGGCAGCAAAGAAAGAGGATGCGATTCAATATCCTTCAGCTCTTCTGTTTTGAATTCAGTCAATGCAGAGTGGAATAAGAATATTTTATATCCTTCTTCTTTCTCTAAATTTTCTTTTTCTAAAGCTTGATAATATTCTTTTTCCAAACTTCCTTTCTTCCCCAGCATTCCAGTTATTTTTGCTCCTGTTTTTTTATCAACAGTAAAATTTAATTTAAGTTTATCCTCAATAACATCCCCTTTTGCAACATTAAAAACAAGCCCTGCTTTCTCTAAAACATCAAGCATCGTTTTTCCAGAAGGAGAAAAATCATGAGATCCAGCAACCATATAAACAGGAATATTCAAATCTTTTAATTCCTTTAATTTTATTGTTGCTTCTTTGAGTAGATCTATTGAAGGTAAAGAAGTATTAAATAAATCTCCTGATATCAAAATAAAATCAACTTTCTTGTTTATGCATGTATCAACTGCTTTAATAAATGCATTTGTAGAGATATCTCTAAGTTTTGGATCTCTCCAACTTCCTATATGGCAATCAGCTATATGTGCAAATCTCATCCAAATACCACTTCCTTTAAAAGTTGGAGATAAGAAAAATCTTTGATTTTTCTGTGTCGCCAACTTCCTATATGGCAATCAGCTATATGTGCAAATCTCATCAAATCCCCCAATAGATTTAAGCAGCAGGAAGACCAACAGATCCTGCAATTCTTCTAAATTCTTCTCTTAATTTTTCAATTTCAATATCAAATTGATTTTCAGATAGTTTGTACTCGCTTGTTTTTCTTTGAATTTCTTTTATTTTACCAACAATATTTATTATTAAATTATTAATTTCTTCTGCAAATTTGACTTGTTGCTTTTGCACTTTTTCATTAAGCTCTCTAAGTACTTCAAGCAATTCTAATGATTTATTATAAATCTCTTTTATTTGTTTATAGAATTTTTTATGTCCATTATATAAATCAATAATAGTCTTGTGTAATCTTTTTTCTGCTGAACTAAATTCACTTATATCAATATTTTCCAAATTTCTTATTCTATTTTCTTCCTCTTCCTCTAATCTTTTAAGTTCATCTTTTATATATTTTGCTTCACGTTTTTCCTCTTTTCTTGTTTTCTTTATTTTTTTCCTAGTTCTACTAATTTTCTTTTTTTCTTCCTTCTCTTCTGCAATAACAGTCTGCAAGTCTTCAATAATTTCTGGCAATGTTTCAAAAACAAAATTTGAAATCAAAAAAACATCTTGAACATATCCTCCTTTTTCAGTTAATTTAATTTGATCTTCTTTAGGCTGTTCTTCTCCAATATTTTTTAAATAAGCTTCTATTTTCTTCCTATTAAAAAAAGCAGTATTAAGACTATCTTTTAAATTTTGCAAAACCTCTTTAGTTTGTTCAAATATAGGTTTTAAGTTCAAAGTTATAGAACGACCAAGAACAGTTTCTTCATTATACATTTTAATAAATTCTAAAATGTTATTTTTTAAATGTTTTACAACCCTAGCTAATGTTATGACCATATTACATAAAATTAAAGCTATATTTATATTATTTTCCATTTTAAATTTATCGTATAAATTACTACCAATAAATAGTAAATAATCAAAAGTTTTATAAATAAACTAAATTTTCCTGAACTAAGGGGCGAAACTTGTGGGCAAAATAGAATATATAAGAAGACAAGGAAAAATTTTATTTGATTTATCACTTAGAAGAATAGTTAGAGTAAATCCAGATAGATTAAACGTTGAACTTCTAAAAGACAGATCTAAAACAACATATGATAAAATCTATGAAGATTTAGATGAAGAGTTTGATCATCAAAAATTTAATATATTTGAATTAAAAAACAGAGAATTTCCATTGTCTGACTTGTTTATCTTGAAATATTCTTTTGGAAAAAATTCAGAAATATACGAACCAATTGCAAAATTTAAAATTACTGGCTCAGTTGATGATCAATCTGTTATTTATGAAGCAGGAGATATTAATCCACCTCTTCTAAACCAAACTGCTCAAAGACTTAAACAATTGCCTGAAGGAATTCAAGTTACCCTAACAATAGCTAGAGAATATGATGTAGACTATAATAACACAAAAGTAACATCAGAATTAATAAAATCTTTGGAAAAACAAGGCTTAGAAAAAAGAATATCTGTTATGTATGATAATCCTGCTGCTTTAGTGGGAAATTGTGATAATAAATAAAATTAAAAACTTGATTATTCTTTAGAATCATCAACTTGACTCTTTAATTTTTTCAAGAGCACTTCTAAATCTCCTATAGAAACTTTTAAGTTTGCTGGATGATAATCTAAGGTTCTGATAATCAATTTGCCGTCTTTAGTATACCATTCATAGCCTTCACTAAATTTTCTATATAGTTCTCCCAACTCATTCTTATCATACATTTTGCCACCCACACTTATGTCAATAGTAAATATAAAGTTATATATAAATATTAGGTTTTTTAATTACCAATTAGTGAGAAATAGTTATATATTCAGGATGTAATTTTATTGTATTCCTGCCTTCTGATTTAGCTTTTTTCAAAGCTTTATCAGCCTTTTTTATTAAAATCTCAGATGTTTCTTCAATATCTCCTTCTTCTCCAGATCCCATAAAAGTTGCAACCCCACCACTTATAGTTATTGCTTTTTCTTCTATCTTTTTCTCCCTAAATTTATTTTTATCAGAAATAAATTTAGCGCTCAAATCCTCTACTTTTTTTCTAATTCTCTCTGCAATAAAAAGAGCTCTTTCTCTATCTGTTTTTTTAAGAAGCAATACAAATTCCTCTCCACCATATCTGCACAGTACATCTTTGCTTCTTTTGCTGTTTTTCATAACATTAATAACATATTTTAGAACTTCATCTCCAATAAGATGCCCATATTCTTCATTAAAGTTTTTAAAAAAATCAACATCATAAAAAACAAGAGAAAGATACTTTTTTGTTTTGTTATGTTCTTCAACATCTTCAATAATCTGTTTATTAAAATAACCTCTGTTAAATATTTCAGTCAAAGGATCAATATATTTTTCTTTATATCTTGATTTGCTTCTAACATTTGAAATAAAAGAAATGAATTTTGTTGGATTCTTAAACATTTTTGGATTTTTTCTGGATAATCTATTCAAAGAAGAAGCATATTCTGTAACTTCACTTGTTCTTGTAAACTTTCTTAAATCTTTTTTAACATCACTTATAGTTATCTTGTCTTTAGTTAATAATTCTTTGATTTTCTTATTCACACTTTTCTTTTTCTTCAAAAATTTATTAAAAGGATCTATAAATTCTTCTTTTTCTTTTCTTTGTAAATTATTTAATCTTGAAAAAATATCTAATAACTTTTCTTCATCATTTTTTTCAGGTACCATAACCCTCTTTATTTTTTCAAGCTGTTCAACCTCTTCTTCAAGAATTTTTTTCTGTTTAATAATAATTTGGTTTAATATATCAAGAAGTTTATTTAAATATCCATCAATTGTTATCTCTTCTTTTTCTTTTCTTAAAGCTTCTTCTATCTCAAAAAGCATTTCATAAAGCTTTGTTCTAACACTTTTTCCTTTTATCTCTTTTCCTTCATTAAATATCTCTGAATAATCTTGAACTAATTCATTTTTTTCTTCCAATATTGTTTTTATTTCTTTATCAGTCAATCTTCTTTCAAATTCTTCTTCTTTCAATTCATATTCTATAATCACCTTGAATTTTGTAGCAATATCTTTTTTGACTTCATCAATTTTTGAATCTAATTTTGCCTTAACTTTTTCATCTCCTTCTAATCTCATTAACTTACTAAGCCTTGCTATCTCAGCAATTTTTCTCCTATGTTCATAAATAGTATTAAATCTATTATCAAAATCTTTTACAACCTCTTGTTCTCTCTCAATAAATTTGGCAATTATTTCTAAAAAATTCCTTGCCTGTTTTTCTTCAATTATCATTCTAATTTAATACCAGAGAAATCTTGTTTATAATTATTTTGTTTTTCTTTTTTAACAATATCTTCGAAAAAAGGAATCTTTATCGGAATAGCAAACTTTGCAAAATTAGAGCTTATGATGGCCTCTCCTTTGTCTAAAGAAGCTATATTTCTTTCATCATCACTTAAATCTTGTGAAGCAGATTCAATTATTGCCTGTCTTTCTGGTTTCATCTCAATTCCCAATATAATCTTTGTATTCATATTAGCTAAAATCTGTCTTGGAATCAGTGAAGGCAGTTGAGTTATTGCAGTAAGTCCGACCTTAAACTTCCTCCCTTCTCTTGCAATTGTTGCAAAAATATTGCTTCCTTTTTCTAAAACCTCTTTTCCCAAAACCCTTGGAGCTTCTTCTAAAACTATAGAAACAACAGGTTTTGTATCAAGAACGCCTGCAGTTCTGTGTTTTTTATATCTCTCAAGAATTTCAGTAGCTACAAGACTTCCAATTAAAATTTCAACAGCTCCTGAAAAAGAAGAAGTATCCATAATAACAACATTTGACTGCTCAATCTCATTACATATATCATTTACTGTACTTTCTCCTGCTTGAAAATCAAATATCCCTTTTGTAAATATCTGATTCTGTATAAATTCTAATCCAAGTAGATACATTATTCTTCTTCTTACTACAGCCAGTGTATCATCTCTGAAAACAGCAGACTGCAGTTTTCTTTCAAGAACAATTCCTTCAATCCATCTATTTCCAAATTCTTTGTGATACATATTTAATGCTTGTTTTTGAGCATCAGAAAAATCTACAACACCATTAAAATGACTTGGCTTTATTTGTTTTATATTAATCTTTAATGTCTTTGCATTTGAAGGAGGAGATTTTGAAGTATAATAAACAACTTTATCAGATTTTAAATGGTCTTTTAATCCAAGACTTTTTCTTCCATAATATTCATCATGAGGATCTAACACAAGAATTCCTGCATAATCATTGTTTAAGACATTCCACAACATTGTCTTCAATAAAACAGACTTTCCCCTTCCTGTTGTTCCTGGAATTAATATATGGTGTGCAAAAACTTCATCTCCAGGCAGAGCAATATCAAAATTAAGAATCTTAGATCCAGATCTTATTTTTCCAATAACCAAAGGATTTTCAGGCTTTGTTAAAAAATTTAAATCTTCCTCTTGAATCTCTCTTACAGATGAGAAAAAACCAGGCAGTGTTTTGCACATCTTAAATCCAGATTTATCTGTTGCAAGAATTGGCTTTAAAAAAGCCAGAGTATAATTCCTTAACTTTGGATCAAGAAATTCTAAATCATTATCTTCTTCTAGCTTTAATCCAGATATTAATTCCAGATTCTGCTGAGATATCTGTGAGCCATACATTAAAGAGTATAATTGAAGAAAAACCTTGCTGTCTTTAGTATCAGCAACTAATAATTCCCCTAATTCTAGGTTTGAATCTGATTTTTGTCTTATTATTATCTTTCCAAATTCTCCAGAAATAACCTGTCCTTTAATCATTACTTATTCAGAAATCTAATATTTATATAAATTTTATTATAATCAAAAATTTATTTCCTTACTTCAAGAACTTTAGCAGAACCACTATATTCTATATAAGTTATGTTATCTCCTTCTTTTGCTTTAGATAAAAGTTCTTTTGATATTTCAGCTTCAAATGTCTCAAAAGTATTAACATCCATAATTTTTAGCTTATTCTTGCTTATACTTACAACAGTAGCGCATTTTCTTCCTAAACCAGCTGCTTGAGGCATATTTTCATGCATTAATAAATGAGTATTATATCTTTTACCAGAAAAAATCCCTTCTAACTCTAGTTTAGCAACAGGGTTGTTTTTATTATGTAAAAATTGTATATCTTTGATTACACAAGGCTGATTTTCATGAACAATATAACTACCCTTTTTAAGTTTGTTAATATCCATTTTAGAACATTTATTATAATAAACTTTGAATATTTAAATTTTACTTCTTATTGTAAAGTGAAAATAAAATAAAAAAGAAAATCTTATTTTTTAAATTTTGCAGCATCGTCTTTTGAAACAACTCTCCAGCATTCATAATCTCCTGAAGGAGATTTTGTAACTGCAAAAAATCTACCTTTTTTGTTTACTATTCTAAAATTGCTTGTTTTAAACTTTTTCTTTGACTTTACATCATAAAATTCTATTTCAGCCATTTTATTCACCTCTATAATATGAATTTAACCCATTTATTAGGATTTAACACTATACTTGTATAATGCTATATATAAATATTCCTATTTTTTATGTTTCCTGAACATTAATATAAGACCAACAACGATTATTATTATTGGAAGCAAAGGCACATTTTCTGGAATCCATCCCATATCCTTTCCAAGCCATACTACTCCAATCAGCACTAAAATAGCACCTAAACCAAGTGTAGGTTGTTGTTTTTTCCCTATCATTTTATCACCTCATTGATTGTTGAAATATTGTAAATATAATAGCAACAGCAACCATTATTATATAAACTGCCTTATTCCATTTATATATGCTTCTGCCATCAAAAGGAGAAAAGGGAATAAGATTAAATAAAGCCAGCCATGAATTTATAATAAATCCATAAATAAAAATAACTTTAAAAGGAGTTATTAAAAAAAGTATAAAAAACAAAACAGCCACTAATAAGCTCATAATCGGCCCTGCAGCAGCTATTCTTCCATTTCTGATTCTATCTAAATCTCCTTTAATCATAACAGCTCCTGGAGCAGCAAAAATAAACCCAAAAAAACTCATAACTAACGCAAGCAAAAGCATATTGTTGTAAGATTTAAATTCAGCAAAACATCCGTAATGTTGTGCTATAAACTTATGTCCAAGTTCATGAGCTAAAAATCCAATTCCAACTGTAAAACCAGCAGCTGCAAAACCAATAAAAAGAGAAGTAAATGAATAAAAACCAACCATAACTATTGCAAAAGCCAAAGAAACTACAAACCAAGATTTTGCTAAATCTGATAATTCTGATTTTGATATTTTAATCATATAAACCATCTTATGCCTCAATTTTTATTATTTCATCAATTTCCTTTTTTGAAATTGCACATCCTCTTACTTTAAGGGCCCATAAAGAAGCATCAAGCAGTCTTCTTTTAGGATATTTTATTAAAGGTGATTTTTCAATTAAATATTTATCTAATAATCCCAATTTATATGCTATTGTTATAAGCTCTGTTGATCTGATAATCTGCACATCTTCTAATATCTTTTTAAAATCTTTTAAGTTATTTTGGTTTGGTTTTATCTTGCATTGCAGTTTTTTTTCCATTAGCTCAGTAAGTCTTAGATTATTCTCAAGAAGCATTCTTACAGTTCTTTCATCTATTACAACAGCTTCTGCATCTAAAACAGCATCTGCAGCCAATGTCTCTATCTCAGCTGGATGCACTATCTTCATCCATCTTCCCCTTGCTCTAAAAGAATGATTGGCAATATCTAAAAGCTTATCAGCAGTCTTCTTAATTCTTTGATCTGATATTACACTCAAAATACCATTTTTTAGATATTGATAAACCTGCATTGCCTCAAGTTCAAATCTTTTCGTACGTAAAGGTTTGTATACTAGCTCGTGCTTGACTGCTGGAGTTATGTAAAATTTTCCACCAAATCTTTCTTTAAGAGGTTCAAGAACCCATAGTAAATTATTAGTTACTAATGAAATTATTGAACCTGAATCAAATATTATGCTTTTCATTTGTTTAATTATATCTTAAATAATTTTTTTGCATGATCTAATCTTATAGTTACAGGAATAACTTCTTCTATATACCTATCAACAATCTTTGTTTTTCCAACATAACTCATTAATTCCCATTGTGAAATTCCAAGAAAATCTGCAACCCTTCCTATAGAAATACCATGCTCATATAATTTTGCCCCTTTTATTATTCTTGCCCTCTCAAATATGTCTTGGATATACAATTGAAGACCTTTATCCATTTTTCCGATGTTTCTTAATAATTTCTTTATTTTATCCCTATATTCATCATCTTTACCATTCTGCAGAAAAGTATGTGCTCTTTCAATCTCTTTAATTATAGGGTCTTTTGCCTTGTCCCATTCATCTGTCTTGCCCTCACTTCTTGCAATAATTTTTGACAAAGAATAAACAACTATTGCAATCAATATAGAATCTTTATCTTGGAAAATAGAAGCATCATGTATTATGTGATTGGAAAGCTCTTTTAATCCAAAAACATCTTCTTTTCTTATTATGGGTATAACCTTTCTTAATATATTGATAATGTCTTTTTTTATTGTTTCTTGCATATTAACAATTTAATTCCTAATTTTATAAAAGTTACGAAAATACTCAAAGTATTTTCGAGACCCTGAAAAACTTTATTTTTTTTGTTTAAGAATTATATTTAAGAAAGATTTAATAATAAAAGATAATTAGTAAGCTTTAATGATAAATAGAGGTTTAATTTTATTAGTATTTACTATTTTATTTAGTATTTCTGCTTTTGCGCAAGAAGACAACTTAACAAATGTTTTTTTAGGTTTAAAAGACGCAAATACAAATGAAGATATTTCTCATGTAGCTATATATGTAAATATAAATGGTCAAAATATTGATCAATATATAAGTGATGAACTCAAAATTAATTTAGATAATGGAAAATATAGTATAACAATAAGAGGAGATGATTTATCAACACCAGGGAACGATTATTATAAAAAAACAGATATTGTTGTTGAAAATAATCTGATTCAGGAAATATTTGTGTATCCAGTAGGTACAGTGAAAGGAATTGTTAAAGATAATCTTGATAATATTGTCGGAGACGCAGAACTTAAATTTGAATGCACGCCAAATCCTGAAATAACTTTTCCATCTAAAACAGATAAATTTGGTGGGTTCTATGCAAATTTTGTTCCAACAGGAAAATGTAAAATATTTGCAAGCTATAATGGAGGTATTGGTTTTAAAGAAGTTGATATCATAAAAGGAAACCTTGAAGATATTGAAATAAATCTAGATAAAAGTATAATTAGTAAAGAGGGCAATATTCTTTTTCAGCTTGGAATAACCTTGTTAATAATTGTTGCTTTACTTATTGCTTATTTTAGAAAAGAAATAGAATTTCATTTTTTTAAAAAGAAAGAAAAACCAAAAGAAACAATCAACAAAAGAGCAAAAGATGTTATAGAAACATTGAATGAAAAAGAAAAAAAGATTGTTAATTATTTGTTAGAGCATGAGCATAAAGGGGTTCAATCGTCTATAAGACATGAAACAGGAATTCCTAGAACTTCTTTAGCAAGATGCCTAAAATCATTAGAAATCAAGAAAATTATAGAAGTTGAAAAGCATGGGAAAGCTGTAAAAATAAAATTAACAGATTGGTTTCTTTTAAAAGAATAAATGGGCATTAAATAGTTATCTTTTTATAAAATGGGCAGAAAATAAAGCTTATTTTTGATTTTTGCCCACCTAACCTATAAATAATTGTTTGCTTTTCTATACTACTATGATAATTAAAAAATCCGGAGGGATTATAAAATGAAACTTTTGAATGTAAATGAAAAAGGTTTGAAAACTTTGTTTTCAAAAAAAATAATATTAAGTTTGCTTATAGTTTTTTGTTTAAGTGTAATATCTGTTTTAAGTGAAACAGAATGTGCTAACTTAGTTCATCATCCAGAAAAACAAGAATTTTATTTTAGTGGATTATTGCTTGAAGTTGTAGATGTAGATTTAGCTGATAATATGATTGATTTAAAATTTCTTGAATCTGGAAAGACTTATTCTATGAATATTGGAGATCAAATTGAAAATGAAGGTATATCAGTTAAACTAATGGAAGTAGGAGAATTTTCTTTACCAACTACTGGTACATTTTCATCTGCATTATTATGCATGAATGAAATTGAAGAAGAAAGATTTACACCACCTCATATAATAGCAGTAGGAGATAATTCACCTGCTGAGGATGTAATGACTTCTAATCAATTAATCAATGAATTAAATTATGCAGAATATGATGTTCCAACTGGTACAGTAAAATTATTCAGCGAAGTTAATGCATATGTTGCAGAGCAAAAAGTTGTTGTTGCAATATATAAAGATGAAGCAGTAATAATTGTTGGATCAACTGTTCCAGCAGAATATGTTGTTTTTGCTGTTGAGATCGCTAATATCCTTCAATATAAAGGATTATCAGTAGATACAATATTAGACACAGAATTAGAAAGCCCAAATTTGATTGATTTGTTTGAAACATCACAATCCTGCACAAGTCAAGGTTATAAATGTACTAGTGCAGTTAGAGGTTGTGGTCACTATGATCGCATATACAATCTAGACTCTACTTGCGGTAGCACAGGAGTTATATGTTGTGAAGAAATACCTTATTGCGGTGATGGAGTATGTTTTACACATGAACTTCCTGGTTATGGAGAAACTTCAGAAAATTGCCCTCAAGATTGTGGAAGTTTATGCACAGATTCTGATGGTGGACAAGATTATTATGAAAAAGGGTATGTTCAATATACTCTTTCTAATGGTGGATCAGCTAGACAAGATGATGAATGTGAAGGTAATATATTAGGGGAATGGACTTGTCAAAATAACCAACCAAAAGAAATTATATATAATTGCCCAAATGGTTGTTCAAACGGAGCTTGTTTACAAACATCAACCCCTGGAGAAACTCTCTGCACAGATTCTGATGGTGGAAAGAATTATTATGTTAAAGGAGAAGTAACAGGTTATGCAAATCAACCACAAGAATTAGTTACTTTTGCTGATTGTTGTGTTGATAATATAGGAAAATGTGTAGATAGTAGTGATAGGCTTGTTGAAAAATATTGCCAGGACAATTACTGGAATTCTCATGTTTTCTATAATTGCCCATATGGCTGCAAGAATGGGGCTTGTTTAAAAGGACCAGTAGATGAAGAACCAATAGAAATAACAAGAGAAGAAGTTAAATGTTTATTTGTTGGTTCAAAAGAACAGCAAAAATGTTATACACCAGAACCTCATAAAGTGTCTTGTAAGGGAAAAACTTCATGTAAAGTTGATATTGTAGGAAGAGTAGGAGATAAGATAACTTGGAAAAGCAGCTGTGGAGGATATGCTTACACCAGAGTTGACGGAAATGATGAATATATCAAATTTGACTGTTCAGATGATGAAGTTAATGTTCCAACATGCACTGATGGAATATGGAATGATGGAGAAACAGGAGTTGACTGCGGAGGTCCATGCCCTCCTTGTGTAGAAACACCTACAACATGTCAGATAGGATGTTTAAGTGACAGCACTTGTTTACCATTTGGAACAAGACTGGTTGAAAAAGAAACACCTGTTTTCTGTAATTTAAACAAAGAATTTGATAAACAGAAACAAGATGGAGAACTATGTCAGAACAGCTATGAATGTTTAAGCAACAGCTGTCATAACAGTGTATGTATTAGTTTAGAGAAAGAGCTTAGAGAGACAAGAGGAATACTACAAAACATTTTAGAATGGTTAAGAAGTTTGTTTGGTTAAATTAACAAACTTTTTATTTAACCTCTATTTTTTCTTTTATTATGGTTAAATTTTCTCACCTCATTAATAAATTAAGACCCTTGAATGGTAAAGAAAAAGTAAGTTTAAACACTATTGAAGATCATGTCAAAGACCCAAAAAGATTAAAATTAATCAAGAATTTACTGAAGAACAAACATATTTCTATTGAATTTAAAAAACTTGAATTAACTATTGCTGAAAAAATAAGTTATCCTGTAATAATATCAAAAGCAGGAAATGTAGATGTTAGCGCTGTAAATACAGATATTAGAAAAGCAGCAGAAGAAACAATCTTTAAAACATTTTCAAGAACAGCTTTTGAAAAAATTCCAAAATATATTGCTTCAAACATAACAGGGATGGAAGTTGCTAAAAAAGCAATAACTTTACAGTTATTCTCAAATCAACCAATACATATCTTGCTTTTAGGTGATCCAGGAACAGGAAAGACAGACCTTTTAAGATCAGGATCTGAACTAAGCACAATATCCTCATTTGGATTGGGTAGTGGAACAAGTGGTGCGGGTTTGATTGTAACAGTAAAAGGAAGCGAGATAATAAAAGGAATAATACCTCAAGCTGATAAAGGTCTTTGTTGTATAGATGAATTGAATTTGATGAAAGAGGATAGCAGAGCAGGTTTATATAACGCAATGGAAAAAGGTTTTGTAACTTATGATAAAGGAGGCCATCACTATAGATTTGATGCAAGAGTTAAGGTCTTAGCAACAGCAAATCCAAGAGGAGACAGGTTTAAAGGAGCAACAATAGATGAGCTAAAAAAAGAATTGCCTTTTGATTCTGCTTTGTTAACAAGATTTCATTTAATATTTTTTATAAGAAAGCCAGATTTCAAAAGATTTAGAGAAATAGCTGATAAAATTGTTTCTGGAAATAAATTAAACATCAATAAAGCAGACAAAGAATTTATCAAAGATTATGTTGATTATACTAACAAAATTGAAAAAGTGGATTTTCCAAAAGAGCAGCAAAAAGAAGTAGTTGATTTTGTAGCTCAGATAAAAAAATATGAAAAAGATCATCTGATTGAAGTTTCTCCGAGGCTTGTCATTGGAATAATGAGGCTTTGCAAAGCATTGGCAAAAATGGAGTTAAGAAATATAGTTGAAAAGAGAGATATAACAAGAGTAAAAGAAATTGTTAAAAAAAGCCTAAAAATTGAATAAAAACACAAAATTTATATACAAATTTTGATTAAAACTTAATAATAATATAGAGTGTGTGAGAAATGAGTTTTTGGAAGCGATTTTTGAATAAATTTCTGTTAGACATTTTTGGTAAAAAGAAGCATGTTAAATTAGGACTTTATGGTCCACCTAATGCAGGTAAAACAACCTTAGCAAACACAATTTGCAAGGATTGGTTAGGCGAAGAAATGGGCTCTGTTTCTAATATAGCCCATGAAACAAGAGAAATCCAAGTTAAAGAGCAGGTTAATATCAAAAATAAAAAAGGAAGAGAATTATCCTTCAATCTAGTTGATACTCCTGGAATTGCAACTAAAATTGATTACGAGGATTTTTTAAAAGCAGGTTTAAAAGAAAACGCAGCTAAGAAAAGGGCAAAAGAAGCAACAAAAGGAGTTATTGATTCAATAAAATGGCTTGATGATATGGATTCAGTAGTTATTGTTTTAGACGCTACAAAAGATCCTTACAGCCAGGTAAACATAACTATAGTAGGTAACTTAGCAGCAAGAGATATTCCAGTTTTAATTGTAGCAAATAAAGTAGATTTAAAGAAATCTGACCTAAAAAAGGTCCAGGCAGCATTCCCACAGTATGATGTTATAGGAATAAGTGCTAAATATGGAAAAAATATAAATGACTTTTACGAGGCGCTTTTTGAATTAACAAAATAAGAGGTGTAAAATGCTTACATTACAATTTGTCCCGCATGCAGAAATTGAGGATCTTGGTTCTGCTAGAAGAGTTAAGAAACTAATAGATATCGTTAAAGAAAACAAGATAGTTCTTTTAGAAGGCAGGCTTAAAAAAGAAGAAGAGACTGATTTAATAGCAATAGCAATGGAAGAAGTTGACAGCAAGTTCAAAGGAATTGAATTAGCAATTCTTAATCCAGAGAAAAAGAGCCAGAACATATTCAAAAGTTTTAAAAGCAGCGTAGTAAATGTTTTATTAGGCAACAGAACTGGATTGACAATAATAGGTCCTGCTTCTATAGTAAAAGAAATAAAGAAAAATCCAGACAAGATAGAACTTTTTACAAAAGAGATTAAGAAAAAGAGGTAATAAATGCCACACCAATGTGTAAGATGCGGTTCTTTTTATGATGATGGCGCATCTGAAATTTTACAAGGATGCAGTTGTGGCGGAAAGCTATTCTTCTATGTTAAGAAAGAAAAATTAAAAGAAGTCAAAGAAAAAACAGTTAACCTATCATCAAAGCAGAAAGAAGAGATTGAAAAAGATGTATTTGAGATGGTTGGAAGCGATGTTGATAAGTCAGAGCCAGTTGTTCTTGACTTTGAAGCAATAAGAGTTCTAAAGCCAGGCCAGTATGAGCTTGACTTAGTTCATTTGTTTAAAGACGAGCCTTTGATATTCAAGTTAGATGACGGCAAATATATGATTGATCTTCTTGCAACAATGAAAGCAATGTTAGGAAAAAAGAAGAAAAAGAAATAATCTAACTGTCCAAAACAATCTTAGCTATATTCCTTGATCCATTAATTATCTGCTTAAAAAATTCTTTATTTTTTAATCCGTCTGTTTTTTCTAATAATTCTTTTCTTTGTGCAATAAGTTTATCAGCAAGAGCTTTATCTTTCTTGAAATAAGACTTAATTGCTTCTAAATAATATTCTTCTACATTATCAAATATTTCTTTATCTTGTTTTGAAAAAAATTCAACTAAATTTTTAGCGGCATCTGCTATTGATTCAATATTCTTAGCAAGCCACCATGACGATAAAGCCTCAATATTGTTTATTTTAGAAGTCTCTGATTGAAGATGTGATCTTATCAATCTAGATACTAAAAAAAACAGCTTATCAACTTCAAAATCCATTGAATTCAAAGCCTTTGTTTGCTGCTTTCCTTTTTTTGTATCAGCCAGCATAGACCTTGTCAACATATCCATTCTTCTTAATGTATTTTGAAGAGAAAATTCCTGCAAATTTAAAAAATCCTTTGCAATTAGTTTTTTATCAGTCTGCTCAACTACTTCAAGAGCAAGAAAATTATCAAGTATTCTTCTAATATTCTCAATATTCTTGCTTATGTTACCTATAAATGTGAATATGTTATAATTATTGATATAAGCAGAAATAGTCTCTCTTCTTATTGTTCCAATATCTTTATTATCAATAGATATTGTAACTTCTTTGTGTTTAGGAATTTCTTCTTTTCCTTCAGATGAGATTATTATACTATTATCTTGTTCTTTTATGTATAATAAATCTCCTTTTTTTAACTTATTTTTTTCAATCCACTCTTTAGGAAGAGATATAGTATGAGATGCAGCTCCTGATTTTACTAATTTTCTTATTTGCATTTTAAATTAAAGTATATACAAAACGTGTTTAAAATATTATATGTACATAAAGTATATATAAATGTTTCGCTAATTAAATGTTAAGAAAAAACAAAGGTGATAAAAAATGTTCAACTCAGAAAATCATTTTCAAAACAGAATCAAACCAGTAATGTACAGTGATTTGATGGCCCAACTAGCAAGCCAAAATCCTCAAGCTGTTTGCGCAGAATACGAAAACGATATCTTTGGGAGAATAAGGCTTTGGTTGGGTCTTGCATAATCAAAAGGTGATCAAAATGGAAACCCCAGAATATGAGATCACAGAGAAGCAAAAACAATAACAGCGATTTAGTAAAAAACAATAAAAAAAACAAGGTGATAAAATGGAAGAAGAGTAGCAAACAATCAAACTGACAACAGTGAAGCAAAAGTGACAACATTGACCATTTTTTTCAATTTTTAATAATTTTCATAATCATCCCTCACTGCCCTTTTTCCTCAGGCGCACCACCTCCTAGCTTTTTCTTAAAAAAAGCGCCTGATGGAAAAAATATAAAAAAGCAAGAAACTAAATAACAAAAATGAAGGATTCTATATTTGATAGGGTTGACAAGGATTTATGGCAGGAAGTGCAGAATAAGTTTGCTGACGAAATCAAGCTTCCAGTTGTTACAATTGATCTAGAAGGAAATACAATAGCAGCAAGCAATAAATTTCCTTTTCTTTGTGAATTATTTAAGAATAAAAAAGTAAGTCTATGTAAAAAGGAATGGCTTTTGCATTTGTATAAATCAAAAAATAAAGAAGGAATCTATATGTTTCCATGCAAAGGAGGATTATTTAATATTATGGCTCCATTAAAATTGCTTGATAAAATATTTGGAGCAATTATTATTTGTGGAATTAAAAAAGAGCAGGCAATGAAAGATTACAGCCAATTAGCAATTCAGATAGGAGTAGAAAAAAATGAATTAATTGATGCTTTTAATGATATTAACAAGATAGAAGACGAAGAAATAAGAAAAAAAGCAGAACTTCTTAGCATGTTTGCAAATACTTTTCCAGCAATTGCTAAAAAAAGTTATGATTCTAATAAGAAAAACCTAGATCTTAGTATGTTGCTTGAATTATTAAGTATAGCACATACTAAAAAGAAAATTGAAGAAACCTCAAAAAGTATAATGAATTATTTAGTAAACATTACAAAAGCTGTTGATTGTTCTATTATAACAAATACTGAAGAAGGAATTAAAAAATTTAGTTATAATAATCATGTTCAAATAGGTTTTGATAATGAAAAAAAATTAATCAGTAAAAATTTATTAGGATGCAGTTTAATAAACATAAAAAAAGAACTTGGTTTGAATATTGATTCTAAATATAATAATCTATTAATCATGCCTCTTAAGAGCAAAGAAAAGCACATGGGAGCAGTTTTTTTATACGGAGAAAATATAAAAAATATAAAAGAAGAGGATTTAAATTTTTATTCTATTTTAAGTCAGGAAATTAGTTTAATTATTATTAATGCAATGCAGTATGAAGAAATTGAAAACCTCGCAATAAAAGACAAATTAACTAGCGTCTATAATAGAAGATTTTTTATGGATGCTATTCAGAAAGAAATAATCAAAGAAGAGCCAATAAGTCTTATGCTTATTGATATAGATAATTTTGGAAATTATAATAATACTTATGGTCATCAAGAAGGAGATATACTTCTTAAAGAAATAGGAAGAATTCTAAAAGAAAATACAAGAATAATTGATATTGTTGGAAGATATGGAGGAGAAGAATTTATTATCTTGCTGCCAAATACAAAATCAAATGAATCAATTCCAGTTGCAGAAAGAATAAGAACAGTTATTGAACAGCATAAATTTAATGAAAAAGTAACAGTAAGCATAGGATTAGTTAGCTGTATTGATAAAAGAATAAGAGCAGAAGAACTAATAAGAGAATCAGACAAAGCACTTTATGAAGCAAAAAATAAAGGCAAAAACAGAATAATAAAAAGAGTTATTATTGATAAGAATATGTCAAGATATGATTTATAATTATTTCTTAGCAACTATCTCAATTACATCCCTGTGCTTTAAAGGATGTTCTTTTCCTATTGTTTGTTTTGTTTTAACATCTATTGCTCTTATAAAACCATTTCCTAAATCAGTATGTATATGAAAAGCAAAATCTAGAGCAGTTGAATTTCCTGGCAGCAAGAAACAATCTGGAAGCACATTTCCATCTTTATCTTCTAATTTATTTACTCCTCCAGGAAAGATTGCAATATATTTTAACAACTTAAATACAGAATCATCTAAAACTTGCTGAACTCCTGTTGAACCAAATCTCTTCAAAACATTTTCTCTAATAAATTCAAGAGCTTTTTTTTGCTGCTCAGATAATTTATCTGAATTCAATATTTCAAAATCATTGCTGCTTGGGATATATTTTATTAGTTCATGTTTAGCAGCTTCTTTTAATGCAAGTTCAGATTCTGCAGAACAAGGAACTATAATGTAATCTGGAAATTCTTTTTTCAATTTTTCAAAATTCTTATCAGCACCAGGAACATCTACTTTGTTTGCAGCAATTATCATTGGTTTTGTTATTCTTCTTAATTCAGAAGCAATATCTTTTAGATTTTTTTCTGTCCATTCTGTAGGTTTTTCTTTATTTAATTGAAACTTTTTGATAACATCATCAATCATTTCTTCAGTAACTCTTAGGAAAGAAAGCTGCTTTGCTAGTGTTTTTTTAATATCTTGATGTTCCTGCTGTATTTGTCTTGCAAATTTCTCCCATCCTTTTGAAATATTCCTAAAATACCACATATCTAATTCAACTTCCAAAAATTTCACATCATTTGAAGGATCATAACTTAATGGTTCAACAGGTTCCCCTTTTTCATTAACACTGCCAGATACATCAATAACATGTATTAAAACATCTGCCTGATTTAAATCATCAAGAAACTCGTTACCTTTTCCAAGGCCTTTATGTGCTCCTGGAACTAATCCAGCAACATCTAATAAATCAACAGGAACAAATCTTGTTCCATCTAAGCAATAACCAAATCTAGGATTACATTTCACATTAAAATCCTTGTCAACACATTCTACTTTCACATAACCAACTCCATGATTTGGCTTTATTGTTGTGAAAGGATAATTAGCTATTTCAGCCTCAGCTAAAGTAGCAGCCTTAAAAAAAGTACTTTTTCCACAACTAGGTTTTCCAACAATTCCAATTAACATTTTATTCTATGAAAAAGAGATATCTTTAAAAACTTTGTTTTTTGTTTTATATTTATGCTTAAAGCAGATTTTCATATTCATACTAAAGAAGATCCTATTGACAAGATAAAATATACTGCAAAAGATTTAATTAGATATGCATCAAAACTAAATTTCAAAGTTTTAGCAGTTACAAACCATTATTCTGTTTATTATAATAAAAATCTAGCTAATTATGCTAAGAAAAAAGGAATATTATTAATTCCTGGAATGGAAACTAGGATAAAAAATAAAGAAGTTTTATTATTAAACATAAAAAAATCAATAAAATTAAAAGAATTTTCTGATCTTGAAAAATTAAGAAAAGAAAATGTTGTAGTAGTTGCCCCTCATGCTTTTTATCCTAAATATTTTTGTTTAAAAGAAAAATTAGTTGAAAATATTGATCTTTTTGATTGTATTGAATATTGCCATATGTATCTTGACTTTCTTAATTGGTCTAATAAAAAAGCAGTTAAAATAGCTAAAAAATATAATAAGCCCCTAATAGGTAATTCTGATGCACATAAGATATATCAATTAAATCACACTTTTTCTTTAGTTGACAGTGATATGAATATAGATTCTGTTTTAGAAGCGCTTAGAAAAGGAAAAGTTTCAGTTCAGACAAAGCCTCTATCTTATTATATTTTTTCAAAAATATTCTTTTCTACAATATTTACAGGTTTAAAGAAAAAAATCACAGGAAAAGATAAAAATCCATTCTAAACGAAAGGTTTATAAATTTAAATTGCTATTTTTAAGCTTATGCCAGTAAAGAGGTTGAGTAATGCAGTTCAAGCAGCTTTTTTTGTAGTTAAATTTAAAGATATTTTTAATCTAAAAGAATTCTACAAAGCAATGCATGAATGGCTGTTAGAATATAATTGGAGCAGTGTTGATACAAATGGCAACTTAGAAAGCAAAGATCATTGGGAAACATTATATCTAGAAAGAGCAGGTTTAGAAGGAGATAAAGAAATGTGGTGGTGGTGGCGTTTACAGAAGATCCCAACAGATAACAGCTATTATAAGTTTCACTTAGATATAGATTCACATCCTTTATATATTCTAGATACAGAAGTTGTTAGGAATGGAAAAAAATTCAAATGCCATAAAGGAGAAGTTGAAGTTAAAGTATGGGCTTATATTGAATTTGATTATACAGGAGAATGGAGCACACACCCTGTTTTAAAAATATTTAATAAAATATTTCCTAGAAGAATCTTTAAGAAAGAACTATATGAAGATCATAAGCAAGAGCTTTATAGAGAAATGTATATTTTCCAGGATTTTATGAAAAGATGGTTCAAATTAAAGAGATTTCTGCCTTATGAAGAAATTTCTCCTTTCTTCACTTCATTTACATACCCTACATGGAAGAAGGAATAATATTTTAACCATAACCTTTTTATATCGTGTTTTAATTCTTGCTTTTTATGCCCCTGTAGCATAGTAGCTATTGCGGCAGACTTGTAACGTTTATACGTTTGAAATCTGC